>JGI24005J15628_10000252_pt1 | contig 32673 bp, 54 predicted proteins | sample LinPmetageLP40_FD_15628 | JGI IMG/M metagenome (IMG submission 15628)
GTATTACTACTTAAAACTTTTCCTACACCCCTTACTGAGTCTATAAGTGCGTGAAAATAATTACTTGAACTACTTCTATTTTTAATCCAAGTCAAATCTGGTTGAAAACCGACTCCCGTAATAGAACGTGCTGATGCGTTACCTGTATATAAAACAGTATTAAACGATACATCTGCCGCAGTTCCCGTTGAAATTAATCTTCTACCTAAACTCATACGTCTAAATTAGGTAGTTGATAATCCACAATAGAAGCTTTTGTACTTAAAGCATTTATTTCTGCTTCTTTAGTTGCACATTCTGTTCTTAAATCACCTCTTTCACTTGTTATGTCGCTTGGTATTGCTGAACCACCTTCAGAGGCTCTTACAACGTACCAATCTGTTTTGCTTAACTTACTTCCATAAATATATTTTAAGTTTTCTATTTTTTGTGTTTTAAGTTCAGCTACGGTTTGGCTATAAGTTTTGTTTTCTACAGGGTAAGTAAAAACACTATTATCTGCATCCCACTCAATAGCACCTAATTTTTGACTTGGGTTTGTTGAAGGTGTTACTACATCGTAGAAACCAAGTGCTTGTAAATTACTATCGCTTGAATATTGCAAACCTAAAGCACCACCATAAGATTTTAAATTGCTATAAATTTTTATTGTACCGTCTATATTAATTGCTTTCATATCTTATTTTTTAACTTGGGTTTGCATCAGAAACATAAGCTGCCACTGAATAATTAAATATTGGAGTAGAAGCTGAATCATCGACACATTCTACTTGTAATAAGTTAACGGAGCCCCCTGCATAATCTACACCTCCAACTTTATTAAAAACCTCTGTTCCAGATGCTGTTGAATTAAGTGTTATTGTTTGAGTCCCTGTTAAATTATATATACTTATAATTTGTCCTGCTTTGTAGCCATCAAATTTTAATTCTATTGCTCCAGTTAGTGAATTGGCAAATTTAAATACAGAACCATCATCCCATGATATATCTACAGCACTACCTCCAGTTCCACTTTGTTCTGATTTACTTACTACAGCAGTATATCTATTGGCTAATTCATCATGGTCGACTGCATTATCAGCAATCATTGAGTTTTCTACTGCTTGGGCAGCGATTGTAACCGCTCCAGTATTTGCCATAGTCACATCTCCACTTAGAGCAGCAGCAGTCATTCCAGTGCCATCACCTATAAGTATTTGAGTAGTGGCTAAAGCTTTTTCTGTAAGAACACCTGAACTATTGGCATCACGAACTAAAAGACTATTAGCTGCTACGTTTTGCATCTTAGCAAGTGTAACTCCTGCATCACTTAAAGATATTGTAACTGCTCCTGTGGCAGAATCTCTTGCGATTGGAGCTGTAGCTGTTATAGAATTAACATCTCCTGCATCATCCGTATATAGCTCTGTGAAATTGTCATTAACCTTATCAAAAGCATCTCTGACCGTATCCCCTGTATTGTCATTAGCGACAGTCCCTATATTTATTGTTTGTTTAGCCATTTTTATATTGTTATTTTATCTACTGTCTGTTTTATCGTGTCTACAAATATTTTACCTATACTTGCTAGAAAAGCTCTACCTTGAACTAAAAAAGGATATGCTTTCCCCCATGAATCATCTTCTACTTCTCCAAACCAAGAAACCTCGTATATCAAACCAAAATTCATTATTTATCTTTATTAAGATAACAATTTAACTTGCTTTCGTTTTCCTTTTTAGGTTTGTAATATGTCTTTTTTTTCTTCTTCTTTTTCATAATTGCCATCCGTTGAATAATGCGTCTTTATCAGGGTAAATATCTGAGTTGTTATTACTATAATATTCTGGGAATTTAGATGAAGCATTGAAGCTCATGTACTCAATAAATCTATTGGTGTAGTATTCAGCATAGTCCCTCTCTTTGGCAATCAATAAATCTATTTCCGATTTCTCAGCCAACTGGCTATTCTCACTATTATGTTTGTAGACTCCTCCATTAGATACACTATAGGCAGCGAATGGCAAATACTCAGCCATAGCAAAGTGAATCAACATAGGTTGAATGTAGTCGTTAACTAGAGCCAAATAATCACCTGCTAAAGTTGCTCCATTTGTGCCTAAAATATCAGTGCTTATTTTATCGTATAAATCACTACCAAGATAATTCCTTACATGAATCTCTTGGGCTAGTTTAATGAATTGTATAAATTTATCAGTATCTACATTGCCGCTCAGAGCGGTGTTCTTCACTAAATCCTCACGCTTTATAAATAGAGCTGTTGCCATTATTCTTCAATTTGGGTATCAACATCATCTTCTACATCACCTTGAGAATCTTTCTTTATACCAGTCTCTTTCTCTATTTCAGAATCAGTTATAGCATTAGTTAAATCGGTAAATTCTAAAGGTTGTAGTGTCTTGAAGTATATGTCTAGGTTAATTTCATTGTATTCTAATATCCTCTCCAATTCATCTAATATAGTAACCTGCATAGGTCTTATAACTGTATTGTCCATAAGCAATGAAGCTGTTTGGAGTTCCTCTGCATTATTGCCAAGTCCAGTATTATCCTTAATACCAACAAGCATTGGTGATACAATCCTGTGGGATACCATAACTTTCTTCATGGACTCATCAGATAAGAATTGATATTGTTGATGAGCATCTGTAAGTTGTACTGGCTCTATAGTTGCAGCAAGTTCTTTACTATCGTTAAATGCTAATATAAACTTTCCTGCATTAGAGCTCCCACTAAATTTATTGTAGATAGCTCTTTCAATATCATCCCTCTGCTCCTTGTCAGGGACACCATTATTGAAGTTAATAAGCATCGAAGGTGCAAGACCATTCTGGATATTGTTTATATGGTAGTTTGCAATCTCTTCCTCAAGCTCTGCATACTGAAGACCCCCTTGATAATCTACAGGAGAATAATAATAAAATCCTGCTCTATAAGGTCTAATATACAATATCTCAATAGCATCTTTACTCATACCAAATGAAGATATTCTTTTAGGGGTATCTTTAGGTCTTACTTCAGACCAATCTGGAGAGTAGTAATAAGCTTTTATTTCCCCATTAGAATCAGCTTTCTCAGCTCTTATAGTCTCTACTGGTATGTGTTCAACTTGGGCAATCCTACTTCTATCCTTAGTATATATAATTTGAATAGCAGCTTGACCCATCATCTTATAGTCATAACATATCTTCTTCATGCAGTCCTTCTTAAATAACTGCTTCATTTCATCGTATGACTTAGAATTCTCTTCGCTATCAGTTGCGTCAAGACCTCGCCCATATATCATCTCGGCAATGCCATTTATAGATGCGTTATTAGTTGGAGAGCCATTATACCTATCAATAAGGTAACTGAAGTAATCATTATCTTCACCATACTCTACCCAGTCATAACGAGTAGACTCATTAATCTCTGGTTTNGTGTAAGAAGATAATCCCAATACATGGACAAACTGNTNNGGTTTGCTAGGTATCAGATTGCTTGTTCTTTTTCGTGCCACTTTAAGTGTTTTATTTTTACTCATTATATAATTACATAGTCATTATCATAACTTGTTTCCTCAGTGTACTCTCCATTATTGATAAAGTATTTATCGAGATTAGACTGGTCAGTACAAAAGATAAGACCTCTATATATCTCCGTAGAGCCATCTTTAACCCTAAAGCCATACTGATTGCCCTCTTTGAGAGAGAAAGCCCCTGTAAGCACCATGTAATCGTCTGTGGTGGACTTTGAAACAGACACTGTTGCTGTAGTTCTTGTAGATTTATCTGTTAGAGATAAGGTTGGAGAACTCGCATCAGCTCTTGGTATTATTTTCAAGCTTTGATTGCTTGTTGATGTTGTTAAAACCTCCATACTAAAGTAATCTAAAGCTAATAAATTGTTTTTATAGTACAAAAAAAAAGAGGGCATAAAGCCCCCTTTCATCATTATCAAAGAAAGTATTAAGGTTGTCTCTGAGCACCTGCAGTCTCACCTGCTCCCGCTAGTCCTGCGAATGGATTTGCAGCAGTTGGTGAAGCAACGAAGTTAGGCATTGTTGTTTCAGTAGCAGTAAGAGTCAAAGTATAACCTTGCATATCTCCCATTGCAGTTCCTGTTACAGCAGTTCCTCCTGTTACTTCAGCTCCATGCTCTAATCCTACACACATAACATTCAATCCACCTTGACCATCTTGAGTCTCTACAAAAACATGAGGTCTACCAAAAGCCATAAGCTTAAGTTCCTTATTGTCCTCTTTGGTTAGTTTATGTAGTGTTACATTCAAGACTTGCTCAAAGTAAGTTGTGCCATTTTCAGTAGACGTAATAATATTTGTTTCTAAAGAAGAATTGTTCCTGACATCATAGATATAATAAGTAAAAGTTCCAGTCAAATTTGTTATTTCATCGTTTGAGCCAGTAGTCACTGTCCCTAAATCTCCGAAATCAACAAAGTAGATTTTACTTATACCACCTACAGCATCTTTACATGGTTTTTTTCTTCCTCCTGTTAAATCACAAGCCATAGTTTTTAGTTTTATGAAAAAAGGGTAGATAGGCTCTCGGCTTACCTACCCCTTATTTCGGTTAATTATCTATTAAGAGTAAAGAACAATGTCAGAACCAATAGCGTGTTGGATTCCTGCTGTAAATCTCATAACTACTCTTACGTTTTGAGAACCATCGATGTCAGCCATGTCGATAACTTTGACTTCGTTTTTGTCAGATAGCAATCCAGTTCCAAAGAACAAGTTGCTTTTTTCNGCAGCTACCATTGTGTCAGAAGCTAGTCCAGAAGCCAATACGATATTGATACCATCAAAGGTTAAAGCACCTCCGTTGAACCATTGTGTACCTTTAGCGTCTGTACCTGCTGCTCCTACGTTGGAAGCAAATCCGCCTAAAGCTCTTACATAAGCTCTATATACATTGGGAGCCACATAGATGAACAAGTCATCAGAACCATAAACTGCTGTAGGGATAGCATCCACTACAAGACCGATTTTTGCGATTACGTTAGAGGCAGTTACTGCAGCACCTGCACCTACGTCAGTTACATCAGCATCAGCCAATAGAGTTGTTCTAAACCCATCAAATTCACCTGCAGTTGCGTTAGTACCACCCCAGATATTATTTTCTAGTTTCTGTGCTACTTTAGCCCCTACATGACCAATTAAAAAGTCAGCGAAGCTAGAAGGTAGACTAGAGTAAGCTGAATATCCCATAGATACCGCTTCCCAGTCAGAGATAAAGTCTTTCTTACAAAGTTGTAAGTTAACTTGAAATTCTTCTGGTTGAAGGATTTTCTCTGTCAAGGTTACAGTTGAAGTTGGGTCAAAGTCGCAAGAAGCGTTTTTAACGATGTCGTTAGTTGCTACTTTCTTCATTACTTCTTTAAACTTGATATTAGGTTTAATAGTAATCAAATCATTAGCTAACGTAGTACCACTAAGAAGGGCAGCAGAAATATATTTCCCTGCGAATTCACCTGCATAAGTAGTAGTTATTGAAGTTGTTGTTGCCATTTTATTATCTTTTTATTTGTTTATAATTATGCTTCAGAAGCCCAGATACCTACACCACCTGTAACATACCATTCAGTTGCAGCTACAGCTTTTAGTGTAACAAAATCTCCTTTGTTAGCAGTTGCTTTTGTGTTTACCCAGTCTTTATTTACAGTACCACTTGCTACTGAATCTGCAGCAGCGTTAGCAATACTTCCATTTACACCATCTAAAGCGTTTGGAGAAAGTGTAATAATATTGTTTCCGTCTGCACCTGTGTTTCTAAACGTAAATTCCATCCCTAGATTGTTTGAATCAATAAGAGGTAGAGTGATAGTTAGAGCATCAGTTGCAATATTGAATTCTGCACCTGCTTGATTAGCACTTACAGCACCAGAGGTTGTCAAAGTTTCTTGTTTTGACCTTGCCCTTAATACATCATTTGAAGTTGTTATTGTTGCCATTTTTAATTATTTAGTTATTGTTTATTTTTTCCATAACTCTATCTAAAGTAGTCATGGGTCTATTAGGGTTACTGACCCTTAAATTAGGTTGCTCTGAACTTGATTCTGGACTGTGTTTAATTGGTTCAGCAGCAGGTTCAGCAGAAAGCTTCTCTAGTTGTTTAGATAAATCTTCCTTTTGACTCTTGTATTCCTGAAGCTCACCTTTTACAGCTTCCTTCAGAGAATCTAATTCAGCTTTCATAGCAGAGATAGTAGCCTTAAAATCTTCTTCAGTCACATACCCTTCCATTAGTTCTGTTTCTCCTTCTTCCACTTCTTCCTCTAAAGATTCTACTTCTTCAATAGCTTCTTCATTAAGTTCTGTGGAGGGTTCCTCGATGTTCTCAGAAACGCTTTCCTCACTTTGTGCTTCTACAACTTCCTCTTGGACTTCTTCTGTAAGCACGTCTGTTGAAAGTTCTTCTTCTTTAGTGAGTAAAGACAACTTCTGCATAATGTCGTTTAAAATAGTAGTTGCTTTTATACTCTCCATCTTTTTATAATTTATAATAAAGTAATATACCTGTTATGTAGTGTTAGATTTTTAACTTCCTGACCCTGTTATGTTGCCAATTCCTTGAGCCTGTAGAGACCCATCACAACAATCTACAGAATAACTTTTACCATCTGGGCACAAACATCCCCTTTTATCTCCCTTTGGAGATGTCCTACTAGGAGTAGGTTCCTTTCTGCTTCTTCTCATGATTTACTTGATTTTGGATGCTTGTTAGGGAGTAAGTCATAATCTGTAGTGTACTTTNCATTTTGAGGTCTACCATTCTTNATTAAGTAGAGATAGGCATTAACCCTTGCAAAAGCCCACTGACTAGCTGACTTAACTTGAGGGCTACTAGATGTATTAAAAGCTCCCAAACCACGCTGAAAAACAGAAGCGAGAACACCAACGCTAACACCATATCCCAATTTACTTTTATATTTCTTATTGAATTCATCAGATTTCTTTTTAAGTGATGCTCTGTCTTTAGCAGAGACTTTAGCTCCTGTTTTACCAGAGGCATCTCCTTTTGCAGTACCCTCACCTTTAGGATTCTTATTAGGAGTGCCAGACTTAGGGGCTTTAGGACTGCTTTTAACATTCCCTTTATCATCTACCTCTGCAAGTTTATGTTTCCCACATGGCATATACCAAGTCTTACCATCCATTTCATGTTCATGATAACCTTCGCATCCTAAATCCTTAGCACCCTTCAGTGCCATTTCTTTTGTAGAGAATGCTAATCTATCGTCTATAACAGCATAATCATCATCGATAACTACAGATGCCATTTCTATTTCTCCAAGACCTTTTAGTTTATTTCTACTCCAAGAAAGAGCGGACAATCCACCCCATGCATCGTACATTAACTTGCCACATCCATCAGAATAGCTCTTAGATGCGTCTAAATCGCCTTTATGACGAGAGAGGAAGGAGTACATCCTTTTTATCGTAGACACCGTTAGGTTGCTCCTAGAGGCTAACTGAGAGGCTCTGCGTTTTCCTACAGCAGTTCCACAAGACCCCCAACCGTTCTTATCAACGTATTCTAATACGTTTTTAGCGTTATTCACTACAGAGTCAGGATAGTCATTGTAAGTCTCCATTTTATACTTCTTAGATTCAATATAGTCTTGAACCTCGAATAGTATTTCTGTAGCTTCATTCTCATTTAATGATGGCTCTATGTTTGCCATCTCAAGTTTATCAGTAAAGTAACCCTCTATAGAGAATCCTTTTACTAAACCTGTCTTAACATACTTTTCCCAAACCTCGTCATTGTTAACCTTCATAGACACCATCCAGGTACCTACTGGCATATCAAGTCCGTACTTTCTGCTTTTGTCATGGACTTCATCTTCTATAATCCAACTTTCTACCACAGAGAGTCCATTGAGTTCTGCTTCATGCTCAAGTGTAGATTTATTTTGATTGCCATTCATTAGAAACAATTCACTAGCCTTCCTTACTGTATCATCAGAGAAGTAGATGTAATACTCATCATCCCCATCAGAGCGGTATATGTTCTTATTGGGAATTAAAGCTGCCCCCATTAGGATTCTCTTCTCATCATCTACTTTAGCAAGTTTAATCTGTTCATGTTCTTTTAGGGCAATGAAGTTTTCTTCTATAGCAGGTTTATCTACAATAGATATTGCCTCTATTCCTGATAGAAGGGCATCTTCGTCAATTAGTAATTCTATAATTCTCATAATTTATTATTTTAAAATGATGCAATGTCTACTGTAGTACTTTCTGTTTTATTAAATCTATTTAGGTCATCCCAGACTAATTCAACCTTTTGGTCTCCTTGCGTTTGAGCTAAAGCCATCCCTAATTGAGATGTTTCTGACGCTCCCACTACATTGAAATCTGGTGCTGTAATTCCAGAAGTGCCTCCTGAACCTGCTGTAGATGTAGACGAAGCTCCAGAAATAGCTGATATTTGAGCTTGAGCCTTTTTTCTTGCTGAAACTATACTTGCAATAACACCTCCTATAGTAGCAGCAAATGCTATCGTTCCAAAAGCACCTAATTGACTCATGAATGTACCTATAGACATTTGACCTTCAGCTATTTCTTTTGCAGCAGCCAACTGAAGCTCATTCATAGTATAAACCCCTTGAAGTTGTAAGAGTTGTGCCATCCTTATCTGTTCTTGAATACTAAATTTAATCCTCATGGTTTCTTGAGCAATAAGAAATGTTTGTTGCAAAGTGAAAAAGTCCCTTTCGGATTTTATCTTTCTTACTTCAGCAGCTTTTTCCTCTTTCTCTATTCTTAGTATTCTTTTAGTTCTTTCAGATTCAGTTATACTTCCATCAGCTAATATAACATCCTTCCTGCTTCTTATTCTAGCTAATTCTGCATCATGAAAAGATTGGGATAAATCTCCTAATTGAGATGTTGTCTTTATAAGAGCTTTAAACATATTACCAATAGCATCCGACTGTATCTTAGACTCTTTCTTTACGTCTTCAGTTATCTGCTTAAGAGAATCCCTTAATAAATCTTGTCTCTTACCAAAGAAATCTGAAAATTCCTTGAAAATAGCATTGTTTTGTTTCTTTAAGTCTGCAAAAGACCCAAACTGACCTTCTATAATCTTTTTTACAGCCTCTTGTCTTTTTTTTAGTATTTCAGGAGTAGTTCTAAGACCTCCTTCCAATCCTTCTCTTACAGTCTTTATAGATTCCCTAGTGTCTTTAGCTTTAATCCCCATTTGAGTTTCTAGCTTAACAGTATTGTCTAAAAGACCATTATATCTTGCAAGAGATTTAGTTCTGTCATTTTCTAATGTTTTTAGCTCCTTTTGTAATTTAGTTCTACTTTGGAAAAAGCTAGGGTCATCCAATTCTGCTTGTTTAGCTTGAATCTTCTGTCTAAATATTTCAAGTTCTTTTAGTCCTTTAGCTTCTGCTATTCTAGCGTCTTGAAGGTCTGAGTATTTTAATAGAAAATTATTCAAGGATGCTTCATCAGATTCATCTATACCCATAAACTTAGCAGCTTTCTCTAATTCTGGGAATTTCTTTTTAAGCCTGTCGTAAGTTTTTACCAGTTCGTTAAGTCCAAGATTAGTATTTTTTCTTATTTCATTTAAATCATCAAATAAATTTTTCTGGTCTACTAAAGATTTTGTAGCATCTTCAATTGATTTAGTAAATTTATCAGCCTCTTTAGATGATTTGTTAAAGAAATTAACTATTTTAGGTAAAAAGGATATCAACAGTTGAATCCCTATTAATATTCCCCCAGTACCCATTATAGACCTCCCTACCTCTAAAAGAGTTCTTCTAAAACCACCTGCATTGTTAGCGGAAATCTGAAATAAACTAACTAACTGACCTAAGTTATTAGACATCCCTTGAAAGCCATATGCAGCATCAGAAGCTAATCTTGAACTCTCTTGAAGTATAGCGTTATTAAGACCAGATGTAGCTTTCCCTTGCTTCAGTGCGTTAGTTGTGCTTCGAGTAGCAGCACCCATTTCTAAAGTTGATTTGGCAGCAGCTACATTAACCTCTTTCTGTATTTTTATTCTTTGATTTAAAACCTCTAAATCAACCGCCTCTTGCTTTTGTAGGTTGTTTAGTTTTTTAGTAGCTGAAGCTAAAGCATCTACAGAACCCTTAGTCTTGTTTACAACTTTACTTGCGTTAGCATCACTAATCTGAATATCTATAAGTATTTTCTTACTTGCCATAGTATTGTCTCTTTAATTGTTTTTTTACTCCGTTCCAATTTCCTACAGCCTTATACTTGCCTTTAGCGATATCCACATTCTCTGATACTCCGTACCAATCATTTGTGTTTAGTAAATCTATAATGTTCTTTATCATATTATAGTATCAAGTCCTGTTATTAGATTAAGTAATTCAAGCTCTGTTGCTCCAGTGTTAAGGTTTGTCTTTATAGAATTAATACGGAACACCCTATCTTGTATCTTAATCTGGTCATTTAATTTATATCTCGTTAGTATTTTAGCAGGTAGGAAACATTTATACTTAAATATTCTTTTACTCTGGTTGTAAGCTCCTGAGATATATTTTATGTAGAATTTAGAGAATAATGAATTCTCTGTAGATACTAAACTTGCATCGGTATCTCTATATATTTTTAATTGCCATTCGTCAAATTCAGTATCAAAATTCAAACTATTTGCAGGAGGAACTGTTGATGTCCCTTCCTCGCTTGAATTCGATGGTCTCCAATATGTTGTTAATGCAGACTCTGTACCTGAAATCCAGTTTATATTTTTACCTCCTATTATAGTCTGGTTAATCCCATAAAATAACAATGGTTTTATGTTTTCTGGTTTGTAGTTTCCTGTAGGTGTTGTTTTTTCAGTTGTGGCATCCTCATGACTAAACTCACCCCCTGCTGCATATCCACATTGTATATAAGTTAAGTTTGAGTTTGTGGAAGTTGCAGCCTCCCCTACATCAAATAGTCTTTCATATTTCATGTGGGAGAACGGAATTTCAACCTTATACTCAATTCCTAAATCATCATAATGTTTAGGAGAGCTATATGTTGTGTTTCCAAACACTTTGTTATATTTTGTTTCATGGGCATCCATGAGAACAGTATTTGTTTCCTTATACTCAAAAGATACGCTTGAAAAAGGTCTTGCCACTTCAATTTCATGGGACTCAATATCAACGAAGTCAACAAGGTCTATAGTGCCCCCTGTCATATTATTTACCGCATCCGCATAGTAATCATCTAAAGTCTGTACTTCTATCACTGGGGTTGATGCTAATGGCTCCTTAACGTAAGCTGTGAGATTAAACATCTTAAATAGTCCAGATAAGAAATCAACAACCTTAATATCTGGGAAGTGATTGACTAAGTCTTGCTCTGGTAAGGTAGAGCTTGTCGCAGGTGAAGCTCCAAAAGCATAGTAAGTAAGAGTCTCTACGGTTCCACCTAGAACAAACGTAAATAAACCTACTTGAGCTTTAAAAGCAAATGTTGAACTTGCGGGGTTTCCTGTAGTCTCTACTTCCCATCTTAATTTATATGTCCTTGCTTCTACTGTTTTAGTATTTGATAACTGGTAATTAGGATTAGCAAACAATGAAAAGCTAGTTTGAACCCCCGAAACAATTCTTTCTGAAATAACATCTCCAGTTATATCATCTATACACCTTAAGATTAAACCATCGTAAGTTCCATTGGTAACAGTTACAGTGAGTTGACTACTAAATCGTCTTACAGATGTCGTTCCAGAGATTATAGATTCTTGTGTGAAGGTAAATGTATCGTCTACTATAGCTAGATTAGCATTAGAGCCAGAAGTTACCAACCCAGTTATTTTTTTAGAACTACCCAATTCTTTTGATAGGTTGTAATTTATTATTTCACCACTCTTCCTAGAAAGCCATAAGTATAAATTACTTATTGGAGATGTGTCGAAAAATCCCGTAAAAGATATTCCATATTTAGATTCTATAGCTTCTAGTATCTTAGTAACCTTAATAGCAGGTTTCAAGTCGGTGTATTTCAACCCTCTTGTAGTATCTGTACTTCCTGAATAAAGGTTGCCATCATAATTAGGGGCTGTTGAAGCAGAATCATAATATAGCCTCTTCTCAGATGTTATAAGGGGGTATATTATAGCATTACTGTGGAGCCCAGTTGTAAATCCTGTCTTTACAGTATCTTCATCGTAAGTGAAGTCCCTTATGTTAGAATCCAAACTAGCCACTAAAGCACTTAGCTTTTCTTCCTTCATGGCTTCCCTTAGCTTAATTAGTCCCCCATAGAAAAGAACAGTATAGCTTGATGCTCTATTGTTCTTCATCTCTGTAGACTGAAGGTATATATACCCCTCCCTAAAGGGCATATAATTCATGTATATCTTAGCTAATTTTTTAGTAGCACCATTAAATCCAATAACATCTGGATTGTAAAAGTGTTTGAATAGCTTGTTGTTAGTATCGTTAGCAGGAATCTTAAATGTCCTTGAGTAATCGGCAAATATCTTAACGAAGTCTCGTATGTCTTGTATAGAGGATACTAAGGTTATAGATTCATCCTTAAATAAATCCACCTTACTATAGCTTCTTGTAGCATCACCAACATCGTTCTGGTCAATATACAACTGGATATCTATCATCTAATATCTTGTATATAGTTGTTAGCAACCTCAAATTCTACAGTAAAATTTAGTAATTTCTCGTCTACCTCCTTTTTTTCTTGAAACGATGTAGTTGTAGGTTTTAATGGAGTAAGGGTAGAATTCTGGTGAATCCAACAATGTTCGGTTACCATAAGCTGCTTTATAACTTCGTTATGGTCTTCTGTAATGTAGCCAGTATTCATAACTAACTTTTCTTTAGCCGCTATATCTAAAGCTTGTCTTGACCCCTTATAAACACTGTAGGAAACAGAGGAAGTGCCAATATCTAAAATAGAACGTTTGAAGTCTTCCCTTTGAACCTCAAAGGAGTCATTTCTACGCTTAAAGAACCATAGGTCTTGAACCACACCAAATTTATTGACGAAGGACACTTTAAAAGGAGTACGTTTACATTCCTCGATATTTTTTATAAACCTTGTTTCTGTAGTGCCATTTGGTGCAGTAACAGTAACAGTATCTGAATTTTCAGGAACTTGCGTTTGTCTTTGAAATCCTGTAGAATCAGCTGTCCTTTTGGAAACTATATCTGCTTTAAAAAGTGTAGTATCTGCTCTTATATCTGTTGAATCTGCTGTTATTTTTTTTACAGAGCCTCCTATTCTGTAAGCTACAAGGGATGTGCTACCTTGAAGATACTCTACCTTGTAAACACCATCTGTTGAAACATAGACAGGTACATACGCTGCTTCTCCTTTTTTAACGAAGAAAGTAGTGTTTGATGCTAAGAAAGTATTACTTAATGTAGGGTTTATACCATCTTCAAATTCACCATATCCTAGAAAAGATAAAACTCTCTTTTCTTTTATATCTGTGGTAGAATTATCAAATGTTCTTGTAATTACAAAATCAACCCATGAATTTTGAGTAATGTTTCCGTAATCTCCTATAAAATTTACATTAATGTAATCCTTGACTAATTCTGCAACCTCAAACACAATTATACTTTCAGATGATAACTTATCTTTAATCAATGTATATTGAGGTGTAGAAGGTTTTTCTCCTGCTATACCAGTGTATATGTATATCTCTAATTGTGCTTTTGTTATTGTAGCCATAGCTTCTGGTTTTGTTTAAATTTTAATTCCTCCTGTTGCATGACTAATTGAGTTTATAGTAAAACGATTAGTTTCTGTTGTGTTAGACACAATTCTTGTAGTAGTATTGTAATTAAAAGTATATATTGTTGCTCTTGAGAATAAATTATTGTCCATTCCTATTGACTTTACCTCTGTATCTAATATACTGGTTCCTCCGTAAAAACTAAAAGTCGCTTGATAATAAGGATATGCGAATTGATATGCGTTAGCTGTTGTATTTCTGAATATACCTGTACGCATAAATTCTATTGTTTGAATATTAATTTGGCTATTCCAACTATTTATATCCCAGTCCATACTAATACCTATTTTATTATCACCTGAAATAAAAGTAGAATCACTAATAATTATAGGGGATTTATCGAATGACTGGACATTAGATGCCCATCCTAATCCTGAAATACTGCTAAATATGATTGTTGGAACTTTAGTGTTATCGTCAAACCCAAAAGCAGCAGGGGATAAAGTTTGTACTAATGAGTCATTAACATAAATACTCATCGAAGGGGAAACTGGAAATCCACTACCATAGGTCTGGTTATAGAATGCCATAGATAGTGTTTGTGAACCATCTAATAAATTTGTATTAGTAGGGGTTGAACTAGGTAATGAAAATGTAGATTCTGGTGCTGCTGTTTCCGCAGGACAAGCCATTATAAACTTATAATCATCAGTAGTTAGTGGAGCATCTACTGTTATAGTAAGTGTCGCAGCACTATTCGAAGCTCTGTTTATCGCTATGCTATCTTGAGCAAAAGCACCAGATGTTAAACCTGTTAAATCAGAGGATGGAACTCCTAAGTTAATGAGGTCTTGTTTTTTATCGTCTCCACCTAGATATCCTCTATTAACAACTGAGTCTCCAGTAACCTGAGTGGTTATTTTTATTGGGGTGTATATGGTATAATTTATAGTAAAAGTACCGCTTCTGTTGGTCATATCCACCTCATATATTCGAGTCCCTACATCTTCTCCAATATTGATTTCTTGACCACAAGCTAATGGTTGAGTTATTGTTGTAGGAGGTGTATAATCTGGTGGTGCGTCTGATGAATCTACTGTAAGATAATATGGGCTCCTTACATTTATTTTTTCTACTTCGCCTGTTGATGTTGCCATAATTATTTTATTATATAATCGTCTCCTTTTTTAGTGTAACCTGCTCTTATCATGACCTCTTCTAAATTCAATTCTACATCTTTAACTATAGGGTCTTGTATAGAATCTATTTTCTGCATCGCTATCTCAATAGCGTCATCTATAAAGTTGGTAGGGGTTATGCCTTGAGTAGATAACTTATTTTGTATTCTCATAGCTAAACTTTTTATTTTAGCATCAGTTATCTTTACAAATCTTCCGCTAAAATCCCTAAGTCTTACTGGTTTGTTTTTCACCCAAGATATCAAACTTCCTAAGTCAGCTTTGACCTTCCCACCTGAATCTAACTTCTCAGCGTAGTCGCTCCCCTCAACCATATATCCAAATCCGTTTGGCAAATCTTTATATACAGTTGTTAAGCTTTTTGCTAACTGACCAGTATAATTTATCTTATTAGATATACTTCCAGATTTATATTCCCTTTTTCTGTTTCTCCCTAATTCAATGCGTAGTAATTTTACTAATCTATCGGAGAAACTAGAAATATATTTTTCTGTATTGTTGAATTTAATTGCTAAAGACATGACGAACCATTTGCATCGATTAGTGCCATATCCGAATTGGGTACTTCAATATTAAGAACCATAGACCAACCCGTAAGAAGATTCTCAAATCTATCTTCGAAAAGAGAAGCTGTAGCCGAATCATTAAGTTCATAGCTATTCGACTCCATGCCTCCCCTGCGAAGTGAACTCTGGAGTCCATTAACCACAGTAAGCATCGTATTAAGAATATCTTGCTTATTATCCAACCCCAAGTGAGGCTTTGCCACATTTTGTTTATCGTCTTTACTCTCATCGACAATATCCATTACAATTACGTTAATACTAAAATTCATTACATGGTCGCTGAAGGTGACATCGTTTACACCAACATGGGCAAGTGGGAAGATGGTTTGCTTAGATAGGTCTACCTCTAGTATATCTCCAAATGTAACAGTATTGATACTGTTATTGCCAATTAAATAATTGTAGATGTTATCAATAAGATTGTAATACGTTTTCATTTATCTTTTGTATGCTTTCTTTATTAGACTAGCTTCTAGCTCATTTTTCTCCTTTTCGAACACTAGGAAGTTTAAACACTTGAAAAGTGATTCTTCGGTAACTTCGTTAAACTTGAGGACATCTCCTTTAGCAAGTCCGTAAATTGATTGATACCAACCCCACTTTGCTCCAAAATTTCCTTGAGGGGAGAGGTCTTGCCCTTCTTCACTTCCGCCTCCATATAACTCAGGGTAGCCATCGATAATTCCTTCCCTAAATCGTAAAAAAAAACCATCGAACTCATTACTGCATCCATTGGCATCTCTTTCATCATCATCTTTACATCTTCATTCGGTTTATACGGAGTTATCGTATATTTGTCTTTCGACTTGAAATTAACAACTCTATACAAAACACTCATTGCCTCATGGATTTTTTGCCAATCCGAAATGGTGTTTTCTAAATCTATATACTCCCCAAGAGATATATCATCTAGTTTAGGGATAAATCCCATCTCAACACCTCTAAGGTCAAAGTGACGAACCAACTTAGGCTTTTCTTCAAATGCTTTAGAGACTACAGTTATTACTTTCTCAGCCGCCACTAAAGGAATCCCCTCTACTTGATTTAAATCAACATTACAGAATATTTCAATAAGCTTCTTGTTAAGGAAGTTGTCTGCATCCTGCCCTTCATTTTCATTAACTACTTTAATGTATTTTTGATATTGCCCTAGAGTAATATCTGATAAAGTAGTTGGAACGTCTAACTCAATTTGCATTGTGGTATTCCCCATATATATAGTAATAGATTAATAGAATTGTGTACCTTAGATTATCCACCTGCCTAATTGGCATAATAATATATAAAGTAGTATGTATATTACATAACTGTATATATAGATATATAACTATATATATATATATAACTAGATATATTAAATGAATATATAGATTATTATACTGTATATATTAAGATAGAAAATAACTTTATATATATATCCGCCATATAGTCAGTTGGAATTGTTTTTATCGTAGTAGTGGCAATATAGCTCCCATATTTTAAGGGATGCCTCATCAGGAGAATACTTCTCTGGACTCCTTATCTTGTTTGTGTAATGGTCTATCTCCACATAGTTACCTTCTTGGTTCCACCTTCTAGGGACAATGTAGATTTTTATACCTCTGGACAAACACCAACTCATGCACTTCCATTGGTCAGACCTGAAGATGTGTTTCTTTTCGTAAATCTTGCCACGAGAAATCCTTTTCTTCATAAGGGATGCAATATAATTATAATATTTATCTATACCAAGCTTGGCAGTTGGAAATAGTCTTGTGGGTAGAGAGTGGTCTAATATACTCGAGCGAAGCGAGACCCCCGAAAGTCCCCCCTAAAATAAACCTCTCTAACGAATGATAATTATTCCAATGGGTAAATGTCCCAGTTCNTGGANAAGTGCGCTTAAATGTGCCTTAAAATGCGTCTGAAGGGATGCGGAGCCACCTTTTCAACNNCTTTTTAATTCTCTTTTATTGATTTACAACCATTTACCTAAATATAGGGTATAAAAAAAGCACCCTAAATGAGTGCTTAATTTTAATTAATTAGTATTAAGGTTTAATTTTCATTATCAAATCTATAGGATAGATTTTTCAAGTATGGTTTCATGTGTTTAACGTTTTTATATTGTTGACCGTAAAAATTACAGATTTCTTTGAGTTCCTTTTTGCTTTTTCTGTTATATTCGAATTGTTCTTTATTTGCCATGTTATTCTTTTTTTATATATTCTCTAAATAGTTTTAAAGCGTCTTTAGTTGTATAATCAATATATTGATGTGAGTAAAAATTACCTTTGTAAATAGTTGATAGATATTTTAAAGATGGGTAATAATCTACGCAAATATCATTATAATATGTAGTTTTTAAAGGTTCGTAAAAACAGCCCATAATCTATTTATTTAAGTTAGTTAATCTAATTTCTTTTGTTTTTATTTTGTTTCTTATTTCATCAGTGGACAAAACACCATAATAAGCATTTGAATAAAGGAACTCTTTAAGATACTTTATTGTGGTGCGTGAATAGTCCCAATAGAAAGAATCCAGGAAAACCAAATTTTTGTTGGTGTCAATCTTGCAAATCATACTATTATAAGATTGGAAATAAATTTTAGCACCGTTTACAATTTCGAATTGGTTTGGTACTTCGTTACCACTGCGTGGGCTTTTTAATTGTGTTACTTTCATGATTTTAGTTTTTAAGGTTTTCAATTTCTTCAATTGTTGTATTGTTAATTTGATATAATAAATTTTCAATTAATTCTTCAAATGTTTCATTATCTTCTAAATCACATTCATTATAAATGAACATTTTTACACTTTCTTCCATTTTTTTATATCCCTCACTATGTTTTAATAGTTGAAAAAAATCTATAGTTTCTACATTCCAATGATAAAAATTTTTATTTTCCATAGCTTAAGCGTTTATAAATATCAATGTAAATAAGGCAATAAAAATAAGCGTTAAAATAATTTTACTTACTTTATCAATTATCTTTATTACTTTTTTTTGTTCGAATGTGTCATCTAATATGCCGTAGGGGTCATTATTAAAAATTTCGTTTAATACTTGTTCTTTTGTTTTTTGTTTCATGATAATAAATTTTAGTTAATATTTATTTTGTTTGTGATGTTTCACATATCAAAGTAAATACAGAAAGCCGAGAAAATCAACGCTATTTATAATTTTAACAAAACTTTAACAGATGCCAAAAACAAAGGGATTGAACCATTTTTTTTATGGAACAACCCCTATTGAATTTATACCCCTATTAAATTCACATCCCCATTAAATTCACATTTCCAGGTATTGAATTGCCAGGCTATTGAATTTACATCTATTGAATTTATTTTATTCTCTTAGCTTCTCTGGTGCGATAATTATAAACCTCAATGATTTCATCTTGGATGTCTCCTTGATTACTATAAATATTTAATTTTCTATTCTCTGCATTAGCTCTCAATATATTTATATCGAAGTGGGGATTTCTAATCATAATAGTTTTGAGTGAATTTATAAACTTATTCTGTTTAGCTTTAGGTGTTATCTCAGTCATGAGCAAAGCATTTGACATAACCTTATTCCCAAGCTCCTCGTTTATACTATAAGTTTTGTTCTTTATCTCTCTGGTAGAGCGACCATAATTAGTACTAAAAGCATCATTGATTGTTCCCTCTGAGAATACATGACCCCAGATTTTATATAATTCTAGTAATTTTATACAGTTAGGGTCCCCATGTTCTGCTAGATTACTTACTCTCGCTCTAACATCCCAGTTAGCCCCTACATTATTAACCTCCTCTACATCGTTAGGTATGTAATCATGGGCTATAACATAATGAACTTCCATTCCAAGCTCCTCTAAAGCTAATAGTCTATGCTGACCATCGATAACCTTAAAGTCTTTAGTTACCAGAATAGGCATTATAAGACCTCTCTTCTGAATTGCTTTCTTTATTGCTCTTAAATTGGCCCTCTTAATAGCCCTATTGTAATTAAAGAACTTAAACAACCTATAGTCCTTAGTAATTCCTACTTCAAACTTTACATTTGTTTTGTTCTGGTTTTTGAATTGGACTATTTCTGATAGTCTTTCTTGGGTTTTTTGTAACGATAATGATTCCATTTTTATTGTATTAAATTAAACTAAATAACTAAGGGGATTATCCCCTCTTGAAAAATAAGTTCCATCCTCTAAGAAGATGAAATTTTCTTGCTGAAATTTGGCACAGATATAATCTTTGCTTATATAAGTTTCTGCTTCCTCCCTACAAGCTCTCAGCCACTCCCTAAAGCATCTTTTAAGTATGATGTTAGGGTTAAGCTCCTTGTCCTCATAAACAGCCTCCCTGAGCTCTCTAAATAGGTGGACATCTGCAAAGTATCCAGTGAATAATCCATCCATATCGGATAGGTTTTTAATTATATAATGCCAGTCTATTTCTTTATACTTCCATTGCTTCTTAAACTTGCAGTAACTTTTTTCAGTTGTATCGTAGAAATCAATATTGAAGTCGGTTACTTTAGTCCCTAGTATTTTGGCAAATTCAAATAGACTATTAATAGATTCATCAGCATAGAAATATCCTGCTTTAATTGTAGCATCTGTCTCATTGTAGAGAGCCTCTATTTGAGACTCCCTACTGAGTTGGTCAAAGCTAAACAACTTATCTATACCTCTCATGATTAATCTAGTTTTATTTTATCTATTATAGCTTCCTTGATTTGCTCTCGGTTATCCCAGAACCATTCGTGCCATTCTCCCTTAACTGCTGAGGTATTAAGATATTCATCTATAATATGAGTTAAGTTGTTCTCTATTGAATCTAAGGTATCTCCTACTATCTCTTCGAAGATATCTCCTTCTGGGTCGTTTGTTGGGTCTATGCTCATGAGTTCCAGATTTCTTTCATTTTCTCCACAGGGTTATTTTCTTCTTCGAGTAGGTTTGAATGATTCTCGAAATCCTCAGTGTTGATTTGTATGGTGGCTCCATTGGGACAAGCAGGAGCCTCTTGAGATATACCAACACAATCGATATAGCTATTCCCATCTTTATCATTCTTGGGAGTGGGTATTGAAATCCTATCTGAAATCAGATTCAGAAAGTAGCACCATTGTTCTGGTGTGGTCGTATTATAAAAGTCTATTACTTTTTTGAATTTAGTTGTCATAATTATTTGTTATTAAAGTTAAACGTTTTACCACCTATCTTAATCCAGATAAGTTTAGCATAATTGATAAACCTATGACCATCGTTATTCATGTCGAATACTGGAATAAGGTTAGCTGTGATTGGGTCGAAGTTCCGACCTTTACCTGTAACGTGTTTTACAACACCTGTTCTACAGTTCATGGTTCTGATAGAGCCATCTTTCTTAACGAACTTGGCAGAGAATACTTTGCCATTCGATACTTTGTCTAGAATTTCTTGTAATGTAATAGTCATAATGTTATTGTTTTAAGTGTTAATCTGAGTGCAAGATAGTAATTATTTTCCAACTGCCAAATAAAATAAAAAAAAAAGAACCACCCTTTTACAGATGGCTCTCAAACCAATTATTAACTAAAAATTTACAATGAAACAATCAAATCTATAAATTATTTTTGACTCTACCAAATTAAAACAATAACTTTTGATTAGGTTGATTTGAATTTATGGATTTTAAACACGAAATTAATATATGTTTTCCTAATTCATAATGGACCAGGTTTCGAGCTATTTTTAATTTCCTTTGATTACCCTTATAACTTCTTAAATCTACCTCATGGAAAGATTCATGTTCTGAAATTGTGCCAGTATGTATATTAGCATCTTTGACATCAATTAAAGGTATATTGAAGTTAGACCAAAATAAATGCCTCCCTAACTTTCTACAATTAAGTAGTGGTTTGTAAAAAGGAACTACATTTTCAACAACCCACTTACCATCAAAATAATTATCTAAAAATAAGATTTCCTCATACAGTTTCATGTCTGGAAAAACTGGTTTGTGAACACCTCCTTTAGAAGCCCAAAACCTGGCTCGGCTATGAGTTGGACATGGAGGACTACTCCATATAAAATCAAAATCTCTATAGTGGTCTAATAAATATTGATGAGCATCCCCTACAATAACATTATCCTCTGGAAATCTTTCTTTATAAATCCTGGCAAGTTCTTCGTCTAATTCAACAGCAGTTACTTGGATATCTGAGACATTACTCCACTTATATCTATTACCTCCTAAACAAGCATATAAATTCAATATCTTCATAATTGTTTATTTTACAATATACATTCCTTTAGGAACTGAACGAGTCAGCATATACTGAACTGCGTACCTCAAACTATCAATCAAGTGATTGAAATTTTCAATCGGTTTTATTCCGTTTACTGCCCATGCATAGTTATTGAACTCTTTGACTAAGTTCTCCCCCTCTACATTTATAGTATAGTCTTGCATCAGTGCAATACCAGATAAGATACTACCTTTCTTTTTTATCGTAGGGCTTAAATTCAAGCCTCTAGTGGAGAGCTCGGCAATTAAGCGGGGCTCAGAGTTATCGCAGATAATTAGCTCCTTTCCTGCGTGTCTGATACATTCATCGTATAGATTAGAAGTAACCAATCCTTTTTTATATAGATATTCTTTTGCCCAGATTATTTTTCTATCTTTGTCAATGGCAACTTTTACAAGGGCTGAAGCGTCTCTGGAGAATCCCCAATCCAATCCCCATGCCTTTAAATCTATACCCTCATTGAATTGTCCAATCTGCCAGTCAGTGAAGATTACACCCTCAGCCTTTTGGAGCCAACCTCCCATTATCTGGTGCTTGAATTTATCGGGTCTCCTTACCTTCATCTCCCCTAATTGATTCACAAAGGAATCACTTAAATTCTCAACGTTATCTTGGTAGGTGGTATGGATATAATTCACATTATTCTTCTCTCCATTGAATCCATCTGGTATCTCCCTGTTCTGGTAGAACCTCTGGTATATCCAATGTTCTTTTGTAGTAGGGTTTAGAATTAATAGGCATCTGTTCTTTACACCTTTGGCACGAATAGAATAATCTATCTTATCAAAACTCTCCTCATCATTAAGCTCTTCTGCTTCATCCAATACAAAGGTATTGACCCCACTAATAGATTTAAGCTTTGCAGTCTGGTCTCCACTAGCAGTCTTAATCCCTGAGAAGTATATTGAGCTTCCTGTTAGATTGTTTATTATTTCATACTTAGTGATAGTGAAATGTTCCATCACCCCCATAAGCTCAAGCTTCTCAATGAATTCAGGGATGATACTCATACTCGCTGAACTCATAGTATAACGAGTAAACAGAATCCTATTGTTTTTCTCATAGGTGAGTAATACCAGAAACACTGTAACAGCAAATGATTTACCTGAACCCCTACCTCCAGTAATCACATTGTACCTGCTATCTGAATCAAATAGAGATTGGTATTTGGGGTTTAGATTTACTTTATTCATCATCATCTTTTAATCTACTTCCTCTAAAGCTTGAAGGGGTAGGAGGTACATAGTATCCTAATATTGGATTCACTAGGTAATTCCAAAAATCTACTGGGAAGTCCTTTGGGTCTCTAATCTGCTTTGCTCTCGCCATCTTCTTCTGGTGTTATATCTATTGTTTTGGGTTGACTAAAGTCTATCACTGGTATATTAACCTTAGTATCTATACTTATGTTCTGTTGNTCTTTCGGTCTCCCATACCTATATTCAAGGAGCCACTTCATATGTTGAACTGAACCATCCTTTGCTAATTTAGCAACCTCTATCCAAGCCTTCTCCTCACTACCAAAAGCTTTCTTCATGGCATTGAGAGTCATCCCTGATATATCTTTATCGGCAGTCTTACGAGGTCTACCTTGTCCTCTAAAGACACCTTTGACAGCACCGTTATTACGTCTGCCATCAACCTTTTTTTTCATTGGTCTCTTCTCTTCACTCATAATCTAAATATTTAATAGATTCTTTAGGTTCTGATGTTTATGGATTAAGTCCCTATGTTCTTTTAAGATAATAGAATATTTTCTCCTATAATATCCTCTGGTTTTAAATCTATAATTTTTAACCTCATACTTAACTCTGATTTCATCATCCATCTTGTGGTACTTATTTATGGATGGTTGTTCGTGTAAAGAAATCCAGTTATCAAACAATTTAATACTATGAATAACAGTCGCATGATTCTTTTTTATTGAAGCTCCTATATCTTTATAACTAAATAAAGTGTACTCTCTACATAACTTAAAGTAAATTGCTCTTGCATATACAAACTTCTGTGTCCTTGATTTATTACTTAAATCTATTTTAATATGAGATTCTACTATTTCTCTAATCTGTAATAATTCCATTTTTTTCCCTTTTAAATTCAACGTAAGCATCTACAACACCTTGACAACATTCATAATTCTCAGTCTCTTTATAGAATTCCAAGAGATACCTTATATCTTTTTCATAAAGGACTCCTAGTCTAAGAGAATGGAGTATGTCATCGTAACATTCTTGCTTATCTAAATACATTTTACTTGTCTAAAAATAAAGCCACCAATAGTATTACTACTGAAGCTAAATAAAATATTGCTAATGTTTCAAACATCATAACATTATATATTCCCTTCTAATTCATAATCGTAAATCTCCTTATTCTTTTCTATGAAGTATTCCTTATAAATATCTACAGCTTGTTCCACATCGTATGAACCCTGAATAAATGATTTCTCACTAACCCCATAGAACCCTATAGTGCCAGTAGATTTATCTATAGCTATAAAAGTAAAATCATCTCTATCTATATCAAATAACTTACAATAAATAAAGGCTTGACATCTATAAAGATATTCCCTTGCAGAGTATTCAAACTTACTTATGTTTCCTGTAGTCTTTAAATCTACAATATATCCATCTCCAAGTATATCTGCCTTACCTCTGAATGGCATCCCAAATAGATTTCCAATAGCAGGAACTTCCTTTCTAGTGTGTTGCATCATATCAACAGCTCTAGGATTGTTATAAAACGATTCTGCGAGTCTTTCTACATCATACTTCTCCTTCCAAGTGAATGGTCTAGGATACTCACTTAGAGCCTCTCTAAATGTGTTTGTATTCCTACTCTTTACATCTACAAATACTTGCTTCTCATAAACATGAGGTTCGAGTATAGCAGTATGGAATAGCCATCCAAATTCAAATGCAGGATTAGTTTTAGACCCTAAGAGTAGTGAATCCTCATAGGCTCTTGGTGAATCTAAAAGCTTTTTAATAGCACTGCTCGATAGAGAATTTCTCCCTAGATAGTGATAATAGAATTCATCATCCATCATCCTATCAAGGAGTTCTTTCTTATCCCAGACCTTGTTGTCTAAGGTAGTTATACTTTCTTGCATAATCTTTTTTTGATTGTTCATATTCTTGTTCCATCCAATGGAGTTCTGCTCTCTGTGATTCTAAGAACCACTCTTTTTCCATAAGTTCTTTTGTCTTTCCCATCACCTTACATGTGTTAAAAGTTTCCTAATTATCTTTTCTATCTGACTCCCTATAAAATTAAGTGGAGATTCTACTGAATAATAAACTACATAAACTATTGCTTCAAGCACATAGAAAAATGCCAGGAGTAGGAATATAAGTAATAACTTGGGGAGGTTATATAAAATCTTCATGTTATTCCGTTTTAAACAAAACTATATAAAATTTTATCAAACGACAAAAACTTTAACATTTTATTTCTTAGGGTCGAAATTACCCTTCCATATGGTTTGGCATACAGCAAATCTCTGTTCTCTTTCTCCATACTCTTGAATCATTTTAGCGTTGTTCATACAACGTCTATTGAAATCAATCTTCTCTTCGTACTTTTTAGGTTTCATCTTTAGTGGCATAATTGTTTTTTTTATCGTTATTATTTGGTTCTAATTTCTCTAATCTATAAGATAACAACATACAGAATTGCTGTAGCTCCTTGATTTCTTTCTTCATCTTTAACAAACTACTCTCCTTCATGTAAATCTTTTTTAAGTCGTTCTATGTAACAAGCCCCATCTAAAAGTTCTTCTTGCAGATGTTGGAGCCACTGAATTGTATCAATACCACTATCATGGAGTGTTGTTTTATACTTGGCAATTCCAACCTTACTTCTTAACGTCAATAGATTTTTTACCGATTCAACTATAGGGTCTTGAATATCCCTCAACCTTTTTGTATTAATTGGTTTTCCGTTTGTGTCATCTCTATTCCAGTAACTGGAAATACTATCTCCCATATATTTAAAATTTACACTTTTTACAATCCCACTGTTCACCTAATAGATTGAGATAAGATTTGAAGTCATAAGGCTCAGGGAGTTCAACCCATTGTTTCTTATAATAAACCTTACTAACCATACACTGCTTTAAAGGGATATCTTGATATTCATTATTAAATTCATGCTCCACCTTCAGCACAATACACTTATCAGGTTTGTGCCAACTATCACATATTCTCTCTAGTAGAATCCTTTGACCAGTAGGAATTTGCTTATGCTTACGTTTAACCTCTATTAATATTAGAACCTCATTATCAAATTCTAAAACCCCATCTATATCTGAAGGGTGGAGTTTACCATTCTGGACTCCTGTGAAATCCACAACCTGCTTAACTTTATTTCTGTTATTTATAAGGCTATCCATCTATATATTCTTGATGAACTCTTTTAAGCTTGTTATATACGTTATTCTTGAAACAAGTGCCACAAGTTACTATATTAGCGTTGTCCTTAAATACCCTATTATATATATCAACTAATTTTTGTTGAATCTCTGGGGGAACCTCATTACTACCCTCCTTAATAAATCTATCTAGATAATTGAATTCATCTTCTGTTAAACATTCAGGTTTCTGATAGGGGAATAAATGATTCAATGTCTTCTTCCTTTCATCACATCCACAGTCCTCACCAAGAACGAATTTTGCCACCTTATCTATTCCAGTAGCCTTTAATACTTTTTCTACAGTGTCTCCAAGCCCTTTACTTGGTTTTTGAATACTCTTTGTAGTCTTTGATTGTCTTTTCCCTGATTTCTTCTTTACCATTACTAAGCGTGTTAAATATTGAACTTAAACTAATTTTTGTGGCTTTGGCAATCTGCCTCATGCTCATTTTGTTATAAAAATGTATATCCCATATTTTTTTATCATACCAGTACCATGAAGATACTAGATTATCAATCTTGTCTACTAAATTATTAAACGAATTCTCTTTATCTGAATCTATAGTTAAATACTCAAAATCTATTGAATCGTTTATAGTAATATGCTTCTTCCTTAAACTTAGATGAAACCCAGATAAATATAAGTTTCTAAGAGTAACATAGACATAATAAGTATTAACCTCTTTATTATTATACATTATCTTATCCTTATCTTCAACATACTTAGTTATCCGTATGTACATCTCTTGAACAAGTTCATGGGCATCTTCGTTATTACATCCGAATGATTTTGCCATATTATGCCAATCCTTATGTTTATCGGCAAGAACGTCTATTAATCTTTTTCCTTCCAAAAGTGAAATGATATACCTATTATAAAAAACATTACTTGTATAAGGTGTTCTACTTCCTCTACATCTTCATCAGTGTCAAGACTGGTGTTCCAATAATTGACCCCTACCATAATCCCATATATTGGGAATAACTGTACATACATATTAAATTGATTTAAATTCCACAATATCCTGAATCGCATTCATTAAAGTCATCTTCAAACATATTTACTTGTTTAAAGCTATTTTTTATTTGCTCGTATGTTACTCCGTTTTTAAAAGTTCTTACATTATATCCCTTTTCTTGTTCAGCTTCTACAAACCAATTAAACTTACTTGGGTGTTTATCACTCATCAATTTTAAAAGAATCTCGTTTCTGTGAAAACAACCTATGCAGTTATTCATATAAGCAAACCTTACTTCTTTGCCTATCCAAAACTGTTCAATATTATCTTTATATATATTGTCATCTATAAGTGGAAATACAGGTTTTTGCCATCCTATCTCTGCCCACTTGTTTTGTGTTTTTCTTTTTCCTACAATTACTTTGTGTGTAAGCAGTCCATCTTCGTTTAGCCTTTCATACATTTTTTTTGCTCTACGTTGTTCGTTTGCTCTGTATCCTATTCTTGTTTCTATTGGTTTGCCTATTTCTTTTTGCCACCAATTAAAAATTGGATTAAGTTTCATTTCTGTTGTGCAAAATCTTTGTGTTACATTAGGTAGGTATTTCTTGTTTTTTCTTATAATAATTTCATCAAACGTTTTACCTGTTACCCAAGTTATTTTTCTACCTATGTATTGTTCTAAATCTAACATAGTATAGATAATCATATCATCTTCAGCTGTAGCAATAAAAGGTGCTTGTATTCTGTCCTCCACCTCTTGTACTATCTTCTTATCAGGAAATTTAGATGCCTCGTGTTCTATTCTTACAAGTGCAAACACATCGTAGTCAGCAGGATAGTTAGCTGCTATATAACTTGAAGTTTTGCCTCCAGAAAGACTATTTACTGTCATCATATTGATTTAATCGTTGCTTCTATTCTTGAATTGCTTTTGTCTATCCCCACATAGGTTGCCGATAGATTCTTTACAATACTGGTATCATCTGCTAATATACAACCTCTGACTACCATAACATCCTGAAAGTATTTATCTACAACACTCACTACATTCATTAAATCTCTTACCCTTTTATCTGGAGCATAGTAGTCATAATGAATTGTAACCTCTCCCTTGAATTCAAAGTGTAACTTGTCTTGAATTGCCAAGCTGTAATTGCGTTTTAAATTAGCATTGACATTGTAGTGCCAATTCCTATATTGGTTTAAATTCAAATACAATTTCTTTTTGCCACTATATGAAAAAGTGGGTAAAGTGACTTTAACTTCTTTCTGCATCTATCTCTGTAAATGGGGTCTCATTATTAAAGTAATATCTTTGGGACTTTATGTTAAAATCAATACCATGAACCTCTTGAGGGATTCCTACTAATTTCTGTTTCTTAATCTTCTGACTACCAAATATAACCTTTGTATCACTAAATTCTATAGCTCTGTCTGGTCTCCATATAAACATTACATTATCAGCTTTGTCGGCAAATGTACCACCACCCTTAATTCTATTTACATCTGGCTTGTAATATCTACCATCATCATTTTTACTTGGAGTTACTTGGTGAGCCACAAGGTGTATTGAAATATTATAATCTAAGGCAAATCTCTTTAGCTCACTCATAAATCTTGAAATATATAAATCTTCTCTTTCACCTCTAGCCATTTTATGTTGGATGGTATTGTAAGGGTCAATGATTAAACTTCTTATACCTTTTGTCTTGACCAGGTATTTTGCCCTATGGAATATATTTTCTAACGTAAAATTCTTTTGAGGGTATATCAAGAAGAAGTGTTTCTTACAGAATTCCATAGCCTCTTTATATTCCTCCAGGGTCATTTGACTTGCTCCATGATAAGGGTCTGAGGATTTACCAATATACATTTCTATAATATCATTGAAGAAATCATTCATTGGCATATTCTCTGGACTGAATACTCCAAACTTCCAACCATCTTTTATAGCCTTAATACAAGATAGTTGATTTAAAAACATAGACTTACCTTCATTCTGGTATCCTGTCCAGATATTAACCTCTCCATTTCTCCATGTCCAGGCACTATCTACAGCAGGTATATAAGTTGTAGTACCTCTTTCTTGACCATTATGATAACCATCTAACATACTCTCTTGTACATCAGCCACAGAGAATATACCCTCTACTTTGGGATTCTCAGCGTTTTTAAGACGTTCTCTGAGACTTTCTACACCTTCGGCAAGTAAAACCTCATTAGCATCCTTAAATGGCTTTAAATCCACCAATAAGCACTTCTCTACACCAAACCTTCTTACGAGTTCTTTTTGTAGGTTCCTACCATTATCATCCTCATCAGTGGCAATGAACACCCTTGTAGCTTGTTCAAACACCTCATAGCAATTAGTAATACACTCTAATTTCTTATCTATATTTTTATCTCCAACATTAGGGGCTCCCATATTAACAGATGTATGGAATGGTATCCCTGCAACTTCCCACGACAATGAATCTAACTCCCCCTCACAGATAACGATAGATTCACTATTCTTGCATTTATCATAGTTATAAATGATTGGCTCTGCATCTTTAGATTGCGTAAAGAATTTGCCATCAGTATTCCTAGTTTTGTAGTTGATTATTTTGCCATCAATCAAATAAGGAAATACTATACTTTTATTATCACTTGAAGATACTATTTTGTTATTGGCAATAACTTCATCTGTTATTCCTCGTTTACGAAGAAATTTCTTTCCAGTAGCAGTAAGTCTCTTTAGATTCTTTTTTTCTGGTTTCTTGTATGTTTTTGTTATTTCCATTTCCATTGATAATTGTTCTTGTTTTACCTTCCCGCTCCAACCACATTTATGGCAATTATAAACCCCTAAATCCATGTTGACAGATAAGCAAGTATCTTTGTAATTTTCCTTGCCAATCTTATAACAATTAGGGCATTTTACCTTCTGTTGAGGTGAATTTCCTTTTATCTCTATTCCTAAATTTTGTATTTCCGTTTGCATTATATATATATTTAATTATATTACTTTATATATATTATTTATTTTTAAGTATATTAAGTTATATATAAGTGTCTGTCATGTTGGCAGATGGAGATAACCTTATCTTTCTTTCCTTGCCAATTCCAATAGACTTCGTCTCACGCATTATAAAGCCCCTTGTTTCGAGTTTATCTAACAATCGGTATAAAGTCCTATCTGATAGATTTAAAGTGTCGCAAATCGCCTTATTTGAAGCGAAGCAGTAACCTCTTTTTTTACTCAATCCCTTGATTAATGACAATAAAGCTGATTCAGTTACGCTTAAAGACTTGTTCATGTAGGCTACATTGATATTTATAAATTTGGTTTTTCCCTTCATTATTGTTAAATAAAATAGGGGTAAAGAAAAATCCCTACCCCTATGTTAAATTGAATTTAGAATGGTAGCCCATCCGCTTTAACAAAGTCCTTTTTAGACTCATTGTTGTTGGAGCCACCCGCTCCCTCTTTAGGCTTAAATTCATCTAACCACATTGTGTGGGTTTGACCATACTGAGTCTTTTCTCTTAAAGCCCCGATGTTCAGATTAAGATAACGTTCTCCTTTGTACTCCCGCCAAAAATCTTTGACCTTGCTCTCAGGAATTGAGATGCTAAGCATCTTGTACTTGCCGACTTCTTTTCCGAAACCGACATACTTTTTTTCTTTACTCTCATTCATAATAATAAATAATTAAATTAACTTTCTTTTGAAATCATCTGATTCATCCTCACCGAAGACACCAAGCTCATAGAAGCCTGAAATCTTTAGCACAGCTCTACTCATAGCTCTTTTCTCTGCCATCTCCATGACGTACCATGTATTGCAGTTTCCATCCTTATGGGTAGTTCCCTTGAGTGCAGAACCAAATGTTTGAATAAATGCTCCTTCTTTTGAAGCGTTAGCTTTGACTACAGCAAATTCAGGTCTACACTGAATAACATCATAGTCAATCTTGATTTTCTCAATAGCTTGAATCTTGTCGATACCTGCTCTAGTGATAATCATGTAGTGCTGATGCTTAAATACATCATCAGAACTAAGGTCGTACTTCTTGTAAAGTTTTGATAATTTTTCTCTGTCCATATAATATTATTTTATAGTTTTGTCAAATCTACAAATAAAACTTCTAACTGCCAAAAAAAGTGGCTCAGTATAAAACCAAGCCACTTAAACGGAAATAACATTTAAAACAAAGAAATAAATCCAAAGACCTATTAGATTCATAGACCTATTGGATTCATGCAAATATACAGTATTAAATCTACAGAACAACAATAAAATAATAATTATTTTCCTTGACCCTTGTACTTTTTCTTGTACAACTTAGAAGACTTCAGACTACTTACTTTAGACTTACCATGAATTCCCTTTCGCTTAACCTTTGGTTTCTTATAGTAGGACTCTATTTGTTGTTTTGCCATTACTTATGTTTATTATTTCCAAATACCTTCTCTACACCTCTAGAACCAAAGTATCCCCCAATAACTATAGTAAGTAGTCCTGTTATTGAATCTAAAGGATAACCCATGTACCACCCTGCCACATAAGATACAGTAAGGAACACTAAGGTTAGTGGTCTTACATTTTGAGCTAACCATCCACTTCGACTATCGGCAACCCATCTACGAGTAATACCATCCATTTCGGCACGTTCTAAGCGTAGTTTCTCTAAAGCTACATCCTTATCTTCACTACTCATGTCAGAACCTCCTATAATAGCCTCTATAACGCTTCCTACAGGAGTGTCTTGTGCTATTGCTCCAACGACTCTAGGTATTTTTTTTAGTAGGAAAGAACCTACTGCTGTATCTTTAAATTTCTTCTTACTTGACATTTACAATTTCGTTGAATAGAATCTGTGCTAATTTAACCTCATGGACATTATCGACACACACATCTTTAGTTATTTCTTTAAACCTTGTCAAGCTCTTTTCTCTTGCACTTGCACAACTTATTATGGTTGCAACAAGCAATATTATTATTACTCTCATTCAGTTTGTTTGTTTGTTGAAGTAGCAATACTTCAGTTAGTTTGTCGATACTTTTGCGTATCTCTTTCAATTCGTTCCTAAGACCATTAGCCTTAACTTTTACTTCACTCATATATAAGGGTATCTCCTGCTGTTTTACTAATATGTCCAAATGACGTTTGCATCCTTATAGTCATCGGAGTCGACATGGATGAAAGTGTTGGCAATACCAAATCTAGTGAATCCCGCATGAATAAGGGCTTCAAGGATAAGCCATCTTTCTCTCGAACCCTTAATTGAGATGTCAACTGCTTTTCCCACGATATGGCTTGAATTCGGTTTTCCTCCAACCTTTTCGTTATGTTCGATAGTTCTATATCCTGAGTTGATTTTAAAGGGAATCCCTGCAATGTGACGAGCGTGGTCGAGCATTGTAAGAAAATCATCATCCATGTAGTTACCAGAATGAGGGACATCTGGAGAGGCAAATTCTTCATGTTTAAAGTGTTTAAGCTCCATCTTTTTTGCAATTACATTTTTTACAAGTATCATAATCGATAGACTTATTAATCAATAATCTATCTATAGTGTCATCTTGCA
>JGI24005J15628_10000253_pt1 | contig 32635 bp, 44 predicted proteins | sample LinPmetageLP40_FD_15628 | JGI IMG/M metagenome (IMG submission 15628)
AGTATTGAAGGCTATAGCTACCCTTGCTGATAAGGTGAGTCGTTACCACGAACGTTTATTAGCAGTGGAAAGAGAAAACGAAAAACTACAAAAAGAACTATTAGAACACAGAAATGTGCCTCATATACATACAATTCAAGGTAAGTCACATAACTCCGATGCAACTGTTATGGTAACAGGTTTAGATTCTGATATGGAATGTGAAGCTTGTAGTGCTTAATTACTCAGGAGTTTCACCCAACATATCTGCTAATGAAGGAGCAAATACTTTTACATCTCTTCTAATTTTTTCAGCAGTTGTAGATGTTCCTGGATCATCAACGTCAGCTTGAGCTGCAGCTTCAGTATCATACTCAACACCTGTATCTACATGTGTAAGTGTGGTTTCTGTTTTTACTTTATAGTGTGGAATTCTTCTTCCATCCTCAGTCGTAATGTGACCTAATAATTCTGCTGGTTCAACAATTGGCATTTTTATCTCCTTGTAAAATGAATATTGAAACTTACTACAATTCTATCTTCTTGTGAATTATTTTCCTCTACTTCATGATTTAAATAAGAGGGAAACAACAATAAAGTTCCATTTTGTGGTTTAAAATTAACTCTGTGAGCTACATGAATACTATGATTCTCTACTTTTGGAGGCGATAAAACTTCCGCTTGAGCTTTAGGATCATGAAAAATTATTTGCCCACTATCTTCTGGAACCTGTAAATAATACACGCCAGACAAAAAATTGTAAGGGTGATTGTGCAGTCTATTACTAGATCCTGGAGGATTAATTATACCCCACATACCTGTTATTTCAGGTGAATAATGTTTTTGTACTCCTAAATGTACAAAAGCTTCATCAGCAAAATTAAATATTTCAGTTTTTAATTCAGTAAAACTTGGTTGTGTATGTAAATTATCTTTACTATGCCAACCACCATTAGTGCTTCTACCTTTAACACCTATTTGATCTTCTTTTTTTAATTCAATTACTTCATCTTTTAAATGAGAATAGCCTTCTAAAAGAAATGAAAACACAGGGGTAATAAAAAAAGAATGTAGATTAAGTTTTGAATCATTCATTATAATTCTCCTTTTGTTATTTGCATAAAACTTGCTATGATATGCACTTGATTAGCAGCGTTAGCTTGAACTTTAAGGACATCACTTTCTTGTAAAACTAAAGGCTGTGTTAATAATTCTGTAGTTGTAACTGTAGCAACACTCTTTGCTTTGAATACTTCAAAGGTTGCACCTCCTCTGACAACTTCAACATCAACTAAAGTTGTTGAACCAGAGTCATTACAAATTAAAAGAGATTTTACCACATCTGTAGTAGGTGGAACTGGGGGTGATGCACCAGGGTCGGCTGTAGGAACTGTTAAAACAGTTGTTAGACCTGTTGTAGTAATATCTACCATTGCACTTTTAAATGTATTAGCCAAGGAAAAACCCCTCTGATTGAGCTTCTTCTCTTAAATCTTGCTGATAGTTTGTATTAAGTAAAAAAACAATTTGTTCTAAAAGTTGTATTGTCAGATCAAACTGACCCTCATCATATTCTGGTGTAGCGTTTGGTAATCTAGTAATATTAATTTTTGCCATTATCTTCTTCCGTCTGGTCTTAGTTGTAACTTAGTAGAACCAAGTCTCCAAGCTGTGTCATTAATTGTATTGGTTTCATATTTAATTTTAACGGCTCTTCCTCTACCTCTTACATCAATTTTTTCTGTAGTGCTAGTAATAGTGCCTGTTGTAGTTACATTAGCTGCAGATTGTGGATACTGTTCTAAAGTTAATGTTGCTGTCATGTTATTAGTAAGATTATCAAAGTCTGGAACCAATCTACTAACTGACATAAGCTCATCCCCATCAGCAATTTCAACAGAACCAGTTGTCAAGAAAGCAGAAATAGCTGTGCCATCTGCTTGGTTATTACCTAATTCATGTTCATACATATAAGAAGCACCTGCGGTTAATCCTAATATTGTAGATGTGTTAGAGGTAAGAGAAGTGCTATATTCTGTAGCAATTGGTTGTTCAAATACGTAAGCACCAAGCCAAGTTGTTCTAGGTAAATTTAAAGTATACCAAGTGTTTTCCAAGTAGTTATAAGCTACTGCTCTATCTATTTGAGTTGATGAACTTGATGGATAATACCAAATAATTTCATTAAAAGCTGTATTTATACCACATGCTATTTCTGTTCTATTAACATAACTTAAATCATCAAAAACATAATCTTGAACGGAACATGGCATTTTTTTAACGACACCATCAAATAAATAAAAAGCATTATCTGACATCCAATAAGCTCTACCATTTACTTCAACGGCAGCATGCTGTGCAATTAACCCACAGTTAGCGCCAAGTTGTCTAAGACCAAAAGTAAAAGGTGTACCAACAAATTGAATACCGTGAAGTGATGTGTCTGTCCAAACTAACATTTGACCAGTAGATTTAACAGCGCCTATAATTTTAGAGCCGTCTGTAATTCTAAGTGATCCAGCTTCATTTGTTGCTACTGGTGTATAATCAGTAGCGTCTTCTCTGTCAGAAAAACGAAAAAATAAATCATCTTGTGTTGATGTATCACCTACTGTTGTCTCTGTTCCAAATAATAATAAATGTCTAGTGTCAGTAGATACTAAACTAAAACGTGATGCAGTTGGTGCATTTGATACAGCAGTAGCTCTGTTTGAAGTTCCAGCAGAAGTGTCCCAAACAAAAGTACCACCATTTAAAACTGTAGCTATAAGATCTTCACCAAAATTATCTAAAGACCAACTTCGTGCGTCTAAAACTACTGTAGATGTTGATCTTGGTGTGTTCCAAGTGCTAAGACTCCAAGTTCCTGTACTCCATCCATATCCATAAGTTGAGTTACCGGGACCTATATTTATTTGATATTTAGCATTACCAGTGCCTCCACCTCCAGATGTTGATCCAGAAGCTGTGCTTGTATGGGTTACTTTGTAATTATTTGCATCTGTTATTGATGTAATCTCAAACTCTGCGTTCATATTTAAACCATCAATTGCAGAAAAAGAATCAAAGGTTACAAAGTCTCCTTNANNTGCACCATGATCTGTGTCCGTTACTGTAACTGTTGTTGTACCATTTGTAGTAAAAGGATTTGTTAAAGCTGCTGTTTCTCTAATAGGTGTAATATCAACTATAGATCCATCTGTGTAAAGATACAATTTTCTATCAGTACCTAATGCAAGGTACCTTATGCCAGTCAAACTAACCCATGAATGTGTATCTCTAACTACACCGACTATTGACTCCTGACTTAAATATGTCCAGCCACCCCATCTTTCAGGTTTACCATAGTGAAATCTAACAAAATTAGAGTCAACATATTTACGTTGATCCCCTGCTGAATAAGCAGTATCTTGTTTATCTATCCCTGGTTGAAACTTTAAATCGACTAATTTCATGTTAAAGTATACTAAATTATTTATTGTTTTCTGGCAAGAATTGAGTACCAACATTACCCTTGAAAGAATAATTACCATAATGTGTAAGGCCACTTGCTATGTCAGCATATACTTTACCACCAATTTTCTGCCATAAACGACAAAAAGCATAATCTTCGGATAAATATCTTTTGTTATCTGGATCTATCATGGTATCAAAAAATGTGTAATTCCAATTAGATGTCATGTGATAATCAAGAGATTTATCATGAGGAGCGTTTAAATGTTGGTCGGGTACAAATTTTAATTCTGGATAAGCTAAAGCCATTTTTTTAAATACACTTCTTTTAATAAGCATAAAACCTGTAGCTCCGTCTAATACTTCAATAAATCCTTTTCTTACTTGTATTTTTTCTGGGTCTACTACATTTAAATTGTATTCTAAAGAAGAAGCAAGAAGTTCATCCTCGTTTATTTCTGGATTTTGTAAAACTTTATTTTTTACTTTTCTCCAATCAATTGTTTTTCTAGGATATACTCCTGTAACAATTTCTTCGTCTAAATCAATCATTCGCATAACGCTTTCAGGATTAAAAGATATATCAGCATCAATAAATAATAAATGAGTGTACTGTTCATCATCCATAAATAATTGTACTAATGTGTTTCTGGCTCTAGTTATTAAAGATTCATTACCAATTGTTCCAAACTGTAACTCTACTTTTTTAGATGCAGCTACGGCTGTAAGTTGTAGACAGCTTTTGAAATAATCTGCTGTTATCATTCCACCATAACAAGGAGTACCAATAAATATTTTACTCATCTTCTTTTAAAAACATATTTAATGTGTATCTTGGAGAACTATCCCCAAAAGATTGTAAATCACTGTGCATTATTTTAGATCCATTAAAAAAAAGAGCTCTGTTCTCAACAAAACCAATGTGAGCGGATAATGAATCATCTTTCATAAAACCTGTACCATTATTCAAAAGAGGTTCACCTTTTATAAATAAAAGAAAATTAGCCACAGAATCGTTTTCAGTGTCTTTATGAAACAAAGGTTCTTTCTCATTATTTCTCATGTGTGCATGTATTGAGATAGGTTTTAAATTTCTGTTAGGGTAAAAAAATTGTTTTGTAAGTTTTACCAAGGGGTCGTCTTTATGATGTTCACCATGAAAAGTATGACGTTTACCATAATAATGACCGCTATCCATAGTAACATCTTCATATTTTATATTTACAAAAGTATGTTGAAGATCTTTTAAAGTTTTATCATCTAAAAAATTATCTACATACATGACAAACTCTGTGTTTTTATTGTGTTGCATAATCTACCTTTAAATATTCTATTTTCTTTAACCAATCTTTAGGTATGGCAATGGCACCACCACCTGTAATATCATCTTTATCTTTACTGTATGATCTCATAATAATTATTTTTTGTGGGCCATTATGTATCATCCATCCTACTTCTTGGCACACGGCCAACGGAGCACTAATTACTTCTTTTATATCTAACCAACCTGTTTCTGTATCACGGGCATCGAGCCACGTTACACGAACCATTGGTGTTTTTTCTATATCAAACATCTTTATATGAATACCACCCAGTTATAATATATTTTTCTTGATTGAAGCAAATGTTACCTCGATGTGTATATTCCCAAGTAGCAGGCCAAATCAATGTCAATCCTTTTTCTGGTTTTATTTTTATATTTTGATACATAAACTCAGTCTCACCATCTTTTAAAACATCATTTAAGTAAGTCATAAAAACTAAATGTCTGTTAATTCTATACTCGTATCCTGTGTTTTCATAATGCCAAGCTGGATAACCTCCTTTTTTAGGATATTTTTGTATGTTGTATCCTTCATATAAACCCCATTGATTTTGTTGTTCACTACACATTTTGTATTTATTTTTATACAATTCTAAAATTTTAGATAAATTTTCTTTATAGGACAACAAAGGTTCTCTATTGTCATCACTATCAAGGCCTAAATCAAAAGAGTTTTTTTTATCTAAATCTATTTGACCCTCTACACCCATTCCTCCTCTGTCTATGTAATTGGAATTTTTATTAAAAAATCTTATTATATTATCACAAACTAAAGAATCTTCGATATACCAACCAGCAATAAAATTATTTTTTTTATTATTTTTGTGAGCTCTTAACACTAAGGTTTTCTTTTTAAATCAACATTAAATGACATTGATCTTCGCTCTTGGTTTGGTGTTCTAAATGGATATACTGCATGCGATAACCAACTTGGAAACAAAAATATATCTCCAACGTTAGGAGTAGCTTGAAAACCATTACCTGAAAATTTAGCAGCTTGACCACACATAAAATGTATGTCGCCTACACAAGGATAATGATCTTCTTTTTTATATTCGTTTTTAAGGTCTTTTGGTATTCTTGTGTATATAACGCCTGATAGTTCACCATCGTGAACATGCATAGGATTAAAATCGCCCGCAAATTGTGATACAATCCACATACTTGTAATACTCATTGTTTCTACATCTTTTACACTTATAGTGTCAGAAGCAGGTGGTATTGAAATGTATTGTTCAACAATAATTTGTAGTGCATTTAAAATTGGAGAAAATTCAAGTGAGTTTAGAAAATTAGGAGGGTAACGTACTTCTTGTTTAACATTACCCGCTAAATGCATTGAGTGATCCCATTCTTTAGCTAATGCATCAACTTCTAATAGTTTTGTTGCTTCGTCATCTAAAATTTTAATAAGATCTTTCGGTAGTTGACCTTGTAAAATAGTAGGACCAAATGGTCTTATTGCATTAAAATTTACTTTTGTTGACATGGTTTCCTTTCTACTTGCAAATATCTATTGTCATATAGCAATAATTTGCCTATAAATATAGGATTAAATTGGCTTATTCTTCAAGTCTTGCCTTCTTGCTTTTTCAACACAAAAAACAGTTGCTATAAAAGGATTATGCATGATTGACGAACAATTTTTAGAAACAATACCTCAATATGGAATTGGTGGTTTTGTTGGTAAAATTTTTAAAAAAATAAAAAAAGCTGTTAAAAAAGTAGCTCCCATAGCTGGAGCAGGTATTGGTTTTTTACTTGGTGGCTCTGCTGGAGCAGGTATTGGTTCTGGTATTGGAAGTCTTATTGCTGGTAAATCAGTTGAAGAATCTCTTAAAAATGCAGCTCTAGGTTATGGTCTTGGTTCAATCGCAGGACGCTTTGGTCCTTTACAAGGTTTTGCAGGTAAAGGTATTGGTGGTAATTTTGCTTTTGGTGATAACTACAATGTTTTAAATAAATTACTTCCAAGAGTAACAGACACTGCAGGTAAAGTAGTGACTGAGGTTGGTGATAAATTAACTCCAAAAACATTTTTAGAAAATAAAGGTATAAACCCAGCTATTTTAGAAGATGAAAAAACAGCAAGTTATGTTAATGAATTAATGCTTAAAGATGCTACAAAAGACGTTGTAAAAAAGAAAGGTAGTGATCTTTTATCAAAAGGTTTACTTGCCTCTACTATTGCAGCTCCAGTGTTGACTTACTTTGATGCAAAAAAAGCAGAAGAAGAATATGTACCCGGAGATCCTTATGCTTTAAATCCATTTTATTATCAAGACCCACAACAATTTCAAGTTGCAGGTATTGGTACAAACCCTTATTACATGGAAGATATGCAAGATTATTACGGAATGCCTATATCAGATTTACCTACTGATTTTATTAGAGCAAATAAAGGTGGTATTATTCAATTGGCAGATGGTTCAGAAAAATATTTTCCTCGTAAAACAGGAAAGATTAATGGACCGGGAACTGGGACAAGTGATGACATACCAGCAATGTTAAGTGATGGAGAATTTGTCTTTACAGCAAAAGCAGTTCGTAATGCAGGTGATGGAGATAGAAGATCAGGTGCAAAAAAAATGTATGAAATGATGAAAAATTTAGAAAAAGGTGGTACACTTTCTGAGCAATCAAGAGGAGCGGCATAATGGCTGAAGTACAAGAATATATAAATAGAGAAGCCGCCGATATAGAAGCTCGTAAACTAGGTTTAATGGATTCAGCTAAAGCATTAGCTGAACAAGGTTATGCAATACCTGAATATATTTTAGCTGATTTAACTCAAGATCAAAAAGATGCTTTACAATTAACGAAGGAAGGTATTGGAGCTTACAAGCCTTTTCTTACGCAAGCAGAACAAGCTATGCAACAAGGTTTGGGAACTACGGGATACGCTGCTAGTCAACTTGCAGGAATTGGAGGAGCCCCAACTCAATCCGATTTAGATGCTTACATGAATCCTTTTCAACAGTCTGTTATTGATGCAACAATGTCAGAGTTGGATAAACAGGGAGCTTTAGCACAATCAAATTTAGCAACGCAAGCACAACAAGCAGGAGCTTTTGGTGGTGCGCGTTTCGGGGTTCAAGAAGCAGAACTTGGAGGAAATTTACAAGATGCAAGAGCACGTGCATTAGCACAATTAAACATGCAGAATTTTGGTCAAGCACAATCAGGAGTACAAAATCAATTAGAGAGAGAAAGATTAGCTGCATTAGGTATAGGTGCATTAGGTCAACAACAAGCACAATTAGGTTCAGGTTTTGCTAGTCTAGGAGCTCAAGTTCAAGGTATGGGACAACAAGATGCTTCTAACTTACTTGGTATTGGTGGAATGCAACAACAATTTGCTCAACAACAAGCAGATGTCAAACGAAGAAATTTATTAGAACCAAGGATGCAACCATATCAACAACTTGGTTTCTTATCAGATATTTATCAAGGAGCCCCAACTTCTGGACAGGTAATGAACATAGGTGGAGGAGGCACAGGTGCTAGCCCACTACAACAAGCTATAGGAACTGGTGTAGGAATGCTATCAGGTATTGGTGGTTTGAAAAAGTTAGGAGTATTTTAATGTCAGTTTTAAATAGACCATTATTTAGAAGACCCTCTGCAATGCCACCTTCACGTGGTCCGATGCCCGTGGTCAATCGTGAGGAGGGTTCATCAGAAAAAGGAGAGCAAGGTATTGCTTCAAAATTAATGGAAGCTCTTTCAAATATTGTTGGAAAAGCTGAACCAAGCACAGGTTCTCAAAAAGAATCTGATACGAATTTTTACCGAGATAAAGGGTATAGTGATACTGAAATATCTTTAATTTTTGATGGATTGTTAAATCCATTAGAATTTGACCCTGGAGTATTTTCATTAAATTTTGATCTGGAAGCTGCTGTTAATGAAGGAAAATTAATTGAAAGAGGAGACTCTAACTCTGTTGTAAGAGAAGGTGAATTACTTCCCGATGATTATTCTGTTTTAAGAGAAGGTGAAAAAATTGAAAAAATGAATTCTTCTAATTATTTTTTAAGAGAAGGTGAATTAATGCCTTCAAGTGAACTAAATTATTTAAAAAATTTAGACCCTAACTCTGTTGTAAGAGAAGGGGAACTATCACCATCACGCTCTGTTGTAAGAGAAGGTGAGATGTTTCCAGGCTTTGCAATGGGTGGAGAAACAAATGGTTTAGAAGAATTAAGTCAAATGCGATTTAGACAAGAAGGTTCTCCTATGATGGGTGAAAAAGTTGATGCAGGTAATGTAGGTATTTTAGATGGTTTTGGTGAACAGCAAGCAGCTTCTATGGTTCAAGAAGGAGAACAATCTAGAGAACAAATAGATGGTGCACAAGATTATGATGAGTTGATGAAATCAACAAGAGGAGATAATGCATCAGAAGAAGAAAGACGTAATGAACTAGCTCAACTTGTTGGTCAAGAAGATGCTCAACAAACACCAGACAGTGTTTTAGCTTTAATTCAACCCGTTATGCAAATGTTAGAGACAGAAGCTGCCGATACAGGCATTGCACAAGTTGAAGGACAAAATATGCCTCCAGAAATGATGGGTACAGGCATTGCACAATTTGCAGAAGGGGGAGCCGTACTCAAGATCCCAAAGTATTCTAACGGCACTAGTTCTTCTGGTGCAAGTGTTGAAGATCAATATTTAAAAGAATCTGGTTTATTAAATCAATCAACCAAAAGTGATGATACTATCCAATATCCAGAAACTGCAAGTTTTTTATTAGGCATGATAAATGATATGGAAACTCCTTTAGGAACAGGTAATCAAGCAATCATGAATAAGTATCAAGATAATTACAAATTGTTTTCTGAAATATTAGGAGGACAAGGGCCTACCAAAGATCAAATGATTGGAGAAATATTAACAAGTGTTGTTTCTCCTTTAGCTTTTGCCTATGCTCAAGGAGCTGATTTAAAAGACATATTACCAGAGGGAACTGCAGCTATTGGTAAAATAGCAAAAAATTATGATGCTTTAACATCAAAACAAACATCACAAATTAAAAACTTAGCTTTAACAGAAGCTATGAAATCAAAAGAAGATCCTTTAATGCAAGTTTATTTAAGAGATAATCCTGACACACCAAATGTAAATGAAAGTTTACAAAAAGTATTTAGAAAAGAATCTGAAGTATTAGCAAACCCAAATTTATTTACAGCAGAATCTATTGCTGACCTTGAAGCTAGAATAGGTAAAACTACAGCAGAAACAGAAAAAATAAAAACGGAAACAGCTCTTTCAGAAGTAGAATTAAAATATGCTGATGTTTTTGCAGATTTAAAAGTAACCGAACAAAATGCTTTAATTGATAGTCAAAAAATAAATAATGCTATTCAAGAAGTAGTTCTTGAGTTTAAACCAGAAACTCTTGTAAGAGAACTTAAAAAAATTGATTTAGCAAATATTGAACAAAGTATTAAAAACGACACACTTCGTCCAAAACTAGAAGCAGAATTGGAGACAACACTCGTTCAATTAGATATTGCTGGAGAAAATTTAAAACAAAAAATTATTACAACTAAATATGCTGATGAACTTGAAGGTCTTAAAGGCGACAAACTACAAGCTGAAATAGATAGACTTGAGCAAGACTATGATTTTAATACCGACAATAACTTTCTTCTTTTAAAAGAAAAAGAAGCTGAAATTAAAAATATAAAATTAACAGGTGAATCTATTGACCTTGAAAACGAATATAAAACTTATCAAAATCAATATGCAGAAGAAGGATTTAGTGCAGATCTAACAGCTAAGATCCTTGATAATAATAATAAAAGAATTATTAATGCTCAAGAGGTTGTTAATTTAGAATATCTTCCAGAGGAAAAAGAATTAAACCTTGAACAATTGAAAAAAGATATTGAGAAAACAGTAATGGATACTGAAGGACAAAGAATTGTTAATGATAAAGGTGAGATTGAATTAAATTTCTTAAATGACAAACTTACAAATGATGCAATTGAACAAATGTTAAAGATAGAAGAATTAGAGTTTAAGGTAAACAACCCTCCAAAAGATTGGCAAAAAGTAAATGCTGTCGTTGATTACAAAAACAAATGGTATGATTCTGCTATTGTTGAAACAACAGTAGAGAGTCAAGATAAAATGGGCGAACTTCTTGTATCCGCTACTGCCGATACAGGTGCAGGTGATATATCCTTTGTTTATCAATTTATGAAAATGCTTGATCCTAACTCTGTTGTTCGTGAAGGAGAATTTGCAACAGCAGAAACTGCAGGTGGTGTCCCAGAATTTATTTGGAAAAATTATAACAATTTAACTAGAGGTGAAGGTAGAAGATTATCTGGAGATACTAAAGCAGATTTCCTTCAAATAGCAGCTAAAATGTATGTTCAACGATTAAAAAATTATGATGCTGAATGGCAAACACAATCGAAAATTGCAGGTAATTTATTTGGTGAGGATATGATAGAGAATGCAATACCTTATATAGATGTAAATATTGATTTATTAACACAGCTTTCTAATGCACAGACAATCAAAAATTTCCAAAAAAATATGAATTTAGGTTTAGGAGAAGTTTCACCTGAAAAAATGTTGTATGGAGATGAGGATGAAAAAACAAACTTTGAGTCTCTTATAGAACAAATAAAAGTACACGGAAAAGGAAGTTAATATGGCTGATATTGCAGGGAAAGAGTATTTTAGCACTTTAGATGATTTAGCTGATCAGGGTAAAGATACACAAAGATTATTAAACTTTGAAAGATTTGGCTTGTTGGATGAAGACACGCAAGCTGCTGTAGATTCTGAAAGAAAAGCAGGACGAATTCCAGATCCTATGCAACCAATAACTCAAGATGAATTTGATAATTTAAAAATGATATATGGTGCATTAACAATATTATCTCCAAATCAAACTCAAGCAACTGATATGGATTATGCTGCACTTCACCTTAGTGCCGAAAAAGCAGGAAATTTTTTTACAAAAAAAAATGTTCAAAAAGAAATTGGTGCTATTGTGGGAGGTATTGTATTACCTACATTTTTACCAGTATATGGACAAGCAACTTTACCCGCAAGGATTGCAGCATTTGTTCAAAAATATCCTAGGTATTCAAAAACAATTGCAGCATTTATGGGTGGCACCGGGGGATCAGCTCCATTTGCAGATTCATATAAAGAGGCACTTGGTTATGGATTAAGAGAAGCTGCTGGAGAGGGTGCATTTCAAGTTCTAGGTAAAGTCTTTCCTTATTTAAGAAAAATATTTAGAGGAAAAGAAGGAGAGAATATTGAAGATGCTTCAAGAATAGCTTTACAAATAGCTGAAGCTGGAGGATCAACGGTAACACCAGCAAGATTATCTACATCAAGAACAATAGATATGTTGGAACAAATTGCTAAACTATCAATTTTTGGTGGTGGTGCTATGCAAAAACAAGGAATTAAAAGTGTTGAAGTTATTCAAAATGAAATGGGTAAATTTTTAGCAAGAGAATTTAGTGAAGGCTCAGGAGACAATGTTACAGCTAACATGGTTTCAGTATTTATGAAAAGAGCTAGTCAAGAAAATGTTGATGACTTAATGAAAAACTTTTTATTAAAAGGACAAGATTTTTATGATGAAGCTGTTGAAGGTGCGTATACAAATGTTGCAAAAGAAATTTCTAAATTAGTTGGAAGAAATGCTAAAGTTATAGATATATCTGGTTTAACAAAAGTATTAAACAATCAAATAAAAACTTTGTATGGAAAAGGAGTAGGGGGAAGACCTGTCGATCCTAATGATCCAAATATTAAAGCTCTTAAAAATTATCTCAAACAGTTTGAAGGAGGTAATGGTAAAGTTGATATAGAAACTGCTAATAATATGAGATCTTATTTCTTATCAGAAACAGGTATCTTTAAAACTGGTATAGCAGGAAGTCCAAAATTTAAGAAAATAGCTGGTGCATTAATGGATGCTACAGGAGATTCGATTGATGATTCAATGAAAGCTTTGGCAAAAACTCTTAATAGAGATGGTGCAAAAAAATATTCAAAAAAAGAATTAGATAAAATTATGAAACTATATGCTGAAGCAAATGGTTTATATAAAAAAGGTGCTGACACATTTAACATGGATTTTATCACTGGTCTTTTAATTGGTGAATCAAAAGGATTTACTAAAAAAGGCTTAGATATGACTAATTCTATTGCTAAGAATTTTATTACTGCAGGTAAACCTGCAAGAGTAGAAGCTTTTTTTGGTTTATTAAAACAAGGAGTAGATAATAATATTATTACTCGAGAAGCTGCTGAACTTATGACACAAAAAATTCAAGGTTCTTTTTTAACTGATGTTCTATCAACCAATGTCGATGCACTTACAGGAGTAGTTAATGCTAAAGGAGTTTTAGGGGCTCTAGATGGATTTAGAGGTAAAGGAAAAGATATTATGGAACCTCTTTTCGCAAATAATGCTATTGCAAAAAATCCTAAAGCCATGCTTAATTTTAGAAAATATTTAAGAGGTTTAGCTAAAGCACAAGAAAAAGGTATTGATACTGGAGGAGGAACATTATTTCTTCAAAGTGGTCAATTTGGTGCATTACAAGGAGTAGCAGCATTAGGTATTGCACTTGGTTCTCCAACAGGAAATACTCAGTATGACCTTGCTTTATCTGGTTTTATTTTAGGCGGACCTTATGCTATAGCAAAAGCTTTCAGTAATCCAAAATTTGTTCATAATTTAATGAATTTAAAATTAGCTAGCTCTGCAGGAGAAGGTAAAGCAAAAGGATTAATATCACGTAGTTTGTTAAATATGCTTGAAGTAGGTGTAAAAGAAGCATTTTTTAGTGAAGGAAATGCAAAAAATGTAGCAACAAATGCTGTAGATCAAGGTCTATTAAAATTAGAAGATTTAGAGGGCTTAGAGTTTATGTTAACTCCTCCAGAAACACTACCAAACGCAGAAGATAATAAGAAAAAAAATAATACTGAGGCTCTTATTAATCAAATTAACGAAGAAACTTCTTCAGAAAATTTAATTGATATAAATGTAGATGATGCTTCAACACTACCTTCTATAGAAATACCTGAACCAAATTCTGATATTATGGCTAATGTTATTGATTCCCCGGTAACACTTGATGCTTCAGCACCAACAACACAGTCAACACCGGGTCCTGCAGGATCTAGTATAAATCCAGAAACCCAACAAAAATTAGAATCATTTGGTATGCCTTTGTTTGCTAATCAAGGAGGAATAGCCTCTTTAATGACACAAAGAAAAAAACCTAAACAGATGGTGGTGTAAATGGCTTTTACATATGTACCAGGACAAAATGTTTACAATACTAGTAGTGGTAGTACTAGTACTACTGGAAGTACTGATACTACTGGAAGTGTTAGTATTAATCCTAATCAAATGGGTCCTGCAGGACCAGGAATAGAAACTTATGTTAATCAAAATCCAAATGTTGTAACATACCAGTCTCCAAATGTACAATTAGAAAGTTTTATTCAAAACAATCAAGATGACAAAAATCAACCATCAACTGTTGAATCTGTTCTTCAAGATATACCTAAAAAGAGAAAAGAATTTATATTAAGAAATACAAAAAATGGAAAAATGAATCAAGCTGCATTATCAATGTTTAATTTTTACAATGATGGTCGTAATGAATATCAAAGAAAATTAAATAGATTAATAAATTCCTCTCCAGAAATGATGCAGGCATATGCAAAAAAATTTCCTCTTACAAGTTTTGCAATGAATGCCCCTGCAAACTTTATTAAAAATACTCTTGGAGGAAAAATAGTATCAAGTATTGGAGGAACATTAAAAGATAAATTAAGCATTGGTGTTGGTACATTAAAAGATAAAATAGCTAATGTTATTAACCCTAAGTTCGTAGACCCTTATCCAAATGCATCAAGTAGTTATGATTATGATAGTTTAAACATTGAAGGATATCCTGATGAAATACAAAGAAGATTACAAGTAGGGCCAATTAGTGAAGACGATACATCTGAAACTAATATTGAAGCAATAAAAGATGAAAAAACTTCTTATAAAAATACTAAAATACAAAATGCTCAAGATACTTTTACTTTTTACAATACATTAAATAACCCAAGTAATGTGTTACCACCTAATTTTGCATCAACTTTTGAAAAATTAAAAGATACAAATCAACTTACATCAGGTGATTTTTTGAAAGCTAATCAATTACTAAGAGATATTGTTCCAACACAAGAAGTTTTTCCACCAATGATAAATGCACAAAATACGGGAATTAACCAAGTTCTTCCTAAAGAAATTGAAACAGCTAATTTGTTTGGTAATTTTCAACCTAATTTTCAACCTATTGTAGATCAAGTTACACCTATTGTAGATCAAGTTAATGAGTATCGAGAAATTTTAAATGATGGTAAAGGACTAGATTTAGATCTTCAAAATCAAGGTGTTTCTTACACAACACCATTGTTTGGTGGGACGCTGACCGGGGGAGTAAGTGATGTGGGAGGAGATAATCCAACAGCAGGTTTGTTCTTTAATAAGCTAATCTAATGGAAAATAGTCTTAAAAACATTATTTGGTTCGGCTTAATACTCGTAGCTGCTGGAGCGACTTATGGAATGATGTCAACAAGACTACAAGCAGTCGAGTCAAAACAAACCCAACTAGAAGCAATAATATTACAAGATATACCAGAAATAAAAGAACGAGTAATAAGATTAGAGATATTGCTTGAAAGAGCATTAGAAAACTAATCTTTATTTTCATACCTTTTATTTAAAATCTTTTTAATTCTTTCCCAATTTATTCTATCTCTTAATTGTTTAGAGCTCATAGGGTCGCGTAACGCGACCTTATCTAATTCAATTGATCTTAAAATTAATCTTTCATGTAAAGTTTTTTTCATTTATTTATCATTAAATAATTTAGCTGTTATATTACAATAACTTTCATATGAAAAAGAATCTTTGTCTTTTTTTTCATCACCATATTCCTCTGTAATGTAATCTGGTATTTTTATAACAGACAATTTTCTTGTCCAACGATATGATACATCTATATTTTCTTTATTTATAATATCATCAGCATACAATTTTAATGCATGTATGAGAATATTTCTTTCATTATTATTTAATTTCATTATTTTCCTTTCTTTTAAATATTATATTATATTATATTATATAATATTAAAGTCAAGAAAATTTTTAAACAGCATCTCCCCACGATTTTCCTACATCGCAATCAACTTTACTTGGGACAGATAATTTAATTGCATTTTCCATTATCGAAATAATTTTATTTTTTGTTTCTTCAGAGCCATCAAAACTTAAAGTGAGTTCATCGTGAATTTGTATTAAAGGAGTTAAACCTTCTTTGTGTAATTCTATCATTGCTTGTTTTGTTTGATCAGCAGCTGATCCTTGTATTAATCTATTTAAGGCTTTGTATGTTCCCGCAGGTTTTAAATGATGATGCTTACCATATTTTAATTTTGCTTGTTCTTTTGGGAGTGCTTTAAATACGCCAAAGGTGGTTGGTTCCCACAATTCAAATCTACATTTTCTTCCCTTGAGTGTTGTGACATAACCTTCACTGTTGGCGTAATTTGTTACCGTTGTCGCTAAATCCTTAACGAAAGGTACTTTATTATTGTACTCCTTTAAGATCTCCCTTGCAACATCAACATCTACTTGCAGTTCATTAGAAAGTTTATTAACACCCATTCCATAAAACAATCCTAAGTTAATAGTTTTGGCTTGATCCCTTTCGATCTTAGCTATTTCTGCTACTATATTGTGGAAATCTGCTTTGGGATTTTTTGTATATTCTTCTACAATTTTTTCAGATCCTTCGCATCCAAGAGCAAATGCATAGTGTGACGCGATCCGTGGTTCTTGTTGACTATAGTCAAAAGATCCCCATGTCTCACCCTCCTCTGGTAAAAATAAACCTCTTATTTTTCTCTTAATTTCTTTATTACGAGAAGGTAGTTGTTGTAAATTTGGATTAGAATAACTTAAACGACCTGTTAAAGTACCTGATTCTCCATCACGCATTTGATGAATACTTGCATGAACTCTTCCTGTTTTACCATGTTTTAAAATTGTATCTAAAAATGTTGATTGAACTTTATTATATTCTCTAGCACTCTGTATTTTTTTAGCAATTGGATGAGAATGATTAAGTAAAAAATCTTTTGTGAAACTAGGTGCTTTAGTTTTCTCTGTTCTTGGATATTTTATTTTAAGTTTATCAAAAACTTTCGCCACACTTGCTGCAGCCCAAACATCAACTGCAATACCCGTGTCTGCCAATACACTATCCAATATCTTCTTTTCTGTATTCTTAAAACTTTTTTTATAACTTTGTGCTTTTTGAACATCAACCCTTACTCCTTTTTTAATCATATTAAATATTATGGGTAACAAACTCATTTCTAAATTATAAACATCTTTAAGACTTTCTTTTTCAATTATAGGTATCATGTGATGATATAATCTTAATGTTAAGTCAGCATCTTGTTCAGCATATGAGCCAACAAAAATAGCTGGTAGTTTATACATTTCACTTTTTGGATTTACACCAAACTCAGTAGCAGCTTGTTTTAATAAGTTTTCATCTTTCCATTCGTTCAACATATCTTTTCCCACAGCATTTAAAGCATAAGAAAATTTATTTTCATTTATTATGGGAGCCATTATCATTGTGTCCACTATTGGCCCGTTTACCTCAATACCTTCTGCATGAAGCCATCCTAAATCATAAAGAGCATTGTGAGCTACTTTTATAGCATCTGTTTTCATTAATTTTGTAAACCAATTAATGACTCTTCTTCTATCCCAATTAAAACCATTTTCGTGTCTTATAGGATAATAACCTTTCCATCCATCAACAGCTACAGCAATACCTATTATATGGCCTTGTTTTGTTGTCCAACCAGGGCCACTATTTTTTAATTCTGGATCATAAGTTTCTAAATCAAAAGCAATAACTCTTGCATCAAAAATGTCAGGTAATTCATGTGGAGGAATCCATTCTGGCTTTGGTTTAAAAAAATTTGTTTGTGTAACATTAGTCATTTTTACCCTTTCGTTGAACTATTTCACCAGCTATGCTTGCATATGCAGCTAAATCAACAAAGTTATCTTTTTTAGAAGAATGCATAATCCTAGCTATTTTTACTAAACCCATCATGATAGCAACTTGCTCTGGTTCTATTTTTATTTCTAAAAAAATAGACCATAAATCAGCTATGCGCTGATGATTTTTAAGTTTATCTCCGTAATCTTTATTCCTTTCTCCGCCTATAAGATCTGATGCTTCTTGTAATATTTCTTTAGATATCATCTTTCATCACCATACATTCTATAACCTTCTTGTTTCTGAGACTCTACAATATACAAATTTTGTTTTGCTCTTGTAACAGCTACATAAAATACCCGGTGTTCATCATCAGGATTCTTTGTATAAGACTTATAAACTAATTTACCTAAATCTAAAAGAACAACTACATTATCACATTCTCCACCTTTAGCTTGATGAATTGTTGACACTCTTATTCTTGGTTCTTTACTAAAATCTTCACCAAGATCTTTAAGTCTTCTTAAATAAACAATCTCATAAGCATCTATGTTATCTAAAACATCATACCAATTACCATCAGATAATAACCCATGATTTTTTTTAAGGTCATCAAGACTTAATAAAGAATCTTCATTTACACCTTTAAAAGATTTACCTCCTCTTTTAATACCAATACCATTTTTCTTTTTTTCAGATTTAATTTTTGAATATAGTGTTGATGTTTGTTTTAAACTTATTAATTCACCTTGTTGTAGTTTTTCCCAAATATCTATAGCATCAATTATGGTTCGTGATACGGGTCTATGTTCTCCCCTTCCATACCAATAACCTAAATCTTTTAGTGTATCTTCTATAATTTCATTTCTAATTTTTTTAGTTCTTCCTAAAATTAACCAATTACCTTCAGATATATTTATGTGTTTAAGAGCTGCAACTCTATAAATTTTACCCTCTTCTTCTTTGGGTTCCCAAATCTTAGGTCTTCTTTTTCTTATGTGACTAATAATAAAATTTGCTAATTTATAAATTCTTTTTGGACACCTATAAGATTTATTTAAAACAGTAACATCACCTTTTAAATTAATAAATTTATCGATATCTGCACCAGACCACCTAAAAATAGCTTGATCATCATCCCCAGCAATGTAAACTTCTTTGCTTGTTTTAATAAGTTTATCAACCATGTTGTATTGAATGCGTGGCATGTCTTGTGCTTCATCAATAAAGAGCACATCAAAGTGTGTTGAAAATGTGTCATTTGTGTAATCAACTATCATGTCAGTAAAATCAAAGACATCATTCTTTTTTTTATATTTTTTTATTGCTCTATCAATATAATCTAATCTCTCCCACCTTATTGACTGTTCATCATTATAAAAATCAAATGCTTCTTTAAGAGAAATATCTTTTAAACGAGCTAAATTAATTAAATTAGCATAACGATAATTTGTATTTGTATAGATAGATTGATCATTGTTATCAAAAACTAAATTAAAACCAATTGTTTCAGAAAGTTCTTTCCAATGTTTTGATTTCATTAACTTACTTTCATCTTGTGGGAGATGACTTAAAGCAAAACTATGTAATGTACGAAAGTGAACTAAATCATCTTTACTAGCTTGAAACTTTTCTCTGGCTCTGTCTCTGGCTTCGTAAGCAGCTTTTTTGGAAAAAGAAAAAAAACCTATCTTGTCCCAAGCTATTCCACTTTCTTTTTTTTGCTGACAAATATTTAGTAATGTCGTTGTTTTTCCTGTTCCCGGTGGACCTAAAATAATTTTTATCAAAACGGAATTTCCTCTTCTTCATTCTTACCCCCCAATACTTGATCTTCTCTTGATACCTCTTTCTCAGTAAGCACTGAAGGAAGATCGATTTCTTCTGTAGATTTTTCAAAAGCAGGTAACATCCATACTCTTGTTTGTATTTTCTAACAGAAACTGTAATATTCAACCCGCCTAAATCTTTTAATCTTTGAACAACCCAAATTCTTTTTACTTTAAAATTCTTACTATTTTCTAACCATTTTGATAGATCTACTAATCTAAAATAAGTTGGATTAGCTTCAATTTTTTCTTCATTAATTGTAAACTCTTTTGTTTTCTCATTATCTGTAAATGCTTTTTGCATGTCTAACTCATCTATAGAATAAGCCTCACCTCTACCTATGCAAAATTCTTTTAGATAATCATTAAACTCACCAACTTTTGATGCATCAGAAGGAGCTTCTTCTTGTCTAATTTTTTCAAACAATATAGAAAGAATTTCATCCCAATCTTTATCTTTCATTGAAGGGACAAATTTTAATAATTGTTTACCAACAGTTTTTCTAATTAATCTATGGCTATACAAAACATCAATATCATCTATTTCTATTCTTCTATCTCCTACATTTAAAAACCATAACTCATCACCTAAAACAGACAAGTCACTGTACTCTGGGTGATCAAAATCAGATTGACCTATGCCATGTTTTCTAAGTTTACATAAAGCTTTTTGACATACAGAGAGAATTGGTTGATCATTACAACGATAAGAATATTTGGCAGAACCATCTGTTTTGTTTGATCTCACTTGTTTTTGTAGTGTAATAATTTCTCCTGCATCCAAAGGTGGATCCATATAATCCATGTTATATTTTTCCATTAAACCCTCCCAATTATCTGGATTAGATTTTCTATAAAAAATTCCTATGTTAAATAATCCATTATTGCGTGTACCTTCTGGATATCCTTGTGTTGTTAATATTTGTAAGCATGGTGGTCCTTCAGGTATGACTTCTTGTTTAACCTGCATTGTTATTTTACTGATATCATCACAAACATATTTATCATATAGTTCAAAGAATTCTTCGAGAGTAGCTCCCTCACCATTATCAAGATACGCGTACCGGGTTTCACCATGATAAGGTAAATTTAACCATGAACCTGTATCTCTTTCATTGGCAAGTTGTGTTTGTTTAGGAAATATTTCTGCTTTTGCATGGCCAAGATAAGAAGCTATCTCTCTAAGTTTTTGTTGAAATAAAGCAGCAGATTGAGGTTTTTTTGAAAAAAGAAAAATATGTGCACCAAAAGATTTTGATGAGCACATTACTAGTGGTAAATTATATTCTCTTATTTTTGATAATAATTTTTTATGATCCAAAGGGTATTCGTCTACATCAATACATCCCCATGAAGATGTTGTATCGTCACGAATTGGCACAATACCAAGAGCAGGTTCTTTACCTTCCAAATGATTTTCATACATATGAAGAGTTGGTGGTTCGTGTTTCGTGAACATTTTACCATCTTTTTTCCCATTAGCTTTTACGTCAGTATAACGATACTCTCCATGTGCACGGTCTAAACCACTAAATATATTTTTAAATTTTTCTACTTTCATAATTCATAAAATTAAAAAGGGGGCTATGCCCCCTAAAATTTAATGTTAGCCAAGAACTTCGCTATAAGCTGATTGAGGCTTGACTTCAACAATTTCCTCGGCATCTGCCATAGCTTCAGGAGCTGGATCAATTGATCCAGAACTGACTAGTTCATGAAAGTTTTGTGCTTCCCCCACAATAAAAGATGGATTTTTTAAATCATTAATAGATTTATTTAATGTTATTTTCCATCCCCACCAATCATTCTTCTTATTTTGTTCAAGAACAGTTTCCATTTTATAAACATTCGCAAACATAGGAAGAGTCATAAGTGACCCACTCTTGGATTGTACTTTTTGATTCATCATCATTGTATTCCAATAACGGGATTTTTTGTATTGAGTTTTCTGCATAATAATTTGACATCTTTCAAAAGAGCCATCATCATTCATTCGCAAAACAAAATACTCGGCAGTTCTCACAATATAAGTTGGGCTCATTGCACCATTAATCATATAATGATCTTCACCATCTGCACCCCTTGTAAGAGGAGGACAGTTTTCTGGAGTATAAATTTTTTCTGGATAACCAGAACCTTCTCCAAGTGGAGACCATTCAACACAGCGTACTCTAAAAGCACAAGGAACAACAGTTATACTGTTGTAAAAATCTTTATTTACTGAGTTAAAAATATTTCCTTGCTCAAGTCCTTCAACATATTTTGCATTTGATTTTTTAACTTCAGGTGTTTGAGAGCTAGCAATTTTTAAAAATGGAATTGCCATTTCTCCAGCATTGACATTTTCAAACCCAACACCAGCGTGGGAAGAAAAGTCAATAACCTCAGTCGATATTTCATTTTTCTTTTTTCTCGTAACATCGTTCATCGTTATTTTCCTCGTTTAATTTTAACTTTACTACCAATAAAAACACTAAACATTTCCATTGGTATATCGTTACCTTTGTTTATTTGTTCACCAATTAAGGCATTCAAGGTCATAGGCTCGACCTTGCGTTTTTGATCTGGGTATAATTCTCTTTGCTGTAATTCGTTAACTAGATTATCAGCTTCTTCATTATCACCCTTACCAAACTTTATTGAAACAATGTTTTTGATTAAGTCACCATGTCCATTGTCTTCTAACCATTGAAATGCATCAGGTTGATTTTCTTTAGTTATAGTACCTCTATAAAAAGGCTTAAAACTAACAGAGTCACCCTCAACAGTTTTTATTTCTTTGACTCCCCGTTGTGTCATAAGTTCAACAATTTTGTCATTGGCTTGTTGCAGCTCTTGTTTTTTTCTTTTAACCTGTTCTTCTAGGTTAAGTATCTCAGATTCAATATGTAAATATTGATTTGAAACTTCAGAGACATCTGATACTTCGCTGATGTCTACTTTTTTTTCTTGAGTTTGAAAGTTCGTAAAATCGACTTTATCATTCATAACTATTCCTTTCATTTAAGTCTATCTGTATAGGATAATAGGTATAGGTTCTTCTATCATATTTAAGAACTTTATATTTTCCCCTATTATTGTAAGAAGCAACAGAACAAGCAACACCTATCATAGCTGGATCACCAATTAATAATAAGTAATCATCGTCACTAAAATCTTTCATAATGCTTTTGGCTTTACGAATTGCAGGACCAGGCGACAACATAATTTGTTTTCCTTCTTCATATAAAGGAATTAGTTGTCCATATTGTTGTGCAGAGATAATATTAAATTTAGATACCTCTTGTACCACAAATACTTTTGCTTTTTTTTCTGTGTCTTTCATCTTTCTTAATAACCCTATATTATTTTTATTTTAAAAACACAATAAAAATGTTATTAAAAAAATTAGAAAGTATGAGTAACATAAAATATAGCTTTAAAACTAAGCCTTTTAGCCATCAATTAGCTGCAATGGGAGCCTTTTTAAATCATTTAAAAAGAGGGGAAAATGAATTTGCATTACTTATGGAGATGGGTTGTGGAAAAACAAAAGTATTAATTGATGGTGTTTCTTACTTATATGACAATGGATTTGTTTTTGGTGTATTAGTTATTTGTCCTAATGGTGTAAAAGGAACATGGGTAAAAGAAATTGAAACACATATGCCAGAACATGTTGATCGTAACGTAGTCGTTTGGACAGGTCAAAAAACAAAAAAGCATGAAGAAGAATTACAAAGTTTATTTTTAGTAGAGCCTGCAAAAGTACATTTAAATGTTTTGATAATGAATGTTGATGCATTTACCACGGATCGTGGAAAAAAATTTGCAGATCGTTTTTTATTAACTCGTCAAGCAATGATGGTTGTAGATGAAAGCACTGTGATTAAAAATTCAACAGCACAAAGAACAAAGGCAATAACTAAACTTGGTAGTCTGGCAAGGTACAGAGTTATCATGACAGGTTCTCCAATTACTAATTCTCCTGAAGATTTATATGCTCAATGTAATTTTTTAAATCATGAGCTGCTTGGTTTTAGTTCTATATATACTTTTCGTGCTCGATATTGTCAGATGCAAAAATTATCTTTTGGAGGAAGGTCATTTAATAAAGTAGTTGGCTATAAAAATTTAGAAGAATTAAATAAAAAGTTAAGACAGTTTTCCTACCGGGTATTAAAGAAAGACGCTCTTGATTTACCTGATCAAGTATGGATGAAAAGATCTGTTCCATTAAGCACGGAACAACTTGATGCTTACATGCAAATGAAGAAATTTGCTTTAGTGCAGCTCAAGGAAGAAACATTGACGACTACGTCAGTGCTCGCTCAAATGATAAGACTTCATCAAATAGTGTGTGGCCACATGGCTACCGATGATAATAAAGTTGTTTCATTACCTAACAATCGTATTAAAGAACTATGTGCTATTCTAGAAGAGCATGGTGAAAAAGTGATCATTTGGGCGAATTATCGTCACGACATTCAAGCAATTGAAAAAACATTATCAAAGAAGTATGGGCCGGGATCCGTGGTCACTTATTATGGTGACACTCCTCAGAATGTAAGACAAGATTACATTGAACGATTTCAAACAGACCCAATGACAAGATTTTTTATAGGTCAACCAATGACCGGGGGACGTGGTATAACGTTAACAGCAGCTAGCCTAACAGTTTTTTATTCTAATAATTATGATTTAGAAATAAGAGAACAAGCAGAGGCACGCAATCATCGTATTGGAACAAAAGATAAAGTTACTTATATTGATTTAGTTGCTGAAGGAACAGTGGATGAAAAAATTATTTATGCTCTTAGAAATAAAATAAACCTTGCTACATCGGTGTTAGCAGAGGAAGTAAGAAAATGGTTAATATGATTTGCTATAACTGTAAAGGAAATGGATATGTTAGATTATCATTCGAAGCAGANACATCAATTGAGCAGTGTGANATTTGTCACTCACAAGGAGAACTCGATGAAACTAAGTATTATAGCCAAACATGGACAGAGGGCGTTGAAGATTCCTTNTCAATCTATTACGGACCACTTCTTGATCCAGAGTGTTTTAAAAATTACAAAATTCATAAAGAGTNAACAAGTTGATAGAAAAGAGCTGCACTCGTTGTAAAAGAGTTAAACCTTTAAATCAATTTGATAGAAAAAAAGAAAATAAAATAGATGGACGTAAGTCCTGGTGTAAGGTTTGTTCAAGTAGGCATAATAAACACGTTTGGGTTAATGGAAAAGGTGACAGAGATAAAGCCATTATAAGTGCAGACCCTCGTAAATTTTTTAATCATTGGTTGAAAGATGCAAAAAATGGAAAAAATAGAAGTAGGCATCCTGTTGACCCTAATTTAACTGTAGATAATTTATTATATCTTTTTAAAAAACAAAATTATAAATGTGCAAAAACAGGAATACCACTAACACATTTAAAAGGGCAAAGAAAAGTTAACACTAATGTGTCTATTGATAGAATTAATAACGACTTAAAACTGTATACTTTAAGTAATATTCAGCTTGTTTGTTATAGATACAACCTTATGAAGGGTGATATGACGGAAAAAGAACTTGAATTTTGGTGTAAAACCATCTTATCATCAATCAATGATTAAAATTTGGTTATTAATTTCAATGATATCTATGCCTGGGATGCCTTCAGTAAAACATACAGCAGAATTATGGTTTGATGAAACGAAGTGCGAAGTAAGACGTGTGAATATAGAAAATGATTTACAGAATAAAGCAGAAGCTCAGGGGTTTAACCCATTCTTTGTACATACTTGGTGTTTAGAATCAGCAATGTTTGTTTCTAGTGATACTTGATTAAAACAATTATAATTTGTGCTGCAATTATAATTAGTACATGTATTTGGAGATATTATTCTCCTTATCAAGTCTTTTTAAGAGACTGTATTTATAACGATTTTTTAGGTGGAGACTTCAGCAAAGAGTATTGCACATGGAAGTATAAGCATCTTTTACAAGAAGATTCTTGGTTAAAAGAGTTTTTACGTTGAATTTTAAAATTATTTTATTATAATTTAATTGTATTTGGTGGGACAAGACTCCCTTTTATTATTTTCCTCCGTTCCACCAAAATACTTGTTTTCTCTCTTATAAAATACTATAATTCGCAAAAAAAGGAGTGGTATGAATTTACCTAATAGTCCTATTCGAAAAATATCTCAATGTTCAAAATGTGGTAAGGTATCTCTTAAATTTTATAATCCTCAATTCAACACAGTATTTAAAAAAGAAGAATGGGAAAGTATTTTAACAGAAGGTTTACAAGCCCTAAGAAAAATTCTAGGGCCTGTCACAGAAGATCCAAAGTTTTTTACAAATCAACTTTAAAAAAAACAGTTGCTTCTTCCAAAAGTCTTTCTAATTGCATAGGCTTAGAAAGTTTTGATTTTCTACAAAGCTTCTCGAGCAGCTTTCTGGTCTTCACTGTAATCATTTGATTGTAATGTGTTTGTTTTTTCTTTTTCATTTTCGTTCTCCTTTAAATTAAAACATTTTAAACAGTAATGATTTATTCCATTACCTGTTTGAACCATCACTTGATGATGATATTTTTTATAACAATTAGTGCAGTGTGAAAAAGTTCCGTAAGGGTTCATTTTTTTAATTGACCTTCTCTTTTCCAATAATCTTCTCCTTTAACAGATTGTTTACGATCATTAGCTAACCATCCAATGACTCCATAATATTGTGAGTTATTAATATGCATCCAAATTAATGTTGGTTTTGGTTTTCTAAAATAGTTAAAAATTTTTTTAATCATGTTCTCCCTTTCTTGGTTCTTCACTCATTAAACTATTTATTCTCCACTCTTCATGTTCATGCTCTTCATCTGTAACATAAGACACTAATAAGTTTTGAAGTAACGAGCCACGCGATCCGTGTTTCGCTGATATAGATCTAATACAATCTTTAAATTTAATATCACCAGGCTCTTTTATTTTTTTTGGCTGTATAATATTCTTTAAAAATTCAAACATTTTCTTCCTTTCTTTAATATAGTATTTTATTACATTATATTACTAAACATGTCAAATATGGCTGTTTTCTAGGCTATTTCCACTCTTTATTTTTCAGATAACTTCTCTCCTATTGCCCAAACCATGACAGCAATAAAAATTAAAACAATTAAAATTAATCCTAATAAAATTTTACTTATCATTTTTTTTCTCCAGATCTAAAGCAACAGCAATGTCTAAAGGTTTATGCATATGAACACCCTTAGCTGCCCACCTAGCTTTTCTTTTTTTCCAAGTATCTTTTACTGTTCCATCTTCGTTTATCTCGCCTCGCTTTCCGTCATTCGCTGTTGGTGTTGGCCACATCTTTTCTTCTTCTTCCAAAACTTTTGTTGCAAGTGAATGACCTTTTGTTCCTTTTCGAACTGATGGAGGAATTTTTTTTCCATCTTTCCAATCTCTACTCAGAGGTGTTGGCCAATTCGTCTTCATAGGTTTGGAGGATGCTGAGTCCGATGTAGTAGGGAATGGAAGGGACGAGACTATTTCCGAGTGATTTAAGTCTGTCCACCCTTTTGGGTATCCCATTAGCCACTCTACCCACGTTGGGTTCAATGTCCCACCACCCGTCCCACGGACGTCTGGATGATTGCCCAACATTTTCTGCATCTTCCCGCCTGGTCTCCCCGCGTGATGTTCGCTCGCTTGAGGTGTTGGCCATTGTTTGACCATCCCCCTTAGGTTGCCCTTCGCTACATCGTGTGGAATTCCCTTTTCGTTCTCCTTCATGTGAGCTGAGTATTGATCCGATGTTTTTGGTGTCGGCCATAATCTCTCCTCTTTGACTTGATCCTGAAGTCTGATTTGCATCTGATGACCACTNGGTCTTTTCAGATGACCCTCGTCCAATGCTTTCTTTATTCCCGGAAGGTTCGAGCCCCCNNNCATGTTGTCTGGAGTTCGCCACATTTGAGCTGGTTTTGGAAATGTTACTTGATCTCTCAATGTTGAATGCTCTGTCCTCCCCTTTCGATGATTCATGTATTGTTTTTTCAAAGCCTCTTCGGTTCTTGTTGGAAGATGATCCATTACTGTCGGAGTGTGCCACGATCCAGACTCTTTCTCTTTGGTGGTTCGCGCCGATGCTCGAAGCTGAAATACTAAACGTCCTTGCGGCGTAACCTTCACTCTCCAAGTTCTTGAGAACGGTGTCGAGACCGAGTTTAATGTGCCCACTAACGTTTTCTCCAATAACCCAAGTCGGTCGCAGCTCTTGGACAAGTCTAAACATTTCTGGCCAGAGATGTCTTGGATCTTTTTCACCTTTTTTTCTACCTGCAACGGAGAAAGGTTGGCAAGGGTATCCTCCTGTAATGATGTCGATTGGAAAAACTCCATCTGTTTTGATTGTGTCATGGTTTAACTCCTTAATATTCGTGTACCGGGGAACGCCGGGATATCTTTTTTCTAAAATTTCTAAACAATACTTCTCAATATCGCAAAAGGCAACTGTTTCAAATCCACCTGTCGCTTCTAAGCCCAGGCTGAAACCACCTATTCCAGAAAAAAGATCTAAATGTCTTAATTTCATGCTTTCTCTCCAAAAATATTTCAAACTGATTTACCCTAATAGTGTTTTCAAATCAAGCATTGAAAAGATTTCAAACTGATTCAGCCCAATAGTGTTTTCAGATCCTGGGGCCAGAATATTTTTTAAAAAAAAAAAAATAAAAAAATTTAAAATTTTTAAAAGAACAAAAGAAGAACACTTGAAAAATCTAGGAAAAAAGCCAAAAATTTANAAAAACCCTTATNTGTCATAATGGAGGGTTATAATGAAGGGTTNTATATATAATAAGTATTGTATTTTTATATTATAAATTATAGTATTTTATTATATTTATTGAGAAAGGATAAAATAAAATGATTAATAAAAAAGAAGAGNATAAAAATTTTCGTTTTTTTAAAAAGTTAAGTAAATTTGAAAAAGGGGAATTAAATAATTTTGTTAAAATGGATAAAGAAATAAAGAAAGGAAAAAATAAAATGAATAATAAAATAAAAATTACTGAAGATATAAATTCAAGTTGTTTGGACTATGTTTTAGTTGCTTTAAGTGTAGCCCCATATTTAAAAGATGAATTAGATAATTTAATAAGTGATATAAATGAAGAGCCTAACACTTCTGGAATTTCTAGATATTGGGAAAAAGAAGAAGTTTTAAAAGTCACAGCATTATTAAAAGCTCTAAAATGATCTTTAAAAATATAAAAAGATTTGATTTATATAAACAAAATAAAATTATTTCTTACTTTGTTTTGTATTTTCATAATGGAACTAAAGAAATTTTGACTAATCAACAATTTATAGAAAGGAAAAAAGAAAATGAAAAATAAAACTTTTATTTATAGGGGTTTTGAAATAGTTCAAAACCCCAACAGCTTTAATATTTATCATGAAAATGATAAACTTTTGAAAATAATACCTACAAAAGGATATAAAACAAAAATTTTATATCTTGATGGAACTAAAGAAATTTTAATTAATAAAACAAGTAATAATAAAAGTATCAAATTAGTTGAAACTTTTATTGATGAACATTTAAGAAAGGAAAATTAAAAATGAAAATTAAATTAGAAATTAATAAAAAAGAATTAGAAGTTTTAAAACTTTTTATAAGTGGCAATGATAACCCAGATTTTCATGGTATTGATGCAACAATTTTTTGTGAAAAAAAAGGTTTAATAAAATATATTGAACCATTAAGACAAAAAATTTTAAATTTAAGAAAGGAAAATTAAAAATGAATATTCTAGAAATAATAAAAGATAAAAAATATTTATGTAATAGTGATTTTTCATATTATAGAAATATTGAAGAAGTGAAGAATAACAAATTATATTTTTGTGCTTATGGTGGGGGCTTTGTAAAGACTATAAGCTTAGAAAATGAAAATTTTTTAAATGATGTAAAAGATAAAAAAATTATCTTTACTAATGAAGAGCCAAAAGAAGAATTTCATTTAGGGAAAATTTATCTAGATAGTTATGATAATTATCCGAAAAACTTTGTTGAGGGTTATATTCATAATCATAGGTTTTGGAATGGTTGGAACATTGTTTATATGACTTTAGAAGGAATTAAAAAGCATAATAAACTTATAAAAAATTCCCCTTATTATTCGGATAATTGGGAACCAACTCAAGAAGATTTTAACCCTACTTTTCATATTAAAAATGATGATACTATTATTTTATATGATCCAGAAGAAGAAGGGGGAAAAGTAGAAATTAAAAGTACTGAAATATTATTTGAAGGGAAAAAAATAAAAGTTTTTAACCCTTGTTCTATGGGTTGGACTTGGCAAGAAATAACAAAATAATTAATTAAGAAAGTAGAAAGGAAAAAAGAAAATGAAAAATTTAATATTTAATAAAACAAAAGGCAATTTGTTAAATTATGATAACAATGCAAAAACAGTAAAAGGGCAAAAGAAAGGATATAAAACAGCAATTTTATATCTTGCNCCACATATTCAAAGTGGTTTTAATGTTTGCCCNCAAGCCTCAAAAGGTTGTTCAAAGTCTTGTTTGTATACTTCTGGAATGGGTATTTTTTCCAATGTGCAATTGGGAAGAATAAATAAAACTAGGTGGTATATACAAGAAAGAGAAAGCTTTTTAGAAAAGCTAACAAAGGAAATTAAAAAGTTTTCTGAAAAATGCAAAAGGGAAAATTTTAAACCTTGTATTAGATTAAATGGAACTAGTGATATTTCATTTGAAAATTTTGGAATTTTTGAAAAGTTTCCTAAAATTAAATTTTATGATTATTCAAAAATTTATAAAAGGGCTTTAAAATTTATTAATGGCCAATACTCTTCAAATTATTCAATAACTTATTCATTGAATGAAGATAATAAAAAACAAGCCTTTGATATTTTAGAAAAGGGGGGAAATATTTCGGCTGTGTTTCGTAATTTCATTCCAAAAAAATATAAAGGTTTTAGGGTTGTAAATGGTGATGAAACAGACTTGAGGTTTTTAGATCCGAAAAATTGTATTGTTGGATTAATAGCAAAAGGAAAAGCAAAAAAGGATTATTCTGGTTTTGTTTTAGATAACTAAAGAAAGGAAAAAATAAAATGAATGAAAAAAAAATAATATTAATAGTGCATTTTAAAAGTGATTATGGAATTGAGAGAATGTATCCTTTTTGTGAAACTTCAACAATGATTGTTTCATTATTTGGGGGTGATAAGTCTATTAATGATGATAGAAAAGAAACCCTTAAAAAGTTAGGGTATGAATTTAAAATAGTAGAAAGGAAAATATAAAATGAATGAAAAAAAAATTCAAGAAAAAATAGGAAAAGTAATTTTTCATTGTGAAAATATAAAAAAAAATATTCAAGCTTTGAAAGATCTGGGAATGAATGAAACAGCAAAAGCTTATCAAGATTTTGAAAATATAAGCAATGATATTGATAAAATACAATTAAAGAAATTCAAAGTAACTTTAAATAGTGATGAAAGTTATTCTATTATTATTGATGCTGAAAATGAACTTGAGGCTAATAAAATAGCAACCGAAAAATTTAATAATCAAAACCCCCCTTATATTGATTTTAAAATTGAGGATGGCCAAGGCTTTGATATTATTGATACTGAAGAAATAAAAGAATAATAATTTTTCTTGGTTCGTGTTTCGTGGGGCTTTTTATAAAGCCCCTTTTTTATTTAATGAAGTAACAAAAAATTTAAAATCGGCTTTTCCTGATTTCGTTAAAAAAAATTTAAAATCGGCTTTTTGAGCTGTGGGAATTATATTTTTTTATTTAATGAAGTAACAATTTTTTTCATCTACCATTAATAAAATTACATTTATTTTTTTTTGGTGTTTGTTGGGAACTCTGTTTATTATACTTTTATCCTTTCTTCTGGTTACTGTTTTAATATCAATTAGTAATGTTTCGCCTTTCGTGTTCAATGCTACAACATCACAGCAACCAAGACTTGAAATATTATTAAAAACAAAATAACCTTTTTTAGTTAGCCATTGAATGGCTTTTAAATGATTAACAAAACCTTTTTGGTGTTTCTTGTTCATACACTACTACACTACATACACCTTTTTGACCCTTTCGAAAAAAAAAAATATTTTTCAAGTAGTTTAGAAGTGTACTAGTGTATAAATTTTAAATTTTTAGTTTGTTATAAGGGTTTGAAGTATTACACTACTCTTTTTTAGTAGTGTATAAATATACACTAGTAGTGTATTAGATTTTTAAAATTGGGGGTTTTCCTTGTTTTTTTTCTTAACACCATATAATTAAAAAGATAATTTAATTTAAAATAAAAGCATTATGAAAAAAGATTTAATAGATGGAAGAAAAGCAACCAAGTTAACACCAAAACAATTAAGATTTGTTTATGAGTATTGCACAAAAACTTTGTTAGGTTCTCAATCAGCAACAGAGTCAGCAAGAAAGTCTGGTTATTCTGAAAGTGTTTGCAAAAAAATGGCTTGGGAATTGCAAGACCCAAAAAAATATCCTTTAGTTGCTGATGCAATTTATGATATGAAAAAAGAACATCAACAAAAATATGCTGTTTCAATGGACAAGCATTTGGCAAGGCTTGAAAGTTTAGGTCAAAGAGCTGAAGAAGAAAAACATTTTTCAGCCTCAATAAATGCCGAACAATTAAGGGGAAAAGTTGGGGGCTTATATGATCCAACTATAAGACTTGAAAGTGCTATTGAAAACTTACCAAGAGAACAGCTTATTAAAAAATTAAGTGAGTTACAAAAAAAAGATATCCCAATAATTGGGGAAGAAAATATAATAGAAGTTAAACCAGAAAAAAAAGAAAAGAATAAAATAAAACTATTGAAAGAGTAACCCCAAACAATTTAAATTATTATTGTAAAAGTGAAGAATGAAAGAAAGTAATTTTATTAAGATAATTAAAAGAAAGCTTAACTTTTATA
>JGI24005J15628_10000254_pt1 | contig 32613 bp, 31 predicted proteins | sample LinPmetageLP40_FD_15628 | JGI IMG/M metagenome (IMG submission 15628)
TCACGCATTAGCTAATGAGAAACCTAATCTATTACATAGAGTGAGATTAACGTCTGCTTGGTTCATAGTATAGAAATGTAATCCGGGAGCATTATTTTCAAGTAATTCTTCACAAAGGTGCGTTACGACATCTAATCCGAAATCTTTTATACTCTCTGTGTCGTCACCGTATTGATGCAATCTTTTTTGGATCCACCGCGGTATATCGGCACCACAATTTTCTGAAAAACGAAAAAGACTATGATAGTTAGTAATTGGCATAATGCCCGGGATTATAGGCGCTTCTATCCCAGATTTTTTACACTGCTCTACAAAATATAAATAACTATTAGAGTTATAAAAATATTGTGTTATCCCTCGACTAGCGCCAGCTTCAAACTTTTTTTTCAGCCAATAAATATCTTTTTGATAGTTTTCTGATTCTGGGTGAATCTCAGGGTAAGCGGCAACAAAGATCTCAAAAGAATCTCCAAAATGATCCTTTATTAGTTTGACAAGTTCATTTGCATAAACTAACTGCTTGGTTCCACCCATACCTGATGGCAGATCTCCACGAAGTGCAACTATTTTACTAATACCAGCACTTTTATACTCATTCAGAAGTTCAAATAGCGATGGCGTATCATCGCTACAAACAGATACATGAGGGACTGCATTGGACCCCTTTTTTTGTATATCAAGCACAGTATCTTTTGTGAAAGATCTTGTGGAGCCACCAGCACCATAAGTGACTGAGAAAAATTCGGGATTCAGTAAACTCAGCTTGGCATGAACTTTAGCAAGCTTTATCTTTCCTTCTTCAGTTTTGGGTGGAAAAAATTCAAAACTTAAATGATGATTATTCATTATATTTTAATTACCTAACTATATTAATTATCAAAATAAATTTAATTAGTACCTATAATTGTCGTCTTTAAAAGGGCCATCAATAGGCACATTAATATATTTAGCTTGAGATACTTTCAGACGAGTTAATACTCCACTAAATCCTTTCACCATTTCAACTGCTACCTCTTCATCTAGTTTTTTAGGTAAAACTTCCACAAGTAACATTTTTTCTTGAGAAGTTGTATCTTGACTTGCGAAAGATTGCTTATAGAGATGAATTTGAGCCAATACTTGATTTGCAAACGATCCATCCATAATTCTACTTGGGTGGCCTGTTGCATTGCCCAAATTTGCTAGTCTTCCTTCAGAGAGAAGTAAAAGATAATCATTATTAGATTCATTACGAAATACTTGATGCACTTGAGGTTTTATTTCTACCCATTTCCAATTTTCACGCATGTATGCAGTATCTATTTCATTATCAAAATGTCCAATATTACATACTACACAGCCTGTTTTAAGTTCACTTAAAATGTCTGAATCACAAACATTATAGTTGCCAGTAGTTGTGACTAGTAAATCTGTTGTTCTCAGTAAATCAACATTAACTCCATCGGAAGGGTTCCCATTAATATATGTTGAAACTACTTCAAAACCGTCCATGCAGGCTTGCATTGCACAAATAGGGTCTATTTCGGTTATTTTCACTATCATGCCTTCTTGGCGCAAGGACTGAGCAGCACCTTTTCCAACATCACCATAACCAATCACAACAGCTTTTTTCCCAGAGAGTAGATGGTCGGTTGCACGCTTGATAGCATCATTAAGGCTATGACGGCACCCGTATTTATTATCATTTTTAGACTTAGTAACAGAGTCATTAACATTAATTGCAGGTATTTTCAGCTCGCCATTTTTAAGCATTTCATACAGACGGAGAACACCTGTTGTTGTTTCTTCTGTAACTCCGTGAACACCTTTCAAAACATCCGGATATTTTTTGTGAAGTAGACCAGTCAAATCGCCTCCATCGTCAAGTACCATATTTGCATCCCAGGGTTTACCATTACATAGTACTTGCTGTTCAAGACACCACTCATATTCCTCCTCTGTTTCACCTTTCCAAGCAAAAACAGGTGTACCATTTGCTGCAATAGCTGCAGCAGCGTGGTCTTGGGTAGAAAAAATATTACATGATGTCCATCGGACCTTAGCACCTAGAGCTTCAAGTGTTTGTATAAGAACCGCTGTTTGTATCGTCATATGGATACAGCCAAGTATTTTGGCACCCTTAAGGGGTCTTTCTGAGAGATATTTCTCTCTCAGAGCCATAAGTGCAGGCATTTCTGTTTCTGCTATGGCTATTTCTTTTCGACCATAGTCTGCTAGACTTATATCTGCCACTTTGTAATCGTTATTTGTAATCATCGTATTCATAGCTATTCCTCTTCAGTGCTTGTATTTCTTTTGTTTAAAAATTATGACTCTCTAAAGAAAGCCTTTTAGTTTATCTGCCTTATCAGTTTTTTCCCACGTAAAATTTTTCTCCTCTCTACCAAAATGCCCATATGTTGATGTGTCACGATAGATAGGACGATTCAAACGGAGCATATCTATAATTCCTTGTGGACGAAGATCAAAGTTATCCCTTACCAAACAAATAATTTCATCGTTGGATAATTTACCTGTATTAAAAGTATTAATGCTTATAGAAGTTGGCTCCGAGACTCCAATTGCGTAGGATATTTGTATTTCGCATCGATCAGCAATACCTGCCGCAACTATATTCTTTGCTACATATCGTCCAGCATAAGCNGCTGATCGATCAACTTTCGATGGATCTTTTCCAGAAAATGCGCCACCACCATGGCGAGCCATACCTCCATAGGTATCTACAATAATCTTTCGCCCAGTTAACCCACAGTCACCCATAGGGCCACCTATAACAAACTGACCTGTAGGATTAATATGATATAAAGTGCTTTTATGGAGCCATTCTTCAGGAACAATCGGCTTTATTATTTCTTGAAGAACTGCGTCACGTATATCATCAAGAGATATACCAGGATCATGTTGGGTTGATAATACAATAGCATCAACTGCAATAGGCAATCCATCTTGATAACGAAGCGTTATCTGGCTTTTAGCATCAGGACGCAACCAGGGCAACGCTCCATTTTTTCGTAACTTCGACTGCCTTTCCATTATGCGATGAGCATAATGAATTGGCGCTGGCATAAGTACCTCTGTTTCATTAGTTGCATAACCAAACATCAACCCTTGGTCTCCAGCGCCAAGCTCTTTCTTCGAACCCTCATCTACTCCGACAGCAATATCATTTGACTGCTTTCCAATGGCATTCAATACAGCACATGAGGCACCATCGAAACCTAAATCTGAGTTCGTGTAGCCAATATCTAAAATGACGTTTCTAACAATTTCTTCAAGATCGATATAAGTATTAGTTCTAACTTCTCCAGCTATGATTGCCATACCTGTTTTGACCATAACCTCTACAGCAACTCGAGATGAAGGATCATCTTTAATAATAGCATCCAAGATAGCATCTGAAATTTGGTCAGCCATCTTATCTGGATGTCCTTCAGATACTGATTCTGAAGTGAAAGTACTGTAGTTAGACATTGTCATTTTCTCATATAAGTTAGTATTTGCTTTCTTTTTTAAAGAATTGGTGTAACTGAACTTGAAAGCCATTTCGCTGGGCTAAATATAGGCTTTCACCTTCACAAAGATCTGCAGCAGTAGCCCAATTTCTTAAATCATCTGGCTCAAATCCTAGCCAAAGATCCCCACATGATTCATGTGCCCAAGTTTGATCATGCCCACAAAGTTCTGTAACAATTAAAACACCTTTTTTAGTGAGCAATCTTGATAAATCATTAAACACTGCAGCCGGATCTGGAGTGTGGTGAAGCACCATATTTAGTGTGATACAGTCAGCCATTATTTTTTCTTCTAAAGCTAATCCAGTATCCCCATGTAGTAGTTCTATATTTGAAAGACCTTTAGCTGCAACCGTTTTTTTTGAAATATTGATCATTTCTTTTGATGTATCGATACCGACTACTCGCGAGAAGCGTTTTGCAAGATCTATGAGAAACTCCCCCTCGCCAGGACCAACTTCGAGCACAGTACCCTTTTGCATTGTAGTAGCATCTAAAAATTCAGTTATGATTTGACCGTATTGTGTATAGCTGGCTATTAAGTCTTGGTTCGCATTAAATTTTCCAGTATTTTGCTCAAAAAATTCGCGGGAAGCCCTTGTACGCTCAAGGTTAACTATTTTAATGCGCTGTATTAAATCAAAAGCAATTTTGGTTGAATCAATTGTTAAAAAAAGATTTCGATGTAGCTCCTGCATAGCAGACTTTAATGGCAAAGGAGAGCGTCGGTAAAAAATTGTATTACCTTCCCTGCGTGATACAACAAGTCCAGCATTTGCCAATACTTTTAAATGATGGCTCATCCCAGATTGTTTTGTTTCGAAAATTTCTGCTAGCTCGAGAACACCATAAGCATTATGCTGGAGTACTCTTAATATATCTAAACGTAGCGGATCACCTGCAGCTTTAAAAAATACTGCTAGAGCAGCTGTATTAACAGCTGATTCGTTTAAATAAGAAGAAGCTTTATCGTTAATCTTTTTGGAAGGACTCGAAATTTTTCGGGAATCTCTAATAGTGTTATTCATATGTATAAATATACCATACCTATATATCTATATCAATATTTGTTGATATAGATTAAATTAATACTTACAGCGTGTTTACTGGGCTAGATTAGTAAGAGAGAATAACGCCCTATTTGACTATTTTTTGCAATGCTTTACTTAGCAGGAGTTTTATATGCCGTCTAGACGTGATCTTGCCAATGCGATTCGTGCACTTAGCATGGATGCTGTTCAGAAAGCTAACAGTGGACACCCGGGAGCCCCGATGGGCATGGCGGATATCGCTGAAGTATTATGGAACGATTATATAATTCATAATCCCTGTGATCCTTCTTGGTCAAATCGCGATCGCTTTGTATTATCTAATGGGCATGGTTCTATGCTGTTATATTCATTGCTACATCTCACTGGTTATGATCTCTCAATTGAGGACTTAAAGAATTTTCGCCAGCTCCATTCAAAAACACCCGGACATCCAGAATATGGCTATACTCCTGGTGTTGAGACAACAACTGGTCCATTAGGACAGGGGTTGAGCAATGCAGTAGGTATGGCATTAGCTGAAAAAATTTTAGCAGCTCAATTCAATAGAAAGAATCATGAAATTATAGACCATAACACTTATTGTTTCTTGGGTGATGGATGCCTAATGGAGGGGATTTCTCATGAGGTGTCTTCTTTTGCAGGCACTCAAAAATTAGGTAAGTTGATAGTATTTTATGACGACAATGGGATCTCAATTGATGGTGAGGTAGATGGATGGTTTACAGACAATACCCCAGAGCGCTATAAGTCATATGGTTGGCAGGTGATCCCAAATGTTGATGGACACGATCATGCTGCAATTAAGGTTGCTATTGAAAAGGCTCATGCTGAGAAATATAAACCGACATTGATATGTTGCAAAACAGTAATCGGGTTTGGTTCCCCTAATAAGCAAGGTAAAGAAGATTGCCATGGGGCTCCTTTGGGAGAACCAGAAATTGCACTAGCTCGAGATAAACTAAACTGGCAATTTGGACCATTTGAGATCCCTTCTGACATTTACGCTAGCTGGAATGCTGAAAAAAAAGGCAGACTTGCTCAATCGAAATGGGACGAAGAATTTAAAAATTATCGTACTAAATATCCGGAGCTTTGCTCAGAGCTTGAGCGACGACTCGACGGTCATATACCTAAAGATTTTAGCGAAAAGGCAAATGCTTATATATATGAATGCCAGCAGAAAATGGAAAAAATTGCTTCTCGAAAAGCATCCCAGAACTGCTTAAATACTTTTGGTCCAGTGTTACCTGAATTGTTAGGAGGCTCAGCTGATCTAGCTGGCTCAAATTTGACTATATGGTCTGGATCTAAAGGAGTTACTAGTGAAGATGCATCGGGGAACTACTTATTCTATGGTGTCCGTGAATTTGGTATGAGCGGTATGATGAACGGCATTACGCTTCATGGTGGATTTATTGCTTACGGAGCGACTTTTTTGATATTTATGGAATATGCCAGAAATGCAGTTCGAATGGCAGCCCTTATGAAACAAAAAAGTATATTCGTTTATACCCATGACTCTGTTGGTTTGGGTGAAGATGGCCCTACACATCAACCAATCGAGCAATTAACGGCATTAAGGTCAACTCCAAATCTAGAGACATGGCGTCCCTGTGATACTGTAGAGTCAGCAGTCAGTTGGAAAAGTGCGATCGAGAGAGATGGGGGTCCAAGTGCACTTGTATTTAGCAGGCAAAATTTAACCCCACAGACCCGTAGCCGAGAACAGCTATCTGATATATCAAAGGGTGGCTATACCCTCAAAGATACTGTTGGAAAATTAGATGCTATTATTATTGCAACTGGTTCAGAGGTTGAAATAGCTATTGATGCTGCCAAGTCACTATTTAATAAAGGTATAAATACTAGAGTCATATCAATGCCATGCGCTGAAATTTTCTCTTTACAGGATTTAGATTACCGTGAGAATGTTTTGCCTTCATCTGTAAGAGCGAGAGTAGCAGTTGAAGCAGGACACTCCGATTATTGGTATAAGTATGTCGGTATCGATGGAAAAGTGGTGGGCATGACAACTTTTGGTGAATCAGCACCTGGTGGAAAAGTTATGGAACACTTTGGGTTTACTGCTGAGAATATTGTAAATGCAGTATTGGTCCAGCTATAGAAATTTTCGAGACATGTTATGGATACTAAAAAGAATCTTCCGATCCGTGTCGCTATTAATGGATATGGTCGTATTGGGCGTTCTGTTCTTAGGGCGCTCTATGAATCTGAGCATCAAAAAAATATAAAGGTTGTTGCGATCAATGAGCTTGCTGATTGTAAAACTATAGCTCATCTTACTAAGTATGATTCAACTCATGGTCATTTCCCTGGCACTATAGAAATAAGAGGTAACAAACTAGAGGTAAATAAAGACGAAATTTCAATATATCAATATAGAAATATAAATGATCTACCGTGGGCTGATTTAGACATTGATGTTGTTTTTGAATGCAGCGGTACTTTCACAGACCGTTTGACTGCACATAAACATATAGAAGCAGGAGCAAAAAAAGTACTTTTTTCTCAGCCAGGAGAACCAGACTTAGATGCTACAATTGTCATGGGAGTTAATGAGAATACTTTGAATGGGGAAGAGTTGATTATATCCAATGCCTCTTGCTCAACTAACTGTGTCGTACCTGTGATTAATACTCTTCATAAGGAATTTACAGCTGAGGGGGGTGTAATTACTACTATTCATTCCGCTATGAATGACCAACCAGTAATCGATGCATACCATCATACTGACTTACGAAAAACACGTGCTGCTATGAATTCTATTATTCCTGTTGATACTGAGTTAGCCGTAGGTATTGACAGAATGCTTCCTAAATTGGCTGGAAGATTTGAAGCACAAGCTATGAGAGTCCCTACCATTAACGTATCTGTCATTGATCTGTCAATACTATTCAAAAATGACGTAAATGTTTTATCTGTAAATAAAGTTTTAGCGCGCGCATCTCAGTCTGAGCTCGCTGGCATTATTGGATATACCGAGGAGCCGCTCGCATCTTGTGATTTTAACCATGATCAGCGCAGTGGTATCGTTGATGCTAGTCAAACTCGAGTAAGCCAGAAACGCTTAGTGAAAATATTAATTTGGTTTGACAATGAGTGGGGATATGCAAACCGCATGCTTGAACTTACTAATCATTGGTTAAGTGCAAAAAAATAAGGATAGTATTTTTTGAAAATGTTACAAATGATAGATTTAGAGCTTAAAGGTAAACGTGTGCTTATCCGCGAGGATTTTAATGTACCAATAAAGAATGGAATTGTCTCGTCAGATGCTCGAATTCTTGCAGCAATCCCAACGATTGAATACGCACTCAAAGCTGGTGCTAGAGTAATATTAATGTCTCATCTAGGGCGACCAATTGAAGGTAGTTTCAGTGAACAATATTCTATTAAGCCAATTGCTAATCATTTAGAGGAACTGCTTAAGGTAAAAATTACAGTCACTTCTGATATGGAAGAAAAAATATTTAACTGCGATAGCGAAATAATATTTTTAGAAAATGTGAGATTTAATGAAGGCGAAAAAATAAATAGTCAAAGCCTCTCAAAATCCTATGCCTCTCTCTGCGATATTTTTGTGATGGATGCATTTGGCGCTGCACATCGCTCTCAAGCTTCTACCTATGGTGTAGCCAAATATGCTCCAATTTCATGTGCTGGACCTCTATTAACTCGTGAATTAGATATTCTTAACAAGATTTTAAAACAGCCGGCAAGACCAATGATAGCTATTGTTGGTGGTTCTAAAGTATCAAGTAAACTAGCAGTATTAAAAAAACTAGCAGACAAGGTTGACCAGCTCATTGTCGGTGGCGGTATAGCTAATACTTTTTTGGCAGCCAAGGGTTTGCCTGTAGGAAGTTCTCTTTATGAGCATAATTTCATTTCAGACGCAAAAGAAATAATGTTAAGAACTGAAATATTACTTCCAACAGATGTGATAGTTGGAAGAGAATTTTGTGAATCTACAACAGCTACAGTAAAGTCAGTTAATGAAGTCTCTAGTGAAGATATGATCTTTGATTTTGGTCCAGCATCAGCCAAGAAATTAGCTAATATTTTAGTAACTAGTGGCACTATATTATGGAATGGACCTATAGGTGTTTTTGAGTTTGATAAGTTTCAAGGTGGAACCAAGGTAATAGCTGAAGCTATTGCTGATAGTAATAGCTACTCTGTAGCCGGAGGAGGGGATACACTGGCAGCCGTAGATAAATTCGGTATTATTGATAAGATCTCATATATATCTACTGGCGGTGGAGCTTTTTTAGAGTATGTAGAGGGTAAAACTTTGCCTGCGGTCGAAATACTTCAAAGTCGTTCTAGGATAGGATCTGCGTCAGGCTAAAATATAAAATGCTGTAACAGGCTAACAGTTATAAAATCATTAATATAATAAGTAAGGAGTAGATATATGGCTCTTATATCAATGCGACAGTTATTAGATCATGCTGCTGAATATGGATATGGTGTCCCTGCATTTAACGTAAACAACTTAGAACAGATTCGTGCGATTATGGAGGCCGCAGATGCTACTGATTCGCCAGTTATTGTTCAGGCATCGGCAGGGGCCAGAAAATACGCAGGAGCACCTTTTCTTAGACATTTAATTCTAGCTGCTATTGAAGAATTTCCACATATTCCGGTATGTATGCATCAAGACCATGGGACAAGCCCTGCTATTTGTCAGCGCTCTATTCAGTTAGGATTTAGCTCAGTCATGATGGATGGATCTTTAAAAGAGGATGGGAAAACTCCTGCATCTTATGATTACAATATAAAAGTCACGAAAAAAGTAGTTGAGATGGCACATTCTTGTGGGGTTTCCGTTGAGGGTGAGCTTGGTTGTTTGGGGTCTCTTGAAACAGGTCAAGCTGCCGAAGAAGATGGCGTAGGTGCAGAGGGCTCATTGTCTCATGACCAGATGTTAACCGACCCAGAGGAGGCCTCAGATTTTGTATCTAAAACTGCTGTTGATGCACTCGCTATTGCTATAGGGACATCACATGGTGCTTATAAATTTTCTAGACCACCAACAGGTGATATTTTAGACATAGATCGTATAAAGCTAATCCACTCTCGAATCCCTAATACACATCTTGTAATGCATGGATCATCGTCAGTTCCGCAGGAATGGTTGTTAGTGATAAACAAATTCGGTGGCGATATTCCTGAGACTTATGGTGTTCCCGTAGAAGAAATAGTTGAAGGTATTAAATATGGTGTTCGTAAAATTAACATAGATACAGATTTGAGATTAGCTTCTACTGGGGCCATCAGGCAATTCATGGCTGAAAATAAATCCGAATTTGATCCCCGAAAGTATCTTGCTAAAACAACCGAGGCGATGAAAAATATTTGTGTAAATAGATATGAATCATTTGGGACTGCTGGAAAAGCTAGTAAAATTCAGTCATATAGCCTAGATAAAATGCATCATGGTTATTTGAACGGAAATTTCTCTTAAATTATCTTGCTGAATTGAAATATTCTAGAACAAAGGCTAGGAGTAAAAAATATATTTTGCATGAAAAAATATTTGTGGATATAAATAGTATTAGTGTGCGTTTTTTTGCAATTATTATCTCTTTATTTGCTACGGTTTATTTAATTAATATGCCTTTAGTGATCGCTCTTGCCACGAGAGACCTTGCCCTATCTGATTTGGAGTCATTATGGTTAGGGGGAGTTTTTCTGGTCAGTTTTGGGCTATCTGCAATACTATCTAATTTATATATTCTATTCTTATGTTGGCGCCGTTTGATACTTATAGCTAGTGTTTTCGGTGCAATAAGTTTTTTATTGCCTATATTTATAACAGATTTAAAATCTTTACTAGTTTTTCAGGGATTGTCAGGTTTCTCTGTTGGAGTTATATATTCAATTGTATTTTTATGTCTCGGTATGAGTAAAAATCCGATTCGAAGTTACGCCCTTGTTCTCTGCCTGCAGTCTTTTGTTGTTGCTCTCGTTTCTTATTTAATCCCCCCAGAAATCGCTAAGATTTGTACTTTTAATCAGACACTAATGGTTGCATCATGCCTTTGTTTGGGGTCATTAATTTTAAGTCAAAAAATACCTAAAAATATAAAAGGTGCTATGCCTGAAAACCCAATTACTACTAGTTACCAGCAAAGAGCTTACTTTTTTTTAATAGTGATCCTGTTAATTTTTTTAGGTGGGAATACAGTTAGAAATACTATAGAGCCTATAGCCTATAGCGCTAGTTTTTATATGATAATTTTATCTCTATTTAGCGGCATAGGAGCGCTATTTGCAGCTTTAATAGAAATTAAGTCAAATTATGCTAGGCCAATTCTGATTAGTTTAGGAATAGCCGCTTTTATTTTAGCTTTAGGTTTATTTGGATATCTACCAAAGCAATCGACAGTCATTGCTTTTTGTTTTATCGGAGGAGCTTGGAATTTTTCTGCTGCTTACGTTATGGGGTTGTTTGCCATGACAATAAATACGCGCAAGCACATACCTTTAATTATTAGTATGCAGATTTTGGGTAATATTATCAGTTTAATTACTGTTAGAACATTAGAAGTAGGGCAACCCTATATAATCGCATGTATTGCATGGGTTTTAACCGCTTTGATAGTATTTTCCTTAGCTAGATATAACCCAAAATTATTCTTGGTAAACAATAATGAGTAATAATATTAACGGTAATATTAAAGATTTAAATATTCAAAAGACATCAATTAAGGGCTCTTCATCCCACCCGTTTGAACAACTTACGCCCGACTTTATCCTTAATGCACTCGATGAATTAGGCTATATGACTGATAGTCGATTATTTCCTTTGAATAGNTATGAGAATCGTGTGTACCAAATTGGAATTCACGATTCATCTCCGATTATTGGAAAATTCTATCGCCCNAATAGATGGAACAAAAAGCAAATTTTGGAAGAACATCAATTTTGTTTTGAGTTGGTTGAGCAGGAATTGCCTATTGTCGCCCCTCTAATTAGCGAGAGCGGTGAAAGTCTCTTTCAACATAAAGGGTTTTACTTTGCATTATTTCCAAGAAAGGGAGGCTATGGCCCCGAACTGGATAATCTGGATAATTTATATTTGTTAGGAAAACTGCTAGGAAGAATTCATGCCGTTGGGGCTGTAAGACCTTTCAGCCATAGACATGTACTAAACAGTAATACTTTTGGTTATGAGTCATCTAAATTTGTAAGTGAAAATTTTATACCTGCAGAGTTAAAGTTATCATATGATTCTTTGGTAAAAGATTTAATGAATGCGATAGATGAGACCATCACCAATGCTGGTGATATTGAGAATATTCGCGTTCATGGCGATTGTCATAGTGGTAACATTTTATGGAGGGATGATAACGCTCACTTCGTAGATCTTGACGATGCGATGATGGCTCCAGCAATACAAGACATATGGATGTTGCTTTCTGGAAATAGAGATAGACAAAGCGCTCAGTTATCAGAAATCATAGATGGCTATAACGAATTCTTTGATTTTCATCCAAAGGAGCTTAAGCTCATCGATGCTCTAAGAACTTTGAGGATAATTAATTACACTGCCTGGATAGCAAGAAGATGGAATGATCCTGCTTTTCCTATGGCATTTCCATGGTTTAATACAATTCGTTTCTGGAGTGAGCATATTCTAGAGCTAAGAGAACAATTTGCAGCATTAGGCGAACCAAATTTGAAAATTTTTTGAATAATTTAGGGCGTATGTTTCATTAATTAGATTTAATGGTCTTTATGCCATCTGCTGTCCCTGCTAATACAATATCTGCATGCCTAATAGAAAAAATACCGTTAGCAACAACCCCTGCGATATGATTAATTTTTTCTTCAACTTCTTGGGCTGAAATAATAGGATATAAATGATGTATATCTAGAATATTATTTCCATTATCAGTTACGAACCCTTGGCGATAAACAGGATCACCTCCAATTTCCAAAATTTTTCTTGCCACATAACTTCTGGCCATTGGTATAACCTCAATAGGCAGCGGAAACTTACCTAGAGACGCAACCAGTTTTGTATCATCTACCATACATAAGAATTCAGTTGCGACAGCAGCGGTGATTTTTTCTCTTGTAAGCGCACCTCCCCCGCCTTTTAAGAGTTCTAGCTTTTGGTTTACCTCATCTGCTCCATCAACATAAACTTCTATCTCATGCACATAATTTAAGTCAAAGATTTCTATACCATACGACTCTAATTTATTGGCTGAGGTTACAGAACTGGCAACCACCCCTTGAAACTTATTTTTATGAGGTCCCAACAGATCAATAAAAAAATTAGTAGTAGACCCAGTACCTATACCAATAATACTGTCTGAGCTAACTTTATTAAGCACATAATCCAAAGCCGCCTCTGCGACAGCCTTTTTGAGGAGACTTTGTGTTGATAAATTCATAGGTTAAACCAGCGTTAAGAACTTATTATTTCTTGTAATTATACGGATTAAGACATGAAATGACAGAAAATGTCGATCAATGCTAGCTTTGCATCGATCGAAAATTTACTATTAGGGAATCTAATCATTGTTTCAACCTAAAAGAGTTAAAATGTTTAAAAGTTATGTAAAGCGAATTCAAGACGCAAAGATCTATGATTTGGTTGTAAAAACCCCAGTAGATGAAGCCCCACAGCTTTCTTTGCGTCTTGATAATAGAGTGCTCCTCAAAAGAGAAGATTTACAACCAATATTCTCTTTCAAGTTGCGTGGCGCATATAACAAGATGTTATCTTTAAAAAAATCTGAATTAGACAAGGGGGTTATTGCTGCTTCAGCAGGAAACCATGCCCAAGGTTTAGCTATGGCGGCCAAAAAAATTGGTGCTATTGCTACTATCGTCATGCCAACAACCACACCCCTTATTAAGGTAAACGCAGTAAAATCATTTGGAGCAGAAGTTGTTCTTGTAGGTGACAGTTATGATCAGGCTTCTGCGTATGCCCATCAGCTAGTGATCGAAAAAGATATGATATACATACACCCTTTTGATGACCCAGATGTAATTGCAGGACAAGGCACAATTGCTATGGAGATTTTAGAGCAAGTACCAGAAGATTTAGATGCTATTTTCATAGCCGTAGGTGGAGGTGGACTTTGTGCAGGTATGGCAGCTTATATCAAAACGATAAAACCTAGTATTAAAATTATAGCTGTCGAGGCAGAGGATTCTGCATGCCTGAACGCAGCAATGAATGCTGGTCGGAGGGTACAGCTAAAGCATGTAGGAATCTTCGCAGATGGAACAGCTGTCGCTAAAATTGGAAAAGAGACTTTTCGTATTCTAAAAGATACAGTTGATGAAGTTTTAACAGTCTCTGTTGATGAGATATGTGCCAGCATCAAGGACACTTTTGACGATACACGCTCTATTTGTGAACCAGCTGGAGCTCTTGGTTTAGCTGGATTAAAGAAATATGTTGAAACTACAGGCGTAAAAGGAAAAACTTTACTGGCTGTAGAGTGCGGAGCAAATATTAACTTTGATAGACTGCGGTATATTTCCGAACGCACCGAAATCGGTGAAAAAAGAGAAGCAATCTTAGCAGTCACAATTCCAGAGAAGCCAGGTAGTTTCAAATCATTTTGCATATCTTTGGATAAACGCAATATTACAGAATTTAATTATCGTATGGGCAATTCTGAAAGTGCACATATTTTTGTTGGCTTACAGGTTTCTTCAGGTGACGACCGAAAAAAACTAGTAACAAATTTGAGTGCCGAAGGTTACCCAATAGTAGATATGACAGATAATGAAATTGCTAAGTTACATATTCGGCATATGGTAGGTGGAAGGGCTCAGGATGCTATAGATGAAATGGTTTTTACATTCGAATTTCCCGAAAGACCAGGAGCATTAATGCAGTTTTTAATAAAGCTTGGTAATCGCTGGAATATATCTATGTTTCATTACCGAAATCATGGATCAGAAAATGGAAGAGTGCTAGCAGGACTTCAAATACCAGCTACAGAAAGGGAAGAGGCATCCAAATTTTTTGATGACCTTGGGTTTGATTGGACTGAAGAAACAGAAAACCCAGCCTATCAGTTTTTTTTGAGCTAGATTTTTCGATACTTATAAGAAATTACTCAGTATCGATTCTTAGTAGATCTGATAGTTGACGAATTTGAATTGCGTCAAATCCTGAACCAGCTAGTACGTCAGATAAAACTACAACTCTATCATCTGGAGAAAACTCTTTACGGGTAATGAGAATTTTTGCAGCAGTCGCGAGGGTCTTTTCAGGATCCTCGCTAAAATTTATTCGAAAACTAAGCACATTTCTATTCAAAACTAGCTGCCTGCGTGTTCTACTATCATTTGTAAATGCACAAATAATAGGAGTTTGTGGATGACAGTTAGTTACGTAGTTTGCCATTTTTCCTCGTCTTGTAGGCACAATAATAGCTTTAGCTTTTATTGATTCAGCTAGCTTAACTGCGGCAGAAGCAATTTCTGCTTTATCGTTTTCTAGCGATAAATCCTTAACGAATTGTAATCCAGGACTCTGCTCTATAGATAAAGTAATGCGAGAGAGTATTTCTACACATTTCACGGGGTACTTACCCATAGCACTTTCCCCAGAAAGCATTATTGCATCTGCCTCCTCGTAAACAGCATTAGCTACATCTGTAACCTCAGCTCTAGTTGGTATTGGGTTTTCTATCATAGATTCTAGCATGTGTGTAGCAACTATTACGCGTTTACCCTGTTGCGCACATAATCGAATAATACGACGCTGAACTCTTGGTAATTTTTCAATTGCAATTTCAACACCTAAGTCACCTCTTGCCACCATTACTCCATCGGACATATCTAGAATCTCTTTAAGGTTTTTTAAACCTTCCTGGTCCTCTATTTTTGAGATAACCTTAATTTTATCAACTTTGTCTCCCAATAGTGCTTTTAGTTGCACTATATCCTCAGCGTTTCTTACAAATGAGAGAGCAATAAAATCTACTTCTTGCGTTATTGAAAATAGAATATCTCGCTTATCTTTTTCAGTGATTGCCGGAAGATTAACCCGAATGCCTGGTAAGTTTACATGCCTCTTACTTTTTAAAATGCCCCCATCGATTACTTTACACTGCATGGTCCTATCTTCTTTGGTAAGCACTTCTAGATTTATAAGACCATTATCAACTGTTATCATATCCCCAATAGTGACATCATTAACTAAATCTTCGTAGTTAACTCTTATTGAGGTGAACTCGACATTCTCTTCTCCACGTGCAACGACAGATATTACATCATCTTTTTTGAGATTTAGTTCTTGCTTGATATCTCCCGTGCGGATTTCTGGACCTTGAGTATCCATGAGGATAGCAATAGGACTATGAAGTTTCTTATTTAGTGTGCGAACTGATTTTATAACCTTCGCATGTGACTCATGGTCTCCATGAGACATATTTAATCTGACAATATTCATGCCAGCTTTTGCAAGTTTTTCCAACATAGTGAAAGATTCTGACGCTGGGCCAATGGTGCAAATAATTTTTGTTTTTCTCATGATTTTTACTTATGTTTAAAATGAATAACTAATTAAATACTATTTATATCGATTAACTATACTTTTTTCAGTCACAATGGCATGTAAGGTAACATCCCAAGCTCCTTTATTAATAGCACTGGTTTCTTGAAAACTTTGGGCAAGACCTATAAGCCTTGTACATTTATATTGAGTGCTGAGTGTTCTATCGTAAAAACCTCCACCCATTCCTATCCTATTACACGAGGAGTCAAATGCAACTAATGGCATAAGAATCAAATCAATTGCAAACGCCGGAACAATTTTTGATCCTCTCAAGGGTGGTTCTTGTATCCCGTAACGATTGATTGATAGGGCGTCACCTCTTTTGTATCTAGCAAAATAAAGGCGTTTTTGTTTTAGTGGGTGAAGTAAAGGTAAATAACACTCTTTGCCAGCAGCTTCTGCAATCCCCATAGCGAACTTAGGATCTATTTCTCCATCATGCGCTAAATAGAATGCAATTCTTTTGCTCATATAAAAGCTTGGAAGTAAAGCTAACTTCTTAGCGACACTTTCTTCAGCTAATGATTGCTCTTTTGGCTTTAGAGACCGGCGCCTTTTTCTCATAAGTTGCCGCAAAGAATTTGTATCCATAAAATTTCTTTCTTACTAGATGCCCCGATGATACCGCTATTGATTGCGCCTTGAACCGAAAGGTTCAAGGTGGTGGGTTCAGCGATATATTAGGCTTCCCGTCATGCGGATATGCACACCATATCGACTTGATTCCCTCCAAGTAAAAAATTATCGGCTCAAGGACTTATCAAATGGCGAATATCCCAGGGCGCAATTCTATTATAACCCCAATAAGCTAAAATGTAGATGAATCATCTAGATTTTCTAATGCAATAGTAATTTTTCTATCGATATTTTGGATAACTTTATTTGGGCTCTCTTCTGAGGATAGTTTTTTTTCTATTTTTGAAATTTCGTAGGTAAGATTTAAAGCTGCCATAACAGCTATTCTCTCAACACCGATGACGTTTCCAGTATTACGTATATTTTGCATTTGTGAATTGAGTTTTTTAGCAGAACTTAAAAGCGCCTCACTCTCTTCAACAGGACAGCTGACCTGATAGTCTTTATCTAAAATATGAATATCAACTGTTTTATCACTCACAATGATCAAGTCCCATCATTAAGGCTTTTAAGCCTCTTTATTAAATTTTCTAAACGAGTACAGGTTAGTTCTTGTTTTTCCAGGAGATTACTGCGTTGAACCAGTAATTCTGATTCTCTTTTTTTTAAGGATAGATTTTCTTTTTGCAGTTTAGCGCAATGTGCAATAATACTATCTATCTTAAGTTCAAATTTCTCGAGGTTAACTGACATTTCAATGCCTATAAATAAATAATCCCCTTAACTATAATTGTGTAGACATGGATTGGTCAACCAACTTAAAGCTAATTCGTCAAATATCAGCTAACTAAGTGTCCAGGATGAATTTTTTTTCTTTATTAACTGAGGTGATTGCTACCTCTAAGAGTGATAGGATTAAATATTAGTTAATACTATGAGTGAATACAATAATGGATTACGAAGAAATTTCTGATGCCTTTACTAGGGCCAATTTAGTTGGTAGCCCAGCCGAACTCCATGGTTTTTTATCTGGATCAATTTCTGGAAAAAATTTTTATTCTACAGAATCCTTGGTTTTAGCTGTTGCAAAATTTTTAGAGGTCGATACCGAAAGAGTAGAAGATTTAGGTGATATGTTGGTCAATCTTTATCATTTTTCTATAAATCAAATAAATGGTAATGATTTTGAATTCACTCCAATACTCCCTAACGACGAAATTTTATTAAGTGAACGATTAACTTCAGTAGGAGAGTGGTGTCAAGGATTTCTATATGGTTTAGGGAATTCAAAATTTCTCTCAAACACTGAAACACCAGAAAACATAGAGGAGGCTTTGGATGATCTTGCGTCTATCTCAAATATACAAATTTTGAGTGATCAAGACGAGGCTAATGCAAGTGATAGCGAATCTAATTACACAGAAGTAACTGAATATATTAAAGTTGCAGTATTGACTATTTTCAGTGAATTAAATTGTATTGACGATACTGATTCAGGGTTGACCCATTAGTGGTTTCGCGACTCTAGAATTATCTTACTTACATAATATTTTTGAGATTTTAGAAATGATTAACAGCAAAGAATTTGAAAAACGAAGAAACCAATTAATGTTAAAGATGCCAAATAATAGTATCGCTATTCTTACGGCTGCACCTGAGAAATCACGCAACAAAGATGTCCTTTATCCATACCGACAAGATAGCGATTTTTTTTACTTAACAGGATTTCAGGAGCCAGATGCAATGGTAATCTTGATTCCTGGAAAAAATAATAATCAGTATCTTATGTTTTGTAGAGACAGAAACATAAAGAAAGAAATATGGGATGGTCGCCGAGCTGGACTAGATGGAGCTGAGAAAAAATATGGAGCTGATGAAGCATTCCCTATTGAGTCTATCGAAGAGATTTTACCGAAAGTATTAGATGATCGCGGAAAGATTTATTATTCGATGGAAAAAAACCCTTTATTTGATGAGCTTCTAGTTCGTCACGTAAAAGCCAAAAGGGGCAACGCCGGCTCTACAAGTATTTCTCCAGACTTATTTTCTAATCTAGACAACTTGCTGCATGAGATGCGTCTATTTAAGAGCTCCGCTGAGCAAAAAATTATGCAAAAAGCAGCTACTATTTCTGCTCATGCTCACCAAAGAGCAATGAAAAGTTGCATACCAGGAATGTATGAATATCAGTTGCAAGCCGAAATTGAATATGAATTCACTATGGCAGGAGCCTCGTTTCCTGCTTATGGATCTATAGTTGGAGGTGGCGATAATGGATGTACTCTTCATTATGTGGAAAACAACTCAAAACTCCAAGACGGTGATTTAGTCTTAATAGATGCAGGCTGTGAGTTACAAAATTATGCTGCAGATATTACGAGAACTTTTCCTATTAATGGGAAGTTTACGCCAGAGCAAAAGATGGTTTATGATATAGTTTTAGAGGCTCAAATTGCAGGAATAGATGCCTGTTTAGCAGGAAATCAGTGGAATGAGCCACATAATGCAACGGTTAATATTATCACGCAAGGCCTTCTCGATTTAGGCATTATGAAGGGTAGCTTTAATGAAATGGTGGAAAAAAAAACTTACACTGACTTTTATATGCATCGAGCTGGTCATTGGTTAGGCATGGATGTCCATGATGTGGGAGACTATAAGATCAACGAACAGTGGCGAACGTTTCAACCCGGCATGGTCACTACTATTGAACCTGGTATTTATATTTCTCCAGATAACAAAAATGTTGATGAGTGCTGGCGGGGTATCGGAATTAGAATCGAGGATGATGTCCTAGTTACTGATGGTATACCTAATACTTTATCAAGCGACGCACCAAAAACAATAAAAGAGATCGAAGCATTAATGGCCTCTAGTTAGATCCGGATAAAAATATGCCTAAGAAGTTAAAAATTTCACAAAATCTGGACATCTCTATAATTGGAGGGGGCATGGTTGGAGTCAGCCTAGCCCTGATTTTGTCCTCCTATAAGCTTGGCTGGAAAATCCAAATTATTGACTCATGTTCTCTTTCAGCTAAATCAAATAGTACTCTCGATAATCAGTTTGATAGACGAACTACTGCTCTTTCTCAAAGTAGTTGTGAAATTTTCACAGCATTAGGTTTGTGGGGAAAATTAAATGTCAACACAACTCCAATAAATGAAGTTCATATTTCCGATAAAGGTTTTTTTGGTAATGCTAAATTGACAGCACAAGATCAAAATTTACCAGCACTAGGTTATATCGTAGAAAATCAGGCAATGAGCGACACTCTTTTTGACGAAGCGAGCAAAATTGATGATATTGAGATTATTGATAAAGCTCAAATAAATAAGATACAACCGGTGGCTGAAGCTGTAGAGCTTTGTTACTCAAAAATATCAGAACTAGATGAAATCAGGAACATAAATACAAAGTTATTAATAATTGCTGATGGCGCTAAATCAAATACAAGAAATTTACTGGGGGTTGAATCTGTAACAAAAGATTATGGACAAGTTGCAATTGTTTCAAATATTACATTGTCTCAAGATCATAATAATATCGCTTATGAGCGCTTCACTGATTCTGGGCCTTTGGCCATGTTACCACTTAGAAAAATAGAGGGCTGTAATCGTTCTGCATTAGTATGGACAGTTTTCCCTGCACAAGCAGAAAAGCTAGCAGCTTTAACAAAAGAAGATTTCCTCAATGAGTTACAATTAACTTTTGGCTTTAGGTTAGGTAAATTTATAGATGCTAGCCCACGCCATAGCTACCCTGTTCAATTAATAACCAGCAAAGAACAAGCTCGGAGTAATATAGTTATTGTTGGAAATGCAGCTCATGCTTTGCACCCAGTTGCAGGTCAAGGGTTTAATTTGGCATTAAGAGATATAGCTGCATTAGCTAACACTTTAGCAAAATCAGTTTCTGAAAAAAAAGCTTTGGGCGAATATAGAGTCCTAGAAGATTATGTTAAAAACCAAAAGATAGATCAAGATAGGACAATATTTTTAAGCGATTTTCTACCTACTATCTTCGGTAACACTTCTCCGTTTATTAGGTTGGCGAGAAATATTGGTCTTGTGGCATTAGACTCCATTCCATTGTTAAGAAGAAATTTCGCAAAACTGGGTATGGGTCTTCAGACTAAAGGCCCGAAGATGTTTATTGCTAGGCCTCTTGACTCAACTGCTTCTGATCCGGAGTAATATAATGGAAAAAAAAGAATATGATGTTGTCGTTGTTGGAGCTGGTCTTGTAGGCCTGTCCTTCGTAAGCATGTTGGCTTCTCGTTTAGATTTAAATTCTAATCGCGATGAAGACTTTAAAATAGCTATCCTTGAAAAACAACCTTTTAAAACCCCCGATTTTACCAATATGTTTGACTCAAGGGTGGTTGCATTAACAGAGTCTTCTCGTATTCTTCTAGAAAATATTGGCGTATGGGATAATATTGCCAGTGAGAGAGTTTGCCCTTTTGAGCGAATGGAGATATGGGAGTCTGACGGAACTGGTCATATCGAATTCGATTGTAATGATATACGCCAAAATAGCTTAGGATATATTGTAGAAAATTCTTTGGTTACAGAGTGCATCCTTAATCAGATCAAAGAATTAAAGAATGTCGAGTTAATTTGTCCTGCAACAGTCACTGATCTAAATAGAGACAGTCAATCTAGCACTATTACTTTAAATGATGGAACCACCATTGTTACCAAATTATTAGTTGCTGCAGATGGAGGGGATTCTAAAGTTAGAGATTTATGCGGATTTCAATTACAAGAATGGAGTTATGGTCACCATGCAATAGTCGCTCGTATTAATACGGAAGCTCCTCACAACTTTACTGCAAGACAAAGATTTTTACCAGATGGCCCCTTAGCCTTATTGCCCATTCAATTTAAAGAAGGAGATTCTAAACAATGTTCAATTGTTTGGTCACAAAAAGATAAAGCTGCTGAAAAATTAATGCAACTTGATGATATTAGTTTTTGTAAGGCGCTTGAATACGCAAGTGGTCATTGCTTAGGAAAAATTATTGCAGTTGAGAAGCGCACAAAGTTTATGCTTAAGCAGCGTCATGCTAAAGATTATGTAATGCAAGGAGTGGCGTTAATAGGAGATTCTGCGCATACAATGCACCCATTAGCTGGTCAGGGAGTAAATTTAGGCTTACAAGATTCGTTGGCTTTAGTTCAAGAAATAGCACATTCAATATCTCGTGGATTGTCCCCTGGAAATGAACTTGGACTTCGCCGTTATCAAAGGAAAAGAAAGCCACATAATTTAGCTATGATTTCCATTATAAATGGATTAAAAATGTTATTTGAAGACAAACAGCTCCCCATACGCCTGATACGTAATGATGGAATGAATCTCCTCAATAAAATTGGCTTCATAAAAAATAAGATAGTGCGAGAGGCTATGGGGATTTTATAGAAAATAGCTTAGCTTAAATAAATCCTTAGATATAGAGCTTGTGCTTCAGTTTGAACAAAATCAAGGTTAGAATATTTGATACTGAATTGTGTTAAATTAAGCATATAAAATAAAAATGAAGTAAGGAAACTTTCATGAATATAGATCCATCTAGTTTGAAGTATGCTGCCAGTCATGAGTGGGCTCGAGATGAGGGAGATGGCACTGTAATTATCGGCATCAGTGATCATGCACAAGAAAGTCTTGGTGATGTCGTATATGTCGAGTTACCACAACTTGGAACAATCCTCTCTGCAGGAGACGAGGCTGGTGTCGTAGAGTCAGTGAAGGCTGCATCTGATATTTATACGCCTGTTTCTGGAGAAATAGTTGGAACTAATGAGCAACTTGAAGAGCAACCTGAGGTTATTAATGGATCTCCATATGAAGACGGCTGGCTATTCATAGTGAAGATGTCTGATCCAGATGAATTAGATAGTTTAATGAATGCTGACGAGTATACAGCCTCATCAGCGGAAGACTAATTTAGAGCACATACAGGCTTTATAATAAAATGGATTTTAATAAAATAATAGAAGAAATAAAACTGCTAAATCAATTCAATTTGAATTCAAAATCCTATGGTATAAAGATTCACCAGAGTGATGCTTCACCAAAAACAGTGAGTGCAGCAGCTAGACTATTTGAAAAAGGCCTTATCGATCATATTGATGGAGGCTACTTGACAGACTTGGGGGTCGAAACTGCTGAGCATGCTCAAATTCTTCTTCAAATTCTTGAGGATTAGCATATAGAAATTATTTTTAGCGCTCAACATCCATCTGAGAAGACCCTATGAGTCATCTATTGATTATTTCGGCAGCCTCTTTGGCAAAGTAAGAAAAAATACCATCAGCTCCAGCTCTTTTGAAGCACAAAAGAGACTCAATTATAACTTTTTCGCGATCAAGCCATCCATTTTCAAATGCAGCAACATGCATTGCATACTCGCCGCTCACTTGGTATGCAAATGTTGGCACTTGAAGCTCTTCCTTGACTCTTCTTAATACATCTAGATAAGGCATGCCTGGTTTGACCATAATCATATCAGCGCCTTCCTGTAAATCGAGTACACATTCATGAAGTGCTTCATTTGTATTAGATGGATCAATTTGATAAGTAGTTTTTTCTTTGTTTTGGATATTTTCTGCTGAACCCACTGCTTCTCTAAAAGGACCATAATAATTAGAAGCATACTTAGCAGAATAAGCCATAATTCGTGTATCAACATAACCATTTTTTTCTAGATTATTTCTAATGAAACCGATCCTGCCGTCCATCATATCGGATGGAGCTATAATATCAGCACCAGCCTTTGCATGTGATATAGATTGTTTTGCTAAGGTTTCAATGGTTATATCATTTAAAATATAACCAGTTTTATCATCAATTATCCCATCTTGGCCATGACTAGTGTAAGGGTCAAGTGCAATATCCGAGACAATACCTAACTCTGGAATTGCTGATTTAATTTTTTTTATTGCTACTTGCATCAAGCCATCTGGATTGAACGCCTCTTCACCTGAAAGCGTCCTACATTTTTGATTAGGGACAGGAAAAAGTGCAATTGCTGGTATTCCAAGACTTGCTAATTTTTTAGCCTCTTTTATGGCGAGATCTACAGAAAGCCTTTCAATTCCTGGCATAGACATGATACTTTCGCGACAATTTGATCCTTCTATTAAAAATATAGGATGAATTAAATCACTTGGAGTAATTGTCGACTCTTTTACTAAACGGCGAGAAAAATCGTCATTACGATTTCGGCGCATACGAGTGTTTGGAAAGACCCCCCGGGATTTTATAAAACTCATAATTTCTTTAGACCTTAATTTATCATATAAATTTTAAATCATTATCTTGACACAAAGAAGTTATAAAAATTGTATGACTAAAGAGTTTTGAATACTTTTGATGCAGCTTCTAGAGTAAATTCTATATCTTCGTTAGTATGAGCGGCTGACATAAAGCAACCCTCGTATGCTGCAGGTGCAAAGTATACCCCAGCAGCTAGCATACCACGAAAGAAGCGTCCAAAACGTTCACTATCACACGCCATAACTTGCCTATAGTTGGTAACGGTAGTCTCTTGAGTGAAAAAGAAACCAAACATACTCCCTATATGATTTGTTGTCATAGGTATATTAGCTTTATTAGCCTCTTCTTGCAGGCCTTTAATAAATTTCTCAGTTTGAGCAAACAATAAATCGTGAAATCCAGGTGCAGTAATAAGTTCTAGAGTTTTCAGCCCAGCTGTCATAGCTACCGGATTCCCAGAAAGAGTTCCAGCCTGATATACTGGCCCGATAGGTGATATATTGCTCATAATGTGGCGTTTCCCTCCAAAAGCCCCTACTGGCATACCTCCACCAATAACTTTCCCAAGAGTGATTAGATCAGCATCAATATTAAAACGACCAACAGCACATCGAACATCAACTCTAAAACCAGTCATAACTTCATCAAAAATTAGAAGTGTGCCATGTCGAGTACAGTGCTCTCTAACAGTTTCCAAAAAACCACTTACTGGGGGGATACAGCTCATATTTCCAGCTACCGGTTCTATGATTACACATGCTATTTCATCCCCAATTTCATCGAAGGTTTTTTTGACTTCTTCGATGTCGTTATAAGTTAGAGTTATAGTTAAATCTGCCAATTTTGAGGGAACACCAGGTGAACTTGGGACACCCATAGTAAGTGCACCTGAACCAGCCTTGACTAAGAGAGAATCAGAATGGCCATGGTAGCACCCCTCAAACTTGATAATTTTATCTCTGTTTGTATAGCCTCTAGCTAAACGGATAGCGCTCATAGTTGCCTCTGTTCCAGAATTGACCATACGGATCATCTCCATTCCGGGCACCAGAGAACAAATTTTATCAGCAAGCTTGGTCTCGAGCTCTGTTGGAGCTCCAAAAGTGAGCCCCTTATCAATCTGTTTTTTTATAGAAGCTATTACATCAGCATGACCGTGGCCTAATATCATCGGACCCCAAGACTGAATATAGTCTACATAGCGTTTTTTATCGGCGTCAAAAAGATAAGCTCCTCGCGCTTCCTCAAAAAATACAGGAGATCCTCCGACAGCTTTGAATGCACGCACAGGCGAATTTACACCACCTGGTATATGTACTTGTGCGGCCGTAAATAATTTTTTAGATTTTTCCATATCAGCTTGTTTGTTTTTTTAAAGTTAAATACTAATTATCTTTAATTACGGCTCCTTTAGCTAATTAAAAAACTAAAAGATATTGCAACTAAATTTTTTCTATAAATATATCATTAATTTTTTAATTGAAGGGCTTTACAACAACTAAAATGACAATTCCTACTAGCATAACTACTGGTATTTCATTAAACCACCTATAAAAAATATGACTATGAGCATTTTCATTATTTTGAAACTGTCGCATTAAGTTCAGACATGCAAAGTGATATATGATCAGTGAAATAACCAGCAATAATTTTATTTGAAACCAAATGGCTGATGCATAGTAATCTGGATTTATATAAAAAAGAGCTACCCCCATAAAAATAGTAGTTATCATAGATGGATTAGCAATGCCTCTGTATAGTTTACGCTCCATAATCTTGAATCGTTCTATACTTATTTGGTCGCTAGACATAGAGTGATAAACAAACAATCTTGGCAGGTAAAATAGCGCAGCGAACCAGCAGACCATAGCAATGATGTGTATTGCTGTTATCCAATTGCGATTATCCATGAGCAATTCATTTATCAAAATCTACTATTCGCCTGTATTCGATGAGACTACGTTTAATCTTGGTTTGTTTAGGTTATTATAAACAGCTATCAAGGTGAATGACATGAACTATAATAAAGTGATCAAAATAGGTGTTGTTGGCGCAACAGGATATACAGGTATAGAGTTACTTCGACTTTTGGCAATTCATCCTAATGCCCAAGTAATAGTAATTACGTCTCGAGAGCACGCTGGTGTTCGTGTGGATATCCTATTCCCTGCCTTAAGAGGCTTCTATGATCAGCACTTTGTGGAACCAAATTCTGATGATTTGTATAAATGTGACGTAGTTTTCTTTGCTACACCCCCGGGTGTTGCTCAAGAAGCTATACCTAATATTTTAAATAAAGGAATTAAGGTTATTGATCTTTCTGCTGATTTTAGGATTAGAGATGCCGCTTTATGGGAGAAATGGTATGGTAAAACTCATATTTGCCCCGAGCTTCTAAAGCAATCTGTATACGGTTTACCAGAAATTAATAGACAGCATATAAAAAATGCATCACTGATTGCATGTCCAGGTTGTTACCCCACAAGTGTTTTACTTGGTTTTAAACCCCTACTAGAGAATGGTTTAGTTGACCCCGAGAATTTGATTGCTAACGTTGCTTCTGGAATAAGTGGCGCAGGTCGTGAAGCTAACATAGATAATCTTTTAGCAGAGGCTAGTGATAACTTTAAAGCTTATTCGGCTGAGGGACACAAACATCTTCCTGAAATTGAACAAGGTTTGAAGGATATTGCAGGCAAATCGGTTCGATTAACTTTTGTGCCACACCTGCTTCCTATCATAAGGGGTATCCATTCGACACTTTACGCAACGCTCAAAGTTAAGGGAGCTGATTTACAAGAAATTTATGAAGAGTGTTACGAAAATGAACCTTTCATTGATATTTTACCTCCCGGAAGTCACCCTCAGACACGCTCAGTTAAGGGTACTAACACCTGCAGAATTAGCGTTTTTTGCCCCAATAACGGAGATAAAGTAGTAGTTTTTGTTGTTGAAGATAACCTTGTTAAAGGAGCCTCTGGCCAGGCAATACAGAACATGAATATATTATTTGGATTACCCGAAAACACCGCTCTAGATAATCCTGCATTGTTCCCATAACAATTTAATTTTAGTGAAATAAAATACAATAGGAAAAAGTTACAAAAAACTTATAAACTTACAAAATTATAAAAAGGAATTGAGCATATGGCTAAACATAATAATATTGATTTTTCATTAGGGGACACTACTCTTATTTCAAAAGATACCCATATAACTGGTGATTTGCAGTTTTCTGGGAATTTAGAAATAGAAGGAAAGATAACCGGTAATGTAGTCTCCAGTGATGACGGAGGTAAGGTAAGAATTCTTCCTACTGGGCATGTCACTGGTGATATACATGCACCTATTGCTGTTATTAATGGCCGAATTGAGGGAAATATTTATTCTTCAGAAGAAATTCACCTAGCATCTGATTCTTTTGTTGAGGGAAATCTTTATTATGTCCTCATTGAGATAGAAAAAGGTGCACAAATGAACGGAACTTTTGTCTATCAGCCTAATCAAGATGATCTAAGAGTACTAGAAAGTCCAGTAGAAACAAGCGATTAGATATATAATATATGGTATAGTACAACTAAAAGTTGGTTATTTTGTAAAGTAAAATCCACATAAATCTATAGGAATAAGGATGTCTGGCATCGAAATTTTTAAACCCATGCCTCTTTATGTTTCAGAGAGTGCAGTAGCAAAGGTAAAAAGCTTAGTTGAAGAAGAGGGAAACCCTGATTTAAAACTAAGAGTTTTTGTTACCGGTGGAGGTTGTTCTGGATTCCAATACGGTTTTAGTTTTGATGAATTAGTAGCGGAAGATGATACTATTGTTGAGGAGAAAGGCGTTTTTGTGCTTGCAGATTCATTGAGTATTCAGTACTTGCAAGGCTCAACGGTAGATTATGAGGAGGGCCTTCAGGGATCAAAGTTTTCTATATCAAACCCTAATGCTACTGCTACATGTGGTTGCGGCTCTTCTTTCTCAGTTTAGGAGAGCTACAAGGACTCCTTACTTCGTATAAATAGCTCCTAATACCGCCGATTTTTCAGCCCCTGTAGAAGCCGGTATGTTTCCGGGTAACCCTTCAGTAGTTTGTTTCGCTAACCAAGCAAAAGCTGAAGCCTCTACCCATTCTGGGGCAATTCCTAATATAGACGTACTTTCTACAATAACTGGCGCTGTTAACTCTTTAAGACGATTAATCAAAACTGTATTATAGGCACCACCACCACATATAAAGACCTCATTTATATTAAGTGGGTAGAGCGATAATGCTTTATTAATAGTTTGAGCTGTAAATTCTAACAATGTTGCTTGAATATCTTCCGGTCTATATTTTGGAAGCTTTTCAAGTAGAGATTCAAGCCAATCGATGTTAAATAGTTCTGGGCCAGTACTTTTTGGCGGAGATATAAATAGATATGGAGTATCCATGAGATTTGAAAGAAGAGCTTTAATCGTAACACCTTGGGCTGCCCATGCTCCGCCTTTATCATAATTTTTACCAATATTAATTTTAGTCCATTTGTCCATCAATCCATTACCCGGACCTGTATCATAGCCAAGAACTGACTTAGCTAGACCGTCTCCTGGTAATAAGGTGATATTTGAGATTCCACCAATATTGACTATAGCTCGCACAGAACCAGTTTTCTCAAAAAATGCTTGATGAAAACCAGGAACCAAAGGAGCTCCCTGGCCCCCTAAAGCCATATCTCTACCTCGAAAATTCGCAACTGTTGTAATCCCTGTTTCTTCTACGATGGTATTTGGATCTCCTACTTGTAAGCTATAACCCTCATATTTTTTTATAATAGCGCTTGGCGGATGATGCCTGATAGTCTGTCCATGACTACCAATTGCTGTAATATCGGTGTTCGCTAATTTCGATAAAATGAGAAGCTCGTTTGCAGCTTGCGAAAAAAGTAACCCTAAAGATTTATCTAGTTTACTCAGCCTATGTATTTCGTCTGAACCTGAAATAGCTAGTGAATTTATCTCCTCTCTCATATCAGTGCTAATTTTAATTGAATGAGTGTGCAGAATTTGGAAATTATTGGATCCGAGGGCAATTAATACAGCATCTATGCTATCCGCGCTAGTTCCAGACATCAGTCCAATAAATTTTTTGTTGATGCTCATATCTTATAATCCAGTTAATCAATTTTTATATTTATTTTGCTGACAATAAAGCTAGTTTGGATACCTTTTGAAACCCTTCAAGTTTTGCCATTAAGGGCTTTGTGATTCGATAAAATCTATCAAGCTCGCTTTTTTTTACAGGATCTGAGCGAGGAAGATCTACATCACGTGGATTTTTATGAGCACCATTAACGATAAATTCATAATGCAGATGAGGCCCTGTAGAGTAGCCGGTAGATCCTAATGTCCCAATTATTTGTCGCTGAGCAACCCTCATTCCTTTTTTAACTTTTCTTTTATGAAGGTGTAAGTATTTTGTGGTAATTCCTCCACCATGTTGGATAAAAATATAGTTACCATTGGCTTTATTGTAGCTACTAGCTATAACCTTACCATCTCCTGAAGCAAAAACTGGCGTACCAAGTGGAGCGACATAATCCACTCCTCGATGCGCCATTATTTTTCTGTGGATAGGATGCATGCGTCTCAGGTTAAAATTAGAGCTAATACGAGTAAAATCTAGTGGGGCGCGAAGAAATGATTTGCGAATATCAAGGCCTTCTGGAGTGTAGTAATTTACTTTTCCACTACTATCTAGATAACGAACTGCCTTGAAAGACTTCCCTTTATTTATGAACTCAGCCGCTAAAATTCTACTTCCAGTAATTTTTTCGCCACTGAAAGAAATTTTCTCGTATAAAACAGAAAATTTATCCCCTCTTCTAATATCCAGTGAAAAATCAATATCCCAAGAAAAAATATTAGAAAGTTCCATAATGATTTTATTTGGTAACCCAGCTTTTTTGGCACTAATAAATAAAGAATTTTTTATTATGGAATCGCGAAATATAGTAATTTTTTTGGGACTAGAGTCGATCTTACTGGCAAAGAAACTGGTTTTCTTTCCCTCATTTACCCGAGCATAAATATAAGACTCTTTACTCGATTTTACATACTTTAATTCTTTTAATTCACCATCACTCGCGAGACCAAACTGTAATTTTTCACCTGGATGAATCTGCAGTAAAGGACTGGATGGGTTACCAGAAGTAAGTTCTATTACATTCTTTGGACTTAGAGATTTCCCTTTGAAAATTGAACTAAGATTATCTCCACGCCTTATAATATATTCGCTCCATGTTAATTCTTTAAGAGTACTTTTTACTATATCTTCATCGTATGAAATTTCTGATAGAACTTTTTTGTTGTCAACCTCACTGGAATTATTTACTGAAGAGTAAACTTTTGTAAATTCTCTAAGATCGTATTGTAGAGAAAAATAAAATATTACCACCAATGCAAGAAAAGCATATACCAGTGAATAGGCATATGCTCTATACCCTGAAACCAGGGATGACCAAACCGAGGTAGCTTTTTCATCATTTTTAAATCTATTTTTTGGCATAATAAATCTTGTGTTAATTTAACGAAAGTAGATATCATATCAATTTTCAATAGAAATCATTCTTAAGCATATGGTTAGTTTTTACAAGCCTGCTTATCTGATGTTTTTTTTTACAATGAGATAGGGTATTGTTTGCGTTCTTTTGATTTGTTTACGTTAGAGATTTTCAGATGGATGACCAGAGTGAAAAGTTAATCGAGGATCTTCAGGCGAGAGGCCTTATTGCGCAGATGACTTCAGCTGATAAACTAGCAGAACATTTGTCTACTGATAGTCGCTCACTATATTGTGGTTTTGATCCTACAGCAGATAGCCTACATATTGGTAGTCTTGTGCCTTTGCTGGTACTAAAACGCTTTCAAGAAGCTGGCCACAAACCTATTGTACTCCTAGGAGGAGCAACAGGTTTAATTGGTGACCCAAGTTTTAAAGCACAAGAAAGAAAATTAAATACACCTGAAATAGTGGAAGACTGGTTGCACCTTATAAAAAAACAGATATCTCAATTTGTTGATTTCAGTACTGCAGGTTGCTCTGCAGAAATTGTTAATAACCTAGACTGGATAGAAAAAATAGATTTACTAACTTTTTTAAGAGATATCGGTAAACATTTCTCTATAAATAATATGATTAACAAAGAATCTGTTAAGCAAAGAATTGATAGAGATGGAGACGGTATATCTTATACAGAGTTCACTTACATGTTATTGCAATCCTATGATTTTTCTGAGCTTAATCGTCGCCACAATTGCACTATCCAAATCGGTGGTGCTGATCAATGGGGAAATATCGTTGGCGGAGTAGACCTTACGAGGCGCTTGAATGATAGCCAAGTGTTTGGTTTGACGTTGCCATTAGTTACTAAGTCTGATGGTACGAAGTTTGGAAAGACAGAATCAGGAACGATATGGCTCGATTCAAAAAAAACCTCTCCATACACATTTTATCAATTTTGGATGAATACTTCAGACGCTGATGTGTATACCTTCTTGAGATATTTTACTTATTTATCTATAGATACGATTAAAGATATAGAAAGAAATGACTCAAATACTCAAGGAAGAAAATCTGCTCAAGCTATATTGGCTGAAGAGATCACCAGGTTAGTCCATGGTTCTGACCAACTCTCTGCTGTGAAAAGAATAACAAGCGAGCTTTTTTCTGGTAACCCTGCGTTACTAAAAGAAGATGATTTAATTCAACTTCAACAGGATGGGTTGCCATCTGCGAGGTTAAATCCAGCCGACTTAAATAAGCAAACTTTAACAAATTTACTCTCAGATTGTGGTCTCGCTCTTTCTGGACGTGAGGTGAAAGACGCACTTACACGAAATGCAGTATTTATAAATGGTGCATCCAAGGGATATGAAGACAATATGCAAGTAGTTGATTGCTTCTCTATAAAAAATGCTCTCTTTGGTAAATTTTTTATAGTCAAACTTGGAAAGAAAAAATATTTTTTATTTGAGCTCGAAGAATAAGAAAAAAGTGCTACTTATCAGGCAAAAATTTCCTTTCATAGAGAATTTTTTTTGTTGAGAAAATTATTGATAGCGCACACCTTAATAGGACATAACAAGTAAATAAAAAAAAAGAATTTATTTTATACAGAAATAGTTTGACAGCAGCCTATGAAAGGCTAGAATGCGCGTCCGTTTCAAGGTTAACTGAGATCAAAAAATCAATAGCGATAAATTGTGAATTTTTTTACTAAAAAAATCACAGTTGTTGTTGACTTTAGATGGACGTTCCTTAGAATACGCAACCCGCTCCTTAAGTGAGCAACGTTCTTTAACAATCAATCAGATAATGAGTGTGGGTACTTGCTGAGATGATCACGTGACAACGTATCATCAAATACAAGTAACTCACCAAAATAAGTATTTAGAAATTTGGTAAGCTAAAGTGTTTGGCCATGTTTTGAGAAGTATCGCAGGTTTTTGTGAAACTACTCCCTCTTAGTTTAACTTTATAAAAGTTTGAAAGAGGTTAAAGAATATTGAACTGAAGAGTTTGATCATGGCTCAGATTGAACGCTGGCGGCAGGCCTTACACATGCAAGTCGAGCGAGAAATTTTCTT
>JGI24005J15628_10000255_pt1 | contig 32465 bp, 36 predicted proteins | sample LinPmetageLP40_FD_15628 | JGI IMG/M metagenome (IMG submission 15628)
CTTCATCGTTGTTCCACCACATCTGTGCTAAACGTTCAAGTATCTTGTGCATTTTAAGTTCACGTTCCATGCCTTGTTGCATTTCTCGGTCACGTTGTTGTGTAGGGAAGTTACCATCTACAACATTTTCGTTGAAGAATTCGTACAGTTTCATTATTCTCTATCCATTGCTCGGTTAGATTCTACCTTCCAAATTGCTTGGCCTTTACTATAATCTAGGTCTATCATCTTAAAAGGAAAGTAACCGTCTAGCCATTCGTTCATTAGTTCTATATCAGTTTGTTTATATCTGCTCATCATAGCAGGATTTTTTTGGATAATATCCATCTCTGTAACTAATCCAGATGTTGCTTCATCCCATGCCCTGACTACTTGTGAACTGTAATTTTTTTGAAACCAAATTCTTATATCATTGCGGTCATACCATCCCTCTATTTGGGGAGTAAACGCCTCGTCAATATGTTCGAATTCTAGTAGTTTCACGTATTTGCACCAAGTTTAAATACGTCCTTAATAAGATTGTCCATACTGTCAACCATTGTAATTTGTCTTCCTTTTAAGGATACCATTGATTGCTGTAACCTATCTACTTGTGTTAAATCTGCCTGTGTTGGCATTGGCTTATTAACAATTATACTTTTTAATTGTTCGCCATCGTTAGTAATTTCATTTGTATTATCAGATAGTCTTGTAGCAAATGTAAGCAAGTTACGGAGTTTACCTTGATTAAGTGTTTTAGGATTTATCCTTGTAAAATCTAAATTTGTGTATGCCAGACCTGCACCTTTATTAACATCTAATATGTTTTTCTTTTTAAGATACATTTTTAAATTTTTAATACCTTCATGTTTAAAATCTGGTGTGCCTCGTTTAACATTACCAAACATCTTATCTACATTACTAGACCCTATAAACAAATCAAGCATGTCGTATTCATTGACACCAAACATTTGTTCATCAAGGTTAGCCTCAACTAGTGACTTCTTAAATTTTAAGTATAAAAATTCTTTTGCTCTCATATCAGTTTTATTTATCTTGTTTTCTATTACTTTGTCATAACTTATTTTATGTTTAAAATGATCCATTAATTCTTCTAATGTAGCATTTACTTGTATTGCTTTAACTTCTCTTAAACCTAAAACATGTGCGGCATCTAATCTATGATGTCCGTTTACTAAGTAGCCGTTGCTATCTAATATCAATGGCCTATAGTCGTCATTAAAGAATCCGTTCTCGGCATCTTCTGCTAAGCCTTCTACACGTTGGCTTTGTATTGGCTTAATAAGACGTGTAAGTATAGCACCTTCTTCGAAAGTAAATGGTGATATCTTTAAATCACTATGCCTAATTTGAGGTAACTCGTTTCTATCAAAATGCTTATCAGATACTGTCCTAGTGTAATGTTCTTCAACAACTTCACGTAGACGTATTACACCGCAACCTAATCTATCTCCAGCATTACCTGTTTTAAGACTTTCTTCATCTCCACCTTTTCCTAAGTCATCTTCGTCTGCATGTATGACTATTGCTCTGCCTACTACGTCTGATAAATTAACACGGTCTGCTTTTATTTGAAATCTTGCAGTACCTGATTGGTCTGCAACAATGTTACCTAGGTCTCCTACATGGCCTTGTGCTTTATCGCCATGATCAACACCGTCTGGGTTATAATGTCCTCCGGCACTTGCACAACCATCACTTAAATCTCCAAACTCATGTATGTGGAAGCCGTGTTTGCCTGGTGTAAGTCCCTTAACTATGCCTTTAATAATTGTAGCCTTTCCAGGTTTTTGTTTGAACTTGAACATACCACTTACGTCGCCTTCTGTGTGTTCTAAGTTACATATTGCTTTAACTGTGCTCTCTGCTTCATTAAGGTTATTAACATTTTCACATTGACAGCCTGTTGATTTAGTCCTAGGACACGAGTCTAATTCATTTAGTGTCTCGTATATTCCTTTTCCATAATCAAAGTTTTTCTTTTTCTTTTTCTTCTTCTTCTTTGGACTCATGCTACCTAAATACATAGCAGGACTAGGTGTGGAATCAGCGGCACCAGTGTCTCCACTGACTGCAGACCCGCCCATTCCACTTGAATTTCCGTGAGCACCACCGCCTGAACTGTTGCCAGCACCTGCACCACCGCCTGAACCAGCACCTGCACCAGATCCTGCACCGCCACCGGCTCCGCCTCCAGCACCGCCGCCTCCACCGCCTCCGGCTTCTGCGTTTAATGGTATTCTATACATGATGTCTATAAATTCTTCTACTGCTTCTACTTCTGTTCCCTCTGCATCAGTATAAAATTCATCATTTAACTCAGGTATTGTGACTTTGAATATTTTACTCATATGAGTAAAAAGACCTAATAGACCGCCTTTGTTATATTCATTAGCGGCCTTCTGTTCTGCATCCCATGTATGTTCAGGTCTATATAAAGGTATTTTGGCACCCGCAGGTTTAACATCCGGTGCATCATTTGGATAGTCAGGTCTTAGACCTTTATAGATTTCAATTTCGTTTAATTTCATTATGCCCCTGTGTCTACAATAGACGTGTTTGCAAACGGATTTTCGTTTGTTGTTATTAAATAATTTGTTTTTGCATGTAATCGTAAACCTGTGCCTTCTAGGTCTGATACTTCTTTAATAAAAGTAAATGCTTGTTTGTTAAGATCTAAGAAAAGTATTCCTGCTAAATTACCAGTGGCTCTTTTCTTTGTAAGGTAATTGCTTACATTGGACTGTGCAATAAGTTGCATGGCTTGATTTTTATCACCTTGTGCTAAGAACCTTGCAATTGGGCCGCCACTAACAGGTAAGTCTGTGAATATATTAGATATAATCTCTGCTACTTCTTTTTCTGCTTCCGGTACTGCTTTTAAAAATGTTATTATCTGTGCTTGTTGCATACCAGATTTAACTCTAACTTTTAATCCCTGTGCTTCTAATTCTTTAAACTTCTCATCATACTTTGTAAAGAATGCTGTTACCATAGTCTTATATGAATCCGACACCGTAACTTGTCTATCATTAAATCTTGCTGAATTCTTTCTTGTTGTTTTTAATTCTACTGGAGAATTGTCAATTAATAAATCACCTTTACCTTCGCCTTCACCATCTTCATTATCACCAGACGATGCACCTATACCTTCTATTCTCTGAGATAAAACTGCTAAAGCGAACTCACCTGGCCCTATACCATACTGAACAACTTGATTCAAATCATCTACCAATTCAGTTACATGGCTTTCACCTTTATCTCCGTAACCATTAAAGATAGTTTCTAGACTTACTGTTGATGTTGATAATAATGCATCTACATTTACTAATCTATCTGCTTTCCAATCTACAAAAAGTTGTGCCCTTTCAGTCGGACTCATCTCTATACTAGCAATTATTTTTGCAATTTGGTTTACTGATTTTTTAACATCTACATCCGGAATTATTTCTAATTGATTACTTAAACTTCGTATTTTACCACCAACACCCATATCATCTATAAGTTGTTCTATGTAATTTATAAGTTTTACTGTACTCTCATCCTCTGGCATAGCATCTAATTTTGCAATTAAATCATCTTTGCTTTCAGTTAAATTTAGTTCTGTGTGCAGTCTTGGATTTAAATTTTGTTGTATATAATTTCTTAATATAGATCTTAAACAAATATCAGGCCCACCTTCTACTGCTCTATATCTAAAATCTTTAAGCATTTGTGGAACTGGTATTGCAAAATAGGCATCCATTTGTTTCTTAATATCATGTGCCGGCATAGGCTCTGCTAATAATGTATTAAGTACCCTAACTGTTGTATTATTGGGAACACTCTCATCTACTTTACTTTTATCTGTAAAATAATTTGGGTCACGTTTTACCATAGCATTTACTTGCATTGTAGCATTCGCTCTACTAATGTTTTGTTTACTCATAATACTTTGAATAACATTTTCTTTATGCTCTGCAGGATTATATTTCTTTTTTATAGCCATTGGATTTGGAGCCACTATTGGTTCTACAGGCTCTTTATAGTCTCCTGACATCCATGCATTTTTTAAACGTCCTTCATAAACTTTATCAATTTTCTTTTTATCTATTTTTCCTAAATGTTCTAATTGTTCCTGCAAGGATAGATTATCAAACTTTTTAAATACACTTTCATTACCTTGTCTACGAGTAACTGCTAATGCATCTTGGAAACTTGCAAAAGGACCGTTTTCCATATCACCTCGATTTGTTATAGTATTTAAAACCTGCGATTTGAAAACATTATCATTGCTTGGATTGTTTAAAAATCCTACTAGGTCATTTACTTGGCCACGTGCTAAGTAATCCTGCATACCACGTTGCATCATTCTATCGAAGCCTGGATGGTCTGCTCTGGCTTTATCATAATCTGTGTTCACTTGTTGGTCCGGCGTACTATAAACATCTCTTACATCGTCGCCAACGTTACCGTCTGAATCTATTCTAAAATAGTTTCCACCACTTACTTTATAATTTTTCTTAACATATTCAACAGCATCTTTTACACAGCCTATCCATCTTTCCATGCTATGTCCGGATCTTATTGAGGATTGTTCACTATCAAACTGATCATAAACCTTTTTAAATATATTAATGCCTTGGTTGTTTACTCCTGCTTCAATACCTACATATTCTGCTAAAGCCTCCCAATTAGTTTTTCTAGATATACTATTTGAAGCCTCGCCTTCCATGTCATCAACACCTGCCGCTCTTTTTAATGATGGTGCATTTATAATATCAACATCTAAGTTTAGTTCTTTATTAACTACTTTTTGTAACACTTCTTCTAATGCTATTCGAAAACTACCGTATCTATCATTTTGCATTACTTGAGCAACAACACTTTTCATTTTTTCTGGATATAAACTCCAATCAAATGCTTCAAAACGTTTTTGCTCTGCATCTTCGTCATTCATTTCCCAACTTGTACTACTGCTTCTGTTTAGTGGTTCTCCGCTTAGAGGATTTTTTGTTGATTCAGCATCTAGTAAATCTTTTTGCCCAGGAGCACCTTTTCTACTGTCACCTTCATGGGTTACTTCTATACCAAGATTTTTTAGTTCGCTGTATAATCGTTCTCCACCAGTTTCGCTAAATTCATCTTCGTCGCTTAACTCTTCCCAATTTATTCCGTATAAACTTCTAAATTTGCTTAGTACACGCCTATAATCTGTTTTACGCCAAGTGTGATAATAGTTCTTCTGCTGTTCGTATACTTCTATTAAATTTAGACCTTCTAATGCATCTGTGGCATCATCCCAATGACTTGCAGGTATTACCCAAATCATATCACCTCTGTTAATTTTGTTTTTAATATGATCTACTACAGTATTATTAAACCATTGAGTCATCTCACTTTCAGGCTCATCTAAATCAACATCTTCTAAATTACCAACAAGAGTATCTCTTGTATAAACGTTACTATGAGCAGGTACATTTAACGTTGCAAGTGTTTTGCTTCTAACATTCTTTTCAAAGTCTTTGTTACGTTTATCGTATTGATCTTTGTTGGATATTTCTGCTTTTAAATCTGTAAATCCTTCTGCTGTAAATATTTCATCAAATGCTGATAAGAATTTTTTTATTCCTGCAAAACTTTTCTTAATTAATTTTTTTACTATTGGATTTTTCTGTACATCTGAATACTCTGCACCAGGAGTTTTTGCTTGGTAATGATCTCTTAACATACTAAGCGGTTCTCTTATTATGTAGTCATCGTATGCCCTAACAAAATTGTATAAGTCATCCTCTTCTAAGGACTTTGCCCTTGTTAAAAAGTCTAATGCCGTTTCCGTTCTTCTTGAATTTAACTGCAGAGCCCAATGGCCTAGATCTACACTTTCTACTGATCCTACATCATTAGTTACAGAAGAAATTGTGTTTATAAACTCAGTACCTATTTTAACAAGTTGTACTTTAATTTTATTATACTTGTCTTTGTCATCACTTTTTAATTCTTCTAAATGATCTAACCTATGCCTGATCTTTTGCACTAATGCCATTTGAGCAATATCGGCATATGGATCATCGCTATTTATATTAACGTGATGGTCTTTGCCTGTTGGGTGCTCGTAACCTTTATACGGTTCTAGAAATGCCATTAACTCTTTAGCAGTACCTGGTGTAGTAACTTTTCCGGTACCAAGTAATGTTGTAGTGCTACCCCAGCCTCCACCTTTTAATTTAGAAACAAATCCGTTTTGACTTCTTTGATGCTTCAATTCTCTTAAAAGTTCTAATACATCATTTTTATTATTCATTGGGTTTAGTTTTACTAGTAAGTCAGCAAGTGCGTCTAATTTAGTATTATTGATTTTATCATCTGTTTGATAAAATTGCCACATACCATTAGCAATACCATCTAATGCTTGTGGTGTAATATATGTAGGTTTAGCAATTAGATCTTTCTTAAATATCTTGTCTGCACCCTTTTTCAATCTTGCTAATTTTTCTTTATCAGTTCCTTGTAGATTAAAATCATCCATTTTTTGTATAAGAGCATTTTCTAAACCTTTATCATCTAGTTGAACATCTTTTGCAAAATTTCTAAAGATACCTATGTCTTTAGCACTTACTGGTCCTCTAGCATTACCGTCTGCTATATCTCTAGATAATATAGTAATTGCAGAAGCAAATCTGTCTTGGGCATTCTTTAATTCACTTGCCGCTCTTCTACTTGGTGCTATTGAATCAGGCTTTACAAATCCTGTTGCAGGAGTTCTTTGCTCAACCTCGTCTATTTCTACTTTGTTGCCTGTGTTCTTCTGATAATCTTTAATGCTTTGTTTCCATTCTTTATCAGCATTTGGTTGACTATTTTGATTATACTTTTCTAGATACTCTACACTACTACTTAAAAATTGTATAACATCAAAGTAATCTTTTTTACCAACAATATTTTTAGCAGAGTCGATTACTTTGTGATTTGCTATGCCTCTTGCTTCAAAATCTTTTGCTTTGTTAGGATCTATTTCCTGTGACTTACGCAATAATTTAAATACTGCATTTACATAATCTTTTCTAAATGCAGACTCATCGTATCCTGCTCTCATCACAGTAGAGTATCTCACAACTGCTTTTACAACTTTTTCATACATTGTTTGATAATCTTCACCACCGGCTATTCTAAACTCTATAAGATTAGTTCCTGACATTCTATCTTTTTCAGATTTAAAATGTATGCTGTTGAACTTGTCATTGCTGATTCCTTTTGATAACATTTCCTCAAATTGTTCAAAACTTTTTGCGTCACCACGTTTCATGCCTTCGGCATATTTTAATACACTATTATATTGACTTTTTGTATAACTGTTTTTTAACCTACCAAATTCTGCTAGTAAGTATGGATCACCTAAGAGCAATGCCATCTTTAATTTGTTTGGTTCTGCGGCACTAGGTAATCCTGCGGCTTCACCGTGCCAACTCATTGTAACGTGAAGTCCTGTTGATCGGTTTGTACCAAAGTTTCTTTCACTCCAGTCGAACAAACTTTTCATTTCTGTCATCATTTCTCTAGGATTTTGGAATACAGGAGAAATAAGTTCAGCACCTGTGCCTTCATCTGGTTCTATACTACTGTCAGCCTCTACACTCCAGGCTGATATTGTATTTGTTTCGCCATAATCACCGGATTCTGGATAGTCTGGATAGTTACTGTTATCTCTAATCCATACCATTAATTCATCTGCAACGTTTTCAACATCGCCACCTGGTCTACTGTAGTCATGACCATAATCATCAAGGAAACTACTCATGTAACTGTAGTTGTCCTGTACCCATTCATCCATAGTATAGTCACTTTCTGCGGCTTCTGTGGCTTCGTCATCTAGATTAAATTCACTTACTACATCTTCTTTTAACCAGTCTAAATATTCTTCTTCGTACTCTTCCTCAACATATTCTCTTACCCAATTCATATACTCCCAGCCATCTTCCTCACGGTTTTCATATTCTTTAGGATTTTCTTCTTCAAAATTTTCTTTGTATCTTTCTATTGCTTCTGAACTTGGACCTGCACCACTGTCTATAAAGTCGTTTAGGTATTCTTCATCTTCTTTGACTTCTTCTACCTTATCAATTATTAAATCTTCTAAGTATTCTTCTTGTCCTTTTTCGTATAACCAATCTCTATAGTCTTCATATGCTCGATCTGGTAAGTCACCGTATTCATATTCTATATCACTGATGCTCATGTTGTCCACATCGTCACTAGCACTATTACTTTCTACAGAATAGAAAAATGTTTCTGCTTCAAATCCACATTTTACAGGAGCATCCAAGGCATCTTTTGCTATTGATGTCTGATTAAAGTTTATCTCAAATAGTTTAGGATCTGCTTCTTTAAGTCTACGTCTAGATAGTTTCTTAATCTTGCCCTTTAACTTTCTTAATCTGAGTTTTTTATTTTTTCTATTTGCTAGTTTACTTAATTTGCCTTCATTTGTTTGAGAAATAAACATTTCATCATCAGGCTGTTTAATTTCGTATTCACCTTTGCTGTTTTTTATAGCAACAGCATCTACTCCGCCAAAATTATCATCACCTAATGGAGAGTCTACTGTTCCTAATGCCTTTCCAGTTTTATCGAATATTTCTGTATCTTTTTGTAAATCTTTTGCTTTTGCAGATACAAATGTATTTTGTTTTTTTGCTTGGCCTGGATTTGCTATAGATGTTGCAGTTCCTTGTACACCACCTGCAACACTTTTAAGTCTTTGAGTTAGTTTACTGTCTTTACCTTTAACCATTGACTTAGACATATTCTTAGCCATATTGCCCATTGAACCAACGGCCTGAGACATCCTGCCTTGTGACTTGGCGTTTGAGCCTATACCAGTATTGTTTGTACTTTGTTGGCCTACTGGAGTTGCGTATTCTTTTAACTGTTTTAAAAGATGCTCTAAAGTTTTTACTTCAGTAAATTTCATTTAACGTCTCTTATTTAATGACCTGACTCTTCTACTAGCAGGATTCATACGTTTAGTTCTTTGTGCTTTTCTGGCAATTCTAGCACCCATTTTTGCTTTTGTCTTTTTAATAGTCATTCGCTTTTTCATATTAATAGGCGCACTACATTGTTGCGATTTAGAAACAACACGGCCTTTACGTTTGCCTGATGTACATCTAACCGCACGAACAACTTTGTTGCCCATTTTACGCCATACCATTCTGTTTTCGACAACTATGTCTTTTGTTATTTCTTCTAATATCATACTAAATTAATCACTATGCCTATAATAATACTAACCAAAGATGTAAATGTTAGACCAACAATAGCAATTATCCAACTCTCAAGTTTGTTTAATCTATCCTTTGTTACTTCCTTAAATTCACGTAATTCTGCTGTAATGCTTTCTATTCTAAGCATGTCGGCAATAATATGCGCCTCTATATTTCCACTTGCTACATATGGCTTAATATCTTTTTCTGGGTCTGTTTTTTTAGGCATTGTTTATCTCTTATAATAAATCTTGTTTAGTGAATTCCATATTAATGGAACTCTTAGTATCAATTACTCCTGCATTTAATACTATTCCGTTTAGTTCATCTGTTAAAGTTGTTATAGTATGCACTCCTTCTCTTTCGAAAGCAAATTTATAAATCCAACCTGCTCCTGTAAGTGACGGTGCACCATAATTTTCTAAAACAAATGCCCCAGAACCGCTAAGTTCTACGGGCTCATTCATCACAACAGGCATTGCTCTTAAGCCTATACATTGAACAACACTTTCAAAATCTTTTTGACTGCTGTCGCCGTAATCGCCTGTTTGTGTAATGTCTAACGTTGTAAACAATGAATAAAATTCTATGTTGCCCGAAACAACCTCGGAACTCCCCATTGCACCACTTCTTGTTAAACTCATCTGTGTCTCCTGTATATTACACTATTTATCACAAGTTGTCGACCATGGGGCCAAAAAAAAGCACACCTTGGTGTGCTTTTTAAATAAGTTATTAAACTTAGAATGTTACGTCAGCAATAACGTGTGCTGTAATATCACCGTTTGCTAGGTTGTCTGCACCTTCTACAATCATTTTAACTGTGTCTGAAGTTCCTGCTGTGAAACTACCTACTTTTAAAATTGAAAGGTTTAAACTTTGTACTGTGCTAACTAGTGATGTTAATTGAGTTGCTGAGATGTTACCTGATTGTTGTTGAAAACTTTTTAGGAATACGTCTTTACCAATAAACTCGCCTGATGCCGCCGCTCTTCTATCTACCTGTGCCATTTTAATCTCCTTTTAGCATATTAATTTCTTCACCTAAGTGTCTAATAATGCTGTTGTTAATAATATTTATCTAAATACCCAAAAAAAATGGCAGTTAAAACCGCCATTTTTCTTTATAAATTTAATTATGCTACTGTTAAACTAGTTCCTGCTGTAACTGTTGTGCCTGAAAAGTTATAACTATTTACATCGTCAGTTCCAATTGCTCTTAGATGCTTCTGTAAAGATGCCGCATCAAATTGACTGCTATCAACAACTGCGTGGATTTTACCACTGTTGTCATCAGTAACTTCGTATGCTAGAGGTTGAATCATTTGTAATGCTCTCTCAACTGCTTCTCTTGTTGCATCATCTTCTGTTCTAAGGTCTGCACCAGTATCAACTAAGATACATGCTACACTATGTTTTTGGATAAGTGTACCGGTTGTAAAGTCACCAACACCTGCTCCATTTCCTTTTGATTGTGCCATTTTAATCTCCTTTTTTGTGTTCGTTAAAACACTCTATTACATTTATTTATCAAATATAGGAAAAAATTAGAACGGTTTATTGAACTTATCTTAATGAAAGTTTAGATTTACTGCTTACACCTGTTTTTGGTGTAAATATTTTTCTACCTAAATTGGCGCCTTTAGATATAGCATCGTCAGTACCAGTTGCACCCAGAGGGTTTGAAACAAAAGCCAACGGATCATCTAAAATATCTTTTGCTTTTTGCAGTCCTGCACCAGGCCCTGGAATACCACCTGTATACTGATTGCCTCTAAAGTTTGAACTATATTTAGGATCAGCAATCAAGTTACCTGTTTTAGGATCTCTTATAAATGCATCACTTGGAACTTCTTGACTTTTCTTTCTCTCTTTGTCTCTTACTCTTTCAGCCTCACCACCAATTTTCTTTTTAGAATTTTTATTTTGTTGTGACTTAGCATCAATTGTTCGAGCGATTGCTTTATCTATTTCTGCTTTATGTTGTTTGCTTACCTCTGCTGAGTTCGAAGGTTCATTTGTACCTGTACGACTTTGTGATGCTTTAGAAAAGGCGGCATCATAATCTAATTGTCCAGCATGAATATTTCTATATGTATTTACTGCTAGAGAAATATCTTGCCCAGATCTAACTAAGTCTGCAACTTTATTTGAGTCAGTTTTTACTGAGTCTGCTGTAACTTCTGTTATAAAATCGTTTATTTTCATTGCTTATTACGTCCACCTGCCCAGTAACCTGCTATTGCACCGATTCCTGTTCCTGCTTTCTTATATTTATCAACATTGGCTCCTGTCTTCTGTGCAATTTTCTTTCCTAGATATCTTCCTGCTACTGCACCTGCGGCCGCTGTTGCTACTTTTCTTGTTAAACTTGTTCTTGGTTCTTTATAATCTGATGAAACTCTTAGTCCACGGTCTTTGATCATACTAGTCATAGGTGTTACTAGTTCACTTCCTCTGCCCAAACGTCTTATTTCTTGAGAAAGTTTTGCTACTGCTAATTGTTTTGCGTTGTATCTTAATTTACCCCAACTTAAAACCATTCGCCTATAACTTTTGTATCTGGAATCTGTTATTTTAAGTTGATTTTCTAATCGCATAAAAAATGATAGTGCCTCATTATTTTTATCTGCACGTCTGCCCATTTTGGATATAAAGGCGTGGAACTGTCTTTCGTTAAATCTTAATTTGTCTAAGAACTCTCTGCTTTGTCTATTATTCTTAAACGAAATATATCTGTTATCTGGATTCTTAGTTGCGTATGCTAACATGTAAATGTCAGTGCCATGTGTTCGCATCAAAGAAAAATACCCATACTGTGATGTTTGCTTTGCGTATGCAACTGCATATTTTTCACTGCTGTCGTCTTGTAACATCATGTATAAAGATAATGTATGTAGATATAAAAGGTTTGCTATGTCGCGACCTGTTAGATTTTTAAAGCCATTGGTTGTTCTATACAACCTTGCTTCTGATATTTCTTGATTTACTAATGTTAAATCCATTTTACTTTCCAGGTGCTCCTGTGCCAAAGTTAAGTCTGCTAAACTCTAGTCTGTCTACTAACTTAATTGCGTTTCCTACTTTGTCTACTGCAACAAATCCTTCTTCGCCTGTTACTTCATACCCATTTTCTGTTTCTTTAAATGTTGGTATTTGACTTATCTGCTCTAACTTTTTAATAATTCTAATTTTTGCTTCTATAATTTTTAAATACAAATCGTATACAGCAACAATTTGTTCTAGATTTTCTTTAATGAACTGTACCCCTTGAACTAATTTATTATTTGCTTCGTCTTGTTTCTTTGCTGTTTTGTAACCATCTATTTTCTTTTGCATAAAGTCAGTATACTTTTTTACAAAGCCTTGTGCAAATTTAGTTGGCTGATCAAATGCTCCTGCTCTGATGTTATTGTTTACATGTGCTTTTAATTGTTGTAAGAAGTCTTTTCCTATTAAATCATTACCTTGTTCTAACCATCTAAATGTATTACTATCTATTTTTTGTAAATAACTGTTAGCATCACTTACAGCACTCATTACATTGTCATTTTCTTCTTGTGTTAATGTAACTGTTCCACTTAAATCTTTTATAATTGCATCTCTATGCCACACATTAGGAGTTTCTCCTAATCCACTGCTATCAAATCCAAAAGTTGCAGTTGTGTCTGCTAATGTAGGTCCACCTGCATACTCTGTATGCCAAACAATACCTATTTCTGCATTTGTAATTTTAGATGCTAGTTCTGAATCAGTAGGTACTGCATAAACAATAGTATTAGGTTTGAATGCAATTACTTTTTCTCCGTTAAGGGACATTGTTTGTAAATCTTCTTTTGTATACAGCATGTCGCCTTGTGCAACTGTATTCCAATTGAGTCCTTTTAAATATTTTAATGCTACTTTTAATTTTTTCTGTAGTCCTTCTGCAGGATGATTTTCTACAATGTCTCTATCTGTAAAATTAATCTTTGGGTTTCTTGCAAAAACTCCTTTAGTGCCTACAAAGAATTTACCTGTTTCAGGATCTCTGCCTGCTATAATTGCCGGGGCTCCATCCCACTTTGTTGTCATACTAACAGGTGCATCTGCATTGCCTTCTAGCATTTGATGTAAACTATACAAATAATCGACTGCTTCCTTGGCACCTTCTATCCCTTTATTAAAAATATGATCTTCTAGATGTTCTAAATGGGTATTCTTGCCTTCTGCTTCGCATATAATAGATGTGATTGAGGCTTTAACTACCTCATTTATTCTCATGATTCAATCCTATGCCTACCTAAAACATAATCATTAGGTCCGGGGTTTGGATTGTCTGCTGTTTTAAGAGACTTTACCATAATAAAACCTTTTCCGTAAGCAGGAGCAGGGCCTAATACTTTTGCATCAATCTTTTTGCCTTTTGATGTTGGATGATTAGATGTAAATCTCACAGTAGAGCCTACTGCTATCTCAGATGCTACTTTTTGTAACCATTCTGCAAAAGGTGGAAAAGGAATATCTGGGTGTTCCTTTGTGCTTATTTTTAGTGCTTTGCTATACTCAACTTTATTATTTAAATTGCCTTTGAAACTATCTGCACGTTGATCATTTGCTTGTTGTTGTGCTTTATTTGGTCTTAATGCTCTATCACCTGGAGTTTTATCATCAAATTTTGGATTATAGTATCTGTAATTTCTATCTCTAGGTAAAGTAACACCTGCCATTTCTTTCCATTTTCTGAATTCTGGAAATACTCCTTTATTTAAATTTACTTCTGCTCCTTTCACCATCTGTTGCATTATAGGCATGCCGGCCAACTTCCACTGAGACTTTGCTGTTTCATGATCTTTTTTAGATAATTTAGCATTAGCAACTGCTTTTTGGTTATACTCTGGAACTGCTTTAGCAAGATATCTATATGCAGGATATAATTGCCCTTGTTGAAGTATGTCTTGTAATAATATAAAAGAATCTTTAGAAGTAATACCAGGCAAACGTTGTGAACCTTGGTCTATTAAACGATTAATCTCTTGCATTGCTTCTGCGGCTATACGTTGTGCTTCTTCTTCTTTTGCCGACATTTGTTCTTCAGGTTCAGGCTCTTCACCTGGCATAGGCGGTGGCATCGGACTGTTTATTCTAGGTTCAGGTAGTATATCTTCATCATCTATGTCCCGGTAGTTGAGTGGTGCTTCAGTTACATCAACTGATTCTTGAGGATTTTTATTAGGACGGTCTGGATTATCTATACTGCCCATTGCTGGACCCATTTTAACCTTGGCGTCTTGGGCAACTTTTACAAATTTCTTTATGTAATCAAATAGTATTGGGCCTAATCCTAGACTAACTTCTTTATCTAATAAGTCTTTAATTGTTGTATTTAAAGTAAGTTCTTTAGTTGGATTAGCATTACCAAACATTCCTAATTTATCTGCAACATTCATTCCACCTGAAACAAAAAGTTTCTTGAACATAGAGTTATTAGGATCTGCTCTAGTAGATTTAGCAAAACCACCAGTCTTACCAGTCATGTATCTGTCTAACTTTCCGCCTTTACCTAACGTTTTTGTTGCCTTGGCGTCTAATGATTTAGTTGTGCCGCCAATGCCTACTCCTAACTGATTCCATAATGCTCTAAGGGTTAAGCCTGTAATAGGTTTGCCTGCTAGGCTTTCTTCTCCAGGCGGAAAATCTTTAATTAGCCAACCATTTGATTTTAAGTCATATTCTGCTGTTCCATCGTTTGCATTTTTACCATTGAGATTAAGGATAGCCGCATTTGCTCTAATTCTTTCATTGCCACTGCCGTCGCCTAACTTAGGGAACTTGTCTTTTCCTATAACAACAAGTTTGTTTCTTATGGCTCTATTAATTTTATAATAAGGATGGTCATCGGGTATTGCAACCGATTTATTATTTGTATCTATATAGTAGTATCTGTAGCCAACGGTATTATTTTCATCAGAAATACGTTCTATCTCATATGATTGGCCTCTGGGATTCTCAGTTAAGAAACTATTAATCTTCACCAGGGGTCTCCTTCAGGCTTTCTTTGATAATTTTTTTAATACCTCTTGAAAACTTTGAAGGGTCACGGTGTTTTATGCTGTTCACAAGCCTATTAGTTAAGTTCTTTGATTCTTCTGGTGTATAGTTTCTGTCAATTTGCTCTAATAGATTAATAGCACTTGCTATTACATGTTCTGCACGATTTTCTACAACGTAATCCTTGCTCTTATCGACTGAAATCTTATTTAATTCTTCTAATATACTTCTATGTTTAGCCACAATCTCTCCAGCGGTATTATGCTTTACTACTATTTATCATTAGAAGTCGTTCTTCTTTAAGAACTCGTGCATGTTCAGTGCTTGATCAATAGTGCCTTTAGATTCTTCATCTTCTGCTTTTATTGAATTGCCACGTTTTAGTTGATCAACTAGTCCTGTAGTTGTCATTGTCATTGCATCTTCGTCGCCTTCTTCTAAATCTTCAATACGCAACGTATCAGGATTAAACTTTAAGTCTACTTTACTACCAACACCACTACTAGAACGTGTTTTCATAAACTGTATCTGATACCTGCCACGTTCTCTCATAGCATTACTTGTAAATATACCTACAACATTATCTGCTGTTTGTATTTTACTAATACCACCTGCAATATGATGGTGGTCAAATTCTATTTCTTCTACTGCACCTCTGTTTAACTGCGATGCTGTTACCATTAGTAAATCTCTTTCCATTGCTAAGTTACGCAACTCCTCAGATACATATTTGTCTTTGATAAACAGATCACTTCCACTTACTTTATTACTAATAGGCATCATAAGATCTAAGTAATCAACAAGTAAGCAATCTATTTTTTCTCCACTAGCAATTTCATATTCTCGTAAAAATACTCTTAGATCATTACAATTAACACCATTGACCATTTGTTTTACTCTAAGTCTACCTGCACCTTTGGCCTTCATACGAACTTTTAAGTCAACATCATCCATATTACGCATAACATCTCTTGTGCTATACCCACTTACCATTGCATCTAGACGCATACTAATAAGTTGCTCACTAAGTTCTAAACTAATATAAGCAACATTAAGTCCTGCAAGTGCCCAATTTACAGCAAAGTTCTGTAAGAACAAACTTTTACCTGCACCGGAACCACCTGCAAAGATTGTTATCTCGCCTCTGTTCATGCCACCATACAATTTTAAATCAATTCCTTTCCAACCTGTGCTTACTGCACCTGCTTGATCTTTGATCCATTGTAATCTTGCTTTAGGATCTTCGAAATATTCTATTCCTAAGTCTTTTACAAGTCCAACCTGACTTGCGTTTTTAATCTTTTCTTCTACTGTTCCATAGTCTTGATTTTCTAACAAGTCTGTGCTTTCAATAATTGCTTTTTCTAATGCTTTGTGTCTACAAAAAGTTTCAAACTCATTAATAAACCATTCATGATGATCTACTGTAACATTAGGAATAGGCTCTAGTTGTATGCCTGCTACAGCACTAACTTGCTCTGGAGTAGGAATGGAATTATGATTTTCGCTATGGCTTTTAAAAAGTTCTACTGCTGACCTGTATTTTAAATTAAAATACTCAGGTTGCACGATGCTTTGGCACCTTGCAAACAAGTCTTGTTCACTCAATAAGAATCTCAAGAACAATTCTTGTGTTTCTTCGTTGTAATTTTTTATATCGCTCATAATTTTTCTAACTCACTTATTATATATCTATAAATTTCATAATGCCCGTCTTCGTTTGGATGACAGTCGGTATCACTTTCAACAAGAGGGCCTTGCTTTCCTACAATGTAGCTCATAGGTTTTGTAAAGTATGGTGTAATGTGTTTAACATTTGGTATGCATTTCTCATCCATTGCTGTAAAAAGTAACTTAACACCTTTTGCTTTACATAACAGTTTTAAATTATTACACAATCCTAATATGTGTAATTCTCTGTCATTATTACTTGTCATCATTTGATCGTTGAAAATTCTTATTTTATGTTGAAATTTATCTTCTAGTGTTTCTCCTAAATCATTTCTAAATACTTCTTTTTCTTCCCCTATGTAGCCGTGGCCGCTTCTTTTAAATCCTTCTTGATTTAAAATATCTAATACTTCATATCTATCATAATCTTGAACAAACCCATCAAGTCCATAATTGATATATACGTCTCTATCAAAATGGTTTAACTGTTCTGCTCTTATAAACATCTCACCTCTCTCCATTTTAGACAGTTGACAAATTACAACATCTAAATCATCATTTGCTATAACATTTTCTATGCACATTCGTAATGCTCTAAATGAACTACCTCCATTTAAAGAATCATTAATAACAGATACATCTTGATTAAATAATTTACACCAAGCCTTGCCGCCACGGTCTCTAAGACCTTGATGCCCTGCGGAAAAACTACAACCATTTATATAAATTTTCATAGTTTCTTCAACTCACTTAATATATATTTGTAAATTTCATAATGTCCTGCTTCGTTTGGATGGTTGTCCTCTGCACTTTCAACTAGTGACCCTGTTCTACCTATAATATGACTCATAGGTTTTGTAATGTAGGGCATTAACGTCATATCACCATGGTAAGACGGAACACAAATTGAGCTCATTGCTGTGAACAAAAGTTTTATACCTTTTATTTTGCATAACTTTTCTAAGTTATTACATAATGCTAATATTTCAATTTGTCTTTGCCACTCAGGTACAATTACTGTATTATGCCATAATATATTTTTATGGAAATATACATCCTCTATAGATTCTCCTTTTTCATTAAAGAATTGTGTATCTTTTCTTGTTGTAAACCCTTGCTGTTTGAAAACTTCTATTTCTTTTTCACCTAAAATAAACCTATTAGTAATATAGTTAATATACATGCCTAGATCTTGATGAAAAAATTCTCCTCTATGCGGATTAGACAACTGACAGATTATAACATCTACTTCTTGATTTTTCTGTCCATGACGCATTGCTCTATCCATACACATACGCAATGATCTGTGTGAACTTCCTCCTGATAGAGACTCATTTTCAACACGATATCCATTGTTACTTAGGTGCTGTGGCCAAAGTTTGCCGTTACGTTCTATGAGGGCATTATGTCCATGAGAGAAACTACAACCATTTACATATACGATCATAGCATTTTACCCTTTACTCGTGCTTTTATCTTGTTGCTAGTAGCATGTTTAATGATACTTGATACTGTGGCCAGCCTTCCATATTTTAAAACGGCATCTGCGGCGTCTTTAATTTCTACATGCCATGGTGGAAAACTTACTTCCCAATCTAATGCTATTGCTTGTTCTATCAAATCTTTTCCTGCATCATCTCTGTCTGGGCATAATATAATTCTTTGTCCTAATTTTTCTATTAGTTGTGCCTGCTCTGGGCCAACACTATTACCTTGTATAGATACTCCGTCTATAAGTATTGCATCGAACGTGCCTTCTGTGACAATTACAACTTCTCTTTTGCTGTCAGCAAATCTATCTACATTAAATACAAAGCCAGGTTGCATGTTGTGTAAGTATTTTGCAGTTTGCTTGTTAGGTGGATTTATGTGTCTTGCTGTCCACCCTACTAAGTCACCGTTATATGAAAAGGGAACTACTAATCTTTGCTTATATAATGTTTCATCAAAATAAAGCAATGGATATAGACCGTATAGTCCCCTATCAATTGCGTACTGCTTCACTCGATGCCCATCTGGTAAGTCATCTACTGCTGAAGCATTTTCGGGTAAGTCTACTTTATTAAATTTAGACAAAGAGTAAACGTATTCTGTAGTATCTTCTTGCTCTAACAATTCTTGATGTTTAAGCAATTCTACTTGTAACTTATGTAGTTCAGTTTGATCTACGCCTAGTGTTGTTACTAGTTCTTTAAATTTGCCACCTAAGTGAGGATTTGGTGCCCATCCTGTTTTATATCCGCAGTTAAAACAATTAAAAGATATTTTAGCACCACTAGTTATAATGCCACCTCTTTTTCTATTGTCACTACACATAGGACAGTTTAATGTTGTCCAACCACTAGGAGTTCTACTTGTATTAACAGGTAAATGATCGAAGACAAGTCGATGCACTTGTTCTACTAGTGAGTCTATATCCATAAGTTTATTATACAGGATATATTTAATATGTCAAGTTAATTTCTTAAAAGAATCTGAGTAACTGAACCGGAAGTTGGGTATGTTAAGCATCTAATCCAGTTTGCATTAATTGTAAATGTTTGATGATTTAGATTACTAGCGGCCGTAAATGCAACATTAGATATATTAAACCAATCATTACTTGCATCGTCTGGATTAGGTGCATTTTCTATAATACTGCCTTGTATCAAAATATTGCCTGTAAATGTTGAAGGGTAAATTGCTAAAGAGTGTCTTGCGTCCTGGAAGTTTCTGTCTTGGTTACCATACATAGAACTAGTTGTAAAAATATTTGCACTATCGCCTAGCATTGTGTTAGCAACCTGTGTAAATACATTGGCTACCTGTGTAGCAGTTGGTTCTATTACACCATCTGCAAGTATCTCTACGTCCATTGACACACCGTGATCTTGATTTGAGTAGACCGGCATGTTTTTAGTTTCTGCAGAATCTTTTGTAAGATACATTTTATATAATCCAGGATCTATGTTAGTAAGATCTCCTTCATTTAAAAATAATTTTATTATGCCAATGCTATTAGTATCTTCACATCTTCTTGTTAGCATTCTCTTTTTAGTTGTTGGATTGTATATATGTGCCCATAGAGTTTCACTAAAAACATTTTGTAGTTTTCTGTCTCTATTGCGTATATTAAAAGTAAGTTCGTTACTAAATCCTTTATGTGCTTTTAATTTTCTATTGTTCATAGGTCTGTTGTCCAAATAAAGAGAGTCGGTAGTAACCACTAAATCTACTGGGTCGTCGTATAAATATAATCTGTGATCTCCATCGCTCATGTTTTTTATAACCTTTATGTATTAGTATTTATCTTTCTAGATGGTAAATATCATTATGCAAGAAAAGTATCAAGAAAAGTTTCCGTTCATTACTGGTCTAAAGTATGGCGAAGCAGAACATTTTGGTATTGTTGTAAACTATGATAATTCTATAATTACATTTTATGACATACAGAAAATTAAAAACTTAGACGACACCAAAATACTTTTGGAACTTGGAGATACATGGTGGTGGGAGTCAAATCGAATGATGCCCATAGATGTATTTTTGCATCACGAACTGAAATCATTTCGTCCTTACCTAACAACCTTTATTATGAAAGATGTTACTCACCTATTTGGTCCAATGACAACTCTTCAAAATCTTTTAAAGAAAAGAATTAAGCGAAGAGGAATACAGTTAATTAGGAAGTCTGATTAAGATTTTCTAGTATAGAATTTAATTGAACAGTAATTGCTAAAGCATAACCCATTGCGTGGCTTTGTTTAAAAAAGTAGTCATCTGTTTTTACCCAAACTTCTTTTTCAATATCCTTCCAATCCTTTCCAACCAAGTGCCTTTTACCTGGTCTTATCATTGCAAGTATCATTGCTAATTGTTCTATGTTTTTAGGTTGGTGCTGTTTTACTATTTCAAAATGTTTTGCAATGTGAAATAGTTGTTCAACTATTTCTTTATGTCCAAATAGTTCCCACATTGGTTCTGTTGCAATAAGTCTATCTAAATGTTCTTCATCTTTAATATCTTTGTATATATGATTATTTAAAAAGTCAACTTTAAACCAACCTTCTTGTTCTGCTTGTTTGTGATCTATTGTGCTATAGCCTTCTAATGGAAATTTAGGAATGTTCTGAAAGTAGACACCAGTATTGTGTTTGGTAAACGTACCATCCTTTTCAATACTTGCAGGCGTATGCTTAACTAATCTGAGAAAGTCATCTCTATTAGCCATATCAATGTCTACATCAAAATCAATTTTCACTGAACAACAAACTCCATTTAATTAGTTTTTCTTTTTTAATTTGCATACGTTCTTGTATTTGCTCATCACTTACTAATCCATTATTTTTTAAAATATCTATCATACACATTACATCGCCTATTTCATCTTGTAAGTTTGAAAGATCGTTTGGGCATTGGTCTTTTTCAAAACGTATAATTTTACTACATGCTTGACTAAGTTCTGCACACTCTTCCATTGTGATGACTAACATTTCTTGTTTTCTATTCATTATTCTTCCTTAACAAATATTCCATCTACCATTTTGCCTTTGCGATCTTTTATATCCTCATAAGCAACACCTAAGCATTCTTCTAATGTTGTGCCTTCTCTTTCAGCAATGTTAATAAGAATAACTAGACAATCTCCAATGTCGTCTTTTACATCTTCTCCTTTACAAACACTATCTGATAGTTCTCCAACTTCTTGTATTAATTTTAATACTTGGTCTTTACTAGTTGCACCATCAATTAAGTTTCTATCATGATGCCATTGCGATGTTTTTTCAATTAAGTCCTTCATTCTATCTCCTATAATCTTGCTACTTGGCAAGTCTTTTTAATTTCTGCTACTTCTTCTTTGTTGGCTAAAAATACTTTCATCCAAAATTTAGAATCTATTATATCTTTTATCATATCTACTTGCTCAGAACTAAAACGTCTAAACAAGTCATTTCCGGAGTCACTTAAATACATAACCCATGGTGACACTTTTGCTGAACGTATATCATGAACTGCTCTTGGTGTAGATACTTCTTTAAAATATTCACTATAATCTTTATTATTATCCTTTGCCCATTCAGACAAATACATTATTGTTCTTTCTAATGCTTTTAATCCAGGCTCTTTTTTAACATATAATAATAAAAATTCATCATACATTTTATCTTTATGCCAATCTGCTAGTTTCTTTCCGTTCTTGATTAACCATTTTGCAAATTCTTCTGGTTGCAAATATTCGTTTCTAATGCAACTTCTTCCAAACTTTGTAAAGCCTTCATAGTATTGACTTCTAATAAAATCTTCTTGAGACTTTGCCTTACTTGCTGTTGTATTCAATTCATAAAACATTTGAAATACTCTATACCCTAGCCTAGTATGTGTTAAATCTTTGTCTGCATATCTTCTTTTCTTAACACACATATGAGCACTTAGAGTTCTTTCACTCATAAAGTTTTTGTTACACCATTTACAGGTGTTACTTTCCAAAGATGTCTTTGATTGTTTTGTCATCGTATCCGTAGTCATATGCCAATGCCTTTAATTCATTATTACTGTTTAACTTAATCATCAATTCTATATCTTCTGGTTTACTATGCGGATATAAACCATATAAGAATTCTGATATTTTATTTTTCTTCTTTTTAGCATTGGGTGGTTTTAAGTAAGGGTGGAATTGTATTTTGCCAACACCACATGCACTAAGTAATAACCACTGTAGTTCAGGATGCTTACTAACTTCCATAAACTGAAAGTTTACTAATTCATTTGTAAGATATATGTAGTTTGCGGCATCTCGACCTTGCACACTACTGCAATATCTCATCATCATCCAGGCACTAAATGCCTTTTTCTGTTCAGCAGTAAGACGATTATAAAAACCTCTGTCTTTCTTATCGACAGCCGCCATTACATCTTTAAGTGCTATTGCTGGTAACTTTTTAGCCATTATGTTCCTTCAAATTCTACAAGTGTTTTAACATTGTAACCTTGCTGTTGTATTATAGCACTTCCCTTCAAATCGGGCAAGTCTATTACAGCCAGAATTAAAATATTTTCTTTAGGAACATCAAAAGCATTGTATAATATATCTGCACAGGCTATTGCAGTTCCGCCTGTAGCAATTAAGTCATCTATAATTACAACTTTGTCAGTGTTTCGAATTGGCGTGTTGCATTGTATACTTAAACTTGCTTCACCGTATTCTAACTTATAACTTTGTGTGTAGCATTGTCCGGGTAACTTGCCTGGCTTTCTTGCCATTACAAAAGGCACTTCTAAGTCTCTGGCAAGTGGTGCCCCGAATACAAAACCTCTACTTTCAATTCCAATTATCTTATCTGCTTTAAAATCCATGCAGTCATTAGTTAATTGCATTAGTGCATAATTAAATGATTGTGGATTTTCTACCAGTGATGTAATATCTCTGAATTCTATGCCCTCGATAGGAAAGTCTAATACAGTTCTTATATATTTTTTTAAGTCCATGCTTGTTCTTCCCATGGCAATCCTTGTCTTCCAAAGTGACCGTAGTTTGTTGTTGTAGCAAGATCTAAATTAAATAAATCAAATTTTTCTATAATACCTAACGGTGTAAGATCTAGCAGTGACTTAACATGTTCTGCAATTACATAGTTTATTTTTTTATCAGTCCATATTGTTACTGATGTAGGCTCTTTTATTCCAATAGCATAACTTAATTGTACTAATACTTCTTGAAATGGATTTTCTAGCAATACTTGTTTTGCAATTGATCTAGCCATATAAGCGGCACTTCTATCAACTTTAGTACAATCTTTACCACTAAATGCTCCTCCGCCATGTGGAGATGCTCCGCCATAAGTATCAACAATAATCTTTCTACCAGTAAGACCCGTGTCGCCATCCGGGCCACCTATTACAAATCTTCCTGTAGGATTAATTAAAAAATTTGTATCAGTTGTTAAGTATTCACCTGCAACATCTTGTATAACTTCCTTAACTCCTTCTCTGACAAATTCTAGATCAACATTTTCTTTATGCTGAGTGCTACATACTACATTTGCAATGTCAATTGGTTTGCCATCACTTCCATAATTAAAAGTAAATTGTGCTTTATTATCAGGTTCTAACCAAGTATAGTTTGGATCATTTTTTCTTAGTATTTGTAATTTTTTTAGCAATTCATGACTATAATATAATGGCAGTGGCAATTTGTTGCCTGCTTCTTCACATGCATAGCCAAACATTATACCTTGATCTCCAGCACCAAAGTCATCTGTTCCTAGTGCTATATCTTGGCTTTGGCCATGTAAGTGATTTTGTACTTCTACTGTTTCCCAATGGAAGCCTTCTTGCTCATATCCTATTTCTTTTATAACTTCTCTTACAATGTTTTCGATTCTATCTGGATTCTGTCCTCGATCGCTTTTAAATTCACCTGCCAGTATAACTTTATTTGTTGTAACTAATGTTTCAACTGCGGCTCTGTGATTGATATTTCCATTGATTAAGTATGTTGCTACAGTATCAGATATTAAATCTGCTACTTTATCTGGATGTCCTTGCGAAACACTTTCGCTTGTAAATTGATACATTGATTACCTCATTTCATTTTTAAATTTAATATTTCTTCCCATTCTGCATATTCTGTTTTATTAAAAGAGTTTACAGGAAATTGTGGCGGTTCTATATGTAGCCACCTTTCTCTTTTATAAAGTGTTTTAAGCCAAACCTTATTTCCACTAATTGTTATTTTAGGCGTAAATGCAAATGTCTTTTTCCATTTAGTAGTTCTTAAGTTATCTTCACTATTAATATAATCGCCTGCAATGGTACCTTTATTCTTCAAGTGTGGATACCTAGCATAGGCTGGATGATTATAATTCACCATCCTCTCTCATTTGCTTCCTAATTTTGGTTGCACTGATATTTTGTGTTTCCTCATCTAAAACTTCTTCTTCAATTTTATATCCTACACCTCTGCCATAAGTAATATTCATTATGTTAGGTACAGGGTAACATCTAAACTTACCTGCATGTTCGGCCAGTGCTATTTCTATGTTCTCACAAATCTTATCCACTTGCCAAGGATTATCGTCTGTTAAAGGCATATCTCTTACAAGTAATGCTACTTGACCATGTTTTGCTAGTGCTCTTTCAAATAACTTTTGATGTCCTTCATGCCATGGTTGAAATCTTCCTAACATTTGTGTGGTTGGTTGCTTTGGTTGGAACTCATGGTCTTTAATATCGACTGCAATTAATCTAGCCCATTCTTCAATTTTTTCTTCTGTCCACCAATCTTCTGCATTTATAATAGCATTTACTTTTACACTATCTATAACAGGTTTTTCAAACATCTTATTTGTGTCTTCAAATCTACCTTCTTCAATAGTATTCATCCAAATAACATACTCAGGAACATTTTGTTCTCTAAGTTTATTAGTAGGACAAACAAAGTCTGCTATACCATAGTTTCCTTTTGCAACACTTTTACGAACATAATCTCGCATACGCAATGATTGTCTTTCTCTACCTTCAGGTGAAAAATCCCAATCATCAAATGTTTCTCTTATTTTGTCTGCATTATGCCAGTCTGCATTACCTAAAATTTTTGTTAATTTTTCAGCAAGTGTAGATTTACCTGAACCAGGCAATCCAAATATTAATATTCGCTTCATCTATTTTCCTTTTCCCATTCAACGTTATCGTTGTATTCATCCCAATATTCTTGGTCTACATTAGTATATCTATCTGCTGGATCTCTCCATTTCTTATTTAACCAGCCTATATCAGCATCGTAACTTTTACCGGTAGTATCATTGTAATCGTAATCTGTATCAAGTTCTTCTTTGTTGTAGTAAACAGCATCAACAAATTCTCCTAAGTTTGTTTCGCAAATCCCATAGGCTAATTTGAATTCATCAAAATCTTCTCCGTCTGTTTCCATATACCATACACCAAAAGTTCCCTTTTCAGAACTATGAAAACATAATACTGGCATATACTCATCTTTATTTTCAGTTGGCTCTTCTCTTCCAAAGTATGCACCTTCTCTACCATACAGTAAGATTCCCTCACCGTCATAAATTTCTTTATCATAACTCCAATCATCTGAGCCATCTGCTGGAACTTCGTACACAAAAAATCCGCCATCTGCATAAGGACCGTTAAGGTGTTCTAGTTCATCACATTCCCACATATAAAAATCGTTATCTTCTAATGCAGGACTAGGTGGAGTATTCGGATCTTGTAGTGCATCTGCAGGTAATTCTGATTCATCCCCATAGTCGTCTGTTTCTAAAACTGCTTCTACAATTTCCATACTATCATGCTCTTCATAGTATCTTACAAAATTTGGATTAACTTCTCCTAAAACAAGTTCGCCTCCGTATCTGCCGCCTTCTATTCTAAATTTTCTTTTTGCCATAATAACCTCCTATAGCATATCAGCAAAATCAATATCTTTGATTTTATTTGCTTCTTTTACAAACATAACACATTTAGGTTCAGGCCCATCTTCTAATGGAACTACAAGTAAATGTCCGTTCTTTAATTTTGGGAAATACCATTTTACATCTTGATAGACATTTGTTATTTGTATTTCTTCTGCTCTTGGCATCCAAGTTTTTAATGGATTTAAAACTGGTGCTACAAAGCCTCTGTTATTTAAACTAGATAATGGCATAACTTCCAATCCATCAAAGTCTTCATCACTTGTTAGTATACTCCAGTCCATAGGCATCTGGATTTTAAATCCGCCTATGTCTAAGCATATTGCTGGTGCGTAAAAACTTTCCAAAAAGATTAATGGTAAAAAGAAGAAATCCATAAACTCTGGATCACCTGCATCAAAAATGCAGTATCTTATATCATCTATCTCATCTGGTACACTATCTATGTCGTAACTATTATTTTCTAATGTTAATATTTTCATTTATATTCAACCTTTGTTACCTTATGTCTAAAGTTCTGTTCTTTATAGAACTGCTTTCTTTTCGTAAGGTGTCTTTTACTATACTTTAAATTGCTCGTGATGTCAACCACTTGCACATAATCTTTGTCCTCTGCTTTACGAATACCTCTTCCGATACTTTGTATAACACGAACAAAACTCTTTCCTGGTTCTAACATAACAAGGTTAAATATCCTAGGTATGTTAATACCAACAGCGGCAACACCGTATGTTGCAACAATAACTTTATTGTCCATTTCACTAATTTCTGCATACTCGTCTTGCCTATCTGTAGTTTTCATTTTACCACTTACAAATACCCAATCGTCATTTCTTTCTATTAGCATCTCGCCTGTTTTAATTCTGTCTATCAATACAAGTGTATTACCACTTGTTGCTAAACCTCTTATAATCTCACTGATATGATCAATACGTTTATCATCAGTAAGAAGCCATTTTAATTCTTGTGCATAACTATTAAAGCCTAATACACCATCTTGTAATTGAAAAATATTAACATCTAAATCTGCTAGTACACCCATATCTTGTAATTCTTTACTGCTTAGATTTCCTACTACAGGACCTAAACTACAAAATGTGCTTACTGCTTCATGTTCATCTTTTGGTATAGTTCCTGTTAGTCCCCAACGAATAGGAACATTAGCAAATACACCACCTAATAAGTTTCTTAATACATCTGCTTTTGCTTTGTGTACTTCATCTACCATAATGCAAACAACACCATCTAAGAACTCATCAATTGGAAAGTCGGCTTCATGTGCCTTTGTTTTCTTTTCTAATATACTTAAACTTTGCCATGTGCAAATAGTATGTGTTTTGTTGTATTCTTTTCTGTCACCAAAGTATACTCCTACATCTAATCCTAAGTTCTTATAGTCACGTTCTGTTTGCACAACTAAATCTTTGTTAGGAACAATTACAATAGTTCTACCATATGGCTCGCACTTATGACTTAATACTGCTGTAACTAATGTCTTACCTGCACCTGTGGCAACTTCTTGTAAACATTGTGGATTTTCTAAAAATTTATTAATTACATCGACTTGATAATCTCTTAAGATTACTGGTGTTCCTGCAACAGGGTGCCTAGGTGGCCATGCAATATGTTCATACTCTGTTTGCTCAACTTTCTCAAAATCAAAATTCCATGGTTTACGCAAATCTTTTACTTCAATTTCATAACCATCTGTGGCAACAATAGGTAACAATTTTTCTAATAAATGGAAATATGTTCTTCCACCTATATCACAAAATCTTATACAGCCGTCCCATCTACCTAGTTTGTAAGCAGGCATATGATATGCATAGGGCAAGAAAAATTTAACTTCTTCTGAAATCTTACGTCTAGTTTTAACATCAAGTCCAACGAACCTAACGTTTACTTCATCTCTTATTTCTAATACACATTTCATTAGGGTTTTATAACTCTTGCTTCTTTTGATTCATTAATTCTTGCTGGTACAACTATTTCATTGTTGCATTTAATACAGCACCTATCTTTTCTATTATCCGAAACTGGAAATGGGTTATGTGAAAGCATAAAGTCTTCTATAACCTCATCGCAAAAACAACATTGTAACCATTCCAGTTTCATATTATATTATACTACCAGTTGTACTGTAATGTCAAGTTTACTTGTTTGCCTTGGTTATCATAATAAGGCAATACTTCTACTTTTTCATCTGTAAGATTTTCATATGAGAAGTTTAAGTTTAATCCATTAGTAAAACTTTTAGTAATAAACAAACTTAGTTTTTTAAGATCGTCTAAAAATTCCTGTCCTTCAGGTAAGTAATCATATGGTCCAGGTGCTCTATCAAACTGTCCTGCATATTGTACTTTATAGTCAACATCTTTAAAAGTTTGTTGCCACGTAATAACAGTTACATATTCGGGTATTCTAGTTTGATCTGTGTCATTAACTTTAAGCATAACTGTCATAGGACCCCATGTATTACTAAATCTAATACCTTTAGTTGTATAAGAACCTGAGTTATTATACCTTGCATTAGTCCAAACAGATTCTGTAACAGCATCAAGTATTAAAGTACCAGCATCATCGTATATTGCATCTTCAATAATATTTGTAGTCATAAATCCACTAGTATACTCGATTGACTCTTTAAAGTCATACACAAATAAACTAATTGCACCAAACCCAACCTCATAACCTACGCCTTCTTCAGGAAGTAAATTATCGTTGCCATCAACATAAGCATCACCAAATACTTCGTATAAGTTTGGTCGTCTGTAACTTGTTCCAAAGTTTATAAAGAATTGGTCTTTTGATATACCTAACCTCACAGCATTTTGATCATCGTTTCCTGCTCTTAATCCAAAGTTATACTCTAAAGCAAACTCGGCATTAACACTTAAAAAGACTCCATAGTCATCTTTTTCATGTACACCATATTGGTCTCTACTTCCGTCAGCACCATATGTAACTTCTAATAGGTTAGATAGTTGTACTGTATCTCCTACTCTAAAGAAGTCTCTACTGCTTTCATTTTCATATGTACTAGCACCTTCTGTAAAATACTCTGCTTTATCTTCTGTTCTGCCAACAGTAAAGAATTCATTTCTAATACTTACAGTAAATCTTTCGCCGTCTTGTAAGCAGTCATTAGATTGGCTAAAACTAGCAGTATAACAATTATCATAATCGTATGCATAGTCTGTTGCAGTAACATAAAGTTTAAAGTCTCCTGCGTCTGCTATAATTTTTGCACTAGTATTTTCGTACTTGTCATATTCTTCATTGTCATTTCTTGCTTGTTGCTTTACTGAGAAATCTGTAACCTGCATCCAAGTTGTAGGTGCTACTGAAATATATTGATGATCTTGATTACCTAATCTTCCTGTAATTCCTCTTGTGATTGTGTCCTTAATTAATACTGTACCGCCAATACTTCCTGACCCATACATAACACTATTTGCACCACTTATAACTTTAACACTTTCGCCTGACACAATATCATGTCCAAAGTCGTACCAACCTGAACCAGGTGTGTTTTGTGGTATGCCGTTTCTATATACTGTAGAGTGAACCGATTGTGTTCCACGTTCTCTATATAGAATATTTCCTCCATAGCCTCCTGCTATCCAGGTTACATCAGGCATTATGCTACTAATTAATTTAGTATCTGTAAGTGCATCTGTTTCTGTTTGTTTTACTACCTGAGCAACTACAACTACCTCTTCTATATCTTCAGCAAGTGCAAATGCTGTCCATAAAGGTAAAGATATAATTACTGCAATTTTAACGATATTATCGTATAAAAATCTTTCCATGATCTATTTTCTCCTGTGTGATGACTGATCTAGTCGTTGTAAATAATAATTATACATTCTTTTCACTATATGTCAAGCGGAAAAACATTATTTTCATACTTTTCTATACCAGTGTTAATCAGTATATTTTGGTTGTGTTTAAGTATTGGCATCATATCCCAATACATCTCATGTAACTCCTCCAATGGCTTGCTGTTAAGTTCTGTTACAACGTCCATTATCATTTGGAGTTTTTTGTTTCCATTCGATTCATTATCGTAATCTTCATTCCAATAATTACTGAATGTTTTAAATCCCCAACTTTTTAAATATTCTAATGTTCCTGTACTAGAGTATAAAATTTGAGGGTGTAAATAAAGCATAGGCCTAGTTGTTTTTTCAGTAATAAATATCTCATTATGGAAACGCCTAAAGTATTCATCTAGATTATCTTCGCAGAATTCGTTGCAAAGTTGCACACATTCGCCACTTTCTGTAGTTACAGTAAAGTAACAATTATCATATATGTAACTGTAATCTCCTGTTTTATTCCAATCTGTTAATACACTTGGGTCGTGTTTGCTATCAAATATTTTCGCATAAACTTCTTCCCAACCGCCTTTAAGGTCAAATTGGATAGGTAGGATATCTTTTAGTTCTTGTGGAATAGGGTATTGTTCTTCTATTGGATAATGCATTCCATGAAAATAATGAAAACTTATAAGATTGTTTTCTGTATCTAATAAGTTATTCTTCCACATATAGTGCAGGAATGCTATCCTGTGCTGTATGCTTAAATTAGCATTCAGACAATTAAACTTTTTTGTTCTTAAATTAGTGTGTGCTTCTTTTGGAAATTTTAAAATATCAAAATACACATTATTTTTTTCATACAGCCAAAGACCAAAATCAGTATGTCTTAGTTTTATTTTATCTTCGTTTGATCTGTGTAACGAATGCCATTTATTATATGACCTATCTAATGATGCGGACCCGCCATGAAAAGTAATATTTTGTAATGGTATGCTATATTTTTTTGCAAAATTATGTATTGCATCTGCAAACCATTTGTCGTTAACTACCCATAGAGTGCCTTCTTGTGTATATTCAAAATACACAAAAATGTTATCTCTTCTTGAAGTTTGTTTACAATGCTCTTGTAAATCTGAGGTTAGGGTTTCAGTAAAATTTTCAAAGTTCCTACGGCCACGTTCTTCACACTTATTAAGTCTGTAAAAGAATGTTAGTCGATCACTATGTCTTCCATTCCTGCTGTTCTCAGTCTTGTTATGTGTCCTATCTGCCATTGCTTTGTGTCTAGTCCTTTCATAATACCTAGGTACTTGTTACGCAAAAGGGAGAACTGATTTGTAAGGTGTGTTAGGTCTATAACACTTTGTTCACTATCTACGAACTTTTCAGCGTCTCTACTGCTAAGTGTCCTATTGTAAGATTCTAAGAATTTACGAAAAGTTATTGATCGTTCTTTACGCAATTCTATATTTAAATGTTCAAGTATCGCCTCAATCTCTTGTAATTGATTAAAGCGAAACTCAGTTGTGCCGGGAAGGGAGGAACTGGCTTTTTCCAGGCTCCCCTTTATTCTGCATTCGTATTTGGCATCATTAAGTTCGTTTTCGTAATAAGCAATGGCGTCAACCATTTTGCTTAAATCAGAAACTACTTCATTATACCAAGTTGCCATTTATCCCCATTCCTCATCTTCATCATCTTCTTCGTCATCTTCAAGTAAATCAAAGTGACTAACAATAGCCGCCTTCATTACTGCATCAAACTCCATGATGTGGTGTTCCACTTCAGAAACATCTACGTTATCATCGAATGTTCTAACTAATATTTCTGCAATGTTGAGTCTTTCTTTTTTGGGCATATATGCTTTAATGCTATCCCATGTTTCTAGTAACAATGCTACTTCAGGATTCATCTGCGTATTCCTCTACGTTTGGTTCAAGATCATCTGGGTCCACATCTTCTATTACTTCTTTCTGTGCAATAGGATTTTGTTCCCACTCATCTATAATTACCTGAAGTTTCTCATTAGTCCATGCTTTTCTGAACTCTTTGATTTCTTCTCCAGTTACAGGCGATACATAAGAAAGTTTATTTCCTACTTTAGCAACAATGCCTTTAGTTTCTAGCATTTCTAACATACCACTATAAGGGTCCATTCCTGTTTCGTATGGAATCTTAATCTGTACACCTTCAAAAGGTTTACTGTATCTTGATTTCACTACTTTACAAGCGGCTCTTATACCTTGTACTGTAGAAACTTTATTACCATCCTCATCTTCTTTGAG
>JGI24005J15628_10000256_pt1 | contig 32436 bp, 30 predicted proteins | sample LinPmetageLP40_FD_15628 | JGI IMG/M metagenome (IMG submission 15628)
CCTTGGATATTTCTTTCATACACCTCATACGTTCTGGTGTGCCTTGTGTTAATAGGTCTGGTTTTAGTTTTTTGGATCTTGTGGAATTTGATCATGAAATGAATTTGTATTATCTTCAAGACGAAAGTAAGCAATTTGTTGGTCAGCCTACACTATGGGATAGAAATAAGTTTATATCTCTGCTTTCTAATAATAAAGCTGCACATACAACTTCAATAGAAAGAGGCGAAAAGAGTAGAGATCTTGAAAGTGTTGAAACACACAACTGGATGGTGAAGAATGGAGTTCGTGGATGTTACGTTTATGATTTAAAAGTAGACAAACCACTTCCACCTAAAAATCTATCGTGGACCTCCTCTTTGTTTCCAACAATGAATGCAGTGCGTAAAGGTAGATGGTATATCACAGAACATAAAAATGAATTGGTTGATATTTTCAATGAGTTTAACGTAGACTACAACCAAAGAGGTCTTTTGTAGTGGCTGTTAATTTAGTTGGTGGAAGTGGTTGGTTAACTTTTTGAATGGGGTATGAATAATATGATCGAGAAAAAACTAAATGTTGTCTTTCCTATGGCGGGAGAGGGATCACGTTTTGGTTATACATTTAAACCATTTATTTCTGTCGGAGACTTAACTTTCATAGAGCGTGCCATATCTCCTTTTCTAAAACATGAAGATAAGATTAATAAATTTTATTTTATTGTAACCGAAGAACAAGAAAAAGAAAATAAGGTTCGCGAGGGGTTGGATAAAATATTAGATGTTCCTTTTGATTTGATAATCATTCCCGAAAAAACTTCGGGACCACATCAAACAATTGTAAAAGCATCTACATTAAACACAGACATATTAGATAATGTTATTATCTGTGATTGTGATCACTCTATCGATGTTGATTGTATATTTTCTGACTTTGATGATTTTGACTGTATCATCCCTGTTTGGAATGTAGAAGATAATGAACAGACCAAGTGGTCAAAGGTAGTATATCTCAAAGATGAATTGTCTATGATTTGTGAAAAGGAAATTATAAATTCTCCTGACATAAAGATGTACGGAATTATTGGTTGTGTTTATTTTAAATCTCTCCGATGTTTTAATGATAAAGATGTTTATATCTCGGATGCACTTAAATCAGAATTAAAATCTTCATCAAAGATAAAAACATACATACCAACCTTTGCTGATTTTTTCGGAGATCCTGACAGGTTGGAGCAGTTTGCAGATAACCAGTCCACAAAAATGACTTTTTTCTTTGATTTTGATGGAACTTTAGTTGCTCACAATTCAACTCCAAATTATATCGGTGAAGATCTTGATGTATTGGTTGACTTAAATGAATTAAGAGAGTTGAAAAATAAAGGTCATAGGATTGTCATAACAACTGCCAGATCAAACACCAAAAAAGAAGAGATGATTAAGTTGTTGGATCGTTATAATTTTCCCTATGATGATTTGGTGATGGGGTGTAATTCAGGTCCAAGAATTATTGTTAATGATATTAAACCAAGGAAACCTTTTGTTAGAATGGCCCGTTCTATAAATCTAAAAAGGGATTCTGGATTTTCATTAGACGCAACTTCTTATCTTTCTGAATCGGACAGATCTGTTTTTAAGAAGTTGGGTGGTTTTTCTCCAGCAGAAAAGTTAGTAATAAATTCATCGGACTTGGACTTTGTAAGAAAAATAATTTATAAACTTCCAGACAACAAACTTCATGTAGATAAACTAAAAATGCAATCTGTAAACCTAAAAAGATTTTCTTTCTTGTGGGAGAATTCTACCCCCATGATTTTTGATGAGTCCGAGACTGATGATTGGTATTTTTACGATATGGAATATTTTAAGGAGACTGATGGTTGGGAACTTTTGGAAAATGTTCAAGATAAAAAATATTATCTGACGAAGTTGTTGTCCGGACTGAATAAAAATGTTTATTGCTTAGATAAACCAGTTGATGGTGTCATGTGGTTAAAAAACCATATTGCAAATAAAATAATCCCGAGGTTTTCGATAGACGATCCACTTATCAAGAAGATATTTTTTGAAAATGATCTGGTGATAAACGGAACGAAAACAATATCCATAGAAAAATACATGAGTTCTTTGAATTATGTAAATTTTGTTCCTAATAAAATTTGCCCTACTCATGGAGATTTGACCTTTGAAAATATTCTTATCAACAAAAGTAATGATTCAATCAAGATGATTGATTCTGATGGTAGTGATTTTTATGATGCATCTGAATTGGATTTGGGTAAGATGTACCAATCAGAAAAAATGAAATATTCATCTTGGGTGGATGATGATTGGAAAGAAAAAGAAAACCAATATGTTCTGTCTGAAAAGTTTTTTAATGGGGATTCTGGTGTAGAAGACTGTTTAATTTCTCTTTGGTCGGAAATTTTGGTGGAAGATAGAACTATAGTTAAAAATAAAGCAATTTTCTTCGCAGTGCTACACTTAATAAGGTTGATACCTTTTAAGTTAAACAAGAACAGAGAACATGCTGTTCTATCTGCTTTATTATCTCGGCACTGGTTGAATTGGTTACATGAAAAGGAGTTATAGATGAGTATTAAAGTTTTTGCTGACGGAGCAAACATAGAAGATATGCTAGAAGCACATTCAAGCGGCGAAGTTTTTGGTTTTACGACCAATCCCACTCTGATGAAACAAGCAGGGGTTTCTGATTATGAAGTTTTTGCTAGGACTGTTTTGGAAAATATTAAGGACATGCCTATTTCGTTTGAGGTATTTTCTGACGATTTGTCAGAGATGCATGTGCAAGCAAAATTCCTAGCATCCTTGGGTGATAATGTTTATGTGAAAATCCCCATAACAAATACAAAGGGCGAATTCACTGGTCCTTTAGTTAAAGAATTAGTAGATGCTGGGATTAAAGTAAATGTTACAGCAATAATGACCATAGATCAATTGAAGAATATGAAAGAATGTTTGAATGTAGATACACCAACGGTTCTCTCCATATTTGCTGGTAGAATTGCCGACACTGGTGTTGATCCTTTAGACATAATGTCTGAAGCAGTGAGTATGTTTTCTGAAGTTGCACATTGGGAAGTTTTGTGGGCAAGTCCGAGAGAAGTTTTGAATGTATATCAAGCAGAAAATATTGGATGTGATATTATTACTATGACACCATCTGTACTAAAAAAGTTAAAACTGAAAGATAAAGATTTACTTGAATATTCTCTGGAAACTGTTAAAATGTTTTATAACGATGCAGTTGACGCAGGGTATAAACTATGAATACACCTAAAGTTGCTTTATGTCTATCTGGTCAACGGGAGATTACTTAAGATGAACTTTATAATAACTGGTGGTGCGGGATTTATTGGTTCTCAATTGGGTCATTACTTTCACAGTGTTGGTCATGATGTGTGTCTTCTTGATAACATGAGTTATGGGAAGAAGGATAATCTCGTGGTTAATGGAAAACAGTTTGGATCTTTTGTGGAGTATGATATTAGAAGTAATCTAAATCTTCTATTCGAAGCCTACAAACCAGATGTTGTTTTACACTTAGCGGGAGTTGCCCCTCTCCCCGATTGTCAGTCAGATCCGGTGTCTGCAATTTCAAATAATGTAGAGGGTACTGCAAATGTCCTAGAAACTTGTAGATTACATGGCATTAAAAAAGTCATATTTGCAAGTACGAGTGCTGTATATGAAAACTGCAAGAACGCTCCATTCAAGGAGGATCAGGTTGAGAAAGAACCCAATTTAGTTTACGCTGTCACAAAAAGACAAGCTGAATTGTTGTGTAAATCTTATGTTGATGTTTATAACATGGATATTAATATTCTTAGATTTTTTAATGTGTATGGACCACATCAGGATTTCATGAGAAAGCAACCACCTTTGTTGGGGTATATTACCAAATGTTTATTGTATGGTGAAACACCAACTTTTTACTCAGACGGAAATCAAAAACGAGATTATGTGTATATTGACGATTTAATTGATCTAATACATATATTAGTGAATCATGATTCTGGGTTAGCAGGTGAGGTGTTCAATGTTTGCTCTGGTGAGTGTTATTCGGTTCGTGAGATTTATGATCTTTTTAAATGTAACATGATGGTGGACAATGCAGCAAAATACAATTCACCGGAAACATTTTGGGACAATTATCCAGAGTTGTTTTCTGGTAAACATCCACTACCTCGCAAACGGATTGTTGATGAAGTAAATAAATTTAGTCTAGGTTGTCCAATAAAATCAAAACAATGTTTGATGTGGGAAACTAAAGTTAAAATGAAAGATGGACTCGCTGCATGTATTGATTATGCAAGAAATAAGGTGAAATATGATTGAAAAAGTAACAATAAGGATAATTAAATGTTAGATAAAGTTAAAATGATATGTGAACAGTATCACGAACCAAGAAGAGTAGTTCGAGATTCTTTCTTGGAGACACCAATTAATTTTGGAATCAAGCAACAGAATGCTAGGATATATGCGACAGCCGATTATGCACTACAGATGCATTCGGGTGATATTCTACAGATTGGGTGTGGTAAGGGTCGAGTTACTGCTATTCTTGCTGAGGTTGCTGCTCGGTATGATAGGCAGGTTACTTGTATTGATCCATATAATACTGGAAAAANTACAAGTGGAAATGAAAAGTTAACCGATAAATATNTTCAATTTTTAAAGAATACAAAACCATATNGTGACACAGTACACCTTCACNTGGAAAATTCTAGTACAGAAATGTCGGATGCGTTGATACAATTGATTGAATACTCTTTTGTATATATTGACGGTNNATCTAGTTATGATGTACATGCAAATGATATTTATCTAGCATCTAGAAAAAATGCTAAATCTGGTATTATTTGTCTTGATCATGTTCTAAGTGATGATGGTAAAAAGAAACCCGAGTCGATGATGTCACTTTATGAAAATATGATTGGTGAGTACGGTTTTGGTTATTATTGGAATCAAGGGCAACGAGAAGGGTACTTACTCACATGAAACTGACAGTTGTTATGACATATTATAATCAAGATAAAATGCTTAGAAAGCAGATTGACAACTGGAATTCATATTCAAAGGATCTGAGAGATGAAGTTAATTTTATTTTGGTAGATGATTGTTCGATGAAAAATTCTACAGAAGATTTTGATTTTTCTAGTTGTGAGTTCGATCTTAATGTCTACAGAGTTACCGATGACGTTTATTTTAATGTTCCGGGTGCAGTGAATCTTGGTGCCGATAAAACTCAAACTGAGTGGTTTATCAAACAAGACATGGACACTATCATTCCAGAGGAAACCATGAACAAACTTCTGGAACTGATTGAGTCGGCACCAGACAAGAGCATTTATAAGTTCTATAGAACAAATGGAACATCAATCAGTAACGCTAACAAAATAACTCCCGGTCAATTCATGATTCGAAAAGATGATTTTTGGAGCATCGGTGCCTGGGATGAAGATTTTTGTGAAGACTATGGCATGAACGATCCTGCTTTTTTCTGGAGAGCGAGTCAAGATAATTATGTGGTTCATGAAGGATATGACTTACATGTTACAATTGACTCGGATGGTGAATCTGATATTGAGAGAGATTGCTTTGTGAATTCTGAATTGTTAGAGCAAAAAAAATCTGGAAAAGTGGATTGGTCAGATGACTATATTAGATTCAATTGGAAACAAGTAGAAGTATGAAGATAGCTGTTTACACTGTGAACATAGGTGGTTATGATGAAAATATATCGATACCGGAAATTCCGGGAGTTGATTTATTCATGATAACAGACGAAGAGGAGCCGAAAAGTGTGTCGGGTTGGCAACTCAAGGCTCCAATGTTGACATCTGATACAGTTAGAAAGACTTCACGACATCCAAAAATTAACTCACATTTATATTTTCCGAACTATGATTATACAATTTACGTTGACTCAAATATGTTTATCAACAGACACCCACAGTTTTTTATTGATGAGTTTTTAACGGATCACGATATCGCTCTACATAAAAATCCATACCGATCGTGTGCTTACGCTGAGGCTAAAGAAATACGTGATGTGTTAAAATATGAGGATCCTGATGTGGTTGATGATGAAGTTGCGCATATGAGATTTAATGGTTATCCAGAAAATAATGGTCTTGGTGCATGTCATCTATTGGTAAGAAGAAATACTCCACAAATAGCAAAACTAAATGAACAGTGGTGGTCTATGGTTGCTCAGTTTAGTTATAGGGATCAATTGAGTTTTGATTATTCTTGTTACAAAACTAATAATAAATATAAAGTAATAGAACCATATAAAGAATATACAGTACAGCAACCACATAAAAAAGAGAAAGTGACTTTTTAAAATGAAAGTATTGATTACAGGTGTAGCAGGGCTTTTGGGATCCCGCCTAGCAGATTGGATTATTGAAAATCACCCCGACTATGAGGTTATTGGTTTTGATGATATGTCTGGTGGTTATAAGGAAAATGTAAATCCCAAAGTTAAATTCTGGAATAGACATCAGGAAAATTTGTTAAATTCAGATAATTTGAATTGGGTGTTTGAGGAAGAAAAGCCAGATTATGTTTTTCACTTTGCAGCTTATGCCGCAGAGGGACTTAGCCCATTCATTCGTAGTTACAATTATCAAAATAATACAGTATGTACAGCTAATGTAATTAATAATTGTATCAATCATGACATTAAGCGTTTGGTATTCACTTCAAGTATGGCTGTGTATGGAGATCAGAATCCACCTTTCTCAGAAGATATGTCAAGAAAGCCTATCGATCCATATGGTATTGCAAAGTCCGCATGTGAGCAGGACTTAGTAATAGCTGGGAAGCAACATAATCTTGATTGGTGTATTATTCGTCCACATAATGTGTATGGTATCAAACAAAATATTTGGGACAAATACAGGAACGTCTTAGGTATTTGGATGTATCAACATTTAAATGGGCAACCACTAACCATCTTCGGTGACGGTGAACAGAAAAGAGCATTTAGTTATATTGATGATTGTGTCGAGTCATTGTGGAAAGCCGCAGTAGATCCACGAGCATCAAAGGAAATTATTAATCTAGGTGGAATTAAAGAATACTCAATCAAAGAAGCAGCTAATATTTTATTAGAGGTTATGGGTGGTGGTGAAATAAAACATCTAGAAGAAAGACACGAAGCTAAGTTCGCGTGGTCCACCCACCAGAAGTCAGTTGATCTTTTAGATTATGTTGACAATACATCTTTAAAGGATGGTCTAACTGAAATGTGGAATTGGGCAAAGGAACAAGAAAATCGAGAGCGTCGAGATTTTGATAAATTTGAAATTGACAAAGGAATTTATTCGTTTTGGAGAAAAAAATGAAAACAGCATTAGTTTGTGGAGCAGGTGGTTTTATTGGTGGTCATTTAGTGCAAAGACTAAAGGACGAAGGTTATTGGGTTCGTGGCGTTGATATCAAGGAGCACGAATATACTGATCTACCTTGTGACGACTTTCAGGTTCTTGATCTTAGAAGTGAACGAAATGTTCGCCGTGCAATGAAAGCTGCCGTTGGTGATTTGAGTATTACTTTTGATGAAGTTTATCAGCTTGCTGCGGACATGGGCGGTGCAGGTTATATCTTTACTGGAGATAATGATGCAAATGTTATGCACAACTCCGCTATGATTAATCTTAATGTTGCTAAGGTTGCAAGTGAATTTAAGAATCCACCAAAGATCTTTTACTCATCTTCTGCTTGTATGTACCCAGAATATAACCAACTAGATCCTGACAACCCAAAGTGCTCTGAAGATTCAGCATATCCTGCTGCCCCTGACAGTGAGTATGGGTGGGAGAAGTTGTTTAGTGAAAGACTTTACTTCGCTTTTAACAGAAACTACGGGCTTGATATTAGAGTCGCTAGATTTCATAACATCTTTGGACCTCAGGGTTCTTGGAACAATGGCAAAGAGAAAGCTCCCGCTGCTATGTGTCGTAAGGTAGCAGAAGTCGCACATTACAACGGGGAGGTGTCCAGAATTGAGATGTGGGGTGATGGAGAGCAGACTCGTTCGTTCCTTTATATTGATGAGTGTCTTGATGCAATGAGAAAAATGATGGAAAGTGATTTCATGGGACCAATGAATATTGGTTCGGAGGAAATGGTAACCATCAATCAGTTAGTGGAAATTGTCAGTGATGTCGCTAACAAGAAAGTCGATATTAATCATATTGATGGTCCGACTGGTGTGCGGGGTAGAAACTCTGATAATGATCTTATGCGAGAAAAACTAAATTGGTGTCCATCAAAATCTCTGCGCGAAGGTATCGAGAAAACATATGCCTGGATTCTCAATAATGTCGAAATGGGTTTGGATGATGTTGTTGCTTCCGCTCCTGAAGAGGTGGTTACGAATGGACTAAATACATATACAGAAACCGCAGAATTAGATGCTGCTGATAAATATTCATTATAAGGATTTAATATGAACAAACCAACAATTACTCTATGCATGATCGTAAAAGATGAGACACACGTCATTGAACGATGTCTAAAATCAATTGCCCCTTACATCGATCGTTATGATATTACTGATACCGGATCAACTGACGGTACACCAGAGAAAATTAAAGAAATCATGGACGAGCTAAATGTTCCGGGTGAAGTTTATCTCTCTGACTGGAAAGGCTTTGGTGATCACAATGGTAAAATGGGATCTAGAACTGAATCACTTCAATACGCAGAGAAGAGCGGGGCTGATTTTGCTTGGGTAATTGATGCCGACGATGAAATCGTAGGGACTCCCGATATTAGTAATCTAGATCTAGATTCATATGCTTTGCTTATTCATCGTGGTGATTTTAGTTGGTGGCGAAATCAGATATTTAGATTGTCTTGTGGATGGAAGTATGAAGGTATACTTCATGAATATGCACAATGTGTTGGAATGGAAAATCCAAAGATTGGTAAACTTGGAGGTGAATATCATCTCGAAGCAAGAACTGAAGGTGCAAGAAACGTAGGAATTGACCCAAAGGAAAAATATTCTCGTGATGCTGAGACATTAAAAAACGCACTACTAGAGGATCCAAAAAATGCTCGGTATCAGTTCTACCTTGCTCAGAGTTATTTTGACTCACAGCAATGGGAAAAGGCAGCAGAAGCCTACCAGAAACGAGCTGAGATGGGTGGATGGCCAGAAGAGTGCTTCTTTGCTTTACTTCGAGTTGCAATGGCTTATGCATTACTGGGTAAACCATTCGAACAAATACAAGATAAATTTCTCTTGGCACATGCTTCTAGACCTAGTAGAGCAGAACCACTATATCATCTAGCAAGACTGAATAGAATGAATGGTAGACCTGCAATTGCTTATGTATTTGCAAAAAACGCCATTGAAATTCCATACCCACAGGATGATATACTTTTTGTTCAGGAAGATGTTTATACTTGGTCCGTCTTAGATGAAGTTGCTGCTTCTGCATATTATGCCGGAAAGCCTCATGTTGGTTATTCTGCATGTAAAAAGTTACTAGAGGATAATATGGTACCCGAAGGAGAAGCAAGGGATCGGGTAGCTAAAAATTTCGAAGAGTATGAAAAAGTTTTGAGTTCAATTCATTCTGATGAATTCAAGAATAATATTGATCATGAACTTGAGAAGATCAAGAAAGAAAAAATCAACATCGAAGAAAAGCTAGAAAAGAAAAAGAATCGGGGAGTAAAAAAGTCAACCAAAACTGCTTCTCCCAAGGGAAAGAAAAAAACCGTAAAGAGTAGATAATGCAATTCATTGTTGCTAAAAACATACATGAAAATTTATCAGTTGGTTCTATCGTAGAACAGATAAATCAGACTGAACCCGACGTTAGAATATCGTTAGGGTTTGGTTTGGGTGAAGTGCATATTATAAATGATCACGGTGAAATTTTTCTTTTACAGGGGCCCCAACGCGCAATAAAAGAAGTACTAGAAGTAGTATATGAAAGCAAACCTCAGAGAAAACAAACACCGGTAATCAAAGAGGTTATTGAGAAATCTAGACCGGTGGTTGAGCAGGTTCAAGGAAAGCCCGGTCTACCCGGTCCACCCGGACAGAAGGGGGATCCGGGTGTCATGGGAACTGAAGGGCCGCAAGGTATGCGCGGTTATGATGGTGAACAGGGCGTAGAAGGACCGCAAGGATTAGATGGACCGCAAGGTCCACAGGGAGAGCCTGGACCAGAGGGAGCACAGGGTATCAATGGTTTACCGGGCGATCCTGGTCCCAAAGGAGATCAAGGTGAACCCGGGCTACCGGGCATAGAAGGATCGCAAGGTATTCCGGGTGTTGATGGAGTTGATGGATCACCGGGTAAAGATGGTGCTGACGGTACTGACGGTAATGATGGTAAAGATGGGATCGATGGATTACCCGGAAAAGATGGCACAAAGGGTGATAAAGGTGATCGTGGACTTAAAGGTCTCAAAGGAAATGTTGGTGCTAAGGGGCCCAAAGGAGATAGGGGAGAACGTGGATCGGTAGGATCTCCGGGTGTGCGTGGACAAGATGGAGAATCACCAAAACTAAAAGTAAAATTTCCATTAAAGTATGAAGATTCGACTGGTAAGTTACATTTAGATGAAAAAGCAATAGAAAGAGTTGTAGCAAAGTTAGGAACTTCTAATTTATCTGGGTTGGAAATTAATAACCTACTCACCGCTATTGGTGGTGGTGGTGCAGTTGGAATTAAAAAAGACGGTAGACTTTTGATTGGTTCTGTTAGTGACATAAAATTCCGTGGTATAAATATTGATGTAGCTAGACACGGAAAGGATGTTCAGGTCAGTTCTCCTGTGTATATTTCTGATACAGATCCATCTACGGAAAATAAAGAGGTCATGACGGGCGAACTCTGGTTCGATACAGGTAGTGGCGGTGGAGTTTTACGAATGAGAAACACTAACGAATGGTTTGAAATTTAATGGTTGCAATAAACTTTCCAGTAAATGATTTAGTTACCAATGTTACTACGCACCAAATAGGAGCTAAGTCATGGGTATGGAACGGCTCTGCGTGGGATAAAGCTACAACAGATAGTGATCATGGTCACAGCGGTGGTGACGTTGTTGACTCGTTCAATGGAGCTACCGGTGATGTAATTGGTGTTTCTTCTGTATGTGGGAACACAGGTGATGTGGTTGATGTTGTATGTTCATTTAATGGGTTAACTGGTTCAGTTACTGGGGTTGGTTCGTTTGATGGTTTGACTGGTAGTGTTCTTGCACGGAATATATTACCACATATTCATCTAGCAGGTATCTCCTCTGATGGTGGAGCAACCTTTGGTGGTATCGTCAACCACAGTGGTGACGTTAATATTACAGGTGCATTGGACGTAACTGGTAGAACCCACTTCATTGGTGGTGTGTCGGGTGACAAGGGAGCAACATTTAGTATTCTACAACTCACTGGAAATGCTGTGATGGCAAATGCTAATGGTATTCAAGTTGGTGCTGATGAGCCTTTAATTAAAGTCGAGAGTAATAATAAAGTATCATTGGGTGATCCCGAAGATGGTGGTTCCAGCACAAAACTTGTAGTTGATGATTCGTCGCAGCAAATTAGCTTTGATGTTAACCAAAGAAAACTAGAAGTGAATGCTGGGGACTTCAAAATCCTTACTGGTATATCCGCAGCAGCAGGAGCCACGTTTGCAGGGTTAGTAGAGTCTAGTGGTATATCGTGTGGTGCGTCCACGGTTGGATCGGTTCTGATTTCTAGCGGTGTCATGGTAGGTACAGCGACTGTCGCTCTTTCGGCAAGCACCGCATCAACAGCGACTATTGCGAATAATGTACAAGTTACTGCTGTGGATGATAGCACACAATATAGAATTCCTTTTGCTGCGGGTTCCGCATCAGGATCAGTCTCGCTTGGATTGAAGACTGACAGTGGTAGTACTTCTGAAGGATTATTCTTCCGCCCCGATGTTGCAACACTTACAACCGGAACTATCCAAGCTCTTGGTGTAACACTAGGTAACAGAGGGATTACTTTTGCTGATGGAACTGGGTTGGTGACTGCCACTAGAACTGATTCATACACAGGTCAAATTGAAACTGCTTCGGATAAAACATATGTTATCGATCCATCACCAGCGACAGCAAGAACAATTACTGGCTATTTCATTAAATCTGGTTCTGGTACAGTGACAGCGACTTTGAAAAATGCAGCCGCCACAGTTAAAGCTGCTAGTGTGAGCACTACGAGCGGAGTTCAGAGTTCCTTGGGTAATACTTCTGTTTCAGCAGGAGCAACTATGAGTATTGTTACTTCGAGTAATTCATCTGCTACTGATGTTATCTTTAGTGTGGAGTATACTACAACATCATGACTCCTAAATGGCTATTCTTCCCCACGCAGTCAACGACCGCACAGTACATCTATGAGGTCCAAACTGATAGAGCGATCGCTCGTGGTGTGTCCCTGATAGACAGAAGAAAACAGGACAGCACTGGAACAGAAAGCGGTAGTCTAGCTGATCAATTTTCTCCTTTTAATAACAACAACCAATTTAGGCTGAGTGGTAATAGTATCATTCAATATAGGACCGATAATGATGACAGTGTTTCAGGATTTGAAACCAAGGCTGATATTGGAAATAATTTGACCTCCGCCACACTTACTGTGGGAGGTAATGTATTTACACCAGACTCGGTTTCTATTAACGGAACCGCCTCTAGACCTAGATTTGATATGACAACAAGCGACACCGCAGCCGGAACTTTTTGGACTGACAATAATCTTGATGACACCGACAACATAACTATAACTGTCACCCTAACATTTTAAAATAAGGAACTTACAATGATTAACATTCAACACTACGCCGCTCTTATTGCCGATGTCAATAAGATGCAATCGAGGCTTGAAGCCATCGCATACAACTTCAAGGAAATCGCACCTAAAACTGATCTAGACACTCAGTTGATTGATGCTTTGGTTGCCACTGCAACTGGTCTATTGGCAAACGCAGAAACCATCAAAACTATTGTTTATGATCCAACCTCAGAGGATGATGGTTTAGCAGCAAAATAGCTTGACATTTTTTGTATTGGTGTTATTATGTTAGTGTGAAAGGAATATATTATGTCTGATAATGACTGGAACTTTGGTGAAAATATGATGACTGATTTTTTGGGTTTCTACCCACTACACGATAGTGTGAAACAACCAATCTGGGGAACCGAACAATCTGCCTGCTTCGACTTGTATGCTCACTTTGAGCCGGGTATGGTTGTTCGTGGATATGACTCTGTGAACAAGGAGCGTCTATATGATATGACCACAGATGCTACTACTGTTCAGGGGGATAATTCACATTCTTATATTAGTATCCCTATGCAGAATCGTGTTCTGATTCCTACTGGATTGATCTTTGATATTCCAGAAGGTTTCTCTGTGCGACTTCACAGTAGGTCAAGTCTTTCTCTGAAAAAGGGATTGATGATGGTGAATGGGGAAGGTATAATTGACTCTGATTATTATCATGAGTGTTATATGATGTTGTACAATTCGAGCAACCAGACGGTTAGAATTCATCACGGTGAAAGAATTGCACAAGCCGAAATGATCGAGAACGTGGAATATGAAATTAAACAAATCCCAGAAATGCCCACACAGAAGACGAGTCGAGTCGGTGGGTTCGGAAGCACAGGAGTAAACTGATGAATCGTGATGAATTAATTAAATTTCATGTATCAGTATGTGAAGATGCCAGAAATCTCATGAGTCTTAAAAATCGTGACTATGCTGGTAATGGAGGAAAGGAACCTTTTGCTAATTTTACACGATGTGAATCTATGGGTGTCTGTCAAACAGAGACTGGTTTTCTTGTTCGGGTGATTGATAAGATTAGTCGGATGAGTTCTTTTCTTGAGTCTGGTAAGATGCACGTTGAGGATGAGAGTTTTTATGACACTATGATTGATGTTGTTAATTATATGGTTCTCCTTGGTGCTTACGTTCAAGATAAAGATAATCCAGAATCAGAGCAAGATCTTGCGCCAAATGAAGCACCAAGTCACAAAGTTATCAAGCTACCAACGGGACCTACATCTACAATCTTCGATGACGAAACTAAAGATCTTCCACCCAACACGGTAATGCACCACCCGGTTTAAATATGACAAATTTCTATACTAATGTGTCACTCGTTGGGGATGGTATTCTCTATCGAGCGATTGAAAATGGAATAGCAGTAAAGCGAGTTGTTAAATATCAACCAACTTTATTTGTTCCATCAAATAAAGAAACTGAATTTAAGACATTGGAAGGTACATTTGTAGAGTCGATCAACCCCGGAAACATTTCAGAATGTCGGGAGTTTGTTAACAAATACAAAGGTATTCCTAACTTCAACATATATGGTAATACTGATTACGTTTATCAGTATATTGGTGATGAATTTTCGGGTGAAGTTGACTATGACATGGAAAAAATTGTCATCGCTCATATCGATATCGAAACGCAATGTGAGCATGGGTTTCCTCAAGTTGACGATCCACAAGAGGAAGTTATTGGTATCACTCTTTCTGTTAATGGAAAGAAGTATGTGCTTGGACTTGGTGAGTTTCACATTGACAATGTTGATTGTAGAAACTATGAACATGAAGAGGATCTTCTCGCCGATTTTCTAGACATTTGGAAAATGGAACACCCAGACATTGTAACTGGTTGGAACATTAAGTTTTTTGATATTCCATATCTTGTTCAAAGAATGAACAAACTACTCACTCCAGTTGAGACAGCACAACTTTCTCCATGGAAAAAAATCAGAGAGAAAGAAATTGAACGATCCAGTAAGAAGCATTTGACTTTCCAGATTCTTGGTGTTTCTATTCTAGATTACTTGGACTTGTATCGAACTTTTACATATAAAAATCAAGAATCATATAAACTAGATCACATTACGTTTGTTGAACTTGGTGAACGCAAACTCGGTTATGGTGAATACGAAACAATTAGAGATTTTTATCGCAATGACTTCCAAAAGTTTATGGAGTATAATGTTCGTGATGTTGAGTTGATTGAGATGTTAGAAGATAAGATGAAATTACTTGAGCTTGCCCTTGCATTAGCTTATTCTGCCAAGGTGAACTATGAGGATGTTTTCTCTCAAGTTAGAACATGGGATCAAATTATCTACCATCACCTCAGAAAAGAAAATATTGTAATTCCTCCCAAGAAGGGCGGGAAAAAAGATGAGCAATATGTTGGCGCATATGTAAAGGATCCAATCACAGGAATGCATGATTGGGTTGTGTCTTTTGACTTGAACAGTCTATACCCACACCTTATTATGCAATACAATATTAGTCCAGAGACAAAAATTAATCAACCACAAGATTTTATTATCACACCAAACGCTGCTCTTGGTGAACAATCTGATCATTTTAAAAGAGCGTTGAAGAAGCATACTGATAAAAATTATTCAGTGGCAGCAAATGGTACATGTTACACTCGCGAGATTCGTGGGTTCCTTCCAGAATTGATGTCTAAGATGTATGCTGAAAGAAAGACATATAAGAAGAAAATGATCGATTGTCAGAAACGTCAACAAGCGGGTGAACCGAATCTAGAAAATAAAATTACCAAGTACAATAACTTTCAGATGGTTCGTAAGATTCAACTTAACTCTGCTTATGGTGCAATTGGTAATCAATATTTTAGGTATTATTCAACTGATGTTGCAGAAGCAATCACCACTTCGGGTCAATTGAGTATTCGTTGGGTTGCTGATAAATTGAATGTTTTCCTAAACAATACAATTGGAACCGAAAACTACGACTATGTTGTTGCATCAGACACAGACTCGATTTATGTTAGACTGAGCAAATTGGTTGATCGATTTCTTCCTGAATGTACTGATGTAAATAAGATTGTTAATTTCTTAGATGAAAGTTCAGATAAGATTATCCAACCTCTTATTGACAAAAATTACGATGAACTCGCTAAGATGATGAATGCTTATGAAAACAAAATGCAAATGGGTAGAGAAGTTATTTCTGAGAGAGGTGTTTGGACCGCCAAGAAACGATATGCGTTAAATGTTTGGGATTCAGAAGGGATTCGATACGATGAACCTAAACTTAAGATCATGGGAATTGAAACTACTAGAAGTTCAACTCCCGCAGTCGTTCGCGAAAAACTCAAAGAAGTTATTCGCCTAATTCTTACTACAGATGAAACTGTTATTCAGAAATTTGTATCTGAATTTGAAACAAATTTCTTTAAGTTTGATCCAGAAGAAATTGCATTTCCTCGTAGTGTTTCAAATCTAGAAAAATATTCTTCTCCATCAAACATATATTCCAAGGGAACTCCAATTGCAGTCAAGGGATCTTTGATTTATAATTTCTTTGTAAAGAAAGCTAATCTTTGTCATAAATATGAAAAAATACAAGAGGGAGATAAAATTAAATTTATTTACCTAAAGGAACCAAATCCCATCGGTGGTGGTAGGGGAGATAAGGTAATTTCTTTCCCCACTAAAATTCCTAAAGAACTTGACTTACATAGATTTATTGATTATGATAAGCAATTCACCACAAGTTTTTTGGATCCATTGCAAACAATTCTTACTGCAATTGGGTGGAAGTCTAAAGAAGAAGCAACACTAGAGGGACTTTTCACATGAACATTACTATTGAATATAAAGACTTAATATTTTTGGAAAATTACTTATCTACAATTCATACTGAGATAAGTAATAGTGTAAGAGAATCATATGCAGATGAGGAAACTTCCCTAGATGAAATTGGTAGTTTAGCAAGTGATCGCGATAACATTGGTAGAATTCTATCCATTATTAAACAACAGAAGTAGGAGATATGTTAATGAACGATTTTTTAAATGACTTTGTGAAAGAGAGTGGAAACAAATATGCAAATATTGTCCAAAATGGATTGGATGGTGCGGACGTAGATGGATTCGTTGACACTGGATCTTATGCTTTTAACGCTTTGCTTTCTGGTTCTCTTTGGGGTGGAATTCCTAATAATAAGATTATCGCAATTGCAGGAGAATCTGCAACGGGAAAGACTTATTTTACACTCGGTATCGTACATAAGTTTCTGACTGACAATCGTGACGGGGTAGTTTTGTATTTTGATACTGAGCAAGCCGTAACATCAGATATGTTCACTGATCGTGGAGTTGATCCTAGTCGTGTCGCTGTGTTCCCCGTTGCAACAATCGAAGAGTTTCGTCATCAAGCTATTACAATTGTTGACAAATATCTTGAACTACCCAAGTCAGAAAGAAAACCTATGCTAATCTGCTTGGACTCACTTGGTATGTTGAGCACCGATAAAGAAATTACTGACACTGCCGATGGTAAGGGTACTCGTGATATGACACGAGCACAGATGGTCAAATCAACTTTCCGAGTTCTGACTCTTAAGTTAGGAAAAGCAGGTATTCCACTCATTCTGACAAACCACACATATGATGTGATTGGTTCTATGTTTCCTCAGAAAGAAATGGGTGGTGGTTCTGGACTCAAATATGCAGCATCAACTATTGTGTACCTATCTAAGAAGAAAGTTAAGGATGGAACAGATGTGATTGGAAACATCATCCACTGTAAGCTATATAAGAGTCGATTCACCAAAGAAAATTCTATGGTGGACGTTTTGTTGAATTATGACGAAGGTCTAAATCCTTACTATGGACTAATTGATCTTGCCCTCAAGTATGAATTGGTAAGTAAAGTTTCAAACAGAATCCAATTGAAAGATGGTACTAAAGTATATGAAAAGCAAATCTACAAGAACCCGGAAAAATACTTTTGTGAAGATTTTATGCAAGAATTGGATAGAGTCGCACAGAAAGAATTTACATATGGAACAAGTGATTCGTCACATGATACTGGAGGGGTGGAGGAAGAGAAAAGTGAATGATAATGTTAGTTACCGATATATGGATGAGTATGTTGACGGTAATGTCCCGATTGAAATTACTGAGGGTGAATATACAGGTCTACAATTTAGATTTGATGGTGTATACTTTGAAGAAAAAGATGAAGAGTTGAATTTTAATTATGATTATGATATCATAAATGAACAAGATTTCAATGAAAGTGACGCTTCGGGTTTCATTAATGAAAGTGAAGAACTCAATAAAGTATTAAATAACATTCTTTTTCAAGTACTAGATGAACAGTTATCTATTGCCGGTGAAGATGGGGAACTCTTAAAGGAGGGTGATGACAAAAAATCTTGAACAAATCATTTTACAGAACCTTTTATACAATGAAGAATATTCTAGGAAAGTAACTCCGTTTTTAAAGGCGGAGTATTTCCATGATAGAAACGAAAAGACAGCCTTTACTATAGTTCAAAATTTTATACTTACCTACAATGCAGCCCCCACACAAGAAGTTGTTCTGATTGAAATTGATAAACTTAAAACTGTAACCGAAGATGATTTTAAACAAATTGCTTCTATGTTAGACAGTTTGTCCGATGATGAAGTTGATTTTTCTTGGTTGACTGAACAGACAGAAAGCTTTTGTAAGGATAAAGCAGTATATAATGCCATCATGGAATCAATTCACATCATTGATGGTGAATCTAAAACACAAAATTCAAACGCAATACCAGAAATTCTATCTGATGCGTTGGCAGTTTCTTTTGATACTCACGTTGGACATGATTATCTGGAAGATTCTGATGAGAGATATGATTTTTATCATAAAGTGGAGCAAAAAGTTCCTTTTGATCTTGAGTATTTTAATACGATAACTGGCGGTGGGACACCACAGAAAACGCTAAACATAATCATGGCTGGTACGGGTGTTGGTAAGTCATTATTTTTGTGTCACCATGCAGCTAATTGTTTATCGCAAAACAATAATGTTTTGTACATTACATGTGAAATGGCAGAAGAAAGAATTGCAGAGAGAATAGATGCCAATTTACTAGATATGACTATTGATAATGTTCAGGATCTACCCAAAACAATATATAATAAGAAATTAAATAATCTAAAATCTAAGATTAAGGGTAAATTAATTGTCAAGGAGTACCCTACTGCGACTGCAAACGTCAATCATTTTCGTGCTTTACTGGATGAGTTGTGGATGAAGAAGCAATTTAAACCAGATATCATTTTTATTGATTACTTGAACATATGTGCTTCAGCACGTTTGAAAAATGGTAGTAACGTGAATTCTTATACTTATATTAAAGCGATCGCAGAAGAACTTCGTGGTATGGCAGTTGAAAGATCTGTACCTGTTTTTTCTGCAACACAAGTGAATCGTAATGGATTTAATAATAGTGATGTTGGTCTTGAGGATACATCAGAATCATTTGGACTTCCGGCTACCGCAGATTTCATGATTGCTTTGATATCTACCGAAGAGTTGGAAGAGCTAAATCAAATCATGGTTAAACAATTGAAGAATCGCTACAATGATGTGGCTAGTAATAAGAAATTCTTACTTGGTATTAACAGAGGAAAAATGAAACTGTATGATGTAGATCATGGATCTGGTGATCTGACACAATCAAATCAAAGTGTAAGTCAGGATTCTGGTGCAGGATTTAATGGTAAGAACTTTGATTCTAAGTTTGAATCAAAAAATTCATTTGAAAGTTGGAGCATTTAATGACTACTTACATTGATAAAAAATTTATCAATTTGGTATCACCTCAACTAGATAAATTTAGTTGGAAGAAGAATGATTTAGCTAACTGTCGATGTCCCATTTGCGGGGACTCGAAAAAAAATAAAACAAAAGCACGAGGTTACTTTTTTCAAAAAGGTAACGATTTTTTCTATAAATGTCACAATTGTGGTGCTGGACACTCCCTATATAGATTTTTAGAGATGGTCTCGCCGTTGTTGATGAAAGATTATTCCATGGAAAGATGGAAGTCTGGTGAGAACAACAGATCTAATTTCATCGAACCAGAAAAGGAAGACATGTTAGGAATACACTCAAAGCCAAAATTTAAACCAATACCAAAACTATTGCAAAACCTATCTAAAATTAAAGATCTAAGTAAGGATCATCCAGCTTTACAATTTGTCAAGTTGAGAAAGATACCAGAAAAGTATTATGATATTTTGTATTATACTGATGACTTTGGATCTTTCCAGACTAAATTGGATCCGGAAGCAATGGCCTTTGGTGCGGAAGAGCGTTTGATTATACCTTTCTTTAATAAGACAGGTGATCTTGTTGCTGCACAGGGTCGCCTTCTAAATTTAAAATCAGAACAAAATGCTCGACATACTGCCCGTTATATAACAGTGAAAGCTGATAAAAGTATTGATCGATTATGGTATGGTATGTGGAGAGCTAACCCTAAGAAACGAGTTTATGTTGTTGAAGGACCACTGGATAGTTTGTTTATACCAAATACCATAGCGATGGTTGGTGCTGGTGCGATTGAAAAAATACATCCTCGGTTTGATTGTAGTGACGTTATATACGCTCTCGATAATGAACCAAGAAACAAACAAATTATAAACTACATGGAACGTCTCATAGAGAAAAAATGTTCCGTTTGTATCTGGCCAGAAAATGTAAAGCAAAAAGATATTAATGATATGATATACACGAGATCACATAGGGAGATTAAAAGTATAATTGATCAGAATATTTACACGGGGCTAGAAGCTAAACTAAAATTAATGAAATGGAGAAAGATATGATGGAAGAAGATATTCCCGATGATGTTTTTCTGGAGGCAACAATTCAATTTGCAAATCATTTTTCAGATTACGTAAAAGAGAACGATTCTGATTTATGGAGAAGAGCGGTTGATTATGCTAAAAGTTATACTGAATTAGAAGATTTTGATATTTTTTATGGAGATGATGAACGTGACTAAGATTTTAAATGCAGGACATGTTGAATTGGTTGATCACATGGGTAATGATCTCACTGTGGTAAATGCTGCTCGTGTTTCTTTCAATAAAGAAAGTGAGTGGGCATATGATGAAGAGGCTATGAAAAAGATTCAGGGATCAAATTGGCAGGCAGATAAACTTCGCAATGAGTTCAAAACTTTGTCTGAATCTGATAAAAAACTCATACGATACTTAGCAAAAAATAAGCACTGGACACCCTTTGCACATCCACAGATTACGTTGAGAATAAAAGCTCCCGTGTCAATTAGAACTCAGTTCTTTAAGCACAAGCAGGGATTTGTTGAGAATGAAATTAGCAGAAGATATGTTTCGCATGAGCCTGAGTTTTATTTACCTCACTGGAGAGGTCAACCAACGAACGGTGCAAAGCAGGGTAGTGACGATTTCATAGCTTTACCCTCAGCGACAATACGAGCGTTCTCTGATTCACTTAATGCATCTTTGGATGCATATCATAAACTACTTGATTCTGGTGTTGCTCCAGAGCAAGCACGTTTCATTTTACCACAAGCAATGTACACGGAATGGTACTGGACAGGATCACTTGCAGCATATGCTAGATTCTATAGTCAAAGGTCTGATGATCACGCACAGTGGGAGATCCGTGAATATGCGAGAGTAATTGGTGATATTATACAACCTCTCTTCCCATTTTCATGGAAAGCCCTTACTATAAATACATAGTAAAGGAACTATTATGGCACAAAAAAACTACGACATAGAAATAGATCAAGGTGAAAAATTTGGATTGTATTTTCAGTTTACTGATAATGATGATAATCTCATAGATTTGAATAATTATAAGAAAGCTGAAATGCAAGTTCGTAAATTCGCTGGTTCGGATGATATGCTTGTGTATCTTTTAGGAACAGGACCAACTGGTGCTGGTGCTTCGATTATCGGTGGTGGGACAATCGGATTTTTCCAATCTACATCTACTGGTGGAATTAGTGCTGGTAGAACTGGGGGTATTTACTTTAATGCCTCATCTACAGGATCAACACATGGTAATTCGACAGGTGGTGTTTTTGTGGCAATGGATGCCCTGACCACATCTGAGATGCCTTTCGGTAGACACTTCTATGATCTAGAATTTATCAACCCTTCAAATGAAACCATAAAAGTTCTCAAGGGTAGATTTGTTGTAAACAGAGAAGTAACTAAGTAAAGGGGAATTGAATGGTACATACATTTGGACATGGTGGACTTGGTGGTGATGCAGAGATCGAGAACCCACAGCTTATCTTAAAACGCTATGTTGAGGGTGATATTTATGGTGGATTAGTTCTGCTGAATGATAATCCGACTTCAGTCGATTCTAGTCAGAGTGAATATAGTCTTAGTTTGTTCTCAGATAGATTTGATGGTGGTATTGCAAGTGGGACTGGTTGGCCAACCCCATTGGAAAATTCACATGGTTTATTTCAATTAATAGGTTTAGCTGGTGCCGCGACAACCAACAAGAAACAATTGGGAGCTGACGAGACTAACTTTGATATGTTTGGTTTTGATGGTAATTCTGATGGTAATGCTGATTTCGTGCCTAATGGCTCATACGAGTCAAATGTCGCCACGATTAGTGATCTATCATCTATACAGACGATACCCGGAGTTAATCTGATCTACGATCAAAGTAGCCCTGTGGTGAGACGAACATATAATCTAGCTCTACCTGAATTGGCTAGTAGTGAACTTCCTGATCTAGTCACTTTAACAGAAAGAATACCAAAACGACCTACTTTTTATAAGTATGGATCTTACCGAAATGATGACACTGGAAAAATTCAAGACGCAAAAGAGCAAACATTCTCGACTGGTTTTGATAATGGTTTGTATGTAGATCAAGAGGGTAAAATAAAACAGGTAAGTAGTGCATACTCATTTGCATTGCAACCACCAATTTTTAGTTTATTATCTTTATTCGACAAATATCTATTTAACAAAAAAGGCGTACAGACAGAGGGTATCGAATATCATTCTATTTTCAATCCAGCATCAGAAAAATTTGTAGCAGAGCCTGTTGACTGGACTGGAGATGAGGAAAGTGCATCTTTAGGTTTAAATTATACTGATAGAATAACCAAATATCTGGCAGAACCCATTGCGAATATTGGCCACTTGTTTAGATTATTTTTAAATGAAAAATTTAAAGACGTTTATGAGTCGGGTAATCCTAACTATACTCATTTAGCATCAGCAGTTGAATATTACGATGAAGATTTAAAAATAAAATCAATGGCCATGGCCGGTAATGAACTTGCTATTCTTTTAGATGAAGAGGGTAAGATTCATGTTCTATCTAATTGTACTCCGCTATCGAACACCACACCGAACGCTTCAACTACATCATACGGTGCTGAAAAATCATTCGTTAGGAATTTCTTCATATGGTACCCAGAGAAATATAGAAAAGTAGACTGGTCAGAACATTTGGATTCTAATGGTGTTCCGTTGGATTTAAATTCGTTCCCATATATGAGTTCAGAAAAGTATTTTTGGATGGATGATAGCGGACATTTAGTTGATACCGAAGATGTTGTGTTTATATCAGTTCAAGCAGTAGGTAGTACTCTTACTGGTGAGGGAGTTACTGTATTCGCAATTGATGATAACGGTAAGCTTTATGCTCGTGAAATTAAGAGCACAATTTCTCCAAATTTGCGAACAGTTTCCATTCCAGACACGGGGCAATCTTATTCTAGATTTATAGAGAGGACCAAGTACAGTTCATATGATTCGAATGGTGTGCCCAATTCTGATCTAGATCCGCTGTACATGAAAGCTGGTCATATTCCACAAGACGGCGGTGGTTTTTTGACATCATCGCCAGGGCTTGGGTTTGATGGAGTGATAACTGTTGATATGCAAAGAACTTTCATTGAAATTGGATATACACTACCATCAGATCCAACTGATCCAAACGCAGAAGATCTACCAATTTATGATAAGCGGGTTAACGATGAATTCATTCGACTTATTCTGAATGGAGATCCACACCGGGTTGCTGCTAAGTATAGAGATTACACAAGACCTGAAAGTATAATGATTGATCCGGAAACAAACTCTCCGATTCACGAAGATAATTCGATTCTTAGGTTTCTAACAGCATCATTGAGGGAAATACCAAAAGACTCAAATGGCGAAAGATGCCCTGTTTATCAAATGAGTGATACATTCGAACATCTTTCTACTGTTGTTTATGGTATTCCAAATGGTGGTTTAAGTCCTTTGGTTATTAGTGATGATGAGGTCGTTCCAAATTATAGGCCTGGTATTATGCACCTTGGTGTCATGCAACTCGATAATGCTAATCTAATAAATTCGCTTGCGAAAAAGTTGTCTCCGAGATTGACCACACATGTATACTCTCCTGATATTGATCCACTAGATGATTCTCTATGGGGATACCGCGAAAATGCAACAAACAATCCCGATAAAACAACATCTTTTGATCCAGTTAATTATGAAAAATTATTTGTTAGGACAGAAGGTGGGAATAGACATTATATTCCACCCAGAAACATTGGGGGTACTAGATCTGGCATTGTAATTCACTCGAATAATGATAAGATTGCCTACATAACTGCAAAACAATGGAAAGGTGTGGAATTTGCTGAACCATTTTTATCTGCTGGACCAGGAAGTTTTGAGTTTGGTGATAGTGTAGATATAGATTTCTTTACAGTACCACACCCGGTATATTTTAAGCCGCGAGGTGTAAATGTTGTTCCTGATTATGAACCATGGAGGACATATGATGACATTCGATTTTGGAATCTGTTTTTTAACCGAGGCAATTTAAACAACTTTAAATTAAACCCAAACAATAGAGCCAATGGTTTATTTAACCCAATCCTCAATACTTGGGACAGTAAAATATACCCATCTAAAACAGATTCAAATTACCCTGACGGTATTCCTATGATCGGATCTATTTATGCGAGTCGAGGGCAATTATTTCAGGGGAGTGTCTGTTATCCCGGATTTTGCAATCCCCCGAGTATTACACCTTTTGCAGAACCCGGACCAGCCGATAATCCAACACCAATGCAACCACCATACCTACCCGGAATACCAGCACATGAATCGGGTGCGCTTCATCCATACTACAGGGGATTTTCTCAACAAGGTGAATCTGAGGGTGGACAGCAGTATGGTGCTCTCGAAGCTAACTTTTTTGGTACAGATGATCCAGACAATGAAGAAATTGATTGGGATGTATTCGATCAAGCATTGGGTGGAAACGCTTCAGAGCGAATATTAGATCCATCTTTGTTTGATGCAGAGGGTAATCCTCTGATCGACATTAAAAAGAACTTTTCATTTTGGGCAAACTCAGGTCAATTATCAAATAATATTCCAGATGAATTGCGAAATGATCCCAATTTCCTAAAGGATTTTAGGGTTCCAAATAGAATTAATGAAAGAAACTTTATCAATCAAGATAATTTAGAGTGTATTCCATATCCAGATGCTTTGGGTAGAGAATATAGACGTGATAGCACATATGTTATGAATTCTGCAAATTTAACCATATTAGATGCAAATTTGAACGATGAATCAGGAAGAAAAATTGAATATGCGGCCGCACACGCAGACATATATTACATTGTTCTGGATGACGGTACTGTTCGCGCAATGTCATATAGGGTTGCTGATTCGGATAGTTTGGTGTGGTATCCTTCTCGTGGACCAATTGATCGTGATGTTACTCAAGCTCGCGTTGGTATTATTGGAGATAACGCTACATCCGCTGATAGAGAGGTTATATCACTTAGTTCGGGCATTAAACTGTCAAGTGTAGCTACAAAAACCAAATCACCAGAACCTGATCCGGTGACTCCATCGACGCCCACACCACCACGTCAGTCACCACCACCACGTCAGTCATCACCGCCACGTCAGTCACCACCACCAATGTCACCACCATCATCTGGTGGGTATGGATATTAGTTTTTTATGTTTACTTATTAAATAAACCATATATAATAGTGTTTTTATACAATATAGTCGGAGATTTTTGTTATGAGTACAGAGTTACCAAGTTTATATCAGTCGTTTATTCACCTATCCCGTTACTCTAGATGGTTACCGGAAATAGGCAGGAGAGAGACTTGGTCTGAAACTGTTAGTCGTTATTTTAACTTCTTTGAGGAACACCTTAAGGAGTTTCATAATTACAATGTATCAAAGAAGGAACGAGAAGAACTCGAAACTGCTGTTCTTAACCTAGAAGTCATGCCTTCGATGAGAGCACTCATGACGGCCGGAGAAGCTCTTAAGCGAGACAACATTGCAGGATATAATTGTTCCTTTGCTAGTTCAGGTAGAGTTCGTGCCTTTGATGAAATTTTATATGTACTTATGTGTGGTACTGGTGTTGGGTTTAGTGTCGAACGTGATTTCCTTAAGAAACTTCCTACAATTGCAGAAGAATTTGAAGATAGTGATACGACCATTGTTGTACAGGATAGTAAGATGGGTTGGGCTAAAGCATATAAGGAACTCAACTCCCTTCTTATTGGAGGTCAGATTCCGAAATGGGACTTATCTAAAGTTAGATCTGCCGGAGCAAAACTCAAAACTTTCGGTGGTAGAGCTTCGGGTCCGGAGCCATTGGACGATTTATTCCGATTCACGGTGGATACCTATCAGAAAGCTGCTGGAAGAAAACTCACATCAATCGAGTGTCATGATGTCATCTGTAAGATTGCTGAAATTGTCGTGGTTGGGGGAGTACGAAGAAGTGCCCTTATCTCACTCTCGTCGCTTACCGATGAACGGATGCGTGATGCGAAGCACGGACAGTGGTGGGTTTCCGACCCACAAAGAGCATTATCGAATAATTCAGTAGCATATAGAGAGAAGCCTGAGATTGGTACGTTTATGGAGGAATGGGTTTCACTCTACAAGAGTAAGTCCGGTGAGCGTGGTATCTTCAATCGAGATGCGGCCAAGAAACAAATTGAACATGCAAATAATCATAGAGAATCTATGGGTGATGGTTATCGATTGCGAGAAACTGATCATGAATTTGGTACCAACCCATGTAGTGAGATCATTCTCCGTGATAAAGAATTCTGTAACCTCACCGAGATTGTTGTGCGTGGAGACGATACGAAAGAATCCCTTGAACGCAAAGTGCGTCTTGCTACGATTCTGGGAACTTGGCAGTCAACTCTAACTAACTTTAAGTATCTGTCAAGTGAGTGGGAACGTAATTGTGAAGATGAACGACTTCTTGGTGTATCAATGACAGGTATCATGGATTGTAAGCTCACTAACGGTAAGTCTAAGGGACTAGAAGAGCTTCTAACGCATCTGAAGACTACCGCAATAGTAGAGAACAAGAAGACAGCAAAGAATATTGGAATAAATGAATCTGTTGCTATTACATGCGTAAAACCTAGTGGAACTGTCTCTCAGTTAGTTGACGCTGCTTCTGGGATTCATGCTCGACATAACCCAAATTATATTCGTACTGTTCGTGCAGATATCAAAGATCCATTATGTACATTTATGGATGAAATTGGATTTCCATGTGAACCTGATGTGATGAAGCCAGAACATACAATGGTATTTTCATTCCCAATGAAGGCACCAAAAAATGCAGTGTTCCGTATGGATCTTACTGCGCTAGAACAACTGGAACTTTGGTTAAAGTATCAGAAGTTTTGGTGTGAACACAAACCATCAATAACCGTTTCAGTCAAAGAGTCTGAGTGGATGGAAGTTGGGGCATGGGTGTGGGAACATTTTGATGATGTCTCCGGTGTATCATTCTTACCATTCTCGGATCATACATATAGACAAGCTCCTTATCAGGATTGCACTGATGAAGAGTACAAAGAACTTTTAGCTTCCATGCCACAAGATGTGGATTGGAGTAGATTGGGAGAGTACGAACAAGAAGACAATACAGCGGGAACGCAGACGTTTGCTTGTTCAGGAAATTCATGTGAAGTAGTTGACTTAACAACTAATTCATGATACAATAGAACTTTTATTAATCCAGTGTGTTCGTCGGAGCATGGACACATTATACTCTTATACAAGGAGAAACCTATGAGTAAAGATACTGGAAATTGTCCCGCCGCAGGTTGCGGTAAAGATTTTGTACAGAGCTGGCTTGGAAAGATTGGAATTACCCGATCCCTCCTCATCAGTCTCGCCCTTGTCCCATTCGCATGGGATGGTGTCCTCTGGTTCCGAGATGCGATCGCAACCATCTGGGACTCAGTTACTACTTGGGGTGGCTGAAGCCACTAAAGGAGATCTACTATGATTAATATCGCAACAGTACTTCTTTCTGCACCTCTTATGACTGGTGCAGCCGAAAACGTAAATGTCCATGAGCTTATCATGGGTGTTCGCGAAGACTCGATGACTCACATGAGTCTCAAGTCTGAAGAATCTCCCGTCACCGTGGATGTTTCTGGTTTCATTCAGTTCCGTTATCTATGGAACGCTGGTGGATCAAACGAAACAACTCGGGGATTTGACATTGATCGTGCTCGAATTGCCTTTTCGGGTGAGGTTTATGGATTTGACTATGGAGTAAGTGGTCAGTGGAGTGACACCGAGTTTGTACTGAAGGATGCTTTCCTCAGTAAGAACATCGGTGGTTTTGATGTGAAGGCGGGGCAGTTCGTTACCAGCTTCTATAGCGGGTACGTCTCTGATCCAACCACGCTTGTCACTGGTGACTATACTGTCACAGCCCTCACATATGGCCAAGGTTGGTCACAGGGTATCGAAGTCAGCAAGAGCTTCGATGATTTTTCTTTCTACGCATCATACAATGATGGTTTTAACACTGACAACAGTAGCTTTGGTGACAATGACTACGGACTTAGTGGACGCGTAGAATATGATGGTTTTGAGAACATCACTCTTGGTGGTGCATTTGCAAACGAACAGACTGCTACCGATAGTTACGATAGCTTTACGTTTGATGCTGGTGTAGAGTGTGGCGAATTTAAGTTTGATGCTGCTTATGTTGCGTCGAACCGAGTCAACGACAGTTGGAGTAATTATTCTGTCGTTGGTACTGCCAGCTATCTTCTTAGCCATGACGTACAGCTATTTGGTCAGTACGAATATGGTGTCATGGATGGCGTCAATTCGGATCTAAATCTCGCTACTATTGGTGCGAATGTTATCTTTAATTCCAATGTAAGGTGGACCAACTCTTTCGGGTATGCGCTAAACGCAGTCGATTCTGGGTATGATCTTACCAATACTGGATGGGAAACTTCCACCACTGACGGACAGTATCTCATCAAGAGCATGTTGACTGTTAGCTTTTAATATATAAAGTTATATTATACTGGGGGGTTGGATCACCCTCTATCCGTGTGCAAGAGGGGACGTTAGTCCCCTCTTGTTATTTTTAATACGAATATACTCTCTTGATGTTCTTTATTTTGTACCGAATACTTTTTCTAGTGATATTAATTACTGGCATTTTATTTCTCCTCTTTTGATGTATTTATTTAATATAACTACTTAGAAGGAAAAATTATGTTAATAGCCGGAATCGATTATTCATTGTGTGGTCCAGCAATTTGTGTTTATAGGGGAGAAATTACCGATACTTTCTCTTTTAATAAATGTAAATTTTACTATCTTACAGATACTAAAAAATATGCAAAGACTTTTTTGTCAAATATACATGGTAGTGTTTTTGAAGAATATAATCACGACTGTGAACGATATGATACAATTTCCGCATGGGCAGCCGATGTTTGCTATGGTTGTGATCAAGTTGGTTTAGAGGGATATGCCTATGGTGCAAAGGGTAGAGTATTCCATATTGCAGAAAATACTGGCATACTAAAATATAAATTCTTTCAGAATAATATTCCAGTAGAAGTTATAACTCCGTCTGAAGTTAAGAAGAGAGCTTGTGGGAAAGGTAATGCAAATAAAGCTGACATGCACAGTGCTTTTCACCGGGAAACAACTCATAATCTAGCTAAAATTATAACTCCAGACAAAACAGGCGTAACTAACCCCGTATCAGATATTGTTGATGCGTATTTTGTTTGTAAGTGTTTATATGATAATATAAAATATACTATGATTTAAGAATTTAATTCTTTATTCTTCTCTATTTCGTGATCTATCCAATTTTGATAACAATCAACACGAGTAGATGAATTTTCTATGATTGTTCCGTCAATCTGTGAAAAGCTGATTAGGATTCCTATTAATTGAAATCCTTTGGGACCAAACCAAAATAAACCACCACCAGAGTCACCAAACCAGATACTCCCATTATGTGGTAGCATCTTGATTTGATTTTCTTCGTTGTATAGAACACCGTAGTATCGAAATGTGCTGAGTGACGATGCCTTTTTAAATCCCCTAGAGTAGCCAATTGTTGTAACATAATCCCATTTTTTTATGCTACTAATAACGTCATCAATTCTGCTAACTGGATTAACTCCAATAACATTTTCTGTTAGAAATACTAACCCAATGTCGTGGTTTATATGTGTTCCGTCTTCGTAGCATATGGTGTAGTCGATTGGGTAGTTTTTCCCAGCAAATTCTACGTATGAAATATCGGTATCAATTAAACAGTGCGCCGCAGTAAGTGCAACATTTGTTTCTATCAGAACAGCGGAACCTAGAACTTTACCTGTTGAACGACGTAGAGATCCTACAAAACCAAACGCATTATCATCAAGAGGGATGAATGGTTTAAATTCTGGTGGTGATTCTGTTTGATTTTCTGTGGGTTTTTGTGAAGACTTTTCTAATGTAGAACAGCCTGAGAGTTGGTTCATGACGACTAGCAAGCTCACTGCATATGCTACTAGTTTGTTTTTTGACATCATAGTATATATGGCTAAATATGCTATTTTTTGTATAAATTTTGTATTTTATTAATTAAAAACACCGGTTGGAGATGTCCCCCAACCGGTGTTTCTGTAAAGTGTTTAAATTTTACTTATCCCACTTCTCTAGTATATCATCGTTGTTGGCGTAGTCATTCCATTTGTGACTTGCTAACTTAGATGCATCTCCTTCATAGTGAACACCCGTAGCAGGACTCGTCCAAGGCAAGGTCATCGTTTCCGGATCGAATCGAAGTTCCTCCGGTGTACCACTTCCCTGTCCTGATGTAGCATCTGGAGTCGGCATGAAATACTCTTCCTTATCTGGTGTACGATAATTGTCTCGCCACATGACGTTGGTGTACATGGGAGATCCGTAACCATTTTCAAATGGGTATTGGACTTCGACTTCTTCTCCTGTGTACTTGTTCTTGGTTTCAATACCGTTCCAGTTACCTTTACCGAACATGATGTTGTCTTGGAACAAGCAGTTGCGAGTGTTGTGTACACCCCATGCAAACATTCTTGCTCGTCCAACGACAAGACTACCATCTTCACGTCTAACTCCGGGGTAGTTCTCGTCATCGATACCTGCCCACTGAGCGATTCGGTTTCCTACGAACGCAAAGTTTCTGAATTCAGATTCCTCTAGATCGTTTCTTCCGAACGAACCGAACAATTGTTGTCCACCATTTCGATCCCACTCAGTAACATACCGAATGATGATGTTCTCCTGAATAACCTTTTCATCATGCTCACCACCAGTGTGAGTCTGGACCAAGTCTACATGGACTCCACTCTTTGGTGGTGGTGTACCATCGTCATCGAGATGCCAACCGTGACGAGATGTCGATAGATTCGACACAAGATGAGAATAACCAGTGAGGATAATATCACCGAGACACAGATCATAGTGTGACTGGATGTCAACGATACGCATTGCGGGTTGGAAGTGTCGCTTCCATGTAGAACCGATTGAGAAGATATGCGGTCCACTCTTTGTCATTTCACTGCCTGACTCTCTAGTCTTTCCTTCGATCAAGCAGTTGTCGAAACAGTACATGCTTTGTCTTCCACCGTTGAGTATGCCATCACCATCTTCTACTGTATCGGGTACGATGTGGACATTTTTGAAGTAGAGTTTACACTTCCATGTGCCGTTATGCTGTCCGACGATAGGACATAGATCTGCCTTAACTGCGGCTTCAATTGTCACCCACTGATCGTCTTTCATACCAGACGAGTTTACACTTCGAAGATCACGGTCTTCGCTGTTCGATGCAAGTTTATGTTCACCTTCGAGTAGTTTGATGACACGCCCTGCGTTGGTGTCACCCTTAACAAGACCATGGTACGCTGCTTTATGAATCGTAGCAAATGGATTCTCTCTGGAACCATCACCAGTCTCGTCGTTACCCTTGCCACTTACATAGAATGCGGGATCATAGTCTGGTCCCCATGTCTGGTTGTTTGGGAATACATCGAGTCCACAGATTGATGGGTAGTCGAGGAATGAACCCTTTAATTCAAGGGGAATGCCAACCTTGGGGTAGACCTTTGCACTGATGCGAAGTCGCTCTCCGTGCTTGAACTGTACAGGATTGAATTCAAAGAACCATTCGAGTTCACCAGTCTCTTCGTTGAGACGTTCTTCTGTAGCAATGCCAAGAATGTTTGAGTATTC
>JGI24005J15628_10000257_pt1 | contig 32387 bp, 32 predicted proteins | sample LinPmetageLP40_FD_15628 | JGI IMG/M metagenome (IMG submission 15628)
ACCAGAACCAATGGAAACAGCAGTAGAAGCATTCAACAAAGCCAACAATCTGCGAGCCACATCAGAGGGCATCACTCTTGAAGATATAAACAACACTTTGCGTACTATTGCGTCAATTGATCAACAAACACTTAGACAAATTCAGAGGCAGACCAAGTTTGAGTATTAAATACTTGCAAAATACAGTAAAGCACCATATAATATAAGTCATGAGTTGGAAAAAATATTTTAATTTGGTTACACCGGACGGTTCAATGAGTCCAGTGTCAGGAACCAACAGTGCAAATCCCATGTCAGCAGTGGGACGCAGAAACTACACATCATATCTTCCGGAAGTTTACACAGGTCATCCCAACAGGATGGAAAGATACTTTCAATATGATCAAATGGATCAAGATTCGGAAGTCAATGCGGCACTAGACATCATTGCAGAATTTTGCACACAGCCTAACAAGGTCACAGAAACTCCATTTGATATTCACTACAAAGACAAACCCACAGAATCAGAAGCATTGATTCTTAGAGACGCATTGAAACAGTTTAACACNATTAATGATTGGTCGAGACGAGCATTNAGAATGTTCAGAAACACTTTGAAATACGGAGATTCATTTTTTATCAGAGACCCAGAAACACAAGAGTTGATTCATGTGGCTGCATCCAAGTGTGACAAAGTTATTGTGAATGAGTCGCAAGGCAAAAAACCTGAGCAGTATGTGTTTAGAGATTTGAATTTGAATTTAGAATCTCTGTCAGCATCACAGGTTTCAGCCAATGTGACATACTCATCACCAGGATCGTCTGCCATTGCAGATTCACAGTATGGTGGTGGTCGCGGAGGTGCAGGTGGTGGAGCAGGATTTGCTGGCACATATGGTCAACAGGGCGGAAGATTCGAAACCACAATCAACCAATATGCTATTGATGCAAATCATGTGGCACATGTGTCACTGTCAGAAGGTTTAGATTCTAACTTTCCTTTTGGCACATCCATATTAGAAACTGTATTCAAAACATTCAAACAAAAAGAACTGCTTGAAGACGCAATCATAATTTACAGAGTACACAGAGCACCAGAAAGACGTGTGTTCTACATTGATGTGGGCAACATGCCAACACACATGGCCATGGGTTTTGTAGAACGTGTGAAAAACGAAATACATCAAAGACGAATTCCTTCTATATCAGGTGGCAGTAACCAAATTGATGCCACATACAATCCTTTGTCCATTAATGAGGATTATTTCTTTCCGCAGACTGCAGAAGGCAGAGGTTCAAAAGTTGAAACATTGCCAGGTGGTACAAATCTTGGAGAAATAGATGATCTAAGATATTTCACTAACAAATTATATCGTGCATTGAGAATTCCTTCATCATATTTGCCAACTGGACCAGATGATGGTGCAAATCCACAGTATTCAGATGGCAGAGTAGGCACTGCGTACATTCAAGAATTAAGATTTAACAAATATTGTGAAAGATTACAAGAAATTGTTATACCGCCTCTGAATGAAGAGTTCAAACTGTTCCTAAAAAACAGAGGCATCAACATAGACACATCTTTATTTGATTTAAAATTCTCATCACCACAGAATTTTGCCGCATACAGACAGATAGAATTAGACAATCAACGTGTACAAGCATTTACACAGATAGAACAAACACCATATTTGAGCAAAAGATTTGCTCTCAAGCGTTTCTTAGGACTATCAGAAGAAGAAATTGCAGCCAACCAGAAAATGTGGGCAGAAGAAAAAGGCGAATCCAAGGAAGATGCAGTACAAGGCGCTGATTTACGTAACGTAGGTGTTACTGGAGGCGGTCTGGCATCAGATATTGCAGGACAAACTGAAGAAGCACCAGATGCTCCAATTGAAGATGAAGAAGCAGGTGAGTTGGATGCTGACGATGAAGAGGACGTAACGGTTTAAATACAACATGCAATTATTTGAATTCTTTGATTCTTTGGATAGTGGTGTTAGACACCTAACTGATCAAGACGCTACTGCATATGATCTCAACAACGACACAAGAAAATCAAGACTCACTCTTGAAATGATCAATCAACTCAGACAGTCCATACAGCAGAGACGCAAAGAACAACGTGAAGACAGAGAACTGTATCAAAAAATGTATGGTGGATCAGTTGCTGACTCGGCCGAACCCACTCTATAATAATTAATTTCGTACATGGCAGGAAGAGGACGACAATGGAGAAAAGCGGCTCTTGAAGCAGTGCTTCGTGGCGAAGACACTGTAAAATGTTTCAACAAGATCGGCAAAGTATCGGGATGGCTTACTGCAGAACAGATTGCCAATGCATCAGAAGAAATAAAAAAGTACTCTGAAGTAAAAATCAATGTACGCACTCCTGCTCCACCCAAACCCAAATTACCCACCGAGCCTCAACCTCCTATACCTGCGAAAGACACTGATTACAAACCTGCAGATGACATATGCTTTATTATTGCCAACGGTGAATCAAGAGCAAAATTTGATCTTAACAAATTAAAAGGCAAAGGTTACATCATTGGCATGAATGTGTTGCCTATTGCACAGGATTTTTGGCCAGATGCACTCATAGCAGTGGATATTCCCACTGTGAAGTACATTTGCGANCATGAAAAACAAGTGCCAGACAAGTTAGAGATGTGGTCCTACCCACGTGGAGCAATTAAAGACCCTAGAGTCAAACGTTTGAGCAGAGATTGGGGTTGGTCTTCTGGCCCAACATCCACAAGAATAGCACTTGAGTACAAAAAGTACAAAACACTCTACATTTTAGGCATGGACTTCTTTGGCAAAACTGCTGACGGAGAGATCAACGAAAAGAATGGCAGGAAATTAAACAATATGTTCAAAGGCCATGCTCGTTATCGCAAAGCAGGCAGTGATCGCACGTATTTTGGCAATTGGCTGAATCANATGGTCACCAATTGTACGACCCATCCNAATGCAAAATTCTTTCATGTGGTAACAGATAATCAAAAATCACCTAATAAACTAGCACAAAAAACAAATTGGATAGACATTAACTACAGTAAGTTCGAAGAACATCTTCAAAAAATGCCTAAAAAGAGTCCTTAAAAGGGCCATCTCAGTAACAATATCTTAAATATCAGCACTAAAAGGAGGCAATTATCATGTCTAAATTTGAAAAACTCCTTGACTTGCTAGTAAATGAGCAAAAGGATGAAGCTGAAAAGCTATTCCACGAGATTGTTGTTGAGAAATCAAGATCAATCTACGAAGGCATTCTAGCAGACGAGGAAGCAGAAGCAACTGATGAATCAGCAGACAAAGATGACGCTGATGAAGTTGACGAAGCAATGCACAAGTCCAAGAAGAAAATGGACAAAAAAGATGACAAAGAAGAAATGAAGGAAGATGAAGCAGACGAAGAAGAAGAGCCTGCAGAATCAACTGACGAAACTATCGAAGAAATCGGCGGAGACGCAACTGATGACCTTATCTCTGATATCGAAGCAGAGGCAGAAGGCATGGACATGGACGACGAAGACGGCATGGATCATGATGGTGATTTCGACGATGATGGCGATCAAGATGGCGAAACAGAAAATATGTTTGAACCATTAGAAAAAGAGTTAGATGCTCTTAAGTCAGAGTTTGCTAAAATGATGGACGCAGACGATGACAAGCCAGAAGAATCAGTCGACGATGCATTTGCAGAGTCAAAAGATCCTGATACTATTGTTAAAGAGTATGCAGAAATGGTAAAAGACGGCCATGGTGCAGAAAAAATGGGCAAAGAATCAGGTGCTGACAGCAAAAAAGGCCCTGTTGCTTCACAAAAGAAAGCATTCACATCCGCTGGTGCTGTTAAGTTTATGTCAGGCGCAGAAGAAAAAGGCGGTGTTGGCAAAGCACTTGCCGGTGATACAGCAAAAGAAATGAGCATATCACCTAAGAATGCAGCCGGTCAGAAATCAGCATCAATGGAAACTGCTCCAAAGGCAATGGAAAAAGAAGCATCAATTGATAACGCAAAATCACCTGTTGCATCTAAGTAAGGAAACATAGGATATGCAAGTACTAAGTGAACATCTTACATTTGATCAAGCACAAGTAGTGGTTGAATCAAACCATGAAGGTAAGGAGTTATACATGAAAGGTATTTGTATTCAAGGCAATGTCAAGAATGCAAACCAAAGAGTGTATCCTACTTTCGAGATCGCCAAAGCAGTATCAAAAATATCCGATCAAATCGCCGGGGGCAGTTCCGTTCTCGGCGAAGTTGACCATCCTGAAGATTTAAAGATCAATCTTGATCGAGTGTCTCACATGCTAACAAGCATGTACATGGATGGCGCTAACGGATATGGCAAATTAAAAATATTACCTACACCAATGGGTAAGCTTGTAGAAACAATGCTACAATCAGGCGTAAAACTAGGCGTATCAAGTAGAGGCTCAGGCAACGTAGACGAAGGCTCAGGCAATGTATCAGACTTTGATATCATTACCGTAGATGTGGTGGCACAACCATCAGCACCTAATGCCTATCCGACTCCAATATATGAAGGACTCCTCAATATGAGAGGTGGTCAACAGTTGTTGGGTGTTGCAAAGGCAGTAAGGCACGATAAAAAGGCACAACGACACTTAAAAGAAGGAGTGATCCAGTTAATTCAGGATCTCAAAATAAAATAAGGAGACCAACATGCTAGACGTAATCAAACAACTCCTTGACAAAGACCTGGTAACAGAAGACAACCGCATCGCTATTGAAGAGGCGTGGGAATCTAAGTTATCAGAAGTCAAAGAATCAGCAAAAACTGAGGTCAGAGAAGAGTTTGCAAAACGATACGAACATGATAAGTCTGTTATGGTAGAAGCAATGGACCGCATGATGAACGAAGCACTTTCGAAAGAGATTGCTGAATTCGTAGAAGATAGAAAACAACTTGCGGCTCAAAGAGTAATGTACAAAAAAGGTGTTAGACCACACATGGAAACACTTCAAAAGTTCATTACAAAAACACTTGCCAACGAAATGGCAGAGTTACACAAAGATAGAACTACAGCGGCCGGACAAGTTAAGACACTTGAAGCATTTGTTACATCAACACTTGCAAAAGAACTTAACGAATTCGAAAGCGATAAGAAATCAGTTGTGGAAACTCGTGTAAAACTGGTCAAAGAAGCAAAAACAAAGTTTGCAGAAATTAGATCAGCATTCATTAAGAAGGCAAGCAAAATTGTTGAAAACGTAGTAAGTGATAATATCACTAAAGAGATGACTCAATTCAAAGAGGACATCAAGACTGCGAGAGAAAACAACTTTGGTAGAAAGATCTTTGAAGCATACTCAGCAGAGTATCTAACTTCATACCTTAACGAGACTTCTGAAGTACGTAAATTGCAAAAGAAACTCGACGAAGCTAACAACACAGTAAGTGAGAAAACAAAACTTTATGAGTCAGAAAAAATTCAAAAGTCAAAAATTGAATCAAGACACAGAAGAGATAAGATTCTCAACGAAATGCTACAGCCGCTGTCAGGCGACAAAAAAGAAGTCATGTCAAATCTGTTAGAAACAGTACAGACTGATAACTTAAAAACTGCTTTTAACAAATATCTTCCACACGTGATGAAAGATGTTAAGAAAGCTTCAATTATATCAGAATCAAAAACACAACACACAGGGAACAAACCACAGGCAACATCACAGGCAGTAAAACAAGATGCGGACGTATTAAACATCCGTAAATTAGCAGGTATAAAATAAGGAGAATATGGAAATGACATCCCAATTGCTAGAACACAAATGGCAGGAAACAAAATCAGCACTGATGGAAGGTGTTGAGGGCAACAAAGCTAAAAACTTGGATGTGGTCCTTGAAAACACACGCAGATACTTGTCAGAACAAGCTACTGCTGGCGCAACTAGTGCCGGTAACGTTGCTACTCTGAACAGAGTTATTTTGCCTGTGATCAGAAGGGTCATGCCTACAGTGATCGCTAACGAACTAGTCGGCGTACAGCCAATGACTGGTCCAGTTGGACAGATTCACACACTAAGAGTAAGATATGCTGACGCAACAACAGGCGGTGCAACAAACATCGCAACTGGTGACGAAGCATTATCACCTTTCAAGATCGCCGCTTCATACTCAGGTAATGACGCAGATCCTGCAAAAGGTTCTGCAACAGCAACACTAGAAGGTACGCCCGGTAATAAGTTAAACGTGCAAATCTTAAAGCAAGTTGTTGAAGCAAAGTCAAGAAAGCTATCAGCAAGATGGACTTTCGAGGCAGCACAAGACGCTCAAGCACAACAAGGCATCGACATCGAAGCAGAAATTATGGCCGCTTTGGCTCAAGAGATTACTGCTGAGATCGATCAAGAGATTTTAACATCTCTAAGAACATTGGCTGGTACAGCCTCTGGTGCATTTGATCAGTCTGCTGTTTCAGGTACAGCAACATTCGTAGGTGACGAGCATGCCGCATTGGCAGTTCTTATCAACGAACAAGCAAACTTAATCGCACAAAGAACAAGACGTGGTGCGGGTAACTATGCAGTTGTTTCATCAGAAGCATTAACAATACTACAATCAGCAACAACATCAGCATTTGCACGTTCAACTGAGGGCGTATTTGAAGCACCAACAAACACAAAGTTTGTGGGTACTTTAAACAACTCAATGAGAGTGTATGTTGACGGTTATGCCGCAAGTGGTACAGATGTATTAGTAGGATACAAAGGTTCATCAGAAGCAGATGCTCCAGCATTTTACTGTCCTTACATACCGTTAATGTCATCAGGTGTGGTACTTGATCCGGCTACATTCGAGCCAGTAGTAAGCTTCTTAACAAGATATGGTTATGTTGAGTTATCAAACACAGCATCATCTCTTGGTAATGCGGCAGACTATCTTGCAAGAATTAGTGTTTCTAACATATCATTCAAGTAAGACTAAACAAATTAAAAGGGGGGATTTATTCCCCCTTTTTTTATGACTTCATAAATAGTACGCAATGGCAAAAGTATTAAGAGATTCAGAAAGCGTAGAAGTACAATCAAAATTTGGTGCTAACACAGCCGGAACATTTGGTACATTTGCCGCTACAGACACAACACCTAGTGTCGCTACAGGCAATCTTTGGAAGAGTCACGCTTCTACACAAACATTGACCACATTCGATGATGGCACACCAGGACAGATTATAACAGTGATTTCCACTGCCGCAGTGACATATGATGTTACCAGTACCACACTTAAAGGCGGTTCAACTGACATTGTGACTGCATCAGGTGATGTAACCAATTGGGTGTATGATGGAACCAATTGGTATCTAATATCATTCATGGATGTGTCAGCAGACTTATCCGGCGGACAGTAAAGTACAATAAATACTTTTGCAGTGAAATTTCGAGACTTTAAAATAATAATTGATGGCACTTTAGACAATGACGATGATGCAGAATCAATCAAAGCCATGTTTGGTGGCCAGGTAAAAGTTCAAGAGCCAGACAAAGAAGAAACCACAGATGACAATGGATTCGATAGCGAAGATCCAGTTAAAAAAAATGTTGCTTTTCCTTTACAACAAGAAATAGAATTAGCCAAAGCAGAGCAAGGCAAACAATCAGATACCATTGATGATATCACCGATGAAGAAGACATCGAAGCAGAACAGGACAGTATTCCTTTGCCGACACTGCTAGGCGGAACACCTGTAGATGACAAAGGCCAATTCAAAGACAAAGACGAAGAAGACGAAGAAGAAGACGAAAAATCTAAAAAGGAGTAACACATGGCTTTTAGAAAAATAAAAGGCTCCTTCAAAAACAAAGACATATCCACACACGTTATCGAAGATACCTATCTTGCACACGACACTGTTACAGGTCAATTAAGAATTGGTGACGGAGTTACTCCAGGCGGTACACTAGTCACTACTAGTGGCGGAGGTGGAGGTAGCAGTACTACTCTGTTTGTGGCGGACGATTCGGCCACTGTGGAAATTGCAAGTGGAGGATCCTTGTACATCCAAGGCGGCGATGGTATACAAACATCTGCCAATTCAGATGGCAGTATCACAGTGAGTTCAACAGGTACTTCAGCACAAGGCATTACATTTGTAGGCGATGATTCAGCCGGATTAGCAATTCAAGATGGCGGTTCTCTATACATCAGAGGCGGATCAGGCATTGAAACAACAACCAATTCAGATGGCACCATCACAGTATCTTCAACAGCAAGTGCTGGCGCTGACCTTGGCGACTTACAAATTGTTGGGTCAAAACTATCTGTACAAGACAGTAGCAGTATTGGTATTGGTATAGAAAATGTTAGAATTGTAGGTAGCAGTTTTAGTGTAGATGATTCTACAGACACAGGTTTTGAATTTGATGGACATCTAGTACCAGCACAAGATGGTGTGTATGATTTAGGAAAAGAGGGAAGACGATGGAAGACTGCGTATTTGTCTGCAGAAACAATTGATCTAGGAGGTGCTACCATTTCATCAGACGGAAGTGGCGCTATATCAATTGCATCCACAGGAGTTATTTTGCCAGCAGAATCCAAAGTTGGTACCAACTCTATTGCACTGAATGGTACTACAGATAAAACTTCGACTAGACCAGTGCAACTTGTAAAACTTTTCACCTCAGACGGCAGTACATCACTAACAGATACACAACTTTTACTCAGTACTCCTGCGGTTACTTTAGAGTTCAATGCCACCATTGAAACTGCCGCAGTGTATACCGAAGCAGGGCAAACATTTCAATTGGCTAACGGTGCAACACTGACTACTCAAGATGCAGTCACACTGTTTCAATTTTAGTTCTATAAATATTATTCATGGCAGATAAAACCCCAATCAGAGTTGTATTCGACGCAGACAACGTTGCCACTGGTTTAGGAGAATTTCAATCTGGTGAGACAATTCCTTTATCAAATGGTGGCACTGGTTCAGCACTCACAATCGGCGGTGTTGGCCAAGTATTACGTGTAAACTCTGCAGGTAATGGGTTAGAATTTGCTGATCAAGGTGACATAGATGTAATTGCATCTACAGATTCAACTGGTGTTCAAGTACAAGATGATTTGAATATATCAGGTGTGTTAAGCGCCAATCAAATAGACACAAACATTATTACATCTCAAGATTCCGCAGGCATTTTAATTAACGATGCTTTGATAATAGCAGGGCCGCTTAAAGCAGACGGATCAACTGCTATTCAAATCGAAGACAGTGTAAATGTTACAGGCTTAATCACTTCCAGCGGTAATATTATTACTGATGACGGCATCACTGCCGCAGGCACTATCACATCAGCCGCTACTGTGGCCACAGGTAGTATCACAGCAGGTACATCTTTCATCATAGGCAACGCAGATATAAATGAAACTGATTTAGAAAAACTTGATAGCATCACAAATGGCACAGCTGCCGCGAACAAAGCAGTGGTTGCTGACGGCAACATCGATGTTACAAGTTTAAGAAATGTTACTGCTTCTGGCATACTGACTTCATCCAGTTTGGTTACAGAAACCATTTCATCTGCTGATTCAACCAGTGTGCTGTTTAACGATGGCATCACAGTTGGTGGCCCTATCAGAGCAGATGCATCCACAGGCATACAGGTAGAAGATTCTATTAATGTGTTAGGAAAAATCACACAAAGTGAAACTCCTGTCACTGGAGATGATGTAACTACTGTGTCTTTTGTAGAGGAAAATTTTTCAAAATCAGGCTTTCCGCTGTCAACACAATCAGAATTTCCTTTATCAGATGACTCTACAGCCACAGATTTTCAAGACAATGATGCCGCAGTTGGTGACACAGCAGCCACAGATGCATTTGGTGTAGGTGTACAAACAGTGTATGACTGTATGGAACCTATTGGTAGTATAACCACTACAGATTTGGCTTTAACTGAGAGTCACGTAGGAGCTTAATAAATATACGATGCCAACAACAGTCCAATTCAGAAGAGGAACCACAGCACAGAATAATGCATTTACAGGAGCAGTGGGTGAGATCACTGTTGATACAACCGATGATAGATTAGTTGTGCATGATGGTACCAACGCAGGAGGCTCTAGAGCCGCACTTGCTTCAGAAACAATTTTCAAAGTGTCGGGAGACGACTCAGTGGGATTATACCTACAAGGCGGCACTGACGTGCTACAGATTTCAGGTGGTAACGGAATAAGCACTTCAACTGCATCCACTGGTGTGTTGACCATTGCTATGGATGGAGATATCACCACAGTGAATTCTATTTCTTCTGAAGATTCCACAGGTATTGTAATCAATGATAATCTAATAATAGCAGGCACAATTAAATCAGATGATTCAACTGCACTGCAAATAGATGAAGCAGTAAACATATCAGGCGCACTGTTTGCAAACGGAGCATTCAGCACCAACAGTACTGTCACATCAGGTGCAATTACATCGTCAAGCAGTATTACATCAGGCAGTTCGTTCATCATTGGATCAGCAGATATTAATGAAACTGATCTCGAAAAAATAGATGGCATCACAAACGGCACAGCGGCAGCTAATAAAGCACTTGTGGTAGATGGGTCAAAAGATATTGGCACACTTGGCACAATTACAGCGGCCACTGGCGACTTCCAAACTATAAAAATTAATGAAATATCTTCCGATGACTCAACTGGAATTCAGATTGCTGATGCAGTAAACATATCAGGAGCACTGTTTGCAAATGGTGCATTTACAACCAACAGCACAATTACATCAGGTACAATTACATCAGGTGCAATTACATCATCAGGCAGTGTCACATCAGGTGGTTCATTTATAATTGGATCAGCAGATATTAATGAAACTGATTTGGAAAAATTAGACGGCATCACAAATGGAACTGTGGCGGCATCAAAAGCAGTTGTTGCTGACTCTAACAAAGACATAGCAGGATTTAGAAATGTAACAGCAACAGGATCGTTCATTATTGGATCGGCTGATATGAATGAAACTGATCTTGAAAAAATAGATGGCATCACAAACGGCACAGCGGCAGCCAACAAAGCACTTGTAGCAGACGGTGATATCGACATAGACACAATTAGAAACTTAGGCATGACTGGCAACATTGAAGTTGGTGGCGATGCACAAATAGGCGGCAACTTGACAGTGTCAGGTACCACAACATCAGTGAACACAACAAGTTTGGAAGTTGCAGATGCACTTATAGAATTAAACAAAACTAACTCCGGCGGTGCGGATGTTGATGCTGGTATATTCATTCAACGTGGATCAGCAGGAAACGCCGCAGTGTTTTACTGGAACGAAGGCGATGATAAATTCAAAGCAGTATTATCAGACTCTGTTGCAACAGCAACATCAGTAACAGATAGTTCACAGGCCACAATAGTTGCAAGTCTTGAAGGCACTAGTGTAACCGGTACTACTGTGATTGGTGGTACAACAACTATTAATGCGGCAACTATTACGAACAGTACAGGTGCTATTTCCTTCGACAATGAAAATTTAGTAACCACAGGTACAATTGGTGGTGGAACAATTACTGGTACAGCATTTACATTGACTTCAGGATTTACAGCCACACAATCAAGTGGTGATGTGACTGTGGCCAATTCAACTTCGGACAAAGATTTAATATTCACTGTGAATGATGGCGGGGCTGCCACTGAGGTGTTTAGATTAGATGGCGATGTATCAGCACTGAAGATTGCGGCAAGTAAACAACTACAACTAGGTGCCGCTGAAGAAAGTATATCAGGTGACGGCACAGACATTACTTTTGCAGTTGGGTCAGGTGGTGACATCAACATACCAGCAAGTATTGGTTTAACTTTTGGCGACGATGCAGAAAAAATTGAAGGTGATGGCACTGACTTAACCATAACTGGTAACAACATTAACCTATCACCAACAGCAGATGTAAACATACCCGCAAGTAAAGGATTGACCTTTGCAACAACAGAAAAAATAGAATCAGATGGTACTGACTTGACTATTACAGTTGGATCAGGTGGTGACATCAATATACCAGCAAGTATTGGTATAACTTTCGGTGATGACGGAGAAAAAATTGAAGGTGATGGCACTGACTTAACCATAACTGGAAATAATATTAACCTATCACCAACAGCAGACGTTAACATACCCGCAAGTAAAGGATTAACTTTTGCAACAGCAGAAAAAATTGAATCAGACGGCACTGACTTGAATATCACAGTAGGTGCAAATGGCGACATAAACATACCTGCCAATATTGGTTTGACTTTTGGCAATGATGGCGAGAAGATAGAAGGTGATGGTACAGACCTTACAATAGCAGGCAACAATATTAATTTGAGTGCCGCGGCCGCAGTTGTTGTACCAAGTGGAATACCAATTCAATTTGTTGATGCTAATGAAAAAATAGCATCTGACGGTACAGACTTAACCATTGACTCAGGTGCAAAAATTAATCTTTCAGCAACTACAGATGTACACCTTCCAACCAGTGTTGGTTTAGTATTTGGTGCTGGTGAGAAAATTGAAGGGGATGACACAAACTTAACAATCACATCAGGCGGTACTGTGATTGCCAGTTGTACCAGTTTGGTTACCACTGTGCTAGACGTAAACATAATTCAATCAACTGACTCTGCAGAAATATTGATAAATGAAGCATTGAGAGTCTCAGGTACAATAACTGGTACTGTGACACAGGCACAATATGCTGACTTGGCTGAGATATTTCCAACAGACGAGACCAATCTAGAACCAGGGGATGTTGTGCATTTTACCGGCAACAAAAAAGTTGGCAAGTGCAATGAAGATGCTCATGCATCTGTTGCAGGTGTTATATCCACAGAACCAGGCTTCCTTTTAAATGAAGGTGCAGTTGGTGTAAAACTAGCAATGACTGGACGTGTTCCTTGCAAAGTGACTGGCACAATCAATCCAGGAGACTTATTGGTATCTGCAGGCAACGGAAGAGCCAGAGCAGAAGCAAATCCATCTATTGGTACAGTGATAGGTAAAGCATTAGAGAGTAAAGATACTGCCGGCAATGATGTCATCGACATCATGATCACAATGATGTAATTAGACTATCAAGTCTAAAATAGTTTGCAATTTAGTTTTAATCTGTTTGTTTTGTAAAGTTTTTCTAACACCTTCATGCAGAGGCAGTGGCCATGCATTCATAGACACCCAAGCATATCCTGAGTGCTCTTGGTTCAGTCTGGGCGTAAATTCTTGATCTACTACACATACAAAGGTATGAAACTTGAATTTAGTGTCTTTGGATACAAATAATTCTAAAGGTATTGTTTTTAAGATTGTAGGCGCAAAGCCAACCTCTTCAACAATCTCTCTTTGGAGTCCTTGCCATGGAGTTTCAGTATCAATGGATTTCCCACCAACCATGCCCCATGTGCCTTTTTGTTTTGCTGAACGACTCAGAAACAAAAATCTTTTTGTAAGTTTGGCATAGAACAGACAGCCAGAACAAATTATTTCACTCATACAAGTATTTTATACTCTAAAATTCAATAGTCCAAGTGCCTGGTTCATAAAAACCTTCATATGATTTGACCCACATGCTGTTTTCAGGCAACCACTTGTATTGAATACCACTTGTTAGGTTAGTGACATAATGCACTTGATTGAAAGTGCTGTCACCTAGTGATGAAGAATCTAAATTGCCTCTAAGTAATTGCGTAGACCCATCATCGAAATCAGCATTAAAGTCTACAACAAAAATATTGCCGACTTTTTCTACGATGTCATTTGCATTTGCAATAAGGTTGCCCCAAGCACTTGGCCCTACATTAACAGTTGAGTCATCCTTTGCACTACCAATAGATTCCGTCAGCAAATATCTTGTGCCATTTGGTGCATTTACTGGATTAAAAGTTAATGGATTTATTACCGCATCAACAGCATTCATTGTGTTAGTTGGTACTGTGTCAACGTCAACAGTGAACAGCAGTGTTGTTTCGTCTTGTGGATCAATGGCCACTGTGCCAGTTACATTTACTATAATGTCATCGCCATTTATATTTGTCGCTGATTGTTGTAGTTTTACTTGAGATGCGCCTCCTAGTATTGTTTTTGAATACAGTGCTTCTAGTTTGTGCCAATTGATCTTTGTGCCATACTGTGATTGCGATTCAAATGCTTTGTTTTGTCGGTTGTCAGCATGAGTTGTGAGACCATTTCCCGCTTCTCCTAACAGTGTCATTCTATTGCCCAGTAACAGCACAGCATAATTGCCTGGAGTAGTTATTTGTCTTGACAGTGATTCGCCTAGCATCTCCTCTAGAGTATTTTCCCCACCATCATCAGCAAACATTGATGTAATGATATTTGTAATAACGCCTAACTTTTTAACCTTAGCAGGTGGTGATAACCATATCGGTGTTCTAAATGTTAATGTTGCAACATCAATGTCATCTGCTATACCTGATGGTATTGCTCTTGATGTGTAAAGAATATTAGTTATTTCTACAAAACTTAACGAAGTCCAATCCAAAAAATTGTCAGTGGTTTGTAATTCTAAAGAAGGATTGAACAATACTAGTATTTGTTCTAGTATTTGTAATTTTTGATCTGTATTAGTAGTAAAAATATCTGCGTTGAATGTTAATTCAAATGGTGTAGGCATAATTCTTTCGATGGTATGAGACTGGCCTGGTGCTCCTGTATAAGTTTGTGTTGCATCGTCAAATTCTCTTTCACGAATATTTGTTTTATCAATATGATAAGGATTCTGCATTCTATCTCTATCATATGCAAAATTTGTAATATAACAGGAAATTTGTGGTGCGGCTATTAAAGTATTTTCAGAGCCTTTCTTAATAATTTGTGCAACCTGTCTTGACATGTCTCCATACTTCACAGGTACCTGCAAAGTCTCACTGGCACCTTTAGAATTTTTTCCTGTGATATAGGAAAAATTAGACATCATTCTTATAAATTGTAAAATGTATCTTCTTACCTGCCCGTCATAAAAGTGGTCCATTAATTATCCGCCTGTGGTTTTAACAACTTGCTAAGTGCTACACGTTCAGGCGTAGTTGATGATCCGTCAGCAAGTGTAGTGGTGTTGTTGTTGTTGATAAAGCCAGTTTTCTGTGTGTTTCTGGTACTGCTCTGTGTCATTGTCTGTCTTACGTTATCTTCTATTTTCACAAATCTTTTCCCATCATATCTAAACAATCTATTTGGTGCATAATCAGTACGTAGTACAAACATTCCTACAACTGGATTGGCCGGAAATGTTGTAGCCGCTGTATAGGTTTCTCCATTGGCTGGAATCCCATCTCCTGTGAGATAACCTTCTAGATAGCCATTGGCTTGAGGTGTTTGATACACTTTGTCAACATTTATATGTCCTGTGTCTGTTAGTAAATCATCATCGTCTACTGTGACTAGTGCAACTTTTCCTTCTTCATCTGTAGGCATCACATGTAATTGTTTTGTGTTGTAGCCAGACTGAGGTGCATCTGATTCTGCTTGGTCGACCACTGCTGTGTTAATTTCTATATCTTTGTCTCTAGTTTTTTGTGATACATTTTCATCCTTGTCGCCAAGTATATCTCTAAACTCTTGTGCGTCTGTGATTCCTTTTACTCTTACCCTGTACAGATGTGGCCACCATGTTTTAGAATACCCTTCAGCTGATCTGGATACGTCTTCAACTACATAATATCTTTTCAATGCTTCTGTGTCTGTTTCATCTAGAGAATGATCATCTTTTAGATGTGGTAATTCAATTACATCACCAGACATAATTTTTCTTCCTAACGCTTCAACAATGTCTTTGATATGAAAGGTCATAAACAGTTGATCATTTTGTAAAAATAATCCAAACTGAGACAGATCAAAATCTATGTCAGACACATTGTAAATTACTCGAGTGTGATACACATCTGGCTCGTATTTGCGGTCTCTATTTTCCAAAAGCAACATGTCTTGAATTGCTAATTCGTTGAGTGAATCTCCAGAGCGTTGAGGCTGTGATGCGTCATTAAGTTCACCTTGATCAACTGGAGATACGTACTTGTGAATGTAGGCATCTGTGCCGCCAATCTGAAACATTTCAGAAATATTTCGATCTTGGAATGTGTAATCATTTCCTTTTTCGGGTTTGAATAGAGACAACCTAGGCATTATTCTTATTTATGGGCCTATAAATATCCCAATGCCAGATCCTATACGTCCATAAATAACATTATGCCAGACACAGCACTATCAGAAGCCACAGACAATCAAATAAACGCGGCAAAACAAGAAATATACGATTATGTCAAAGTAAGACTTGGCGATGGCATGATCGAAGTTGAACTTGATCCTAAACATTTGGAAAATGCCTTTATTACAGCAGTGGATAAATTCAGACAGAGATCAAGTAATTCTGTTGAAGAATCATATGGATTTCTAGATCTACAACCAGATCAAACCACCTATGTAATGCCAGCAGAAATAATGAATGTAAAAAAAATATACAGAAGAACTGTTGGTGGCGCTTCAGGATCAGAAGGTGGCACATCGTTTGATCCATTTGAATTAGCATATACTAACGTGTATCTTTTACAAACAGGAAGAATTGGCGGATTGGCCACATACGATATGTTTGCCGGATATCAAGAATTAGTGGCAAGAATGTTTGGCGGATTTATAAATTTTAAATATGATCAACCTACTAGACGACTTACAATTTTTAGAAGACAACGTCACAAAGAAACTGTTTTAATAGAACAATACAATTATCGTCCAGACTTTATATTATTAAGTGATGTATTTGCAAAACCATGGGTCAGAGAGTATACATTAGCAGTGTCCAAATATACACTAGGCGAAGCCAGATCTAAATTTTCTCAGATTGCAGGGCCACAAGGTGGCGGTACTTTGAATGGTGATGCTTTGAAAAATGAAGCAATAAACGAAATGACCAGACTAGAACAGGAAATTGGAAATTACTCAGAAGGTGGTACTCCACTTAGTTTCACAATTGGCTAGACTTTCTTTTTAAAATATTTTATACTAAGACATGCTTATAGGATTATGCGGCTTGATAGGCTCAGGCAAAGGCACTGTTGCGGACACTCTTGTTGAAAAACATAATTTCCAAAAAATTAGTTTTGCAGATAAACTGAAAGATGGTGTTGCTTCTGTGTTTAACTGGCCAAGAGACATGTTGGAAGGTGACACTGCAGAAGGTCGCAATTGGCGAGAACAGCCTGACGCTTTCTGGACAGAGGAACTTCAACAAGAAATAACACCAAGATATGTTTTACAAGTATTCGGTACTGAATGTATGAGACATGGTTTTTTTGATGGTATCTGGGTCAGCCTAGTCAAACAAAAAATTATGGACCATCCACAACAAAATTGGGTAATACCAGATGTCCGTTTTCCTAATGAAGTCAAAATGATCAAAACACTTAAAGGACACATGGTCACTGTAAAAAGAGGACAAGACCCGCAGTGGTTTACAGATTACAAGGACAAGAATATTGAACCTACTGACATTCATGCATCTGAATGGGCATGGGCAAACACTGATTTTGACATAACAATTTATAATAATTCAACTTTAGAAGATCTTCATAAGCAGGTTGAAATATCTATGAAACTTAAACTTATGCCGGCAATGTTGTTTTAGCGATCAGCAACCAGATCACCCTGACGCCATTTTTGTTTTTTTACATGTATGAGTCTGTTGCAATTTGCACACACAGTTTTAAGGTTTCCATTGCCATTGTTTGTCATATTGCCATCTATGTAATGTACATCCAATTGATATGGGTGCTGTGCTGTGAACCCACACATCTCACAATTTGATTTTTTTGTATAACCTGCACGTTGCCATGCCGGAGTAGTAATTGTTGATGTGGAGGATTTTCTTATACATGCATCACATTTTTTTCTGTAATAAACTTTATTGCTTCGACGGTAGTTGTAGGCAGCCGGCTTGCTATTACACTCTTGACACAAAGGTCTTGTTGATCCGTTTGAATAAAGCACGTACTTATTTATATGCACCTTTTTGGCACTCTTTATTTCTTTTAATAAATCAGTCCAATCGCTATAAATATTCGCAACAAGGAGTAAACGACAAATGGCTTTAATATCACCAGGAGTAGAGGTTACCGTAGTAGATGAATCATTCTATGTGCCAGGTATCCCAGGAGCAGTACCACTAGTAGTAGTGGCTACATCCCAAAACAAAACATCAGGCACAGGAACAGGCACAGCGACAGGTACGCTGAGCACAAATGCAGGTGAAATATTTTTAATATCTTCACAGAGAGAATTAACCCAAACATTTGGTAATCCAACATTCTACACGGATGCATCAGGAACACCAATACAAGGTTACGAATTAAATGAATACGGTCTCCAAGCCGCTTACTCCTTCTTGGGCATCGCAAACAGAGCATTCGTAATTAGAGCAAATATAGATACAGCAAGTTTAACAGGATCAGCAGATGCACCTGGTGGCACACCTAGCGATGGATTTTATTGGTTAGACCTTGCTTCAACATCTTTTGGAATTAAAGAGTGGGACGAAGCCACACAATCATTCACAGTGATCACACCAAAATATGTAACCAGCACAGACGATGTGACAGGCACAGCACCAAAAACAGATTTTGGATCAATTGGTGATTATGCTGTAGTGGCAACAAATCCATTCAACAGATTGTTTTACAAAACAAGATCAAACACATGGGTACAGGTTGGCTCTGCTTCTTCTGCGACTGCAGATGCATCTTGGGCAACAGCACACGCAACCGTTACAGGAACATTAACAAATCCAACAGTTACAAACGCTGACTCAGTAAGCATCAATGGCATAGTAATTGACACACTTGGTACCACTGTAACAACATTTGCAACAGCGATTAATAATTCAGCGTCGGGTGTAAGTGCCGCGGCAGTTGATGGCAAATTGGAAATATACGCTATTCCTTCAGCATCAGGTGATGACTCATCTACAACTGCTGTAGTGTCTTCAATTATCATCAGCGAAGTGGCTGGTACAGCATTTACTGATGTTGGAATCACACCAGGAAGATATTTTATTCCTAAAGTATTCATAGGACAACACACTGAAGATCACGGTTTTAGAACAAGCGACACATTCCCAAGACCTTCTGGGTCAGTTTGGATCCAACAGACAGAGCCAAACGGTGGCGCTGACTTTGCTGTGAAAAAATTCTCAGAGACTGCAGGAGCGTTTGAATCACAAGAAACACCTGTGTACAAAAATCATGAACAGGCAATTCAACAGTTAGACAGAATAGGTGGCGGTATCAATCTTACTGTTAACGACACATATGTTCAAGTAAACACTGGTGAATCAGAGTGGGACGATTCTACACAAGATTCCGGTGAATTAATTGACTATGTGGTCTTTAGAAGAGCCGCAGGAGTTGGTTCAGCAACTGCAATTACTTCAAGCAAAATAACAACAAAGACCGCGGCAGGCTTTTCAGATGGTGATACAATTAGAATGGCAGAAACTATTCTTGATACAGGCAACACATCAATCTCAGCAGGCAACCAGTTAGTAACAAAAACTGTAACTATCGGTGGTGAAGATGCAGATGACTTTGTCACAGCCATATCAGCCGCAGGTTTTACAAACATTAGTGCAAACTATGATGCAAGTTCAAAAAGAATTACTCTATCACACGCACTGGGTGGTCAAATTTACTTCTCAGATGTAAGTGGTACCGCAATGGCTGACTTAGGTTACAATACAACTTTTGCAAACACATACGGTGATAATTTAGATCTAGCTTCAGAGAAAATTGCGAACTTGTACATTGCACCAGCAGGCGATAAAGATGACTTTTCATCCACAGCAGATCAAACTGAGGCAAATAGAACATTTGCTTTTGTGGCATCACTTTGGACACCAGTATCAAACCGACCAGACAGTGGCACAGTGTACACAGCGATACAGTCATTGAATCAGCCTACAAAAGATCCAGCAGATTTACAAAATTGGTACAACACAACTGTTGACGAAGTAGACATTTTAATTCATAACGGCTCTGCCTGGACTGGATATCAAAATGTCACATCAGATGCTAGAGGATTTAATTTATCAGGCACAGACCCACTTGGTCCTATTATTTCGGCATCAGAGCCAACAACACAGTCCGACGGCACAGCACTTGTTGATGGAGATCTTTGGTTAGACACATCTGACTTAGAAAACTATCCAAGACTTTACAGATATGATTCATCACAAAATGATGGCGCACAGTTTGTGTTAATCGACAACGGTGACCAAACCTCACAGGATGGTATACTGTTTGCAGACTTTAGATTTCATTCAGATGGCACAAAAGATGTGGTCAACGAAGAAACTTTAATTACTGACTTACTGACATCAACATATCTAGACATTGATGCTCCAGAGCCAGCACTGTATCCAAAAGGCATGTTAGGATTTAACCTAAGACGTTCAGGTTACAATGTCTCAGCATTTAGAAATGAGTACTTTAATAGAACTAATTTCCCAAGCACAGTAACATATCCAACACTACCTACCGAAAAAGATGCATGGGTTACTGTTTCAGGATTAAAATTAGATGGTACACCATTTATGGGAAGAAAAGCACAGAGAAATATGATTGTGACAGCACTTAAGGCAACAGTTGAGTCTACTACTGCTCTAAGAGAAGAACAGCGTGAGTTCAATCTACTTGCGGCCCCAGGCTATCCAGAACTTATTTCTAACTTAGAAACTCTAAATGCAGACAGAAAAGACACTGCATTTGTTTTAGGTGATACTCCATTTAGATTGGCTCCAACATCAACTGAGATTACAAACTATGCAAACAACACAGCAGGCGCGGCTGATAACGGAGAAGATGGACTTGTAACTACTGATTCCTTTACAGGTGTGTACTATCCTCCGGGATTAACCACTGACCTTAACGGTGAATCTGTTGCTGTACCTTCATCACACATGATGATGAGAACTATTGCATTCAATGATCAGGTAGCGTTTCCATGGTTTGCACCAGCAGGTATTAGACGTGGTGCTATTGATAATGCATCATCAGTTGGTTTCATTAACGGAGAAGGCGAGTTTGAAACAACTGCTGTATCAGAAGGATTAAGAGATGCACTATACAGTGTACACATCAATCCAATTTCATTTGTTACAGGAGCAGGCTTAGTTGCATTTGGACAAAAAACAAGACAACTAACACCATCTGCACTAGACAGAATAAACGTTGCAAGACTTGTTGCATTTACAAGACTGCAATTAGATAAGATTGCAAGACCGTTTATATTTGAGCCAAATGATGCACTCACAAGAAATGAAATTAGACAAGCAATTGAATCATTCTTGTTAGAATTAACAGCACAAAGAGCACTATTCGACTTTGCTGTGGTATGTGATGAATCAAACAACACACCAGGAAGAATAGACAGGAATGAACTGTATGTAGACGTGGCTATTGAGCCTGTGAAAGCAGTAGAGTTTATATTCATTCCGATTAGACTTAAAAATACAGGAGAGATAGCTGCACTAGGCCTTTAAAGGTTTAAGTACAGCAAAAAATAATTGAATAGTAAATATTCATACTAGGAGAAACAAATGGCAGTATCAACACTATCAAAATTTACAGTACCACTAGCAAGTGATCAATCATCAGGCTCACAAGGCCTTTTAATGCCTAAACTACAATATAGGTTTAGAATTATCCTTGAAGGCTTTGGTATATCAACTCCTAGATCTGAACTTACTAAGCAGGTTGTAGATGTTACAAGACCAAATATTACTTTTGACCAAATTACACTTGATGCATATAACTCAAGAGTATACATGGCTGGTAAACACACATGGGATCCTATTACAATAAATGTAAGAGACGATGTGAACAACGAAGTTACAAAACTTGTTGGTGAACAATTACAGAAACAATTTGATTTCTTTGAACAGTCATCAGCGGCATCAGGACAAGACTACAAATTTACAGGTAGAATTGAAATGCTTGATGGTGGTAACGGAGCAAATACTCCTACTGTGCTAGAGACCTATGAACTATATGGTTGTTACTTAGACAACGTTCAGTATGGTACACTTGCTTATGCAACATCAGAGCCTGTGCAGATTACATTGTCAGTTAGATACGATAATGCAATCCAAACTCCTAGAGGAACAGGAATTGGTTCAGCAGTAGCAAGAACAATATCTACAGCGGCTACCGGCGGCGGAATTTAATACCACTTTTTTAAACGCCATAAATATTTAAAATGGCAAACTGGCGCTCTAATTTTCTAAAACAATTAGTTGGTGGTGACACCATGAAAGATTATCAACATGCGGCTAGACTGTATCTAGATGATTCTTTCAAACTGTCTCCAAAAAATAAATTTTTATATCATGTGGTGTTTAACATCAATCCAGCAGCCACTGGGTCAGCAGTGAGCGGTTCTGAAAAAATTGAATTGGGTATGATTGTAAAACAAACTGATTTGCCATCATATAATTTCAACGTTGAACAAAAAAATCAATACAACTTCAAAAATTATGTGCAAACAGGTATCACATATCAACCAGTCACTATAACTTTGCATGACGACATGGGCGATGTGGCCACAGCATTTTGGAAATCCTATTACCAACACTATATTGTAGACACTAATCTAGGTCAAACTGGATACATGATGGCTGGTTATGACAATGTCAGTCCACCACTGAGGTAGGGTTATGACACCGGCAACGATGCAAGATTTTTTAATTCTATATCTGTTTTCCAACTAAGCAGGGGACTGTTTACAGAATACAAAATGATGAATCCTATTGTTAACGATTGGTCAAATGGATCTATGGATCAAGCAGATGGACAAGGATTAAATGAACATAGATTTTCTATTTCTTATTCTGGAGTATTAATGCGTAACGGCGCAGTTGGCGGCGATCCGCAAGGATTTGCAACATTCCATTATGATAATTCACCTTCTCCAAATCAAACAGGAGGAGACGGTATATTTGGTGTGCTGGGTGGCATTACAAACACTGCGAGTCTACTACAATCTGGCAATTTTTTAGGTGCCGGGCTGAGTGCTGTTAATACATATCAGAAGATAAAATCAGGTAAGGCTACTAGAGGTACTCGTGAAGAAATTATAGGCATTGCAAAAGATGCTATCAAAGCCGGAACCAACAACTTAGGTGCAACATCTAAACCAGGAGTTTCTTTTCCGTTAAATTTAAAACAACAACGCACAACAAATACACAGATAGAAAAAAATGTGCAAGGCAAAGTCCTTGTAGGAAAAACAGCAAAAGGAAAAATTGCGTTGAATCCTAAACAGGCAGAAATATATCTCAATAAAAATTACAATGCAAAATTAAAGTTTACAAAAAATGTAAGTTATCGATTAGACGCAAGTATTGATATAAATGATGTTGACACTGAATGGGGCTCATTGCCTGCGGCTGAACAAAATAAATATCTATCAAATGCAGGTAAAGTACTGTCAGGATTAATAAGAAATAATCAGTATGTTTACGAAGTCACTGCTGGCGAATACAACAAATTTGTAGAAGCACCATTACAGGAATCTTCTGCTACAGTTGTTAACAATAACGATGCTGAAACTGGTGCATCAACTGGCAGTGTAACATCATCATCAGGATACTCTTACTAATGGCATACGGACCAACAGCATCTTCAGGCAACGGTACAAACAACGGTACAAACAACAATGGTGCAACTGGCAAGTCACCGTTATCTAATCTGGGCGTAAAAAAAGCACAAGGCACACAGAGCATTGTTGAATTTTTAAGTGGATTGGAAGCAGACAGAACAGAATTAGATGGTGCACAATATGATGCCACAGTTGGATTCTTTTTAAGCAGAGATTACGATAGACAATCAGCAGAATCGATTGCATATGTCTTAATGAAACAAGCAAAAATAGACGGTGCGAATGTTTTTACTGTGTTAGACACTTTGAAAAAAACTGGGGCACCTGACCTATCGCAACTTGTTGCTGAAATCTTGAATGCATACAGATATAAAACTTCTGTGATAGGTTTCAAAAACGATAGAGATGCACAGGATCACGTATTTAGAAACATCATAGCGTAATGTCTAAATGGGCACAAGGATTATACCAACCCAAAAACCCGGAAAAGTATGCAGGCAAAAAAACCCCAAGATATAGATCATCATGGGAGTGGGCATTCATGCGTTTCTGTGATAACAACCCGGCGATAATGCAATGGGCATCTGAATCTATACAGATACCGTACAGAAATCCATTGACTGGTCGAAACACAATCTATGTGCCAGACTTTTTTCTAGTATATCAAGATAAAACAGGCGCCAGAAAAGGTGAGTTAATAGAAGTCAAGCCAAACAATCAAGCGAAATTCGAATCAGTAGGAAAAAACAAACAAAACCAAGCTGCCTATGTGGTCAATAGAGCAAAATGGGAAGCGGCTAACAAATGGTGCAAAAATAAAGGCATTCGCTTTCGTGTTATCACCGAGTCTGATATCTTTAAATAGAACGTATGACAAAAAAACTTGAAGAAATTTTTAATTTAGAAAGCAATGCTGAAGACACTCCTGAAACATTGGCACAAAAAATTACTGAAGACCAATCTACCAAAGACGATTTAGAAGCAAATGAATTGATACAACAAAAATTAGGACTAGACAAAATTGATACGGCTTTGCCACAAGTTGATGGTTTAGCAGATGATGAAGAAATAGACAAATATTCTGAAGACTCTTATCAAGCGTACAAAGACTTGATGGATTTGGGCATGAATATAGAACCAAGATTTGCAGGTAGAATAATGGAAGTGGCATCATCAATGATGGGCAATGCCATCAATGCAAAGAATATCAAGGTTGATAAAAAGTTAAAAATGATTGAATTACAGTTAAAAAAGTTAAAATTAGACCAAAACAAGCCAGAAGATGAAGCAGTAAGCGGTACAGGCACTGTGGTAGCAGATCGTAATGAACTCATAAAACAAATACTCGCGGCGAGCAAAGACGATAAATAAAATGATGAAAACTTACAAACAATTTCTTGCAGAATCATCTAAGACATATGCACACAGAATTAAGATTGCTGGTGAATTACCAGAAAACTTCGAATCAAGATTAAAAGATTTTATGACCAAATACGAGACTGTTGAGTTTAAAAAAGTAGCATCAACTCCTGTACAAGAACACCCACATGAGTTTCCAAGAATTGTTAACAAAGAAGTTACAATGTATGACATCGAAACATCGTACCCTATTGGATTTAAAGTGTTAGAAGATGTACTTAAAGAAGAGTTTGGAATTGCACAAGACCACTTAAAAGTTAAACATCCTGCAGATCCAACTGAAATACCTTTGCTACCAGATGGCCAAGGCGAATATGTTTCAAGATTACAAGACAATGAATTCAAAGAAGCACCTGATGCAGAAGGAACATTATTTGGTGATGAATACAACATGAGTATGTTCAAACAATTAATGAAGGATCGCTCAAGTCCAGTAATAGGAGCATTTGGCAACGAAGATGTTGACAAAGAACGCAATGGCGAAATTGTTAGTCATCCTATCGATAATCAAAAATCACCTATACCTGGTGATGCCAGTAAAGACAAAGACTTTCCAATTATGCACACCAATAGCAACTACAGTGCTGGTTCAAAGCCTGCTGGTTCAAAGCCTACCAACTAAAAATATTATACCTTAAATAACAGCATGGCACAGAGTCTACAAGGTAATCTCACCAAAAAGGCACATTCTAAAGTTAAGTTTACAGGAGACCAAATTCTTGAACTTAATAAATGTATGGATCCCAAAACAGGGCCAATATATTTTATGAAAAAATATTGCATGATACAACATCCTACCAAAGGATCTATGCCATTTGAAATGTTTGACTATCAAACTCGATTGGTGTCTACATACCATAACAATAGATTTTCTATCGCAATGTTGCCAAGGCAAACAGGCAAAACAACATGTGCGGCCGCTTACCTTGTTTGGTATGCAATGTTTGTACCAGACTCACAAATACTGATTGCGGCACACAAGTTTACAGGTGCTCAAGATATAATGAATAGAGTAAGATTTACCTATGAATCGTTGCCCGATTTTATTCGTGCTGGCGCATATTCCTATAACAGAAACACATTAGAATTTGATAATGGATCAAGAATCAAAGCAACCACTACAACAGAAAACACTGGTAGAGGTATGTCATTGTCTGTAATATATTGCGATGAGTTTGCATTTGTGCAACCACCTTCCAAAGCAAGTGAATTTTGGACTTCGTTAGCACCAACACTGGCTACTGGTGGTAAATGTATTATCACATCTACGCCAAACTCGGATGAAGATCAATTTGCTTTAATTTGGAAAGAAGCAAACAAAAAATTAGATGAGTATGGCAATGAATTGCCCATAGGGAGAAACGGATTTGCGGCTTTTCAAGCATCATGGAGAGAACATCCGGATCGAACAGAAAAATGGGCAAAAGAAGAACGTGCAAGAATAGGTGAAGAAAGATTTAGACGTGAACACGACTGCGAATTTCTGATCTATGACGAAACGCTGATCAAAGCAACCAAATTAGTTGACCTAGAAGGGGTAGAACCTACAGAAAGACATGGACATGTACGTTGGTACAAAAAAGTACAAAAAGGCAAAGCATATATTTTTGCTCTAGATCCTTCTTTAGGCACAGGAGGTGATTATGCCGCAATACAACTGTATGAACTGCCAACAATGACACAGGTTGCTGAATGGCAACACAATAACACGCCTATTCAGGGGCAAGTAAGAATACTGAAAACAATGATTGAAGAAGTTGCCGATAGTCTCAAAGAGCAAGGCATTGTGCAACCGGAAATATATTACTCAATAGAAAACAACACCATAGGAGAAGCAGGACTGGTTGCTATCAGTGATATAGGAGAAGAAAACATTTCTGGACAGTTGCTTTCAGAAGCAGTGAAAAAAGGACATGTAAGAAGATTCAGAAAAGGTTACAATACCACACACAATTCCAAAATGAGTGCCTGTGCTAAGTTCAAACAGATGGTTGAAAATGATAGCATGGTAATAAAATCCAAAAATTTAGTGTCAGAACTTAAAAATTTTGTGGCATCTGGGAACAGTTTTAAAGCAAAACCAGGCGAACATGACGATTTGGTGATGAGCACACTTTTAGCAGTGCGTATGGCATCTACAATNAGTGCATGGGATCAAAAACTATTCGAAAGATTGCGAGATTCCGAAGAAGAACTGATAATGCCTATGCCTATTATAATGTCATAAATATAAGCAAATTACAAGGGGAATAAAATTATGGGCGTAACATTTATAAGTGACGAAGTTGCTACTGATGATAATGGTATAACAGCCGCAGCCGCCGTCGGTAACAATGCCGCATTCACTTTAGGTGGTGCACTTGCGAGTGGTGGTACTGTAACATTTGCTTCAGCCAGAAAAGTAGAAGTAACAGCAGGAGGCGATGATCGGGCAATTGCATATGATATTACTGGCACTGACCTAAGAGGCAATGTTCAAACTGAAAGATTAACTGGTGGCAATAGTGCGGCCACAGTGACTACTGCTTTTTTTAAAACCGTTACTGCAATAACAGCAGTGGGTGACCCTGCAGGCAATCCAATTGCAGGCACAGAAGCTGCCGGAAATATCGCTGATGTGGTGCTTACTACTGACTGTAGACTAAAAGGATTTTCTATTGTGTCAGGAGGTACTGCTGGTGTAGTTGAATTCCGCAAAGGCAGTGAAACTGGAACAATATTATTCAAAGCCAGAACACTTGGCACTGACAACACAACTGTTGATCACACAATACCAGGAGATGGAGTATTATTTGAAGGTGGCTGTTACGTGACTTATACTGTAGCTACTATTGACATGATGACTTTTTACTTCAATTAATTATGGATCTCAACGCAGTAGCACAGGACTTATTTGACGAATTAAAGAGTCGTTACAGCGAACTAACGTTGGGTGACGATACAGCACAGACAACAATCGATCCACAAAGTGCAAGATTTTTTAAGTTTTCTTGGAACAATAATGCAGTCAGTATTTCATTAGATGAAGAAACTTTAAGACTTGTTTACAACAAAGATTTAACCAATTCTTTAGATGAAGATCAAGAACAAGACTGGTATAATTTTGCAAGAACTATGCGAGAATTTGCAGTGACACATAATTTAGGATTTAAGCCACAAGACGTGGAAAAATTAGACTTAGAACAAGGGGACTTTGAATTCATGTCTCAAGTAAATACAGTACAGGAAAGCAACATGCACGGAACATCTAAAACATCTTACAACAAACTAGACAAAACTAAAATGATCATACGTCACTCGAAACAGGTAGACGAAGCAGTGCCTGGTGCTAGATCAAGAAATATTGATGTGATATTCATTGAAAATGCAGTAGGTGAAAGATTCCGTTTCCCATACAATTATCTACAAGGCGCAAGAGCCATGCAGATGCATGTAGCAAAAGGTGGTAATCCGTATGATGCAATAGGCGAATCTATTATCACAAAGGTGCATGAAATTGCACAATTGAGAAACTTAACCAAATATGCAGTATCCAAAGGCCTGCTAGATGAAAACACACAACCTTATATTGATGCCGCCCAGAAAAAGATAGCAGAAGCAAAGAAAACTTTACACCGATTACAAAAGGCTTCGACATATGAATCAGCTGCNGAAGAAGTAAAAATACAAAATGCTCTAGTAAGTGAAGAAGAAATAAATGATCTTAANAAATTGTTCACAAAAGAAACTTTTGATGATTCAATTGTGGACGCATTTAGATTTTTACCAATTAATGAATTAAAATCATCGGACGATGACGAAATGGACAGAACTGACATAATGAAGGGCACTTCAACTGCATCTAGATATGCTCAATATGTAGAAAAATTTTTAAACAATCCTGAAAGCAGACTTATGCTTAAAAAAGACAGAGGCACAGACGAACTGCAAAATAGTTTAAGATCACAACAAAAAGATCTAGAAACAAAATTAGGCACTATCATGAGAGATATTGCTTCAAGATTCCTTTCAGCAAATCCAGAAGATGATGCTGTTGCAAACTTTGCATCTGACATGGAACAACAATTATCGATGAGTGGTGAACTTTTTTCGAAACCAAATCCTGAAATGAAACGATTAAAAGGCACAGCAATTCAACTAGCAAACATGTATTTGCAAGATATGAAAAAGATTAAGACAGATGATGATTATGCAGATCAAGTAAGAAAATCACCTGAAGACATCAAGGCATTTAAAAATATTAAAGGGCAAGAAATAGGCAAAGGCAAACTGGCAACACAATACAAGAGAAAATACAAAGACGAATCAGAACAGTTCGAAGCATGGATTGATGCAAAAGTGAGTGAGATGGATATAAATCTTGACGATGAAGAAGTAGAACGCTCACAATACGCCAATCCTTTTGCCAAATAAAAAATAATTCTTGACATTTAAAAGTTTCTGTATATAATACAGATTATAGTGATACACACTAGGCAACAAAGGAGGCTTACATTATGGCAACACTAGCAGAAATAAGAGCTAAATTGCAGGCTCAATCAGCAAAACCTTCAGGAGAAGGCGGCGGTGACAATGCAATATACCCACACTGGAACATTCCAGAAAATTCAGAAGCAATTTTAAGGTTCTTACCAGATAAGGATCCTAACAACACATTTTTCTGGGTGGAAAGAGCAATGATAAAATTGCCATTCAACTCAGTGAAGGGTGATGCTAATTCAGGTCCAGTACAGGTACAAGTGCCTTGTATGGAAATGTATGGCGATGCTTGTCCAATACTTGCTGAGGTCAGACAATGGTTCAAAGATAAATCATTAGAAGATCTTGGTAGAAAATATTGGAAAAAGCGTTCATATGTGTTCCAAGGATTTGTAGTGAATTCACCACTGCAAGAAGATGCACCAGCCAATCCAGTCAGAAGATTTATTATAGGTCCACAGATCTTTAATATTATTAAATCTGCACTGATGGATCCGGAGATGGAAGATCTGCCAACTGACTACACTAGAGGAGTTGACTTTAGAATCAACAAAACTACAAAAGGTGGTTATGCTGATTATTCAACTTCAAAATGGTCGAGAAAAACTTCTCCACTTACTGCTGAACAGAATCAAGCAATAGAAACAAATGGTTTACATACTATGGGTGACTTTTTACCTAAGAAACCTACAGAAGTAGAACTAAAAGTGATGGAGGAAATGTTTAGAGCATCAGTGGATGGCGAGCCTTACGACGCTAACAAGTATTCACAATACTTTAGGCCCGCTGGATTGAAAGCGCCTGCTACAGGAAGTGGTACAACTGCACAGACTGAAACTGCGCCAGTTGCTCCTACACCAACTGCAGAGCCAGCACAACCTCAAGCACAACCTCAAGCACAACCGCAAGTTGAAACAACTCCTGCTCCACAGCCTGAATCTACAGGTAACTCAAAAGCAGAGGACATACTTGCAATGATCCGTGCAAGACAACAAAAATAAATCAATTGGGGGTAGAAATACCCCCGTTGACACAACTTTGTATAGAACATATAATAATAGAGAGGTATAAAACATGGTCAAACCATTTGATGTAACAAAATTTAGAAAAAGTATTACTAAGTCAATTGATGGCTTAGGCATAGGATTTAATGATCCTACAGATTGGATATCTACAGGCAATCATGCATTGAACTATTTGATATCAGGAGATTTTTACAAAGGCATTCCACTAGGCAAAGTAACAGTATTTGCCGGCGAGTCAGGATCTGGCAAATCTTATATTTGTTCAGGTAATATCATAAGAGAAGCACAAGCACAAGGCATATTTGTTATCCTGGTAGATTCAGAAAATGCACTTGACGAAGCATGGCTCAAAGCAGTTGGTGTTGATACAGCAGGAGACAAACTGCTACGATTAGGAATGAGCATGATAGATGATGTTGCAAAAACAATATCCAACTTTGTTAAAGAATATAAAGCAGATTATGGTGATAAAGATCCAGAAGAAAGACCTAAAGTATTATTTGTACTAGATTCACTAGGTATGATGATGACTCCTACTGATGTAGATCAGTTTAACAAAGGAGACATGAAAGGTGATTTAGGTAGAAAGCCTAAAGCATTAACATCACTGGTTCGTAACACAGTTAACATGTTTGGTTCGTTGAACGTGGGCATGGTGGCAACCAATCATACATATGCGTCACAGGATATGTTCGATCCAGATGATAAAATATCAGGTGGGCAAGGATTTGTATATGCATCAAGCATAGTGGTTGCAATGAAAAAATTAAAACTAAAAGAAGACGAAGCAGGCAATAAAATTACTGATGTAAGAGGTATCCGAGCCGCTTGTAAGGTAATGAAGACAAGATTTGCTAAACCTTTTGAAGGAGTACAACTAAAGATTCCGTATGAAACAGGAATGGATCCGTATTCAGGACTTTTAGACTTGTTTGAGAAAAAAGGTCTAATTCAACAACAAGGAAATAGATTAAAATATATAACAGCAGAAGGCAAAGAAATATTAGACTTCAGAAAAGCCTGGGGCAAAGACAACTTAGAAATTGTTATGCAAGAGGTAAGTAATGAGATCACAAAGGGGCCAGTTGAACAAACTGTTGTAGAAGAAGATGGAGACGCAGATGCTAATTGATACTTGGAATTTACTTAAAGCATATGTACCTGCAAAGGACAAAGCCATTGTCGCTACAAGATTTGTAGATATTGCTATGGATAATGGCATACATGATGAAGAAATAAAAGAAATGATTGGCAATGATGATGAACTAGATGAAGCCATCCGTTATAATCTTGATCTTGAAGAAGACGATGAAGAAGAACTGTATGAAAGTTAATGAACTGGTTCTCTTTAGTATCACAAGATATTTCTAAAATACCTGAAGCAATTTTACATTTTGAATCTGAGTTAGATCAAGCATCTGCCGAGGTGAAATTGCATGGCAACATCGAAAGACAATCAGCATCAATGCCAGGAGTTGTTGAAGAACGTTTTAGACAACTACAAGAGGTTGAAGGTATCCTAAAACATTTGGAAATACAACATCGAAGATTAAGAACCAAACACTACAAAAAATATTTAGAAAACTACCAACGTGCATTAACATCACGTGATGCTGAAAAATATGCAGAAGGCGAAGATGAAGTCTGTGACTTTGAAGCCATCGTTAACGAATGGGCACTGTTGAGAAACAAATGGTTGGGTGTGATCAAAGCACTTGATCAAAAACAATGGCATCTCACAAACATTGTTAAACTAAGAGTCGCTGGCATGGAAGATGCCAACCTATAAGATTATCACATAATTCC
>JGI24005J15628_10000258_pt1 | contig 32307 bp, 24 predicted proteins | sample LinPmetageLP40_FD_15628 | JGI IMG/M metagenome (IMG submission 15628)
CATACTCATACTGATTTTTTTGCTGTTAGGCCTACTGATTACGCGAAGGCTAACGAAGGAGAGGATTTTGAAGATATTTGGTAATGATAAATAGTTTTTTTAAATTATTAGTAAAAAATAGAAAATTAACAGCAAAAGAACGTATAGCTAATAGATTAGCTTATATGGGCACAGGTCTTATAATGGTTGCACCTTACGTTTTAAACCAAGGAAATATAGGCCCTGTAATATACATAATAGGAGGACTTATATCAATACCACAAGTATTTATAGCTAAACAATGGAATTTAGTAGCAGTTAACATAAATGTTATGATAGGCTACACTTTATATTTAACAAACACATGAAAGAACAAACTTTAATAGAAATGCAAAAAAAAGTAGATGCATTAATAAATGTATCTCAAAAGCTTATTCATGAAATACAACAAATAAATAATATTGCAACAGGAACATTAACAGCTTTTCAATTACATATTGGAGAGAAAAAATGGGCAAAATTAGTTGAAGAAATGAAAAAATTAGATGAAAAAGCAAAATCAAAAGAAAAAAAATTAGATTTAAATGTGGAATAATGAATGGATTAAAGGAGAAGATTACCCTAACTGGGGCAATACTGATGTATACCGTAAAACAATTAGCGGAGGATACTTACTACAAGGTGAAACACCAAGAGAAGCCTATGTGCGAGTATCAAAAGCTGTGGCACGACGTTTATATAAACCTGAGCTAGCGGATACATTTTTTGAATACATATGGAACGGCTGGTTGTGCTTAGCATCACCAGTTCTTTCAAACACTGGAACAGATAGAGGTTTACCTATATCTTGTTTTGGTATAGATGTAGCTGACAGCATAAGTGATATAGGTCAGAAGAATCTTGAGATGATGCTACTCGCTAAACACGGTGGAGGCGTAGGCATTGGTATAAACATGATAAGACCCGCCGGAGCTAAAATAACAGGTAATGGAACATCAGATGGAGTTGTCCCTTTTTGCAAGATCTATGACTCAACTATACTCGCAACCAACCAAGGATCAGTACGTAGAGGGGCTGCATCCGTTAATATACATATTGACCACGCTGACTTCCTTGAATGGTTGGAAATCAGAGAACCTAAAGGCGACGTCAATAGACAATCTCTTAATTTACATCAGTGTGCTATCGTTGGCGATAAGTTTATGCGAAAGCTCGAAGCTGGATCTCCAGATGCACGGAATAAGTGGTCAAAGCTTCTTCAAAAACGAAAAGCTACTGGAGAGCCATACATCATGTTTAAAGGAAATACAAACAAGGCTAATCCTGATGCTTACAAGTCGAACAGTTTAAAAGTACACATGACTAACATTTGTAGTGAAATAGCTTTACATACAGATGAAAATCACAGTTTTGTATGCTGTTTATCTAGTTTAAACTTAGCTAAATATGATGAGTGGAAAGGTACTAATTTAATATATGACGCTATATGGTTTTTAGATGGTGTAATGGAAGAATTTATACAGCGAGCTAAAGGTTTGCGTGGATTTGAAAACGCTATAAGATCTGCGTCTAAAGGTAGAGCTGTAGGTTTAGGAGTTTTAGGATGGCATACATACTTACAAGAAAAAGGTATACCATTTGAAGGGCTATTGTCACAGTATGAAACACGTAAAATATTTAGTCAGATTAAAATAGAATCTGATAGAGCTAGTAGAAACTTAGCTGAAACATATGGTGAACCTTTATGGTGTGTAGGAACTGGTATGCGTAATACTCATTTAAGAGCTATAGCACCTACGGTTAGTAATTCTAAGTTATCAGGTAACATATCACCTGGTATTGAACCTTGGGCTGCTAATGTGTTTACAGAACAATCAGCTAAAGGTACATTTATAAGAAAAAATCCTACACTAGTAAAGTTTTTACGTAAACATAAATTAAATACTGAGAAAATATGGGATAAGATATTAAGAGATGGTGGATCAGTACAAGATATTAAAGAGCTTGATGATCTTAAATTTACTAATGATATACCAGCTAAAGATGTATTTAAAACGTTTAAAGAAATAAATCAATTAGAATTAGTTAATCAAGCAGGTATAAGACAACAATATATAGATCAATCAGTTAGTCTTAACTTAGCTTTTCCTAGTGAAGCAACACCAAAATGGATTAATAAGGTACACTTAGATGCATGGAAAAAAGGTATTAAGACCTTATACTATATGAGAACAGAATCTGTTCTTAGAGGTGACATAGCGGCTGCTGCTATGGATGAAGAGTGTTTGTCTTGTGACGGCTAGAAATAATGAAGGGAGACCGTAATGATCTCCCTTCAATTGCAGGAACGTTTGGGGGTGGAAGCCCATTTTATCGTGTTCCTTTTTTAATATGTCCACACAACATCAGGATCTTTATCTGGATCCGCGTCTACGTGTATAAAGGTTTTAGCTATTCCTAAGCGAGTAAAACCTACATCCAATAAACAATTTATAAGATTATACCTATCTCTTGAGTTATCACAGTGTATATCTACTGCATATCCTTTTAAATGTGCTGAGTTAGGTTTACCTCCAACCTTTGTATTATGTTTCTTGGTTCTATAACCACTATTTATGTGTATTGCTTTATCAAACTTAGCTCTTGCTTCGTCTAGCATTTCTAGCACTGATTCTTTCATCACTCTACCACTACCAACTTGATCAGGACTATCGAATTCTGTGATGTTAAAATATTGCATTATTTTTTTATTTTAACGCAATTGTTAACCATCTTAGTTTTGCCTCCTTTTGTTTTTTTACCACTAGGAGATTTTTTCTTACCAACAGCTTTATAACCTTTCCAGCAAGTATTTTTTTTCTTTTTCTTCATTAACATACCCATAGAAGAACCACATTCTTTTTTTGCCATAATATTTATTTTTTACATTCACATTTATCTTTTCCACAAGAGCATGTTGCATCTCCAAAAAAGGTTAATTTTTCTATCATTTTAGCTTGCATTTCAATTATCATTTCTTCTAATTGATCATTGCGTTTTTCCATCTGATGACTCATTGTTTCTAATGATTCATTTTTCTTTTGTAATTTATTAACTTCATCCGGCTGTTGACCAATGATAACATAAACAACAATTCCCAAACTAGAAACCAAAGTTCCCACGATGGCCACAAATAAATCTTTATTTACTGGTGGTATTTCTACATAACTTAAGAACATTAATAATAATATGATTAAAGTAAATATACCGGCAGCACCGATGTAATGACGCATCTCTTTTTTTTCGTTTTGCATATTTATTTATTTAATGGTTATTCTTTTTTACTCATTATTGTACTTACTCTGTCACTCTCTAACTTAAGAGCTCTTATTTCTTTTTTACTAAATCCTAGTTTCAATAAAGCGTTTACTTGTTGTTTTTTATTCAAACCAAACAAACTATCTTTTTTAGAAACTTTTTCTTTTTTAATACTTTTTGGATTTAATATAGCCTGAACTCTATCACTTTCTAACTTTAATTTATTAATTTGTTTTTTACTTATACCTAAAGTTAATAATGAATCTACTTGTTGTTTTTTAGTTAATTTAATTAACTTTTGTTCATCTGTTAATTTAACATTAGAATTTTTGCCTTTCTTTATACCTAACTCCCAAGCTGACCAACCAGCAGCTGAAGCTACTCTTTGCCAAGCTTCTAGATCTGAATTACTAGCATTTCTTATATTGTCTATTTTTTTAAACGCTCTATCAAGTGGAATATTAGTTGTAGCTGCTATAACTTGACCAGCGGCTAAATAAGCTGGGTTATCTATTGACCAACCTTTAGTCATCATCTCTTCTTTATTCCAAGAATAAGATCTACCTGCCGCTCTTAATTTACCAACCTTAGATGATATAGGTGGAGATATTTGTAATATTTCTTTAACTAATACGTCTTGATATTTAGGAGATTTTTTATCTGACTCTTGATTTAATCTAAGTGCTGTATTTTTTAATACTGAAAACACTGCTCCACCAAGACCCATACCTCTTAATAAACTATCTGCCATACCATTAGCTACGTTTACATATCTTTTTTCTTTTTTATCATCAGGTTCTTCTTCATCTCCAAATGCTAAACCAAACAAAGCCTGTTGTAAAGCATTGAATATTAAATTTTGTGCAACACCATAGTATAATATCTTAGATACATTGGTCTTGTCGTCACCTCGGCGATTCTTAAGATCACTAGCGGCTTTTTTAATTATTCTTGCATACTGAGCTGGAGTATTAGCAAAAGCCAATATAACACGTCCTAATGGGCCAGCTTGTTGTTGGCTAATTCTATCAGGTCTACTTGATTGTTGAGATTCTTCTGCAGTTTCTCTGAAATCTTGAAATGCTTGAACTTCGGCATCTTTAGTATTCATGCCTTGCTTTTCTAAAGCTTTAAGTCTATTTCTATAAAACGTAGAACCTCCTGCTGCTATAGCAAAACTATCGGCTAATTGTGTAGGTAAAAATCCTAATCTAAGTAATTCACTTATAACACCTCTTACACCACCTCGTTTAGCCATGTCAGCTATATCTGCTTCATTTACATTAAGTTTTAAACCATCACGACGTTCAAGTAGAAAGTCTGAGTTAAACAATGTTTTAAAATCTTTCCAATATTGTGGTTGATTAGCAAAAGCTTTACCTGCAGCATATACATTGTTATCACCAAAGTTTATAAAGTTAATAGCTGATATAGTTTGTAGTACAGCTGATCTAGTATTAAAGAACATAATAGCACCAATAGAATTTGTAAGCCAGTCAGTAACTCTACCAGTTAAAGAATCACCTCCAAATGATCTGTTTTTACCAGTTTTCATTCTTTGTAAACTATTTTCTAATGCTACTCTATAATCTTTACCATAAGCAGCCTCAAGTTTATTTAAGTTTGATTCAGAAAATATTTGATCAGCATTTGTTTGCCATACTTCTAAATACTTAGCTCTTTTAGTAGTATTTATACCTTCCATTAAATCTGTAGTGATATTACCAGCAAGCCAACCTTCACCAGGCGCTGCATATTGATCACCTTTTTGCATAGCTATTAATTGATCTGCAAATGTAACAAGGTCTGGGTTTTTAGCTACAAAATCTACTAAAGTTTTTATGTCAGTACCTGCTAAACCAGGTATTGTCATACCTTGCTTATCCCATATATAAGATCTAACAGCTTGCTCTTGAGTAAAACCTTCACCTGGTACTTTTTTCTTTAATGTTTTAGGTACACCTTTTAATTCTTTTTTAAGTGCTTTAAAGTCATTTTGTAAAGCNACACGNTCTCTAGATATNTTATCCATNGCTCTAGAGTAAGGATTTATTAAATGTGCTTTATACCAGGCCATTTGGCTATCACCTAACTTACTCTTACTTAATGTTTTATATAATAACCCTGTAAAATCTTCAGCTGATGGTGGTATAAAGAAATCAAACCTACCTTTGTTTGCTCCTACAACTTCTGCTTTAACTCTTGAATATGTTTTTTCTGACGCTATACCAGTTTTAGCTTGTATAAGATCATTCATGTCTTTGTTGAGATCTATAGATTTACTAAACTTAAGTTCTTCACTAACATTTTTATTATCAACTTCAGCCATTTTATCTAACACTTGTTGATTAGTAAAATTACCTTTAAGTTTATCAATAGGTGGTAATATTTTATCATTAAACTTAGCTGCTAGTTTTTTGCTGGCTTGTATTGTTTCAGTAGTACGTTCACCCATAACACCTACACCAAGTTGATCACCCATTAACCTACCATTATCCATCATAATAGAATTAGGTGGTATACCTCCTTCGATAGCGGCTACTTCAGGGTTAAAATATCTTTGCCACCAAAAGTTTTTACCTAACTCCCAACCTTTAGGCATACCTCTACTAAGTTTAGCTTTTCCTAGTTTAGCATTTTCTGCTTTATCTAAAGCTATCAACTTATAATTATCCATTACAGCGTTATAAGCAGGCTTAAAATTACCATCACTTAATGATACATCTAATAAATACATGTAAGCTGCAGTTGCAGGCATAGCGTGCTCATATTCATATAATGTGCCATCTTTACCCTTAGGATTGGTAGAATAACCTACAAAATTAGCACCTTGTTTATGCCAATGACCTGTATCATTACCTGTTATTCTTAAATAAGTAGCAATAGCAGGTGCGCTCTGTTTATTATCTCTAATAGATTTATCTATTCTTTCCCATAAAGTTTTATGTATTAATGATACTTTTTCATTAAACTTAGCTATCTCGCCATTATCTATATTTTTTTTAATATTAACAGGTGTGTTAAATAAAGTTTTATAACTTTTTATTTTAAACAATTCTACATCTGCTTCTTTAGATATAACAGGTTCACCAAACTTAATACTTCCATCATTTTTTAAAGCTTTAATTTGTTTTGTAAACTCAGCCCAAACAGGGTTTTGTTTTGGTTTACCGTTTTCATATATAGTATTTCCATCAGCATCTTTTAGAGAACCAAAATTATTACCTAGTATTTTACTACTAGATGTAAAAGCAGTACCTCCACTAGGTCCAAAAAAAGCTTGTTTAGGAAGTAAAGGAAAAACATATTCTTTTAAAGCTTCTATATATTTTGGTATATCTTCTACAGTTTTTACTGTAAATACTGAAGATAACTTATAATTATTTAACAATGCATTTACATCTTTAATACCTAAATCAAATTGAGCTCTACTAAGAATATTTTGAGTACCAACGCTAATACTAAACTTTAACCCAGGATCTCTATCAATAACATCTAAAACTTCAGCTCTTCTTTTAGGTGCTGTTTTTATTTCTTTAGTTACAGATGGTGCAGCATCACTAATTAAGTTTTCTGCTATAACACCAACCAGACCTGCTTTTCTTTTTTGAGTAAAAAACTCTTTAGCTTGCTCTAGTGTAACAGGTAATTTTTCAGATACTCTAGGCCCTGAATTAATATTGGTATTTTTAGGCAATAAACCATCATTAACAGCTTCACGAGCAGCTATAGGTCCTAATCTAGGTCCAGTCTTAGTAAATATTTTTTGACCTTTTGTACCTCTTTCTAGTTTTACTAAATCAGATACAGGTAGATCTTTTAAAATATTTAATATATTTTTATTTAAAAACTGTGGATCTATAGCTTTTTCAGTACCCATTAATTTAGCTACATCTTTAAATATATCACTACCTCTAGCTTTTTTATTTACAATAGCTTTTAGTTTTTTAAGCTCTACATTGTCTAGATCTTTTCCAAATATTTCTTTAGCTGTTTGTTTTACCGCGTTATAAAGATCATCACCTTGTTTTATACCTAAATCTCTTCTTAGTTTAGATGTTTGTTGTTTTGTAGTTTCAGTTGGAGTAGATTCTGTTGCGGCTACTTGAGCAGCTTGTGGTGAATCTAATTGTTGTTCTTGTTTAGCTCTTTCAGACTCTTTAAATAAATCTTTTTTAGCATCTAGCTTGGCAAATCTTGTATCCGCCATTATTCTTTCAGTAAAACCTTCAACGCCAACAACACCACCATCATCTCTAGTAGATTCAGGATTAAAATTTAATACTCTTTCTATAGTGTTATCTATTATTTTTTGTGATTCGGCCGGCGTAGTGGCTCTTTGTCTAATATAATTATTTATAGCTCCACCTTCTTCATAAATAGAATTAAATAACTTTGCTCCTTGAGGCGAGCGCACAAAATTATCAAATTCTTGTTTTGTTTTTATATTATTTGGTACAAGTTTTTGTATATCATCAAATAAAGTACTTTTTGATTTTAAAGTTTTTGATTTTGACTTATCAGTTTGTTTTTCTGGATCTAAAACATTAGCCCTTATGTTTATGTCTTGATTTTTTAAAGTTGTTCTTTTAAAAGTTTTTAATAAATTAAAAGCATCTTCAGGAGAATCTATACCAAAATTTTCTGATTCTTCTTTACCTATTAGACCTGCTACAAATTGCTTTATATTATAACCTGCTTTTTGTAAAAAAGTTGTATCATCTTCAGATAATATATCTAAGCTTATAGCGTCTCCAGTTATTGTTTGTAATTCTTCAGATTGTTCATTAGTACCATCATAAATTTTTAAACGATTTTTAATTGTATCATACTGTTCTTGAGTTATTTCTTTATTTTTTAACTTAGTTTTTAATAAATCTTTAAAACCCTCTTCAATATCATCATATTGATCTTTAGTAAAACCTTTTTCATTACTCATAGCATGATAATACTCATGAGTTGCGGCCGCAGGATTAGCTACTATAGCTACAGGTAAATTTATATAACTAGTTTTAGTATCTTTATTAAAACCACCATCAGCTTGCTCAGCTACAATTCTTAATATCTCTACAACATCTTCTTTGTTTATAACACTTCCATCGTTAAGAGTTAAAGTTACTTCATTTGAATTAGCAAATTCTTCTATGTTTTCTAAATCAACACTGTCAAAAGCAACTTGTTTATTTAAGTATTTTGTTTTTTTATTGTTTTGTTCTACAGCGTTTAATTCTGTTTGTAGTATTTTTATATTTCTATTAACATCACCCTGTACAAGTCCTTCTTCTAATGTTATATTTTTTAATTTTATACTATTAGAATTATCAAGAATTTTTTGCTTTTTACCTTTAATACCATTAAATTGTTCTAATAATTCTTTTCTTAGTTGAGTTTTAGTTTTTTCATTAGTATTTGAATTTGCTATTTGAATCCATCTTTTGTTTATATTATTAGCTTGTCTGTCTAAATCAAATAATTCTTTCTGTTTTTTAGGACTAAGTTTTATAAAAGCACTAGCGGTGTAATCTTGTTGTAAATTAGATTCTTTTATTTTTTTTCTAATAGTTTTATGTAGTTCTGCACGAACTTTAGGATCATTAGTTGTGTTTAAAGTTTGTGTTAATTCTTTAATATCAGCTAACATTTTGTTATTTTCAATTTGCTGATATTTATTAGAAATACCATCTAATAAAAATGCTCTAGTTATTTGACCACCTCTTGCCAAAGCAAAACCATTACCTATTAATTTACCTTGAGCAAATGATTCTAAACCTCCATCAAATACACCTATATCTGCATCATTAATAACTATATCTGTAATATTTCCTAACATTGTATTTGCAGTTTCACCACCTCCTTCAATAACACCACTTAGTGGACCTGTACCTATAGTTTTAAGAACATTAGCATCTTTAAGTGTTGTAACTAAAGCTTTACCAAAAGTTTCTTTACCTGCGTTTTTATAAAAAGTTTCTAATGCTTTACTACCATTTAAACCCTTTAATCCTTTAACTAATTGTAAAGTAGTTAACCATTCAGTACCAAATTCATAACCACCATACAAAGTGCTAGTTGCAAATTTTTGCATATCTGTTGTTGATAAAGCTTTATTGTGAAACTCAATTTCATCGGTAATTAACTTTCTTAATTGAGGATCTTTAGTTTCTTTTAATTTAGCCTCTAATTCAGGTATAACTTCTTCTGCTTTTCTAGTAGCTAATTCAAATTGAGATAATCTACCGCCATAACCACTTGCAAAAAATAAAGGCATAGCAGCAGGACCACTAAAAGCAATCATTCCAGAAGTAGTAAAGTTTATTAAAGCATCCGACCCCCATCTTAAAGCTTCAGCAGGTGAATCAATATTTTCTACAGCAATAGCTTTACCTAAATCTTGTTCTGCTATTCTACCTAATTCTTCTCTATATTTTAATAAATCTTTACTAACAGAAGCATCTTTGCCTTCTTGACTTTTTAGCATGTCTAACGTTAATATACCACCTAAAAGTAAATCAGTACCAGCTGTTTGTACTGCATTTGATAATCTATCTATTTCACTGTAACTTCTTCTAAAAGTGTCTAAAAATTCATTTTCATCTTGAACTAACCCAGCATCTTTTATAATATTTTGCTCAAGCTCTTTTGTTTGTTTAAGTATATTATTATAGTTATTTACCAGTTCTTCTTCACCCTCTGCATCACCTTGTTCTCTAATAAATTCAATCTGTTTTTTTATTTCAGACATTGAATCAACGTTATTTTTAGCAAAAACTTCATTTTCTTCTATTCTTAAAACAATATCATTTTTAATATTTGTTCGTTTATTAAATAACATTTGTTGATCAAAAGAATCAATGCCTTCTAATAAAAGTCTTTTTTCATCGTCTGCATTAGATTTTATTTGCTCAGGCGTATAATTAGGATTATTTTTTATAATTCTAGGTTCTATTTTATTATACTCTTCAAATATTCTTTCCTCTTCTTCAATGTTTCTTTCTTTACTTATTACTGTGTTTGCGCTAGTACCTGTTTTTACATCAGTGTCTAACGATTCCAATGAAATATCTTCCAAAGGAGGCTCCGTAATAGTAGGTGCTATTGTCTCCTCCACAACCGCACCCGGTGTTGTGGGTTTTTTCTTTCCCGGCGTTGGGTAAGATACACTGGGCATTAAGTTTTGTAATGTCAAACTTGGTTCTTCAATAGGAGTTATTTCAAACTGTTTAATATAATCCTCTATTGGTAAATTTTTTTCTTTAGCAGCTTTTTTTACCTCTTCTTCGGTGTATTGCTGTCCTTCGTATTCAAACATATTTTATTATATTAAGGTAAAGATTTTTCTAATTGTTTTTTTTGAGGTTTTTGTTCTGCTATTTCTACTTCTTTAACAAACCCAGGACCCATAAAATCTCTATAAGCATTTTCTAAGAAAGAACTTCTAAATCTTTGTTCTGATTCTTCTGTTAGCTGAAAGTTTCCATTTTTATAGTTTAATGGTTCTATTGATTTATTATTTTCACCACCAATTGCCAAATAAGTTGCTTGAAAATTATTAAAATCATCTTTATCAATTATTGATCTAAACTGACCTTGAAGAACTTGTTCAACTTGTTGTAGCCATCTATTAGAAGTAGCTACGTTAACAGGCACTGTGCGCATTATAACATCAACACCGTTAAGTTTACCTTTTTTTTCTTCGGCATCATTGTAGTTTAAAAATTCTTTTTTAATTTCTCCATTACCATTTTTATAACCACTATTCATAAATAGTTTACCTAGTGTTTCATTAAAATTTTGTATAACAACTGGAGGTGTAGATAAAGTATTTATTATATCAAAGTCTTTATAACCAGTTAATCTACCCATAATAACTCCATCTTCTTTTTGATAGTATTCAACAGGAGGTAGTATTTTTGTTTGTTCTTTGTTTAATTCACCACCAACTATAGCATTTTTAATGCTAAAGTTTAAATTTGTTTCTTTAAAAAACTTATCAAAACTACTATTTAAGTCTTTATTTATACCCGTAAAAACACCGCCTGGTTGATTTTGAGGATTACTACTTACTTCTTCGCTATATGTTGTAAGCCAATCATTATAATAAACTATAAACTCTTGAATAGCTTTATTTCTTTTTTGTGCCATTTCATATGCTTTACTTGCTTCTTGTCTATTTTCAGCAGTTTGAGCTTTTTCTTTCTGTGTATTGTACTTAGATAAATCAGTTATATTATTATAAGCCATGTTAAAAAAAGAGTCACCTTTTATGCCAGAATTTTTTGCGTTTTCTTTTATTTCTTTTTTAAAATTAAACAACAATAGTTCTCTTTTACTTTCACTTTTCTGTATTATGTGAAGTTCTTTTATTTGTCTTTTCTCTTTAGACTTGTAAATACTAGATGCTGTATCTTCAACATTATTTATTAAGTCAGACAGGATTTTACTTTGTTGTTTTTTTATACTCATAACTTTTTTATTATTTCATCAATCTTTATCACCATCACCTGACATAGCCATACTTGTAATACTACCTATACCGGACATTAATGCCTTAGATCCACTGGCACTTGCTTGAGACGATTTGTTCATTTGACCTGTTAATTCTGATGTTAATCTGTCTAAAGCCTGCATGTCTCTTGTTTCTTGTTGATTAAACTGAAACATTGCACCTTTAACGCCCATACTTTGCATTTTTTCAGCCTGACCAATACCAAACTGTTGTAGTCTTCCCGCTTCACTCATTTGAATATTTTGAATTCTAGAAGCTTCACCAAATTTAGCAGCCTGTAATCTTTGAGCTTCTTGCTGTTTTGCATTTTGAACTCTTTCTTCTCCTTTCGCAGCCTTATCTTGATTGCTTTTTTCTTGTTGCTCTATAGTTGTGGCTACACCTTTTTTACTTTGTAAAGCAGCTTGAGCAAGCGCTGTAGCACCTCCAGCAGAACTACCAGTTGCAGCAAGCATATCTAGTGTATTTGCTAATGCAATATCTGCTTCTTCCGCTTGCATTTCAGCAGCAGCTGTTGAAACCGCTAAATTAGCCATTGGATTAGATATAACTCCACTAGTATCTGTTATCATACCGGATAGATCTTTAGCCATACCAGATAAATCTACAGCCATATCTGAAAGATCACTTACGCCTGCAAAAGGATTTATTATTTCTTGTCTGTTTTCTTCAATATTCGCAATTTGTCCTTTTACTCCTAAAGCTGCTCTATCTGCGTCTTTTTTATTTTTTTTAGCTCCATACATTTGTGCTCCAGTAGCAATTGCTGTGGCTGCTATCGCTGTAACTATTCCCATATTATTGTATTTTTTTTGTTATTTCATGTGATGGTTTTTTATCTACTGTCCATCCTAATTTTTTATGAGTATTTATTAAATGTTTATTTCTGCCTATTGTAAACATATAGTTTTTACCATTATTTTTACAAAAAATCTCAGCACCATTTATTAATGTTTCTATAGCTAATTTTCTATCTTTATTTTTATATTCAGGATTAGATATAATCCATTCTAACAGTACAGCTTCAGAATTTGTAAAATATAAAAAACCAGCTACAATTGGTACGTTATTTTTTTCAACTAATAAACCACCTGTACCATTATTAGGTAAAAATCCTTTTGAAGGATTAACCCAATCAGGCCAAGCATCCCACCAGGATACTAATAAATCCCAATCATTTTCTGTAAGTTTACGTATTTTTAATTCCATTTAATTTTATTTAATATGCTGATTCTGCATAGTCTGAAGATACTGCAAATAATTCTTTTGTTCCACCTGGATCTGTTAGCGTATCAGTAGAAACTTTAACAGTAGCAAAATAACCTTTTATACCTGTCATTATATCCCCAAATATTATTTCTCCCGGAGCAGCTGTGCTATCATTTATTAAGTTAGCCATGTACTTGTTTTCTTTTCTTGTAAAACCAGAGTGAAACAGAGGTGGTACTAATGCTGTAGCATTTTGTGTTATAGGTGTTGTTGTTACATCTGCAAATGTATTACCTAAACCATCATAAGCACTTTCATTAAAACTATAAACTAAAGTAGTTGAATCATTTGTGTTTGTTGATCTATAGTTATCAATATTAGTTATTGGAAAACTTATACCAGTACTGTCAGATATAAAACTATCTACTTGCCAACCATTACTACCCTCGTAATTAATTGTTTTAAATACTTTAGATGCACTAACTTTAGGGTTAAATATAAATTCTATAGAAGCTTTATTATCTTTTCCATAAAAATTACACCTTGGTTGTGATGTAATATAATGTTGATATAAACCAGCTGTATTTGGGCTTGAGTTTGTACTTGACAACGAAGGTCCAGCACTATAAAAATTACTTTTTAAACTTATAACAGACGCAGGTTTATAAGAATAAAAACTAGTCCACCCGTTTACAGCCTCATCGAAAGATAAAGTATTAAAAGGTAATTGATCTTGACTAAGTGTACTTGTAGGTTGTATTGACAAAGAGTATTGTTTATTGTATATATCAAAGCCACCTATCAATCGACCGCCATCTAATACGCCAAATTGATCTCTAAAATAATCAATCATACCATAGTTAGATATTTCAGTAAGACCATCTCTTGATAATCTTAAAACAGCATTTCTATCTTTATCTGTAAAATACTTTCTACCACCATACACAGCAAAACTTTCAGGGTTTTTACTTATACCAAAGTTACCACTAAAAGGGTTTATATCACCTATAACTTTATTACTAGCTGTTAATGTTGGATTTCCTTCAGCTGAATATATAAGATCTTTATCTATAGGTGCTCTACTTACTTTTTTCTCTTGAAAAATTATAAGACTAGTGTCTTCAGCAAATATTTTCTGTATAGATCCGTTTATAGGATCAACACTTTTAACAATGTCTTCACCTACTGAAAATACATTTGTGTTGTTTATACCTGTTCTAGCGTTAAATATACCTGAGTATATTAAAGAATTAACCCTAGTAGATGCTATAGGATTATCATCTACTAAATAAGCTTTAACACCATAATCTACGTTTGTATTATTGTAACCACCTCTTATTCTTGCNTCTTCAACAAGCCAATTTTTATCATCAGCAACAGATGGTGCTGTGGCTGGATAAGTATTATTTGCTTTAGATCCGCCCCAAACAGCCGTGCCTCCTGATCCCAGGGTTTTACGTAAAATAAAACTATTAAAATACTTAACTTCTATTAATGCTGCCATAATTTATTATCACTTATTTATTTAATGAATTACTAGTTGTAACCATAATAGTAGTTACTAGATGGCAAGTTGTTATTACCACCTCCAGAAATAACATTTTGTGCATTTGTTATTGTTGCTATTACTTGACCAGATGTGTTTTCATATATATAAGAAACATTGGACGCGTTAGCATTTATGTTTAAACTAACGTTACTAACCTCTGCATAACCAGTGCTTTCATCTGGTGAATAAAACTTTAAAAATGAAGCTGGAGCAACAAACGGTGCAGGTGTTTCACCACCTAAATTATTTGTTAAATTTCTAACAAAATTACTAGCAAACGTTGTTTGACTAGCACCGCCAAGCCATACTATACTAACACTATTACCAGATATGTTATTTGTTATTTGTGGAAAAGGACCAAAACCTGTAGTGTTTAACTGAGGAACTGTTTGACCCGTTGGNTTTGTTAGTGTAGGTGGTTGTAAAGCAGGTGCAACATTTTCTTGATCGTACGTTACTGGTTGTGATGTTGTTGCTATTTTTTTACCATTACCATCAAACTGTGCNACCCATCTTCTATCTTGATTAGAAGCTGTGCCAAATGGAGCTCTATCAGTACCAGTTATAGCTACGTTAGTAGTATTNGACATTTCATTACCATATTTAGCATTTAAAGATATATTATCTGTTGAGCAATATGAATAAAAAGAATTGTTTGTTGTATTAGTATATGATATAGTAAGTTCTGGATTTGTATATAGTTGAGTTATATATCTAAATGACCACTCTCTTGCATAAACTACTTGAGATGGTACAAAAGATTTAGCATTTTCAACGTCTGTAGAACCTTGAGAACTTATTTTATAACTAAAATAACTAGGTGGTTCTCCATCTAGTATTGGGTTGTAAAAATCTCCAAAACTAAGTTTAACTAATTGAGTTGTTAAGCTTGATAGATATGAAGCATATGGTGATTGAGAGCTATTACCACCTTGTTGGCCTGGGCATCCTTGTGGCGTTAGTACTGGTATAATTTTATTACCAAAGCTAGTTAAGCTATTAGGTATGTTATCACCGTAAGGATATCTAACTACTAGTCTATAATCTCCAAAATAATCTTGTCTAACACCATAGCCTTGATCTTTACCAAATGCAAATATTTTTGATCCTTTAGATGAAAGTGGTAAATCACCTGAATTAGTTCTACCTGTGCTTTGTGTTTGCATTGCATCTGTATTACTATATAATGAATCTGTAGGTGATATAGTTGTTGTTGGTTGATCAACAACGCCTGTGTCTGTAAAATCTGGTCTAGATGAATCCAAAGATATACTATAATTATTTGTTTGTGTTCCACCAAACTTTATAATACTACCTTCAACATCAATAGCGTTTTCCCAATTATTAGGATAATTAGCACCGTTAGGATCTCTATATTGTAAATAAGTTGGCCATATTAAAGAAGGTTTGTCTCCTTGAGGACCACCATTTATTGTAACTTTGTTTTCAAAATCAAGCATTATATAACCAGTACCAGCAGTTAAACCATTAGGGTTTATATTGTTTAAAGAAAAAGCTAAAGCGTTTCTGTTTGTGTTTGTCCATACCCAACTATCATTTAAACCAGCACCACCACCACAAACACCTTGTGCGTTAACACTAGCTGAATTTACTCCATTGACACCTATTGTATTTGATGGAGTAGGTTGACTATTTATAGGTGCTCTAAAGTCTGTTGAAACACCCGGTAAAGGTGTTGATGCAACTTCATTTGTTTTATTAGCGCTCCAATAAAAACCAGAAGATTGTGGTCCTTGATTTACAGTTAAATTATTACCACTATACCAAGAAGGATTAGTTGCTAAAGTTAATATNCCCTGACTACCNTTAAAAGTAGTTGTACATGTATCTGTTAATGCTCCTTGCGCACCTGATGCGTCTTGAACTTGAACAGTNACAGATAAAGGACCATTTAAAGAACCAGTTGGTTCAGTTAAAACACCAGTATCTTGATTAACAAAAACAGCAGGTGTTGCTGGCGATTGACTTATTAAAGAAAAAGTTAAATCTAATGTATTAGCTGCAGGTATACCACTCACGTCAGCACTACCATTTGTAGCTGTATATGTGTAAAGCACTGTAGCTCCAGACGGAGGATCAAAACTATTAACACAGTTTGTTATAGATGGTGCTGCATTATCTAAAGCACCAACCGCGGAAACGGTACTTGTTAAATCATTAACTATATCATAAACCTCAAAAAAGAAAGTATAATTTTCTAATATAGATGCATTATTACCGTAATAAAAATTTCTAGCTGTTGTTAAATTATAAGTATCTATACCATTAACTACCGCTGTTGAAAGAGTAAAGTCTGAAGTTCTAGTATTACCTAAACCATCTGTAATCCAATAATTACCTATAGATGAAGAATTAATAGGTGTAACACCTTGAGATTGATCTACTTGTGTGTAAGGATAAAAAGAAGCAGCTACAATTGTACCACTTTGCATTGCTTCACTTTGGTTGTAAACCCAGGTTGTTGCAGTTGGTAAAGCTAAAGAAGTAAAACCTTTTGCTCCAGGTGAAGCTGTTGCAACTGATGTACCTTGTTCAATAGCTAAGTTTAAATCAGATATAAGTCCTGTTGAAGATGTTTCATAAAATAATTCTAATCTTGATACAGTAGGAGCAGTTTCATATATACCTAATAAAATATTATATGCATCTCCAGCATCTACAGAACCTGCGCCAATAGCGCCAGTACCAATACCAGTACTTAGTGTTTCAATTGTTTGAGAAACTCTACCAACTAAAGGATTTGTACCTGTTTGATATACTTCTGAAAACACAGCCGTAGAATCTAACAAAGTATTTTCTGGGCCTATAGTATTAACAACATTAGGTTCTATTGTTGGATAATAAGGATTATTAAATGTTGGTGCTACATCTAAAGCTGTTTGCTGTGGTGTAACTCTACCAAACATATCCTCAGAACTTCTAAATTGAGACTGCAATGGACCAACTTCTGTTAAATCTCTAGGTACTTTGTTTATATTATCATTTGTCAACGTTATAAAAGCTACAGTATTATCTGGATCTGGAAAAGGTCCTACCACATCTCCAGGATAACCGTTGACTATACCTGGTAAATATACGTTATAATATTCTTGCTCTTGTTGCTTAATAACCACTTTGTAAGAATACCAACCTAAAGGATTGTATTTTGAACTTGTTTGATCTCCATTGTATAAACCTGGCCAACCTGTTAATAAATCAGGATCACCAGCGTATAGACCAGTAGTACCTATAGCTTGATTAAATAATACTTTTATTGAATCACCTGTTGAACTGTGAACATTATTATTACCAAGACCTGGAAATGGGTCATAAGGAACATATACAGTAGAGCCTCCATATGAAATACCATCTAGTGTTGATTGAGACACAGCTGATGATAATAGAACAGTAGAAGTTCTACCAAACCTGTCAGATAATAAAACACCAACCTGGTAGTTTCTATTTTGTTTTACTGTGTGTTGAGGGTATTCTACTTCACTAGTGTAATATATAGCTGGTTGAGGATTACCAGAATCAGTTTCTGAACTTATATTAAAAGTATTTTTTGCAGTAACACCAACATTGTAATTTAATGCTTCTGGTGGTGTATGTTGTGTTTGAAAATTACTATAAACTATTCTATTACTTATTATTTCTTGACCTAAAGCCTTAACTGGAACTTTATCATAAACTCTTATTAACTCTTTTTCAGGTAGTGTTTTGTAAGGTTTAGCACCTTGGTAGTTATAGACTATTTTATTTTCAGTACCACTTAAGCTTTCAACTTGAATAGTATCAACAACTTGTACAGCTAAAGCATCTGATTCTTTATATAATATATCAATTTCTATTATTTTATATTCACTATACAACTGGTTAATAGTACAAGGTAACGGTATTTGTAACAATATATTATTAACTTGATTTTCCATAAAAGAAACAATTGTGTTTCTATATGCTGCGTTTTCATCTTTAGTGTTACCAGTTGGTGTTGTTGCATTTAAAAAATATCCATCTTGCTTAGGNATAAAAGCTATTTGAGTAAATGGTGCAAATATAGAGTTTTCTCCATCATCAAATCTAAANCTGTAACTAAATCTTACAAATTTATCTTCTAAAAAATCAGGATCACCTGGATAATCAGTTGTTGTTCCGTTAGATGTTTGAAAGGTAGGGTTTAAAGTTACACCGTCTGGTGCATACCTACTAGTTGCATCAAACATACTAGAAAAACTTATACCGTTTGATCCAAAATTACTATTTACATAAAATATTAATTCGGTATTAGCGGCTATAGTTTGTGCGCTACTTAGTGTTATAACACCTGTATCTTCATTATATGAAACTATAGTTGGTAACGGAGCTGTTGCTCCAACCCAATCAACCGTGGCACCAAAAGTAGGTAGTCCAGATAAGGTTTTTTTGTCAATAGTAACATTAACGCTTGTTGTAACAGCTGTGTTATTTAGTTTAGCTGAACCCCATTTTTGAAAATACAAGTCAATAGGTTGATAAGGATTATATGTTGCAACAGATATTTGATCTTCTGTTGTGTAATATCCATTTGAAACTTGACCTGTAGCGCCAGCTAAAGCTCTATTTATATTTATTTTTCTAGGTTGATTTCTATTATCTGTCCAAAATAAAATACCTTCTAAAAAGTTTACNCTTAAAACAGGNTTTGTTGTAGAAAANTTTAAAAAAGAACCAGTAACTAATATTAAAGANTCTTGATTTAATATATTGTATACATATATATAGTTTTTAGCATCTTTATTATAAGTTGTAGCAGTTTCAAAACCTATATCAGTATAATCTGTTAAAAATATATATATATCATTAGAAACACCATCTGTAAAAGTACCTATTGTTTTTAATTGACAGTTACACTGGCTTATTAATTTAAAGTCTACAAGTTGTTGGTTACCTAAAACATTTTCTAACGCTCCAACGTCGGCACCTTCTGATCTGCTTACTTGTATATTAACCCCTTCACGATATTCACCATTAGGTAATAACCTGGCATCCAGGTCTTTATTCATTTTGGATTTTATAAAAGCATTTTTAACTTCTGCCATTTAATTTAGTTTTTAAGCCACTTAGATTTACCTCTCATTATCTGAATAAACTCATTAGATTTTATGTTAGATAATCTTATTTTTGCATTTCTTAATTTTGCACTTTTTTCTCTTCGTAATCTTTGCACAACGTACTCTGGAACTTGTATTCTAGAAGCTAAAATAGCATGCATGATATAAGCATACACAGCTTCTTCAGCTAATTTAGGCACTTGCATTTCACTATCATAAGATAATCCATCTGAAATATATTCTAGTATTATTATTTTATCTTTTAAATCACTAGAAAAAGACATTTTACCATCTCTATCATTTATAGTAAACCAACCATTTACTTGAGCTAGTTCAGGTTGCATACCATATCTTTGACCATAGCCCATAAGACCACCACCATAAATACCCCACAAACCATCTGAAATTAATCTTCCTGTTATCTCTTGTCTTATAGCGTTTATTGTTTCAGGATTTTGTGAAGCCCATCTTTCTTCAGTTATAGATGTACCAGTAATGTCTTGACCTTCATTATCTTGTGTTGGAACACCTTCAGCGTCTTGTATTGGTTTAGTATAAGGATTACTTGTTAAAGTTGTAGGATATATTATGTGTTTAACACCGACATCATCAATCCAAGACACATTAACATAGTTAACATAGTCTTGAGGTAAAGCAACACTTAAATTATATGGTACAGTTAATTCTTGAGAGTGAATACTTCTTAAAGTATCATAACTAAACTCTTGTAAAGCTCTTTTAGCGTGAAAAATTACATCTGTTTTCTTAACACTTGAAATCATTTTACCTTCACCAACATAAGCAACAAGAAAATTGTTTACTATATCCGGTATTTTTATGTAAGAATAACTATTGTAATTTTCTTCAACAGTTGTTCCATAAGCATCTTTATTACCAAACTCACCACCAGTCTTACTTAGTAACTGTATAACAACATATGTACCAGCAGCAACTCCTGCTCCAAATGTAATTGTGCTATTTGACACAGTATAAGCATTGGTAAATTCTGTAAAACTACCATTAGCCCCAGTAGTACTAGTATATAATCTAAAATTGTTATTATTGTACAAAGCACTTGTTGGATCATTACTTCCAAAAGTAAGATCTGTATTAAATGTTGTTTTAAATACAGTTTGATTAAGTGTTGCAACTATTATCTGTGTTCCAGCATAATATTGAGCATTTGTTTCATTTATTAATCCTCCATTTGGTGTTGCCATAATTTATTAACTTTTTTCGTTTTGTTCTTGTATAGCAGATTCTTGCATAGCCGCTTGTACTATTTGAGGATCTCTTATTATTATACCAGCGTACATTAATATATCTATTATTAATTTTGTTTGTTCTGATTCATGTAGTTCAAAATTTACAGAACCAGTTGAATTACTAGTAGTTAAAGCTTGTGAGTTATATATGTATTGACCTAATGAACCTACTGTAAAACCCCAGATAGGTGTTAAAGGTTTTCTAATAAAGTCAACTTGTATTTCACCTATTGTGTCTATAGTAATTGGTTTTACAAAAAGTTTTTGATTTTCATATAAATATACTGGATAAATTTTAGTTGGTCTGGTTAATTTAGATCTGTCTATGTGATAAAACTCGGTACGATCAACTCTTTGAAGTTGTATTTCGTTGTTATATAAAACAGTACCTAATCTGTAAAAGGGAGTATCAGAAGTAGAAGATACATCATTTCCATATATGTCTACGCTAGGTAGCACCCAATAACTAGTTAATCCATCAGCTGTTGAAGCAGGAACAGCATTACCTGTAGTTTTAAATATTGCTAATTTTTCATCTAAGTTTTCTACTCTATCAGCATAATCAGTATTAGTTTGTGGCACACGTACTTGTTGATTCATATCTTCAAAATACTTTTCAAATATTTCAAGTTGTACCTGATTACCAATATTGTTAAATTCAGTAGGCGTTAAATAACCTCTCTGTTCTTTGTTTAATATTAGTAAAACTGTTTGATATACAGTATTTACGTTTATAGCCATTTGTTATTTTTATTATAATAAAGGAGGCATTACACCTCCCTTATTAGTATTACATGTTAAGAGAATTTTTTCTCTATAGATTTGTATACATCTAAACCTTCATCTGTTTTAAAGAAAGAAGCCATAGCAGCATATGGGTGTTCATCAAATGGAACAGTCATTAGTTTTTTACCGTTTGATTTCCATTTAAATGTTCTTTGATCATCCGCTAAAAGTATAATACCAGCCTCTGTTGCTTTTATAGCAAAATTTCTTAACTGTACATTATCGTCTTTAGCTAAATCTAAGAACAACATAGCATCACTTTTAGCAAATATAAGTAAATCTCTTTTTATTTCCTTAGAACTCATCTCTGACACCTTAGAACCCATTTCAACTCTTAATATAGCTTCTGCCTCGTCTATGTTTAAATTTCTAGCAAGGTTTAAAGCATCTATTTCTAGTTCTAAATCTAATAATTCATCTTTAGCTTCTTCTACAATATCTAACTCTCTGTATTTAACATTTTTTAAAGGATGATAAAGTGATAACACTTGTTGTAAAGCTTGGAATTTCTTTTTAACAAACAAACTTCCGTCTTTAAATATTATATGACCTAGTGTTGCTTCACCTTTTTGTTCGTCTTTAAATGGTGAATTTTGATTAGTAGCATATCTTATCTCTCTTTGCTCATTTTTAACTTCATCGTACCACAGTAAAGGTTGTCTTGCTGTGTGCTTTGAAGGTATTCTGTATGTTAAAGGGGTAGTATCACTTCGTAAAAAGTAAGTTCTATCTTTTATTTCCCAACCGTTTGATTGGATTTTGTTTTGTTTTTTCATGATATAATATAATTAAATAGTTAAAAAGTAAAGTAAGGGTGCCCGAAGACACCCTTTCTCTACACTGATATTAAAGTCCTTGGAATAATACAAAGTTGTTAGCAGCTTGTACAACTAGACATCTTTCAGATAAGAAGTTAACCTCCATAGCATCAAGATTTGAAGTCATAGCACCACCAGCAGAACCAGTTAACCAAGATTTCATACGTCTGTCTTCTGTTTGAGAAGCTCTATAACGAACGTGTAAAAATGGTCGTCTGATATTTGTTCCTAAGATTTGATCGTAAACTGTTGAAGTTCCAGCAGGAATTAAAACACCTTCGATTGAAGAAACACCTGAAACAGCACCACGAGTAGAAGCGTCATTTAAGTATTTCCAGTCAGTCTTATAAAAGTCATATGATCCTCTTCTGAAACCACTGAATCCTAGATTCAACGCCATTTCTTCAGAGTTCTCAAATAACCCATAAGCAGTACCACCCTGTGATCCAGCAGAAACTAATGAAAGCATATTATCAAAGTCTAATGAAACTCCTCTTTGTAGGAATAACATGTTTTCTTCAATAGCTCCCTGAGTATCAAGATTCTTAAGTATTTCATCAAAATCATCTAATCCAGCACCAGCATCAAAACCTACTTCAACGTTACCTCTTGCATTGATAGCAGAGAATAAACCTTGAGTACCTTTAAATCCAGCAGCAGAAGCAGATCCAGCACCAGCTCCTGAAGCTAGTTCACCTTCAACACATACCATTTCTAGATAGTCTTCAAAACGTAGTCTTGTTTCAGACTCAGCTTTTAAGTACCATAAGTAACCAGTAGTTCCGTCTTCAGTAGCAACTTCAACCCAACCGATTTGAGCCATATCTGATCCGTTTATTGTATAAACGTTTCTAATAATAACTGGTGAGTTAGCAAATTGTGTGAAAGCAGGATTAATAGTAATTTGAGGCTGTAACTGGTTGTTTGCCGCTAAAGCTCCAGCACCTGCGTTTGCAGTAGCCGCACCTTTAACAAATTCTGAACCATATACAAATATCTTAACTGTAGGTCCTAATAAAGCAAGAGTTGCAGTTAAATATGGAGCAACAGCTAAAACACCTGTACCAGTGTTAGACGCAGTTACAACACACTTAGCTTCATTCCCTAAACCATCTAATACTACAATAGTTTGACCTGGACTTATAACGTTTCTTGTTACACCCGGTGCTGTTGGAGCAGGAATTGTAATACCATTAACTCCGTTATTTGCACAGCCATCATATGCTATATGTAATCTGTTTTGTTCTGACCAAATAACTTGATCGGATGTCATAGGCATTTCTGCACCTACCATACGTAAGAAACCTGATAACGTTCTGTTTCCATAACGCTCTACTTCTTGTTCATATACTTCTGGTAGATATTGCTGTGCAAAATCATTTACACCACCTGTGTTAAACTGCAGGTAGTTGTTGGCTAATAGTTGCTGGTTAGGAGCAGGAACTATCGAGCCAAATTGTGGAAAAATCGACATAATTTATTGTTTTTTTAGTTAAATGTTTTTCTTTTAATTTTTAGTTTTGAAGAATCAAGTCCACTCATTGCTTTAACTTTCAACCCGTTTACAAATATTTCACCTGTATTAGTTTTTCTAGGTTCATTACTTATATTTTTAGACTTAGCTAATTGATCCTTAATAGCATCAGTTTTACCTTGTTCATAAAAATGTTGAGCTAAAGTATCTGCATTTTGTGCTGTATATAAAGCTTTGTGATACTCTTTGTGCTTAATTATTTCTCCTTCTTTATTAAGAAACTTTCCTATAAAATTTGAAATATCACTTTGATTATCAGCTACACTAGAAGGATCTTTAATGTTATATCTAAATTTTTTATCTCCTACATTAAAATCAAAACCTTTGAAATCTTTGTTTAAAAGTTTTTTAGATACACCTTTAAATTCTTCTCGTCTTTTACTATACAGTTTTTGTTCTTCGTTGTGTCGGTTAACAAAATCCATAGCTTTTTGTTGCTCTTGGGTTACTCCGGGCCTCAACTTGATTTCCTCGTAATATTTACCTTTTAAGCTTTCCAAATAGTTTTTGGCTTTTGCAACTTCTTCTTTATACGCAAGTTTTTTCTTTCGAACGTCCCTTGCTTCATCTAATTCCTCGTCAAATGAAAAAGAATCTTCTATTATAAAAGATCTTTCTTCAGTATCTAAATGAGGTTTAGCTGCTTTGTAATATTCATGTAATAGAGAATCGGTACTTATATTACTATAATCACGATTTAACCGGGCGTAATCTTGTACATCACCACCAGTTTCTTCCATAAACTGAACTAATTTTTCTATATTTTCAGGGAGTTTTTGTGTTTCAACTTCCTTTTGTACTTCTTTTTGTTCTGATACGGTAGGGGTAACTTCAGCGCTTCCTGCCATTCCGCCCTCGTTAGTGTTATTTGTTTCATCAGTTATTTCTTGTATAGGCGAATCAGTGTCTACTATTTCTTCTTCGGTGGCCCGTATTTCTTCAACCACTGCTTTGCTGTCTTCACCGTCTTGTTGTTTTTCGACAATAGCATTGCTATCATTTGTCTTTTGTGTTTGAACGGCATATTTTTCTTCGTCTTTTTTATTTAAAACTACTTTATGTAATTTTTGATCTTGAGGTTCGTTAAGATCTTTCATTTTTTTAGCAGATTTTATCTTAAACTCTCCTTCTGTTTTTGTAGGAGTAGTGTCTACTACTTTAATTTCTGGTTCTTTTATTTTTGTTTCTTGTTTTTTTGACATAATATGATAATATAAAATTAATAACTATTGTTAGGAACTAAATTGTTCTAATCCAAATCCTTCTGATGAATCATTTTCTGATTCAAAATCTGTAGGTAAAAGATCGTTTTGTCTTTGTTCAATCATTTTACTTTGTTGTGTTGCTTGTATTCTTGTTCGTTTATCTTTACGATCTTCAATTTCAGCCTCTCTTGTTGTTTCACGCCCAGCCTCCATTTGAGCTAGTTGTAGTTGATATTGAAACTCTTCCGCCATTAATTGCTTTTTAATTATAGCTTCTTGTTCCATCCTTTCAATTTCAAATTGAGATTTAGCTTGTTCTATCTGTATTTTTGTTTGTGCTGTAGCTTGTTCTTTTTGAACATCAGCTAAAGCAGCAGCTTCAGATGATTTTTGGTTTGCTTCGCCTTGTGCTTGAATATTTTCTATCTGTGCGGCTCTATCAGATTGTTGTTTTTTCTTTTGCTTTAACTTAAGCATTTGATTAGCAAGTTTAATGTTTGATATTTCTCTTAAATCTATTGCATCTTCTAATCCAATATTACCCGACTGTAATGCCACTTGTATACTTTTTTCTAATTGAGCTTTTTCTTCTTCATCTGGTTCTAGTTCTAAGAATATACCAAAATCATGTATATGTAAATCTTCTATTTCTTGTAATGTAGCTGTATTGAAATTATTCAAACTTCTAATTAATGAATCTTTAGTAAGAGGAAATTGTAACATATCAGACACCCTCAAGCTTATATTTTCACATGTTCTAATAGTCATATACATTAATGATTGTAATATATGTCTTGTTGCTGTATTTGAATTAGCAGCTGCTAGTTTTTGTAAACCTACTAGAGCATCTTTATCTGGAGTACTTCCATCTCGCGCTTCATTTAAACCGGTTACATCTCTTATCATTTGTAAATAATATTGATAAGTTTGTATCATTGATTGTATTTTAGAAATACCTGATGAACTTTGTAATTCTTGTATTGGTATTTTACCTCTGTTTGGATCACCGTCTTGAGTTAAAGATCTACCTACAATACTACCAGTTTGAAAATACATATTTAATGCCTCTGAAGGATTATAATTAGTTCCGTTACCTAAGTCAACTTCAGATAAACCATCAGCATCAACATAAACACCATCTGGAACTATACGTGTTAATACTTGTTGTAATTTTAAATGTGTTAATTGAATCATATCAGCAAATCCTATTGTTTTACTAACTATAGATTCAATACGACCTTGATACATACGTGGCGCAGATAATATATAATTCATATTAACCTTTGTTGTATCAGCCATAGGTCTTGTCATGTTCTGTGCTAATTTCCACTCTAATAAAGTATCTCCTAATCCTAAAACCTTAGCTCCAGTGTATAAAACTTCTATTGACCTTGATGCTCTTTCAAAATTATCATTTTTAGGAGGATTAAACGTATCAGGTTTTTCTATTATTTTCTCTAAACCTTGTTCAGTTTGTTTTATTTTAAATACCTGATCATGATATGTTTTATATTCAAAAAATAATACTTGAATTTGATCTTGTTGATTTTGTCCAAAATAGCCATTTTGATAAGAATTTCTACCAGGATATTTTTGTATTTGTTCTAATTCAGGATCAGTTAAATTAGGAAATTGTCTTTTTACTTCTGATAAAGATAAATTCTTTACTTCACCTACGTAGTATAAATCTTCAAAGTTAGGGTTTTCAGTAAAAGACCAAACCATATTAGCTGGGTTTACATATTCTGTAGTTATACCTTCTGATAAATTAAAGTTAGTTTTACAAGCACCTATACCTAAAACAGTTAAATCATATGCAATTTGTTTTTTTACTTCATCAAATTTATTATAATTTAGTATTTTTTCTATTACTTCTTCTTCTGCTATTTCAATACTTTGCTTGTAAGATAATTGCATGTATAGGTCTAGCTCTTCTGGATTCTCAGGTAATGTTTCAGGACTTGATGAAGCATAATAATTTCTACCTGTCTGTGCTGTTAATTGTTGTATGCTAGCTTTTTGTGTTATATCTCTAAGTGCTGATTCAGCATAATTAGTTCTAGTTTTTATACCAAAAGGATCAACAGCAAATGATTTTATTTCATAACCTCTTTCAGTCATACCATTAACAACTATATCTACAAACTTAGATAATACTGGCACTGGTTTCCAGTCTAAATTAAGATAAGATAAATCACCATTTATAGCTAATTCATCTTTGTATTTTTGCACAGGCTGTTCACCTCTTGCATATAATCTTAATCTATTAAAGTTTTGAAAATTATCCATAAACCTATTCTGTCCACTGCTATTTCTAAACCACTCATGCTCAATAGCTTGAGCAACAGCTAAGCCATACTCAAAAGAACTTTTCTCTTCTTCAGGTACTACCTGATCTGGAAAACTGCTGTTATAGTTAATGTTAACCATTTATTTTCATTATTTTTGAATTTACTCCCTCATTATCATATCTTTTAAAACTTAAAGGAAGTTTTGATATTGTTCTTTGTGCGTTAGGTGCATATCTATTTTTATTACATGCCATTATAGCTAATCCAGAACTAATAGATGCATCGTGTTTAGTTCTATTATTTATATTAAATGTAGCCCAATCTTCTAATGTTTTTTGAAAATACATATTACCGTGTCCTTCGTTTGTAACACCTACAAAGTGTTCTATGTAATCTTCAATTGCAGCCGCGTGAGCTTGTTTAATATCTTCACTACTATTAGGTATACCTCCTATTTCTCTTTCAGTTACAGATAGTTTATTATAAACTTTATCTGGCCTATTTATAGAATATCCCCTGTATCCTCTTCTTTTTAGGTAATATAGCAATCTTGGTTTATTATTTTCAGCCAATATAGGCATTCCGTAAAAAACTAATGCCATTAATACATCTTCAAAAAACATTTCTGCTGTTTGTGGTCTTGCTATGTATTCTAAGAAAAAAGCATTAGGAGGGACATCTTCCATTGAAAACTTAGTTAAACCGTGCAATGAACCATTAGAACCTCTACCATCTACTGTTCCGGAAATATCATAAGAGTCACAGCCAAAAGCTCCAGTGTGATCATTGCCTGGATACTTTATACCATTTTTTAATAAATATTTATTTTGTAATTCTACGGGTGGTATCCAAGAAATAAAAAATCTTCCATTTTTATTTGGAAAAAATACTACTCTAGTATCTTTAACTCCATTTTCCCAACTAAAACTACCTTGTGTTACAACGTTTGTATTTTTTAAATCTTCATTATAATCTATTTGTTCATAAATTTTACTTAGATTAAATAAAGATTGTTTTGCTTCATCTCTAAAAGCATGTTTTTCTGTTCGTGGAAACTGACGATAAAATTCATTTAAACCGTCTTGATCATTTTTTAAACCTTCAACTTCATTCTCCCAATGTGAGATAACTCCGATCTGAATCTTGGATCCATCAATGCTTTTGACGGGTTTTTTTGGAGTGTCGAATACAGGAAATCCATGAGTATCAATGTATCCTTCGTAATTCCATTCCATAGGTATGAACAAACTATATAGTCCTGAGTTAGTCTGACCATTTCGGTTTCTTTTTGTAACATCTGATGCATCATATAACTTTTTAAAATTAGCTCCACCTTTATCAAGTGCATTAGAGGTTGAACCCATCATACACCTACCAATTATTCTACTACCTAATCTTAGCGTTGTTTTCGTGACCCTCCAGTTGTTGAGGATATTGTCCGGCCTTTCCCATTTNCCTGACTCGTCGTGTGCGAGGATCTTGAGCTTCTCTCCGTCATATGAGTTGTCACCGGTGTTCTTCCAGTCGATCGTCGTATCCAATCCTTGTAATTCTTCGGTTTTGGTATTGGCATCAAGTTTTCGTCTGGTAAGCTTGGAAGCGGGTACTCTATAGGCAAGTTCGGTCTTGGGCCTGTCCATACCGTCCTGGATCGGTTTGAAGAAGAACGGGTAATTAACTGAGATGGGTACCACCTTATCGGTAAACATCTTCTTTGCATCAGCTCCAGTCTTCGATAATATACCATATCTGGAATCCGAAGAGATGGTTGCCTGGTGTACAAGTTCTGAAGATGCCATGAATGAAAAGCCAGAACGTCTGTTCTTAAGGTAACACAGTCCGTAAGATCTGGCGTCCAGTTTACATGCTTCCCAGTAAATATAGAAAATTCTGTTTGACTCCCTAAAGTCTGGCTGCCCAACATCAATCTTGGTCCACTGCAAGTACATGTAATGAGAACCAGTAATATAACTAGGAATACCTTTGTTATAGAACCAATAGCCTTCATCACGTCTTTTAAACTCTTTATCAATATAATCATACCATTTATCTTTAAAATAACTTGGAAGATTATTCCAATCAAAAACTGTTCTAATTGAAGCTAGTTCTTTTGGATATTCATAAGACTCCCAGTGTTGTTCTTCTTTTTTCCCAGATCTTTTATAAACATCTTCTTCTAAAGGAAGAGCTACTTTTAGACCTTGTATCTCATATATTTCACCAATCTGTCCAGTCTTACTAATGATAACAATATCGTGTTCTTCATTGTAACCTGTTTCCCATTTCTTATATCTATTATTTCTTTTAAGTACTTTAGATTTAATGTGATTAGGTAAAATTTTATATAGGGTTTGTTCGTACATTACTTAGATCTCCCTTCTGCAAAACCTTTAAAGTTTGCGCCTTTATCTTTTTTATCACTTTCTTTCAACATACTTTCTTCTTCTTCTATACGTGTTAGTATTTCAAAAGCATCAAAGATAGCTAGTTTTTTAGTAGCAGCTGCATTTTTTAATCTATCAGCTGATATGTCATCTTCTGAATCTACTATTTTTTCTTTAGCAACTTTTATTAATTCTTCAACTGCTTTTTGCCCAGCTTGGATTATATTCAGTTTCGTTTCTTTTGTGTTCATATTTGATTACAATATCATTAGATTCCATACAATATAAAATTTCATTATCAATAATAAACTGAAACTCTCTATTAGGTTTAAAGCCTACTAAGTCTTCTGGCATTATTCTTAGAGCTTCTAAGGAGTTATTACCATATTTTAGTATACCAGTATTCTTTTTTAATTTAGACGCATTTAATTCTTTGTTCTCTAATATTGGTTTTACAAAACAATAATCATTAGTAGTGTGCCATTTGTTATTATTATTATAAAGATACACTTGACTTATCTCTGCAAAATACATATTGTCTTTAAAAAACTTTGAACCATTAACAGATTTACCTTTCAAGTTGTAATATCTTCTAAATAAGTTATGGTGAACTACAACTGTGTCTCCTATTTTTATAGATGTTTTAAAAGCCTTAGGTACATTTAAAACTTTAGCTATTCTATTAATAAATTTATGATCTGAAATACTAGAATTAATAATTAATTCTTTTTCATCAATTTTTATTTTATTATTATAACGATCACCTAGTGGTTCTATTATAAATTGATAAAGACTTTGCATTAGTATTCCAAATCATACTCTACCGATATAGCCATATTAGAATTAAACTTCTTCCAAGGTAATACCTCATTTTCTTTTTTAATATAAATATTATAAGAAAACTCTTCTTCATCATATAGTATGTGAGAAATTGTATGACCACCATACACTTGCTGTCCAATAGCGTAGTGCATGGCGTCATTTTTATAATCAGATCCTATACTGATTTTTCTTATAACTTTACTCACTTTTATTCTCTATTGGAGTACAAACACCGTCTTCTAAACTAATATTAACAGCACCATATTCTTTTTCTAATTCAGTTTTATAGTCTTCCATAGACTGAATAACGCCAGCATATTTATGATTTAAAGAATGCTTTTGAGTTTCAACATAACCTATGTCTCTAAGTAGACTAGCTATATCTTCTTGTTGTTTTTTTATTTTAGCCAATTGATCAGCGGTAATTTGTACTTTAGCCTCTTCGACTTTAGATTTTACTTTTTTCATTTGATTTAATTTAATTTAATAATTTACTAGTAAAGGGCTAGTATTCCCGTAGCTGTAGTGTTTCCACCTATGTATATTTTTCTTGCTAGTATATTCATTGGTCCAACTGGAGCTGTAATAGTAACAGTTTGATTAGCTATAGCTCCTGCTAATTCTAATTTAATACTACCAGCACCACCTATCCAAACAGCAAAGCTACCACCACCTTGTCGTGGATCAGCTTCATAAACACTTTCTACCGCACCTGCAACTGTACCACTTCTAGGAAACTGAAGATCTCCAGCCTGAAGTGTTGTTGTAAAAGCACCTGTTATTGGATTGCCATCATTACCAGCGCCAAAAGCAGTAGTAATAGAAGCAGCATTAAATATTATTGTTTGTGCCGTGGCACCTATATTTGGTCCAACACCTGGATTAGTTGGTGCTGATGTTGCTGCCCCAAGTATATTACCATTAGGTTTATCTTGAATAGGTATAATATTAATTATTGCCCCAGCAGCATTTGTAGTTAATTGATAAGCAGATCCAAACATATTGTTTTGAGCGCCAGCTCCAGGGCCTCTTGTGCTTATTTGAGCAGAACCTAAATAAGTTCCACCAGAAGCATAAGCTACCGCTGTTGAGTTAATAGGTATATTACCTGATAACGTTGAAGCGCTAGAACCTATAAGATCTACTGATTTTAATGTAGCTGATAATAATACATCTACCGCATTAGTAGTCATGTCACTTTGATTTTGTTGATATGCCATTTTTTTTTATTTATCTTTTCCTTTAATTTTTTCGTAAGTTCTTAAACCACCTAATCCTAACATGCCCAGCAACACGGTCATTAAATGATCCATTTGTAAAGCAGGTGGAGCCTCGGTAGTTTTTGTTATCCATATAAATAAGTCTCTTACGACAAAGTTATATGCTAATGCTACTCCACATATCCAACCAATAAATGGTCTCCACCCAGCAACGAATAATGTACGGTGCTGAGCTTCAACTGCATTGATCTTTGTTTGTAGTTCTATTAATTTTTCAGGATCTAATTCCTTGCCTTTTATTGCTTCTCTTATATCCCAAGCTAAGTTACCAGCAACAGTTTTTTCACCATTT
>JGI24005J15628_10000259_pt1 | contig 32131 bp, 35 predicted proteins | sample LinPmetageLP40_FD_15628 | JGI IMG/M metagenome (IMG submission 15628)
CCAAGAATTAATAATGGAGGTGCTGGTGGGGGAGGTGATGGTGGAGGTGCTTCACCATATGACGGTAAAAATGGTACAGACAATACTGGAGGTGGTGGTGGTGGATCTAATTACGCAACTCCGGTTGGTGCTCATTTAGGAGGAACTGGTGGATCAGGAATTGTTGTAATAAAATTTAAAAAAGCATTCAGTGCTCCTGGAGATAGTATACTCACATTTACAAGTTCAGAAGTATTTAATAATGATATAGGAGCTATATCAGCTGATTTCTTAGTTATAGCTGGAGGAGGTGGAGGGGGAAATGGAATTGCTGGAGGTGGTGGTGCTGGTGGATTTATAGCAGGTTCAGGTATTTCATTAACACCAGGATCTAGTTATACTGTACTTGTAGGAGCAGGTGGTGCTGGATCAACTACGACTAATGCAGCAGGATCAAATGGAAGTATTTCTGTAATAACAAGTTTAACAGCAAATGCAATTGGTGGTGGTGGAGGAGGTGGAGCTGTAGTAAATGGACATAGTGGTGGTTCTGGTGGAGGAGCTGGTGGTAATTCTAATTATGTTGGGGGAGATGCAACTCCTGGACAAGGATTTATTGGAGGCAGATCAACAGGCGGTGGCTACAAAGGAGGAGGTGGCGGCGGTGGTGCTAGTGAGGCAGGAGAAAATGGTTCTCCAACAATTGGTGGTGATGGTGGAGATGGTTTAGCTTCAGAAATAACAGGTTCGAGTGTTACAAGAGGTGCTGGAGGTGGCGGAGGAAATGATAATCCAGGGGGAAGTGCATTTGGAGTAGGTGGTACTGGAGGTGGTGGAAATGGAGCTCCAACTGGAGTAGGAGCTGATGCTACAGTCAATACTGGTAGCGGTGGAGGTGGTGGTGGTGCTTCTGCAAATGGAGGAAGTGGTAGTGCAGGAATTGTTGTATTAAAACTTACAGGATAAAAGATGTCAGATAGATACCTTGGTGGACACTTAGGCAATGCATTTACTACTAGTCGATTTGGTAGTAATAGTGGAATGTTTACTCTTGGTCAACAATTAAATGCACTAGGTAATGGCTTTTGGCCTTCTGATTATGATGTAAGGTTAGATTTTACAGGATCTGGTTCATTTGAAATACCAGAAGGTGTTGACGAGATTGCAGAATATGTAATTATAGCTGGAGGTGGTGGTGGAGGAGCAGATGCAGGAGCAGGAGGAGGTGCAGGAGGAGTAAGAATAGGAGCAGGTTTACCCGTTGTTCCTGGTAAAAAATATCCAATAACCATAGGAAGTGGAGCTGCTGGTGGTACACATCCGTCTAATGGAGGAAATGGCTTATCTTCGACATTTCAAACTGAAGCTAATGTTCAGTATTATGTATCTGTAGGAGCAGCAGTTTCACCTGGAACAGGTAATAGATACTATGTAAAAACTGTTAATGAATTTCAAGGTGCAACTGCTAATGTAGAAGAAGAAACTTTAAAACTGTATGAAGGGTCAACATATAGATTTGATCAATCACATCCAATGAATAGTGGACACCCATTTAGATTTTCTACAGTAGCTCATGGATCACATGCAGGGGGACCAGCTTATACAACTGGTGTAACAAGTAATCAACCTTCAGCTGGAAGTGTTGGTTCAGGATCAGTTGCAGCTGGAACAGCTGGATCAGGTGTTCAAATTCAAGTAGCTACCCCAGCTCCTCAACTTTTTTATTATTGTACTAATCATAATTTGATGGGCGGAGGAGCTAATACGTTAGCAAACGTAACAGTTATAACTAATGGGGGAGGTGGCGGAGGATCATGGAGTACTCCTAGAGGACAACCAGGAGGTAGTGGTGGAGGAAATGGTGCTGCTGCTGGAGTTACAAATCATATGGGTAACTCTATACCAATAACACAAGTAACTGCAGCTGGAGAAACAACAACTTCACAAGGATTTGCCGGTGGAAGTGCTGGAGGTTTTGCACCACATGGTATGATCAATTATGCTGGGGCAGGTGGTGGAGGAGCTGGAGGACGTGGAGGAAATGTTCAAAGTACATCTCCACAAGCTAGAGGAGGTAATGGAGGAAATGGAGTAATTCTTAGTGTAACAGGAACTACAACAATGTATGCTGGAGGCGGTGGGGGAGGTGATGGACCTTTAGCTACATCTCCAGGTGGTGGTAAAGGTGGTAATGCTCAAGGTTTTGGTGAATTTAGAGGTGGTGCCGGAGACGGAGCTCATGATACAGTTAAATATGGTACTGCACCTAAAGGTGGTAGTGGATTAGCACACTTCGGAGGAGGTGGCGGGGGTGGTGCTATTCAAGATCCGGGTGGAAGTGGTGGTTCGGGTGTTGTGTTTATCAAATTTAAAAACAAAGCTGGTAATAAAGTATTTTCATTTAGCGGATCTGGTATATGGAAAAATAATTTTGGTGCTAAAGCTATTGAATACCTAGTAGTAGGTGGAGGAGGTGGTGGGGGAGGGACTGGTAGAGGTGGTGCTGGTGGAGGTGGAGCTGGTGGTTTGGTAAATGGAACTTTAGATGTTTCAGATAAAGAAAATTTTAATGTAATTGTTGGAGGTGGTGGAGCTGGTGGAGCTGGTGGAGCTGTTAATGATGGTACTAATGGTACAAATACAACTTTAATTAACGTCAATACAGGTAGTAACGTAGCTAATAGTATAGGTGGTGGCGGTGGTGCAGGAGTTGATGCTGATGCTGGTTTTCCAAGTCAAGCAAGACCAGGTGTAGACGGGGGATCAGGTGGTGGAGGTTCTTCAGGTGAACCTTCAAGAGGAGCTCCAAAATACATAGGTGGTTCTTCAACTCAACCTGCACCTGGTGTAGGTTTTGCAGGAGGAGATGGAGGTGGCGGATATACTGGTGGGTATGATAATGCAGTAGCTGGAGGAGGCGGTGGTGCTGCTCAAGCTGGATTTCGTGGAAATCAAACTCCAGGTGCTCAACCTGATGCAGGTTATGGAAGTACATATGGAGGAGACGGAGGAAATGGAATAGCAAGTAGTATAACAGGTACATCTGTTGGATATGCTGGAGGAGGTGGTGGTGGAATTGGTACTGTTGCACCTGCCAGAGGATTAGGTGCAAAAGCACCATTAGGTATAGGTGGAGGAGGAGATGGAGGAGGTAATCCTCCTGATGATGGTGAAGATGCAACAGCTGCTACTGGAAGTGGTGGAGGTGGAGGAGGAAATAGTAGTAGTGGTGATGGAGGAGCTGGTAGTGGAGGAATTGTTGTAATTAAAATTACTGGGTAGTATAATTTGTATAAATACATAATAATTAATAGTTTTTATTAGGAGAAATTTTAAATGGCACATTTTGCTGAGATTAACAACAGTAATGTAGTCACTAGAGTTATTGTCGTTAGCAATGCAGATACCTCAGATGCTTCTGGAACAGAGAAAGAATATATAGGTGCTGCTTTTTGCGAAAGACTTTTTGGTGGCACTTGGAAACAAACTAGTTATAATTCTAACTTTAGAAAAAGATATGCAGGCATTGGTTATGAATTTTGGGCTAACTTAAATACATCAGCTGCTATTTCCGGAGCTTTTGTTCCATCATTACAAAATACAGCTCATACTTCTTGGACAATGAATACAAGCACTTGTCAATGGCAAAGTCCACTTGGTGATGCTCCAGCATTAACTGATGCACAAGTAACAGCAGCTAATACATATATTTGGTTAGAGCATGTATATGCAGGTGACTCAGCTGATCCAAAAACCAAAGGCTGGGTCTTAATCTAAAGGGAATTTTATATGGCTTATATTGGCCAATCACCAGTAGTTGGTTTATTTAAAAAAGTTGATGATATATCAAGTGGCTTTAATGATTCTACTACACAATTTACTTTAGCTTCTGGAGGGGTAAACTTATCTTTAGGAGCTCCAGAAAATTTAATAGTATCAGTTGATGGTGTTATTCAAGAGCCTGGAACTGGTAAAGCATTTACGACTTCTGGATCACAAATAACATTTACAGAAGCTCCAAACACCAACGCTACTTTCTTTGCAGTTCAGCTAGGTGATGTTGGTGTTAATCTCACTAGTGTACAAGATGGTTCTATAACAACTGCTAAAATTGCAGATGATGCCATAACTTCAGCAAAGATTGCAGATGATGCAATAATTTCAGCGTTAATAGCTGATGATGCAATAATCACAGCTGCAATAGCAGATGATGCCATAACTACACCTCTAATAGCAGACGATCAAATTACACAAGCCTTAATGGCAAATGATGCTATTGGTGCTGACGAATTAGCAGATGATGCTGTTGGGTCAGCTGCAATAGCTGATGGAGGTGTTTTATCAGCTGCATTAGCAACTGATTCTGTTACAAGTCTAAAGATTGCTCCTAATACTGTTCTAAGAGGAAAAATTGTATTTTCAGCAGCAGTTCAAGAAAAAGCTAATGTATTTACTTCTAATATTAAAGGAACAGTTGATGCTCAAGGTGAAGACGTTATTAATGTCGATCCTTTAAACAATTCTGTATTATTCTTTACAGGTAATTCACACAGTAATACTTCACACACTCTTAACTTTATTAACATGGGGGGAGTGCAGGTTGGTAATACTGTTTCATTTGTATGTTCTATTTCAAACAATGTAAATTCTTTTGCAAACATATCTAATGTAAGAATAGATGGAAATGAAGCAAGAGGACATGAAATGAGAAAAGGATCTAACGATTTAAATTCCAACACTTTATTTGTAAGTGGTGGTCCAATAGCAGCTGGAGCAGGAATTGGAGGAGATGGTACAGCTAATGTTAATGTATATTCATTCAACATTACTTCAATGAGGAAAGAACCAGACGTTTATTCCGTATTTGTTTCAAGATCTAACTTTACATAATTATGCCTTTACTCAGCGCTCTTGCTTTTTCAATACAAACATATGGTTTTTTAGGTTCTGGTGCTGCAGAAGGGCCTAGCTTTCAATTTTTAATGATAGCTGGTGGTGGTGCTGGTGGTGGTCATGCTGGAGCTGGAGGTGGAGCAGGTGGTTATAGAAGTTCTATTTTTGAAGATGCATACAGTGGAGCATCAAGTACCATAGAATCAGCTATTCCCATTGAAACTGGTAAAGCATACACTATTACAGTTGGAGCTGGCGGAACTGGTGCAGGAAATTCTACAGGAGGTAGTGGTGCTCTTTCAAGAATAAACAATACCCCTGCTGGTGGTTCAACTAATATAAATTCAGTTGGAGGAGGTGGAGGTAATGGAGGACCAGGTTCAGCTGCTGGAGCTGCTGGTGGTTCAGGTGGTGGTCATGGTACTTATGGAGCTCCAGTTGGTACTAGTCCTTTTCTAGGGGGAGCTGGTACAGCAGGACAAGGAACTGATGGAGGACGATCTGGTCCAACAGCACCAACTGCAGCTTCTTATAATTCTGGAGGTGGTGGAGGAGCTGGAACAACTGCTAAAGTCAAAGGAGCACCATTTTGGACAGGTCCATCAACAGCAGCTCATTGCAATGGCGGTAATGGTTTATTTTCTTCTGCTACTGGAACTTCAATAGAAAGAGGTGGCGGTGGCGGAGGTTCAAGTCAACAAGGAGTTGGTAATGGTAAAGGAGGTTCAGGAGGAGGCGCTGATACAAGTGCAGGTGGAACAGCTAACAAAGGTGGTGGCGGTGGTGGAGTACATGCTGGTCCTGGATCTGCTGGAGGAGCTGGTGGTAAAGGAGTAGTAGTTATAAGAGCAAATAAAGAAGCTGCTTCAACGACTGGTTCACCTACAGCATCCACTGATGGTGCTTTTTTTGTATATCTGTTTAACTCTGATGGATCAATTACATTTTAAGGATTAATATTGGCTTACTTTGCAAAATTAAATAATTCTAATGTAGTGACTGCTGTACATGCAGTTGAAAATTCTATAACTACGACAGGTGGTTCAGAAGATCCTCAAAAAGGAATTGACTTTTTAAAAACTTTATATAATGATTCAAATACGTGGATCCAAACTTCATATAATAGTACAATAAGAAAGAATTATGCAGGTCCAGGATATACATATGATTATTCAAGAGATGCATTTATACCTCCCAAACAATTTGATAGTTGGACATTGGACGAAAGTACTTGTCAATGGGAAGCCCCAGTAGCATATCCTGATGATGGAAAGTATTATTTGTGGAATGAAGATAACAAAGAGTGGGTAGAACATTAAGAAAGATTTTATATTATGGAAATGGATTTATCCAAGTATGTTGCTAATTATGAGAACTTCTTAGATCAAGATTATTGCAAACAAACAATAAAAGATCTTAAAGAAGCAGAATGGTCAACACATCAATTCTATCAAGCAGGTAATGAAAGCTATCATAGTTATGATAATGAACTATCTGTATCGTGGTCAAACATAAAACAAAGACAAGAAATCCAAAATAAAGTATATAGTGGTTTGCAAAGATATATGGACGAACTACCTACAATGACTAAAACCAATAATGTGCATTCATGGTTTAGTGGGTGGGAAGGTTATTCTGAATTAAGATTTAATAAGTATGATGAAACAACTAAAATGAAACTTCATTGTGATCACATACACTCAATGTTTGATGGTCAGAGAAAAGGAATACCTGTATTATCAATACTTGGATGTTTGAATGATAATTATAAAGGAGGAGAATTAATAATGTTTGATAATCAAGAAATTGAATTAAAAGGGGGATCTCTGTTGATCTTTCCTAGCAACTTCCTGTATCCTCATGAAGTGAAACCTGTAAAAAAAGGTTCTCGTTATTCTTATGTATCTTGGGCTTGGTAAAGGAGAAAAAATGGCAAAGAAAAAAGCAATAGATAAATCTAAACCAATTGATGAAAATGAACTTAGTTTAGAATCACAAGAAAAAATATACCGTTTATATGGTGTTAATACTGCAATGCATATGTTAAGACCTGGTGCAAAGTGGGAAATATCTAATAATAGTTTTACACGTTGGGAAGATGATAGACCTTGCCCAACTTGGAAAGATGTAGAAGAAACTATGGATAAAATTAAAGCGTTTGAAGATTCTGTTCCTACTATTTGGACAGAAAAACAAGTGAAAGAAATGACCGGTCAGTTTAAGCAAATCGAAACTGCTATGGATGGTGAAAAGAATGGCGATTGATAATTTATTTCCTACACCAGTGGGTTGGTATCATAATGAAAAAGGTATTACAGAAAAGCAAAAAAAATATCTAAGTGAATTAGAACAAAAACCCAATGAGGGAAATCATACAAGTGCTTATAGGACTGTCCTTAAAGAAAAAAAACTTCAGAGTTTAAACAATTGGATTTCAAATAGAGTTGAAAGTTTTTATGAAGAAGTTTACAAACCAAAAAAAGACAACGAAATTTACATAACACAATCTTGGTGTAATTATTCTAATAAGAATCAATGGCATCATAAACATGCTCATCCTAATAGTTTTATTTCTGGAATTTATTATGTAAATGCAGATGAATCCAAAGATACTGTAACATTTTTTAACAAAGATGAATATCAAAGAATAGATATTCCCCCAAGAGATTTTAATCTTTGGAATTCAAGAAGTTGGTGGTTTAACATTAAAAGTGATATGTTAGTAATATTTCCTTCATCATTACAACACATGGTGGAACAAGTTAATTCTGATAAAACTAGAATTAGTTTATCTTTTAATACTTTTTTGAAGGGATATATTGGAGATGATGATTCACTAACTGGTCTACATATATAAATAGAAGAGAAAACTTTTTTAGGAATGTAGAAAAATGGCTTATATAGGATTTGCTCCAGTAGGAAAACCATTGACATCTAATGATTTAGTAGATGGAATAGTAACAGAAGCAAAATTAGGTCCTCTTGCTGTTACAGCTGGTAAAATAGGTGCAGGAGCTATTATAGAGGCAAAAATTGGTTCTGATGCAGTTACTCTTACAAAAATAGCTAATGCCTCTGTCACTGCTCCTAAGATAGCAAATGCTAATGTATTAACAAGTGAAATTAAACTTGATGCAATTCGTTCTACGCTAATAGCTCCTTTAGAAAACTTACAAGAAGATGCATCTATTACTGCATCAGCTTTTGATGCTACAACAAACATTGATATTTTAAATAACTCAGTTGTTTATAGTACAGCTGCTTCTGATACTAACTTTGCAGTTAATTTTAGAGGTGATGGTTCAACTGCCTTAAATTCAATTATGACAACTGGTAATAGTATTTCAGCTGCTGTGATGGTTACAAGTACAGGATCTGCGTATTATATAAATGCTGTAAAAGTAGATGGTAGTGCAATAACACCAAAAGTTCAAGGTGGAAGTGCAATAGATGCAGGTAATGCTAATTCAATTGATGTTTATTTATTTACTATAATAAAAACTGGTGATGCTGCTTTCACTATTCTAGAATCTCAAACACAGTTTGCTTAAATAATATGCCAATTTTAACTTCTTTAGCTTTAGGTGCAGCACGTGGATTTGGATTCGGTATCAGTACAAGTGGTGCAACAGATGTTGTAAATATTTTTACATCAGGTAGATCATTTATTATTCCCACGGGTGTTACTGAAATAGAATATGTAATTATTGGTGGTGGTGGTGCCGGTGGTGGTGATATGGGTGGAGGTGGAGGAGCAGGTGGATATAGAATTGGAGCTGGTTTACCAGTTGTAGAGGGCAAAGAATATGTGTTTGAAATAGGATCAGGCGGTGCAAGAGGAACTGCAGGTCCATCAGCTCCAGGTGGTGGTTCAGGAGGAAAAACATCTTTTGCCACAGAAGGACAATCTCCCGCAATTAAAGAATATTTTGTAAGTGTAGGAAATCCAGGTTCAGGAAACAGATATTACATAAAAGAATCACAAACAGACAGTTCAGTAGGAAATGTTGCTGCAACCACATTAAAATTATATGAAGGATCAACTTATAGGTTTGATACCTCACATCCTACTACTCCCACACATCCATTCAGATTTTCAACTTCCCCAAACGGTGCACCAGCTGGTGTATATCCAGGAACAACTAACAGTGGTACTCAAGGACAAGCTGGAGCATACACACAATTATTAGTTGGATCTCCTGTTGCAGATTTATATTATTATTGTACATCACATTCAGGAATGGGTGGTCTTGCTGAAACTCTTGCTAATGTTTCAATCATTAGCGCAGGAGGTGGAGGAGGGGGATCAAATTCAGTTGCTGGAACAGGTGGCGGATCAGGTGGTGGAGCAGGAGGAGCATCAGCTCCTTCAACAGGCACTAAAGGTGCTGCTGCAGCAATCACTCCTATTACAGACGAAACAACACCATCAGTAGTTCAATCAAATAAATCTGGTTTTGATGGTGGTCTTGGTTCGGGTGTTAACTATGCCGGAGGTGGCGGCGGAGGATCATCAGAAGTTGGTGCAGCAGGATCAGGTACAACTGGAGGAGATGGAGGAGATGGACAAGCAACAACATTAGTTGGAGGTTCTCAAAAATTAGCAGCTGGTGGTGGAGCTGGTTCCTCTGGAACTGCTGGTAGTGGTGGTGCTGGAGGTGGCGGTGGTGGATCTTTAGTAGATGGTTTTTCTGCAGTACAAAATTCCGGAAGTGGAGGAGGTGGAGGAGGTTCACACGATATAGGTGGTGAAGGTGGTTCAGGAATTATAATAGTAAAATATAAATCAGCATTAAGAGCTTCAAGACACGTTTTTCTTTCTTCAACAAGTTTTGATATTCCAAAAGGATATGATCAAGCTGAATTTTTAGTAGTAGGTGGAGGGGGCGGTGGTGGTCGAGGAGGAGGCGGAGGAGGTGCTGGAGGATTTAGATTTGGTTCAAGTTTTGGTGTGACACCACAAGCAACAATGGCTATTACGGTTGGTGCTGGTGGTGTTGGTGCAGTAGCTAGTCCTGTATCTATTGGATCAAATGGAGGTAACTCTGTTTTTTCATCTATAGTTTCTACTGGAGGTGGAGGAGGAGCTGGTTATGACCCTGGAGGTGGTAATGATGGAATGGGTGGTGGTTCAGGAGGAGGTGCATCAAAAGATAATTCAGGCTCAGGTGGTGAAGGTAATTTAAGTGCCCCTAGTGAAGGTAATGCAGGAGGAGGTTCTTCTCCTGGAAGTGCTCAAGGTGGAGGTGGTGGAGGAGGTGCAGGTGATGCAGGTCAAATTGGTCGTAATGGTCCTTCTCCATTAGCAGAAAGAGGAGGCAATGGAGGTAACGGATTAGCTTCATCAATAACAGGTAGTACAGAATTTTTTGCTGGTGGTGGTGGAGGTGCAGTTAACTTTGGTACTGCAAATTCAACTGGAGGTAATGGTGGTATAGGTGGAGGTGGAGATGCTTCTGCAACACCAGGAGCAGGACATCAATTAGGTGACCATGGAGATTCTGGAAGAGGTGGCGGAGGTGGTGGTGGAAGATATAATACTGGATTTGGTGGTTCTGGTGGATCAGGAGTAGTTGCTTTGCTTTTAAGTGTATCAGGTCAAAATCACTTTCAAAGTCAAACTCAAGTATTTGCTGGATCTGGAGCTCTTACAATACCAACCGGTGTTACAAAAGTAGAGTATTTGGTTGTTGGTGGAGGAGGTGGTGGAGGAGTTGGAAGAGGAGGCGGCGGTGGTGCTGGTGGATTTAGAACTGGTACAGGTTTAGAAGTTACAGCTGGATTAACTTACGCAATAGAAGTTGGTGGTGGAGGATCTGATGGGGAAGGTACTGCTGGAAGTGTAGGTCAGATGGGTACTTCAGGGCAGGCTTCAAATATAGGTGCAGCACCTGGAACATTAATATCTTCAAATGGGGGAGGTAGAGGTGGGAGCTATCCAGGCGCTTCAGGTTTAGTCGCCTTTGATGGAGGATCAGGTGGAGGAGGTCAGGGTGGAGGTTCAGCTTCAGTAGCAGGATCAGGAAATAAACCAATTACAAATATAGAACAAGGTAATGATGGTGGTGATGATGCAGATACAGATCTTGGTGGAGGAGGTGGTGGTGCATCTTTAGCAGGATTTAATGGAGATGGATCAGGCAATGGTAGTCCTTCTGCAAATAATGATAGAAGATCACTTGGCGGAAATGGTAAAGNCTCAAGTCTTGAAGGCATATCAAAATTTTATTCAGGAGGCGGAGGTGGAGCTGGTGATAGCTATGGAGGAGCTGGTGGTCTAGGTGGCGGCGGTAATGGTGGTGGTGGTCCTGTTGGTCCAGGTACTAAAAATGGTAGTAATGGTTTTGCTACCTTTGGAGGAGGTGGTGGGGGTGCTGGTAACGCAGGATCTCCTGGTGCTACAAGTGGACGAGGAGGATCAGGTATTGTTGTTATAAAATATGAAACAGATACAAGAGAAGCTATTACTAAAATCTTAAATAGTTCACAAATTGTTGTAGTTCCTGAAGGATATAACAAAGTAGAATACATGGTTGTTTCAGGTGGGGGAGGTGGTGGTTCTAATCATGCTGGTGGAGGAGGTGCTGGTGGTTTACGTTTAGGTACAGGTTTAACTGTTTCATCAGGTCAAAGTTTAAAAATTGAAGTAGGAGCTGGTGGTGTTGGTGGATTCATGACAGGTGATGGTGTAAAAGGTGGAGCTGGTGCTAATAGTAGTATGCAAGTTATGAATACTTCTCCATCAATTATGGTTTCAACAAATGGAGGAGGATCTGGAGGATTTGGTGGAGGTTCTAGTGAAGTTGGTCATGATGGAGGATCAGGTGGAGGAGGTGGTGGTTATCAACCAGTAGTGCGTATTGGTGGTGGTAACATTGGTGCATATAATAATTCTATTACCGGTGAAAACATTGCTCCACGTCGTCTAGGATCTGTTGCACCTTTATTTGCATATCAAGGATTCAATGGAGGAACAAATAGTGGAGGAACTGCTTTTGGTGGTGGCGGAGGAGGCGGTGCTGCAGAAAATGGAAATAATGCAAGAGGACCAGCTGTTCAACCTGGAACCGGTGGTGGCGGAGGCAATGGAATAGCTTCGGTTATTTCAGGTGCTCTACATTATTATGGTGGAGGAGGTGGGGGAGGAGCTGGAACACCAACAAGTATAAGCCATATATCTTCTGGTGGTAATGGTGGAGGAGGTAATGGTGGTTATAGTACAGGTGCTCTTCAAATAGCTAAACAGGGCAATCATGCTACTGGAGGAGGCGGCGGCGGAGGTGGCGGCGGAAATCCTGGTTCTGGTGCTGGGGGAGATGGTGGTTCAGGCGTTGTAATATTAAAGTTTACCAAGGAATAATGGTATAATATTTTTCTTATAAATAGTACCATCATATGGAGAAAAAATGGCTACTGTTTTCAACTTATTCCTTGATCAAGGAACAACCTTTAAAGCAAATATCACAGTAAAAGACCGAAACGGTGTTATAAGAGACATCTCAGGTCATACTGTGGAATCTCAATTTAGAAGATCATATAGGTCAGTAAGCAATACAACTAGTTTTGCATTCATAGCTCAGATACCAAGTGGAACTGACGGTAATGTATTACTAATGATGAATTCAAATACAACAACTAACGTCACTGCTGCAAGATACATATATGATGTAGAAATGAAAAGTAATACAACAGGTGAAATTGAAAGAGTTGCAGAAGGAATAGTTCTTGTAAATCCGGAGATAACTAGATGAGTACAAGTATTCCAGCTTCGAGAGAAGAATTAAAAGCATATGCTAAAAGACAACTTGGTGATCCTGTAGTTGAAATAAATGTAGATCCTGATCAGGAAGAAGATGTTTTAGAATTAAGCCTACAATTTTTTCAACAATATCATTTTGATGCTACAGAAAAAGTTTACCTAAGCCATAAAACAACTGCAGCAGATATTGCTAACAAATACATAACTGTAGGTGATGCTGTTGTTGCTGTTGAAAGAGTGTTACCTTTTTCATCAAGAACCAGAGGAATAGATTTATTTGATGTTAGATATCAAATACTTTTAAATGATTTGTATTCTATTCAATCTACAGATATTATCTATTACTATCAAGTTCAAAGACAATTAACTTTAATGAATGATTTATTGGTTGGAATTAAACCAGTAAGATTCAATAGATATACAAGTAAATTACACATAGATATGAACTGGGAAGAAGATATAGATGTTGATGAATTTATTGTAATAGAAGCATTTCGTATACTTGATCCAAATGAATTCACAAAAGTATACAATGATTTATATTTAAAAAAATATGTTATAGCTCAACTAAAAAAAATATGGGGAATGAATCTTAAGAAATTTTCTGGTGTTACATTACCTGGTGGTGTTCAATTAAATGGACAAATTATATATGATGAGGCTATAATGGAGATAAAAGAACTTGAAGCTGATATAGATTCAAGATATCAACTACCTATTGACTTCTTTCAAGCATAATGACTATAAATCAATACTTTCAGTCAGGGTTAGGTATCGGGAGAAGTTCCGAGCAACTCGTTCATGAAGATTTAATTATTGAATGTTTAAAAATATATGGTTTTGAAGTATTCTACTTACCAAGATCATCAGTTAATTTAGACACAATATTAAATGAAGATGTTTTAAACAAATATAATCAAGCATATTCGTTAGAAATGTATTTAAGTGATATAGAAGGATTTACAGGAGAGGGAAGTTTACTTACAAAGTTTGGTGTTGAATTAAGAGATTCAGCTAACTTTGTTGTTTCACAAAGAAGGTGGTCAGAAACTGTAGCAAGAGAAGGTTCAGTACAATTACAAACAAGACCTGCTGAAGGTGATTTATTATACTTTCCTTTAACTAAATCTATATTTGAAATAAGACAAGTTGAAGGTAGTGATCCATTCTTCCAGTTAGGAAAATTATATATTTTCAGCTTAAATTGTGAACTTTATCAATACTCTGGAGAAGAGATTAGTACTGGTAACTTTGATGTTGATTTTACAGAAAGAGCATTGAGTCTTGATGTTAAAAATTATAATCTTAAAATGGAAGATGGTTCTAATCTTCTTTATGAGTACAATACCAATGCTACAATTACACTTGAATCATTCAACGTCGAATCAATTACTCCATTAGCACAAAATGAAGACTTTCAAACTGAAGCAGTTGGAATACTAGATTTTTCTGAGCAAAATCCATTTGGAGAATATTAATGTTAGAAAAATTTTACCATTCTACTATTCGTAAAGCAGTTGTATCGTTTGGTACTCTTTTTAACAATATGTACATTGATAGAAAGAATGCTGATGGAGTAGCTGTACAAACATTAAAAATACCTCTATCTTATTCACCAAGACAAAAGTTTCTAGCAAGAATAGAAACAATTACTGATGCAGATACTAAAAGAGATGTAGAGACTGTCATTCCAAGAATGTCTTTTGAAATGCTTCAAATAATGTATGACCCTAATAGAAGGGTAAGTTATATCCAACAAAACAGAGCAGTTGGATCTGGATCTACAGCTCAAACACAATATGCTCCTTCTCCTTATAATATAGAGATGGCTCTTTATGCATATGTAAAAAATCAAGAAGATGGATTACAAATAATAGAACAAATTTTACCTTACTTTAATCCAGATTTTAATTTAAGTATTACTGCTATTCCAGAATTAAATATACAAAATGATTTACCTATTGTATTAAATGATATTTCTTATGATGATCAATATGAAGGTGATTTTTTGACTAGAAGAGCTATTATGTATACTCTTAATTTTACTATGAAATTAAACTTTTATGGTCCAATTACACCTCAAGGTGTTATCAGAACTGCTAAAGTTAACACATTTGATGATGATGCATTGTCTAATCAAATTAGTAAATATACTGTAACTCCTACACCATTTGGATCAAATCAAGGAAATGTTGCTGGATTTGATGAAACTATTACTGAAAACTTTGAGGACTTTTGATGAAAGATTTAGATAAATTAGAATCTATTTTTAATATGTCTAGGATTGAACCTGTAAAACCAATACCTTTGCCTAAAATAGAAGAAACTAGTGATAATAAAGAAGAAAGTGATTTTGACTTAGCAAGAGATACGCTAAGAGATATGATTAACAAAAATAATGATATCATAGATGAAATGACTGGTATAGCAAAACAAACTGAAAAAGGTAGAGATTTTGAAGTAGCTGGTCAGTTAGTAAAAAATCAAAGTGAGGTTGCAAAAGATTTGCTAGATTTACATAAACAGAAAAAAGATTTAGAAGGTGATAACACAAAGATTGATCAACAAAACAATATTGTTTTTGCTGGATCAACAAGCGATCTTATGAAAATAATTAATGATAAGAAAAAAACAATAGATGTCAACAACGAAAAGTAANTCATACAATGGCAATTCAAGCCTTAAGCAAATAGGATGGGTACATCAATATGCTCAAGAAGAAGTCAGGGAATTGTTGAAATGTACTCAAGATCCAATTTATTTTATTGAAACATATTGCCAGATAGTATCGCTTGATGCAGGTTTAGTACCGTTTAAGTTATATCAATGTCAAAAAGAAAAAGTTGATACAATAATGAATAACAGAAAAGTTATCATTATGGAAGGTCGTCAGCAAGGTAAGACAGTTACATCTGCTGCATGCATTCTTCACTACACACTCTTCCAATCAAACAAAACAGTTGCGATTCTAGCCAACAAGTCAGCCTCCGCTAGGGAGGTTCTATACCGTTATCAAATAATGTATGAAAATCTACCACTTTGGATGCAACAAGGTGTTAAAACGTGGAATAAAGGTGATGTAGAGCTAGAAAACGGCAGTAAGATATTTACTTCTGCTACTTCTATATCAGGTATTCGAGGTAAGTCTGTAAACTGGTTATATATTGATGAAGCTGCTATTGTTCCAAACAACGTTGCAGAGGAATTCTTTACTTCTACTTACCCAACTATTATGGCTGGTGAAACTACAAAAGTACTTTTAACATCTACACCTTTAGGTTATAATCATTTCTGGAAGTTTTGGAATGATGCAGAAGAAGATAGAAATGGATTTACATCATTACATATTCCTTATCACAGAGTTCCTGGAAGGGATGAAAAGTGGGCAGAAGAACAAAAAAAGGTTCTTGGGGAATTAAAGTTTAATCAAGAAGTTTTATGTACTTTCTTAGGTTCAAGTAATACATTAATAAATGCAGATACAATAAGACAACTTTCAGCAAAAACATATACATTTGCAAAAGATGGATTAGATATATTAGAACAACCATTAAAAGATAATTTTTACTTTATATCTGTTGATGTTTCAAGAGGTGTAGGAGGAGACTATTCTGCATTCACTGTTATGGATTGCACTAAACATCCATTCTCTATTGTTGCTAAATATAGAGATAATAACATAACTCCTCTCCTTTTTCCAAATATAATATATAAAGTAGCAAAAGATTATAATTATGCGCATGTATTGATTGAAATCAATGATATTGGCCAGCAAGTCGCTGATATTTTATACAATGAAATTGAATATGAAAATATGCTTTGGGTAGGTAATGACTCAAGATATGGTCAGTATTTATCAAGCAGTGGTAAATCAGCTAACTTAGGTGTACGAACAACAAAACAAATCAAAAGAATTGGCTGTGCTACTTTAAAGTCATTAGTAGAAGAAAAAAAATTATTAGTTTTTGATAGTGATATAATTTCCGAATTTTCTACATTTGTTGAACAAAGAGGATCATTCCAAGCTGACGAAGGTTATCATGATGATTTGGTGATGACATTAGTTCTTTTTGCATGGGCTTCAAATGACTTATTATTTAAAGACATGATGAATACAAATAATAGGAAAGCTCTATATGACCAAAAAATGGTACAAATAGAGGAAGAACTTACTCCTTTTGGTTTTATTGATAATGGAAATGATGAACCAGATTATGAAGTTAATAGTGGTGATTTATGGCTTTCAGACAAATATCAAAAAAATCTTAAAGATTTCCTGAAAGAGAAGATATTATAAATAAAAAAGAAAATAATTTTTGTTATGATTAACATAACAGTTTAAGGAGAAATAATATGGCATTCCAACTCTCACCAGGAGTTCTAGTAAAGGAGGTAGATTTAACACTGCTAGTTCCTGCAGTATCTACTTCAGCTGGTGGTTTTGTCGGAGTTTTTCAATGGGGACCTGCTAACGAAGTCACTACAGTTGATTCAGAAGCAAACTTAGTTGAAAGGTTTCAAAAACCAAACGATACAGTTTTCAAATCATTTTTTACTGCTGCAAACTTTTTGCAGTATGGTAATAATTTACAGCTAATTAGAGCAATTGGGGCTGATGCTAAAAATGCTGCATCTAATGCAATTTCAATTCAAAACGTATCTACTACTGTTGTTAAAGGTCCAGGTACTGATAAGGCACCTTTAATTGAAAATGAAACAGATTACGACGACAATCACTCAGTAGCTGTTCCAGGTTTATCGTGGGCTGCAAAATTTCCAGGAGAGTTAGGAAACTCTTTGATGGTTTCTTTAGCAGATGCTAAAGGGTATGCGTCATGGACATATGGTCCTAACTTTGATAGCCCACCAGATACTTCACCATATGCTGCCTCAGTAGGTGGAGCAAATGACGAATTACATGTGATAGTTATCGACGAAGATGGTTTATGGACAGGAACAAAAGGTCAAGTTCTTGAAACTTTTCCATTTGTATCTAAAGCATCTGATGCTAAAAACCCAGATGGAACATCTAACTTCTATGTGAACGTCATTAACAATCAATCAGCTTATGTTTGGTGGCAAGGTCATACAACAAACGTCGCAGGAACTGCAAATGCATGGGGTTTAACAGCAGCTGGTAAATTATTTGATAACACAAATAGTTCAGCTAACTTAGTTTACCCATTAGCTAATGGAATATCAGACGACACAGTAACAGATGGTGATATTAACACACAATTAACCAAATTCTTAAATGCTGATCTATTTGATATTTCGTTACTTCCATTAGGGGAAGCAAGTGATGTTGTAGCTAATTTTGCAATTAGTAGTATTGCTGAAATAAGAAAAGATTGTGTAGTATTTCTTTCCCCAGAATCTGGAGATGTGATTAACAATTCAGGTTCAGAAGCAACGGATGTAACAGCATTTAGAGGTCTTTTACCTTCATCTTCATATGCAGTAATGGATTCAGGTTACAAATATCAATATGATAGATTTAATGATGTATTCAGATATGTACCACTAAACGGTGATACAGCAGGTCTTTGTGTAAGAACAGACTTTGTTGCTGATCCATGGTTCTCGCCAGGTGGTTTCAATAGAGGTCAAATAAAGAATGTAGTTAAATTACCTTATTCACCAAGAGCAACCGATAGAGATTTACTCTATAAGAGAGGTGTAAATCCAGTTGTTACATTCCCTGGACAAGGTACAGTCTTATTTGGAGATAAAACACTTCTTGCTAAACCATCAGCATTCGATAGAATTAATGTTCGTAGATTGTTTATTGTTCTTGAAAAAGCAATTGCAACTGCTGCTAAGTTCCAGTTATTCGAATTTAATGATGCATTTACAAGGGCACAGTTTAGAAATCTAGTAGAACCATTCTTAAGGGATGTTCAAGGTAGAAGAGGTATTAATGATTTCAAAGTACTCTGTGACGAAACAAACAACACAGGTGAAATAATAGATAGAAACGAATTTGTTGCTGATATCTTTATTAAACCAGCACGTTCTATTAACTTCATTCAACTAAACTTTATCGCTACGAGAACAGGTATCTCGTTTGATGAAGTTGGCGGATAAGGGGAGATAAAAAATGTCACAAGTATTTAATGTAGAAAGATTTAAATCTGCCCTTACGAATGGGGGGATGAGACCTAATCAGTTTGCAGTACAACTTTCATTCCCAACATTTGTAGCTGGAAGTGCAACCGCAGTTCAAAAAGCACCTTTCTTAGTAAGTGTTGCAGAATTACCTGGTCAAATTGTCAACCCTGCCATAGTTCTTTATAGAGGCAGGGAAGTCAAATTTGCAGGTGATAGAATATATGCACCATGGACTATTACAGTTCTTAATGATTCTCAAATGTCAGTAAGAAATGCAACTGAGCAATGGTTGGCAGGTATTGAAGATTTACAAACTAAAGTTGGTAGATTAAATCCAGCAGAGTATCAAAGAAACTTAGATGTGTTCCAATTAGATAGAAACGGAAATATTTTAAAGAGTTATACTCTATTAGACTGTTTCCCTGTAGACATTTCTCCTGTAGGCTTAGACTTCGGAGCAAATGATCAGATATCTAACTTTACCATTACATGGCAATATCAGTCATTTGTCACTTCACAAAGCGGTGGTAACGCTAGTATATCACTTTAAGGTAAAATAAATACATCATGGCTCTTTCTTTATTTGGATTTACACTTGTCAAGGATAAGAAACCGGAAGATTTAAAAAATCAATCTATTATAGAACCGGTTTCTTATGATGGCCCAACGACAGTAACAGCTGGTGGCTATTATGGCACATACGTTGATATTGATGCTTCTGCTCGTTCTGAGTCAGAACTTATTACACGTTATAGAGAAATAGCAAACTACCCTGATTGTGATAATGCAATTGAAGAAATTGTTGCTGAAGCAATTGCGGTTGTTGACAATGAAGTACCGGTTAAGATACAATTAGATGGTATTGACTTTTCAGATCAAATTAAAGATGCAATAACCAAAGAATTTGAAGAAGTAAAAAAACTTTTAGACTTTAACGACAAAGCACATGACATCTTTAGAAGATGGTATGTTGATGGAAGAGTATATTATCAAAAACTTATTGATATGAAAGATCCTTCTAAAGGAATTCAAGAGTTAAGATATATTGATCCAAGAAAAATAAGAAAAGTTCGCCAACTTAAAAAAGAAAAAACAAAAGAAGGTTTAGAATTAATAACCAAGGCAGAAGAATTCTTTATATACAATGATAAAGGATTGAATTATTTAAGTCCTGGCGTTAGTCCAGCTGGAAGCAACAGTTCAGGAGTTAGAATAGCAACAGATACTATAGCTTTTTGTCCTTCAGGTCTTATGGATTTGAATAGAAATTTAGTTATTGGATATATGCACAAAGCTATCAAGCCAGTCAATCAATTAAAAATGATGGCTGATTCTCTTGTAATTTATAGATTAGCAAGAGCTCCAGAAAGAAGAATATTTTACATTGATGTTGGTAATCTTCCAAAACTGAAAGCCGAACAGTACATGAAAGACATCATGGCCAGATATCGTAATAAAGTTGTATACGATTCTAATACTGGTGAAATAAAAGATGATCGTAAATTCATGACTATGCTAGAAGATTTTTGGCTTCCAAGAAGAGAAGGTGGAAGAGGTACTGAGATAACAACATTACCTGGTGGACAAAACTTAGGTGAAATAGCTGATATTGATTACTTTCAGAATAAAGTGTATCAATCTCTTAATATTCCTACTTCAAGGTTTCAACAGTCTTCTGGATTTAACTTTGGAAGGTCAGCTGAAATTTCACATGAAGAGATGAAGTTTAGTAAGTTCATTAGTAGATTAAGAAAGAAGTTTGATCATTTGTTTAATGATATACTTAGAACACAATTAATATTAAAAAATATTGTTACAGATTCAGACTGGGAGCAAATAAAAGAAAAAGTTTATTACCGTTATGCTTCTGATCAATATTTTGAGGAACAAAAAAATGCTGAAAATCTAAGAAATAAACTTGAAGTATTAACACAATTACAACCTTTTGTTGGTACATTTTTTAGTAAAGATTATGTAAGAAAGAATGTTCTTAACTTGGAACAGGAAGATATTGACAAAATTGAGGCTGAAAACCAGCAAGAGCCTGTTGAACAACCTCCAGAAGAACAGTAAAACTCTTATAAATAAAAGAAACAATAAGGAAATATTATGTCAGAAGAAAATGAGCAAGAAGTTGAGCAAGAAGTAGAACAACCAAATTATGTTGAAGATTTTATAGACAATGTAATAGATGGCACTAATAATGCTGCTAATGACAGTTTCCAAAACATTATTTCTTTAAAAGTATCACAAGCCTTAGATAATCACAAACAAGAATTATCACAAAATATTCTTAATCAAAAGGAAACAGAAGATGGCTGAACACGATAAAATGACTAAAAAAGAAGTAGAGAAAAAGGAAGATATCGTCAAAGGCATGAAAAAGAACTTTGCACAGTTTCGTAAAGAATATGGTGATAAAGCTAAAGATGTTATGTATGCCACAGCTACAAAACGTGCTATGGGCGAGGAGTCAGAAGAGGTAGAAGAAGAAGAAGTATTTGTAGAACATATGTGTGCAAAACATGTATACCATGATATATTTGGAGAAGGTACTGTCCTAGAAGGAGAGCATGCAGTTCCAAACGAAGAAGGAAAGATTGAATGGTACACAGTTGAATTTGATCACGGTAAAGAAACAGTATTTACAGAAGACGTTGAAGTTATGCACGAAAGACATCATGGTCATATGATGAAAAAGAAAAAGAAAATGTCTGAAGAAGAAGTTGAAGAGGAGTTAACAGGCAATCAACACAAAATAGATGCTAATAAAAATGGCAAAATTGATGCACAAGACTTCAAGATGCTTAAAAAAATTAAAAAAGCAAGGGGTTAATTAATGGCTACTTTTGGAAAATCAAATGGACCTGGAGAAGCTAATATATTAATGCTTACAAGAAATAAAGCTGTAGTTCATTTCAGCTCAGATAATCAAGTTGGTGGTGTTGTAAGAATGAACTTAGCAGCTCGTGGTTACTTAACACATGGTACAGCTAATAATGGCAATGCAAGTCTAATATATTTTAATTCAAATGCAACACCTGGACAAAGATTTTTCTACAGTAATGCAAATGTAGCTATTACAGGAGTTACATATTCTATAACTTCTGGTGCACATGCAAGTAATCTACGTAGTAATTGTGCTGCTCTTATTAACAGAGAAGAAATTGGTGGAAAACATACTAATGTATATATTTTAGGAGCTGGTCAAGGTCAATTAGATTTTGATGGCTACTCTAATAAATTAGGGGCAAATGGAAACGTAAACGTATATTTCAGTGCTCCTAGTATTGGATCTAATACAAAAGGTTTTGTTACAATACATCTATCAAAAGAATCAGGATTTGAAGATCCAGATACACAACAACTAGAAGCTAGACAAAGAGGACCATTCTAATGAAACTTATAACAGAACTTAATAACCAAGCTATTGAGTATGTTACTGAAGATATAGAAGATGGTGGCAAGAACTTGTACATAAAAGGTATTTTTATGCAAGCAGAAAAGCCAAACAAGAATGGACGTCTATATCCAAGATCAGTTATGGAGAATCAAGTTTCTAAGTATCAGGAACAAATAGGTGAAAGAAGATCGTTAGGTGAACTTGGTCATCCACCAAGCCCTACTATAAATTTAGACAAAGTGTCTCATTTAATTACAGAATTAAAAATGGATGGTAATGATGTTGTGGGTAAAGCAAAAATACTTAAAACACCCATGGGTAACATTGCTAAAAACTTTATTGATGAAGGAGTAAGACTTGGAGTTTCTTCAAGAGGTGTTGGTTCATTAAAAGAAAGAAATGGAGTTAATGAAGTTCAAAATGATTTCTTATTATCAACTGTGGATATTGTATCTGATCCATCAGCTCCAAATGCTTTTGTACAAGGTATGATGGAAAATGTTGAATGGATACTTGATAGTGGTATATGGCAACATCAGCAGATTGAAGAAGCACAAAAAATAATAACAAAAACATCCAAGAAACATCTTGAAGAGCAAAAGTTAAAAGTATTCCAAAAACTTTTATCTTGTATCAAGTAACTTTTTTTTATAAATAAAATAAACATTAAATTTTTAGGAGACATAGAATGTCAGTCGAAACAAAAATTCAACAATTGCTTGGTGGTAAAAAGCAATTGTCAGAAGCAGAAGAGGTAGATCTTGGTAAGCAAGGTGCTCAAGGTGAAAACGCATCTAAAGATATGAAGAAGGACACTTCTAAGTCAGCCTCCACTTCAACAGCTGGAGACACAGAAGTTAAGATGCAGGGTAGTTCTGAAAAGCCTGTTATACAAAAAGCACTAGAAGATGAAAAGAATCTTGGTTCTAAGATGTCATCTGGCCAGAGTGATGCAGGCAATAAAGCCTCAATTAAAATGAAAGGTGATGCTAAATCAGCAAAAGTACCTGCTATGGAAGAAACAGAAACAGAAGAAGAGGTAATAACCGAAATAGACATTAGTGAAGAACTAAATGCTATTTTTGGTGAAGATCTCTCAGAAGAATTTAAAAAGAAAGCTACATCCATTTTTGAAGCATCAGTTATTGCTAGAGTCAATAATGAAATGGAAGCTGTCGTACAAAAATTAGAAGAGCAAAATGCTTCTGATCTTGTTGAATATAAAGAGTCTTTAGTTGAAAAAGTTGACGGATATCTTAACTATGTTGTAGAAGAATGGGTTAAGGATAACCAAATAGCTATTGATAACGGACTGAAAAACGAAATCACAGAAGAATTTATTTCAGGTCTTAAAGTATTGTTCAAAGAAAATTACATTGAAGTACCTGAGGAAAAATATGATGTAATTAATGATCTAACAGATAAGATTGAAAGTTTAACAGTAAAACTTGATGAGACTATTGACGACAATGTTGAGTTAGCTACACAGTTAGTAGATTTTAGCAAGCAAACAATTATTTCTGAACAAACAGAAGGACTTGCTGCTACTGAAGCAGATAAATTAAAAACATTAGTTGAAGGTGTTGAATATGATACACCTGAACTTTTTGCTGAAAAGATTAATGTAATTAAGGAAAATTACTTTCCTAAAGAAACTAAAAAGTCTCCAGAGCAAAACTTAATGGAAAATAATGAAGCCGTTGATCCGGAAGGACCAGCAGAAAATAGTGTAATGTCTAAATATATGAGTGCAATTACAAGACAAGTAGCTTCAAAGTAACAATAAATATAAATAAATAAAATATTTTTAACAAGGAAGGAATACACATGTATCTCTCAGAATCACAAGTAAAGAAATGGGATCCAATATTGGAGCACCCAGATCTTCCAAAGATTGACGACAACTATAAGAAGCAGGTAACTGCAGTTCTTTTAGAGAACCAAGAAAAAGCCCTTCAAGAAGAGAAGCAACAGCTTTCTGAAGTAGCTCCTACTAACAACTCTTTTGCCTCTGGTGGTGTTGACCGTTATGACCCAATTCTTATTGGTCTAGTAAGACGTGCAATGCCTAACTTAATGGCATATGACATTTGTGGTGTTCAGCCAATGACAGGACCAACCGGTCTTATCTTTGCAATGAGATCCACATATGGTAACAACAGAACTATGGCTGGTATGACAGAAGCATTGTTTAATGAAGCTAATACTTCATTTGCAGCTGCTGCTCACTCCGCTAACGGTGTCCATATGACATCCACAAACGGCGAGCCAACATTTGTAGGTTCTAATCCAGTTGACGGAACATACAACCAAGGTAATGCAATGACAACAGCCTTTGGTGAAGCATTAGGTGACGGTGTCAACAATGCATTCGGTCAAATGGGATTCAGTATTGACAAGACTACTGTGACAGCTAGAACAAGAGCGCTAAAAGCTGACTACACATTAGAACTTGCACAAGACTTGAAAGCAGTTCACGGTCTTGATGCTGAAACAGAGCTTTCAAATATTCTTTCACAAGAGATTATGTTTGAAATCAACCGTGAAGTTGTTCGTAAGATTTATAAAGTCGCTAAAAGCGGTTCTCCAGATGCAACAGTTGCTGGTACATTCAACCTTGACGTTGATGCTAACGGTCGTTGGTCTGTTGAGAAATTCAAAGGTCTAATGTATAACATAGAGCGTGATGCTAACCACATTGGTCAAGATACTCGTAGAGGTAAAGGTAACTTTATTGTCTGCTCATCTGACGTAGCTTCTGCTTTAGCAATGGCTGGTGTATTAGATTATTCACCTGCTCTTAGTACAGATCTAAATGTTGATGACACAGGTAATACTTTTGCTGGTGTACTTAACGGTCGCTTCAGAGTATATGTAGATCCATATTCAGCTAACTTAGGTGCTGCTAGCCAGTATTACTTAGTTGGTTATAAGGGTACTTCTCCTTATGACGCTGGTATATTCTACTGCCCATACGTTCCACTACAAATGGTTCGTGCAGTTGATCCAGATAGCTTCCAACCAAAAATTGGATTTAAGACACGTTATGGAATGATTGCTAATCCATATGTTCTTTCTGCTAACGGAACTGCTGATGCTGATGCATTTACAACACAGCGTAACCAGTACTACAGACTTTCTAAGGTTCTTAANTTACTTTAAGAATTACAGAGACTCAATGGAAAAGGGGACTTCGGTCCCCTTTTTTTGTCATAAATAGTGAAAAGGAGATTTTATGGCATATCAAATANATTCGGCAAATGTATTATCATCAGTAAACACGCCAAATCCAGCTACAGTTTATAACTTTCTACGTCCTAATGCATTTAAGTTTGTGATCAAAGATTTACCTAAAGTTGCATATACTTGTCAATCAGCTAACTTACCATCAATTCAGATGGGTTTTGCTGTACAACCAACACCTTTTATAGATTTACCAAGAATAGGTGATAAGATAAACTTTTCTGAATTCACGATACGTTTTCTTATTTCAGAAGATATGGTAAATTATAAAGAATTACTGGATTGGCTTGTTGCCTTAGGCTTCCCTAACTCGTATAATGAATTTGGTGGTTTTGTTGGGGAAAGATTAAATAGGTTTCCATTTATAAGATTAGCATCAGGTGAAACAGAAGCTGCAGCTTATTCAGATGGAACACTAACTATCTTGGATTCAGCAAATAATCCTAAGACGAATATAATCTTTAAAGATTTGTTTCCGACAGCAGTAGAAGCACTGGATTTTGATATCACTAGTTCATCAGTAGAATTTTTTGTAGGAATTGCAACATTTAAATACAGAACATTTGAAATTGAAGCATTAAATTAATTAATTTTTGGAGTCGTTATGCAGACAAAACAAGTACAACTTGACATGAATGAAGTACGTAAGAATAAGTTCTTTATTGCTACACCTTGTTATGGTGGTCAATTAACAGAACCGTACTTTAGATCGGTTGTAAAACTTATGACATTCTTTAATGGTCATAAAATACCATTAGCATTTGGTACAATAGCTAATGAATCATTAGTAACAAGGGCACGAAATGTATTGCTTGCCTATTTCTTAAATTCAGACTATACTCATCTTATGTTCATTGATGCAGATATTGAGTTTCAAGTTGATGATATACTAAAGTTATTCATACATGATAAGGATGTTGTTGTTGGTGCTTATCCAAAGAAAGGTGTTAACTGGGGCCATATAAAAGAAGGTATTGTAATGGATCCATCTAAGCCTCTTTCAGCTAATCAGATTGGAGCATTAGGTTCTGATTATGCTATTAACTTTAAGTTTTCAGATGTTAGTAAGAAACAAGTATCAGTTGAAAATGGGCTAATCGAGCTGCATGATGCTGGAACTGGATTTATGATGATTAAACGTGAAGCAATATTAAGAATGATTAAACACTATCCTGAATTGAAATATAATAATGATGTTCAAATGGGTGGTACTGATCTTAAAGATCAATTCTATGCTATATTTGATACAATGATTGATCCAGTAGATAAAAGATATCTTTCAGAGGATTATACATTCTGTCGTAGATGGCAAGATATGAAAGAACAGATTTGGTTAGATCCTTCTATATCATTGAATCACTATGGTTCGTTCTGTTTCCAAGGCAATCCTGAAATGATTATAACTTTCAATGAGCCTACGAACACAACGCCACCATCATCTAAATCAGTAGTCTCCGATAAAGCACCATCAGATATGGAAATTGTTGACCTAGATGCCTTATAAATGAAACTAAGTGAAATTCAAGAACAGTGGAAAAAAGACTCAATAATAGATGAACTAGAACTTGGCCGTGAAGCAGTTAAGACAGCTACTTTGCATGCCAAGTATCTAACTATTCTTTCTAATATAAAATTACAAATGCGCAAAGCAGAAAGTAATTTCTATAGTATGAGAAGAGTTAAGTATCGATATTATAGAGGTGAGTTAACAAGAGAAGAGTTAGAGAAGTTAAACTTAGATCAATATCTTGGTAATAAGCCTTTGAAGAATGAAATGGAAGAGTTCTTGATTTGTGATGAAGACTTGAATCTATTAACAGATAAAATAGAATATTACAAAACAGTTTCATTTACACTCGAACAAATCCTTCGTTCTCTTAATTCGAGAACTTGGGATGTTAAGTCAGCAATAGAATGGAATAAGTTTACTAACGGAGCATTCTAATGGCTGATATTACAATCAGTAAAAAGGATGATGTTCATATTCGGGTAGACTGTGAACCTTCTATTGCTCAAGAATTACATTCACACTTTTCGTTTGACATTCCAGGTGCTAAGTTTCATCCAATGTATCGTAATAAGATATGGGATGGACAGCTACATTTGTTTTCAATGTTTACAAAACAAATATATGTTGGATTGAAACCGTATGTAGAACACTTTGCAGAAGTTAATGAATACACAGTTGATGATTCTAAGTATGAACAAACAGCTGATAAAATTAGTTTAGAAGATTTAAAAGATTTTATATCTGGTTTAAAGTTAACTTCAAGAGAAAAACCAATAGAAGTAAGAGAATATCAGCTTAATGCTATATACAAATCTATTAAGGATGGTAGAAGATTATTACTATCTCCAACCGGTTCTGGTAAATCGTTAATAATATATGTTTTATTAAGATGGCATTCACAATGGGGTGTTGCAAGAAAACAATTAATTATAGTTCCTACTACTTCTTTAGTTGAACAACTCTATTCAGACTTTCAAGATTATTCATTTTTAGATGAGGAATGGAACGCTTCTGATTGGTGTCATAGAATATATGGAACTGCAGAAAAATCTAACACATCACGTATTACTATTTCTACATGGCAATCATTATACAAACTTCCAAAGAATTATTTTAAAGATTTTCAAGCTGTATATGGTGATGAGTGTCATTTGTTTAAAGCTAAATCTTTAACTCAAATAATGCATAAATGTGTTAATAGTCCGTTTCGTATAGGAACTACAGGAACTTTAGATGGAACTAAGACACATAAACTTGTATTAGAAGGATTATTTGGACCTGTATACAAGACTACAACCACAAAAAGTCTTATTGATGCTAAACAATTAGCTGATCTTAAAATATATGCAATTATATTACAATATAAAGATGAACTAAAGAAAGCAAACAAAGATCTAAAGTATCAAGATGAAATGGATTTTCTTGTTCAACATGAACCTAGAAACAAATTTATTAGAAACTTAACATTAGATCAGAAAGGCAATTCTTTAGTATTGTTTCAGTTTGTAGAAAAGCATGGTAAAATATTGTATGATATGGTTTTGCAAAAAGCAGGAAATAGAAAAATATTTTTTATATATGGAGGAACAGACACAGAGCAAAGAGAGAATGCAAGAAAGATAACAGAAAAAGAAACTAATGCAATTATTATTGCATCTTTTGGTACTTTTTCTACAGGAATAAATATAAGAAACCTACATAACATTATATTTGCCTCACCTTCTAAATCAAGAATTAGAAACTTACAATCTATAGGAAGAGGTTTAAGAGTTGGTGATAATAAATCCAAATGTAAGTTATATGATATAGGTGATGACATGTCATGGAGATCAAGAAAAAATTATACACTTCACCATATGGTTGAAAGAATAAAGATATATGCAGATGAAGAATTCGATTATTCACTTATAAAGGTCGATTTATGACACAAGAGACAGAAGGAAACATTAAATTTTTAAAATTATCAAATGGTGAACAAATTATTGTTACTACTGACGAGAAGATAAAAACATTCAAAGATAAAAAAGCAATTGATGTATTAGACGCAGTGCAAATTGGTACAATTAAAATTCCATCTGGACAATCAATAATGGAAACATACACTATGTCTCCGTGGATTAGAATAGCAAAAGAAGATATAATATCTATTCCTACTGAATCAATTGTAGTAATGACGGAGTTAGATGATGATGCTGTCGTACAGTATCAGTCTTTTATAAAAGATTATGACGAAAATCTTGCAGTTGAGGAAGACAAACTAGAAAAAACGGAATTAGAAGATGAGCACTACGACACAAAAAGAGACAAAAAGTTTGGAAAAACTTTCCATTAGCAACCCTAAAAGTACACATTATGTAGATAATAAAAAGTTTTTAGAAGCATTAATAGATCACAAAGGAAAAGTAAATAAATCAGTTGAATTACAGATTGATAAGCCTTTAGTATCTAATTACTTGGGCGAATGTTTTTTAAAGATAGCAACACATTTATCCTATAAAGGTAATTTTATAAATTATACATATCGTGATGATATGATATCTGATGGAATTGAGAATTGTCTTGTAGCTGTAGACAAATTTGATCCTGCCAAATCTTCTAACCCATTTGCATACTATACACAAATAATATATTATGCATTCATTAGAAGAATACAAAAAGAAAAAAAACAACAAGTAACAAAATATAAAATGTTGGAGAACATTGATCTCGAAATGTTTAAGAGTCAAATTGAAGGTAACAATGATTATATTGAACAATTGATAGAGAATATGAAGAAGCAGATGGATACTATAGAACCAAGTAAAAAGGAAATTAAAAAGGGGAAAAAGTGAATAGTGTAAGATTGCAGGCAATAAGTGCTGTCAGGCAAGTAGCACAGGGGAATATTGCAAAACACAAACTCAATGCAGAAGTTCTTTTGGAAAGAAGTGTCGGTGTTGCTGAACATGGAGATCTAATTGAAACAATACAAAAAGAGCTTGATATGATTGCAAAATATGAAGATCAATTATCTGTTATAGAAAAACACTTAAATGAATAAGATAAAAATTGCAGAAATATTTTATAGTATCCAAGGCGAAGGACGCTTCATGGGTGTTCCAAGTGTGTTCCTAAGGACATTTGGATGTAATTTTAAATGTCAAGGGTTTGGAATGCCTAAAGGAGAATTAAGTAATGAACGTGAAGCAATTGCAGCTAAAGCAAAAACTTTCAAAAGATATGATGACCTTCCTCTGGTTTCTACGGGATGTGATTCTTATGCTAGTTGGGACGTTCGTTTTAAGCATCTTAGCCCTGTCATGGATGTGGAAGAAATTAATAACAGGATCAGTCTACTGCTACCAAAAGGTAACTGGCATGAAGAGCACTTAGTTATAACAGGTGGTGAACCTTTACTTGGTTGGCAGAAAGCATATCCAAAGTTATTAGAACAACATAGAATGAAATCTCTGAAACATATTACTTTTGAAACAAACGGAACACAAAAGTTATCTCCAGAGTTCAGGGAATACTTTAATACAAGATTTAAAAATAATAAAAAGAGATTAACTTTTTCTGTTTCTCCAAAGCTATCAGTATCAGGAGAGAAATGGGAAGAAGCAATATGTCCAAGTATTGTAGATAGTTATAGATTGATGGGTGATGCATATCTAAAGTTTGTAATAGCTACAAAAGAGGATGTAGAAGAAGTAAAAGAAGCTGTTGAACTATACAACAAAACAGTACCAGAAGGTTTTTATTGTGATCATACAGAAAAATATTATGATATTCCAAAGTATGATGTGTATGTAATGCCTTGTGGTGGTGATGAAGCTATGTATAATTTTAACAAAGGTGAAATAGCTAAGATTGCTATGGAAAATGGTTGGAGATATAGCGATAGATTACAAATACCTTTATTTAAGAATGAGTGGGGCACATGAAAACAATTAAGTATCCATATAATGAATACAAAAAAGATCTTAACAGTGTAGTAAAACAAATTAAAAAGTCTGATAAAAAATATGATTTTGTTCTTGGAGTTGAAAGAGGTGGATTGATTCCAGCTGTACATTTATCTCATAGATTAGGTTTACCATTACGAACACTAACTTGGTCATCTATATACAAAGATGCAAGTATGGTAACGTGGTTCTTACTTAAGAATAAAAAAATATTATTAGTTGATGATATTGTAGATTCAGGAAAGACTTTTCTTGAAATCTTTGGTAAATTTTGGAATATGGATACAGCTGTCCTTATTTACAATAACATCAATGAAGCAAAAATTAAACCAAATTATTATGGTCGACAGATTAACAGATTAGATACTCCTGAGTGGTTTGATTTCTGGTGGGAGAAATGAATTTAGACAATTGGTTTCCTAGAATAAAAAGATGGAGAGGATCACCCAGATATAATAAAGAAGACGGTGAATTTACACATGGTGTATTTGATGATGTTGAAATGACATCAGGGGCTTGTGGGGGAATGAGAGTTCATTATCATCGTGGTATTTTGGAACATAGCTTTACAAGAGATTGGCTAGAAAATGGATTACCTGAAGGGACACCTTGTTTTTTATTAAAATCTTGGGGATACTATCCTCCTTTACCTCTTAAATTGAAAAAGAAAAATATATGAAATTGAGTACTGTAGCATTGATTAAACAAAGAATAAATGAAGCTAATGCAAGCTACAAAGCATGTGATAATATATCAAAATATATTCAAGATGGTGAATTACCTTTGTTGATAGATGAGGTAGAAAATGCATTTGAAGATGTACTGAATACGTTAATTATTGATATAGAAAATGATAACAATAGTAGAGATACAGCAAGACGATTAGCTAAGATGTATATAAATGAACTAATGGCTGGTCGTTATCAACCAAGACCTAAAGTAACTGCCTTTCCTAATAATGGTTCTAATAGATTCGAAGGNATGCTCACAGTCAAAGCAGAACTTGTTTCTATGTGTTCACATCACCATCAACCAGTTAAAGGTGTAGCTATTGTTGGATTGATACCAACAGGCGAAGTAATTGGTTTATCAAAGTATGTTCGTATAGCTCAATGGTGTGCTAGACGTGGACAGCTACAAGAAGAACTATGTAATCAGATTGCTAAAGAGATAATGAAATCTACTGACACAGAGAATGTTGGAGTCTATATTGAAGCTACACATGGTTGTATGGAACATAGAGGAGTAATGGCTCATTCAAGTCTAACTCAGACAACTGTGGTACATGG
>JGI24005J15628_10000268_pt1 | contig 31251 bp, 42 predicted proteins | sample LinPmetageLP40_FD_15628 | JGI IMG/M metagenome (IMG submission 15628)
TGCTTTGCCGGTTGGATCTGAGTAGCTATGTCCATAGTCAGTCAGCTAATCGGTCCAGTTTCCGGTCTCTTAGATAAGTTCATCCCTGACGCTGATCAGAAGGCTGCGCTTGCCCATGAAATCTCGACTATGTCCGAAAAACATTTTCAGGAAATTCAGTTGCAGCAGATCGAAGTGTTGAAGCTTGATGCTAAGGGTAATTGGTTCCAATCGTCGTGGAGACCTTTAGCAGGTTATTGCTGCGTGATGGGGTTATTCGTGAATTTCTTAGTCTCGCCCATCGCTGCCGGTTTCGGCGTTGAGATTCCTCAAGCGGATGCTGGGGTAATGATGCCTCTACTATTGGGCATGCTCGGATTATCTGGTGGCAGGACTTACGAAAGATCTAAAGGAGTTAGCAAGTGACTGGGTTTAAGATTCAAACTTTTGGTGGCAAAGCGCCAAAAATATATTCGCGATTACTGCCTAACGAAATGAGCACGGTAGCCACGAATACCAGATTAGATTCTGGTCGGTTAGAACCTTGGAAAGGAAATGCTTCTGCGTCCATAAGCCCAGTTGCATCTTATTCAATCTCTGCCGCAACAAAAACATTATTTAGGTATAGCTCCAGTATTTGGATTGGAAGCAATGAAGACATAAATATTGTTCGATCACCTATAGCCGAAGATGTTCACGAAAGGCTGTATGTCTCGGGGATAGGCGGTGCATCAGGCTTTCCAAGAATGACTACTGCTGCCGTGGTTGGAAACGGAACATACTACAAGCTAGGGCTTCCTAAGCCTGAAGCTTTCGATGCGGTAACTTTAGGATCTACGTCTGTCTCTGCCACAGAATCTCCCGTTGCTAGAGCGTATATTTTTACATATGTTTCTTATTATGGTGAGGAGGGTCAGCCAAATAACGCTGTTGTATCTCAAATCGTAAATGTCCATTCTGATCAGCCGGTAACTATTAATTTCCCAGTGAACCCAACTGGCGCTTACAACCTTTTAAAGAAGCGTTTATACAGAAGTGATAGTAGCGGCGTCTTTAGATTCGTCGCAGATGTAAGTATTAATACCGATACAGTTGTCGATAGCACAGCGGAAGCAAACCTTGGTGAAGAAATTCCAACTTCAACTTTTGCCGCACCACCTGATGACGTTTCAGCCGATCACCCTGACGGTCCATTGCAAGGGTTGGTATCCATGCCAAATGGAATTTTGGCAGGGTTTTCAGGGCAGACCGTTGCATTCTCAGAGGCTTTTCAACCTCACGCTTTTCCGACAGAGCACCGCTTAACAATGAAGAGCGATGTTGTTGCTTTGGCTCCGCTCAATACCGGGCTGCTAGTTTTGACAAAAGAAAAGCCAGCCATGATTCAAGGCTTAGACCCTAGAGCCATGTCAATGATAGAAGTTGATTCTACTCTTTCGTGTGTTTCTAAAAGGTCAGTGGTCGATATGGGTGAGAGCGTACTGTACTCAAGCCCGGACGGTTTAGTAATGGCTACTGATAACGGTATGAAACTTATAACTGAAAGTGTCCTGAGTCGCGACCAGTGGCAAGCATTGAACCCTGAAACCATTTTAGGCTTTCAATATGAGGGGCATTACATTGGGTTTTATAATGACGGTTCGGAAAGTAAGGGGTTTATCTTTGATCCGCGAGGCGGCAAAAACAGTTACACAAAGCTAGACTTCTATGCAACCGCAGGGTTCAACGACCTTGAAAATGATGAGTTGTACTTGGTTGTCGGGGGTGCAGTAGTAAAGTTTGCTCAGGGAAGTAGTCTTAACTACACATGGCGTACTAAAGAGTTCTATACGCAAAGACCCGTAAACCCCGGAGTGGCAAAAGTCAATTGCGACTCTTATTCTCCAAATCCAACGATGAAGTTGTTCGCGGACGGTGTGTTAAAGCACACACAAACTGTGACAAGCGGTGCGATCTTTAGATTGCCTAGTGGCTACAAAGCTAACGAGTTTGAAATAGAACTTAGCGGCTCAGTGCCTATCAATGAAATATGCTTATACGAAGAAGCGGGAGAGATTGGTGGGCAGTAACAATACCAATTTAAGTGTTCCTGTTGGTTGGTCAAATCAAGACCGCAGATTTGGCGAGTCTATAAAGCAGAACTTGGATGTATTGCAGGGTCAGCGCGGAGACAAGTTAGATCGTGCTGTCACCTTTAGAGATTTATTAGATGCAGGAATTGTTCAGCTTGCGTCAGGGATTACGAACTTTGACGGACTGTCTTCCAGCATAGCTATCGTTAACGACTTCGCTGATTTAGCAATTCCGCCAGCGCCTACAAACCTTCAGGCAGACGGTGCCTTCCGAAATATAATCTTAACTTGGGATTTACGGTTATATAAAGGACACAGCGCAGTTCAGGTGTGGCGGCACACATCAGACGTAATATCGTCAGCAACGATGGTCGCCCAAGTCTCAGGCTTTACCGGCGTATACGCCGACCCTGTAGGCTCTGGGAAAACCTTTTACTACTGGGTTAGGGCAGTCAACAACAACGACGTTACTGGTCCATATAACAGCAGCACAGGCGTACAAGGCGTTACTGCGCCAGATGTAAATTTTTTATTAGCAACTCTTACCAACGCGGTTACATCGAGTGAGCTTGCTAGTTCTTTGTCTACTCCGATTGCTCTGATTCCTTCACACACTTCAGGGATCGCGGCTCTAGATGCCTTTACCGGATACAGCAGTTCGTATACCGGCGACAGTCTTGTTACTCGATTAGGCGCTGTGGAGAACAGTGCGGCTAATGGCGTTAGTTCAGCCCAGTTCAATTCTGAAGTCACGACAAGAGCGAATGCTGATTCAGCTTTGTCGCAGTCTATTACTACACTCACCTCGACTGTAGCTGGAAACACAGCGGGAATCTCAAGCGAAGCTACTACTCGCGCTAATGCTGATTCAGCTTTATCTTCATCTATTACTACCCTGTCATCTACAGTTAACAGCAACACAAGTGCAATCTCGACAGAGCAAACTACAAGAGCTAACGAAGACAGTGCGCTTAGTTCGGCGATCAGCACGGTAAGCTCTACCGTTGCAGGTAATACCAGTTCAATTAGCACTCAAGCAACTTCCATTAACGGGTTGTCTGGTCAATACACAGTAAAGATTGATCTTAACGGCGCTGTTGCAGGATACGGCTTGGCTAGTACTACGACATCCGCAGGTAACATTGTTAGCGAGTTTGTGGTCAATGCTGATCGCTTTGCAATTATGCGAGGTGGATCTAACACCACAGCCGCTTCTGTACCGTTTATAGTCCAGGCTTCAGCAACCACAATTGGTGGGGTAGCAGTTCCTGCTGGCGTCTACATGACCGATGCATTTATTCGTAATGGGTCAATCATAAACGCGAAGATTGCTAACGCTTCGATTGACGATGCAAAAATCGCAAATCTTAATGCTGGCAAAATCAATGCGGGAACGATTAACACAAGCCGATTAAATATTGACGGATCGACTTTAACCTCTGTTGGTGGGGTGTTACAGATTGCAAACTTAGCTGTGACTAATGCAAAGATTGGAAACCTTGCAGTAGATAACGCAAAGATTGCAAACCTTTCAGTCTCAACATTGAAGATTCAAAACCAAGCGGTCACGTTTCCGTCTGCCGTCGTTACGAACTCAACTTTGACAGGGACTCACAATAATAGTTTTTCTACCTACGTGACTGTTCAGACTTTGACCGCCACGTTCAGTGGTGCGCCTGTCATGATTTCGGGTTCTTTTTCTGTCAGATCATATAACGATCAAGCACTAATGAGATACCGTTTGCGGAGAGGCAGTACTGTTCTGTTCACTTCGCAAACGAAAGCGGTCAGACCTTCGCCTGACAACTTTGTCATCCCATTTCATTTTTTAGATACCAACACATCGGTCGGCAGTAGAACCTATACGCTTCAAGTAAACGTCGGAGATGAATACGCTTATTACTCAGATCGCACAATTCAGACACTGGAGTGTAAAAAGTGAAAGAGCGCGTAATTGTTGAGACAGACACAGGCAAAATTATGTCAACAGGTGTTTGTTTGAGCGAAGACTTTAACGTCGTACCTGACGGCTGCACTGCGTATGAAAATACTGGCGACTGGGGTGACTCTACGCATCAATTAGTAGACGGTGAGTTTGTCGAGATCACACAGACGGACGCAGAAGCTTTAGCTGAGATGTGGATGGTAGTTCGTATGCGTCGAGACTATCTATTAATGAGAAGCGACTGGACACAAACTACGGACTCACCATTAACTGGAGACCAAAGAACGGCTTGGCAGTTGTACCGGCAGGATTTACGGGACATAACTGAAAACTTTGCCCACATAATAACATTACAGGATGTAACCTTTCCGACTGCACCAAGTTAAAAATGATATTTGAAGCAGTGGCAGCCGTAAGTGCAGCGTGCAAAGCCTTGGAAATGGCTGCGGGTGCCTGTAACCATATCGAACAACTGGGCGGGTATATTGGAAAGCTTGGTGCTGCTGAATTTGACTTACAACGAGCAAAGAACAGCAAGACTTTAACCGAAGCCGAGGCTATGAAAGTCGTTATGGCAGAGGAGACGCTGCGTCAATCAAGAGAAAATATCAAGGAAGTGTTCTTGATGACCAATAGGATGGATCTCTGGGCTGATATGATGCAGAAGATGGCGGAGGCTAGGAAAAACAGACAAGCGTTTATCAAGGCGGAGGCTATTAGGAAGAAGAAGTTTAAGAAGGAAATGACACAGTACGCTTTGGTTTTTATGGTGGTGATCGTTTTAGTTCCTGCCGCGATTGGTGGGTTGCTGGTTTGGCTCACGAACAGATAATCAATGCATAAAAAGTTATGAAATACAATGGTAACCAAGTAAAATATTATAAGATTTGTAGAGATTGAAGAGTCATCACGGCTTTTTTAGATAGGACAATCTCGCCCCCCTTTTTAACGCACGGATGCCCTCTTTCAGAGCGGACGAACCGTGCGTATTCCCCTCTGAAAAAACACAAGGAGACGAAGTGGCTTATACCATTCGGCGTCCGCGCATAAGTGATTTTGACCAGATCAATACGTTAGGGAAATGGTTTCAGGAAAATAGTCTTTACGCCCATTGCGGGTGGTCTGACGGCAAGTGTTTTGCTTGGCTTGTGTCAGGGACAGATCCAGAGTCCAGCACCTTTATCAGGGTTGTGGATAAAGACGGTGAAGTAATTGGGTTTTTCTTAGGGACTATAACTGAGTACTTCTTCTCACATGAAAAGATTGCTCAAGATCTTGTGATGGTTTTTGACCCTGAACAACGGGGTGGAATTATTAAGCCAATAATCACATTGGTTCGCGAGTTTACAGCGTGGGCGGAAAGTAAAAACGCAAACGAAGTATGTATAGGAATAACCAGCGGAATCGCCGGGAAAGGATACGAGTCACTAATTTTAAGATCCGGTTTTAAGCAGGTCGGAAACATAATGAAAAGGAAGGTTTGATATGTGCGGAGGCGGAGGTAGGTTACCAGAAGAGCGCGAGTCTCAACGAGCTTTAGCAGAGGCTGCAAGATTTAGCCTGCAACGCTATGGAGAGACTTTCGTTCCTATAGAAAACATGATGATTGGCGAAGCAACTAATTATTTTAATGAAGATAGCTTTGCCCGAAATTATGGAAACCCTATGGGTAGAGCGACAACGCAAACCGCTGCTCTTTACGAGCAGGGCTTAAACGATATGCAGCAGGCTGGTTTCCGGCGTGGCTACGATCCCTCATCTGGAGCTTTTCAAAGTGAGTCCGATTCTTTAAGAGCGGCGCAAGCCAGAGGCATGGGACTGGCAGGAGCCAGTGCTGGCGTTGCAAGTACTGACAGAGGCTACGACCAACTAAGTAATGTCGTGGCAATGGGTCAAGGTCTGGCAAGCCAAGCGGTACAAGGTCAAGTGGATTCAGCGCAAATGGGGGTTGACCGAGCGTCAGCCCAAGCCGGTCAGGATTTCATGAGATCAAGTAGTTTGCAAAACCTTGCTGGAACAGCGACAGGTATGGCGGCTGGATACGGGCTTAACCAGAGGACTGCGTAATGAGTCAATTTGAAGATTACCTAGAAAGGCTAAGTCCAGAGACTAGAAGCCAAGTCAGCGATTTCTACGGATATAACGGAAGCCAAGGTAATCCCTACGCCGCGTTAGCCTATAAAAGGTATACCCCTGACCCGCGTGGCTTTCCGGGAGATGAAATGTTTGCTGATATTACTCGCGCACAAACAGCGGATTACAGGAATAGATTTGTTCCCGTCGAGAATTTTTTAGCTGGGCAAATAACCGCAACCGGCACGCAATCTCTACAAGGAGATTTGGACCGTACTCGCTCATCGATCATCGGCGCAGGAGCCAATGTATCAGGGCAGCAGGGTCGATCTATGGAGCGTTTTGGGGTAGCTAACAATATGGGCGCTGCCAATCAGAACTCTACAGTTTCGGCTTTAGTAGGCGGCTTAAACGACACAAGAATGCGTGACCAAGATCGTCGCTCTCAAATTATGAGCGGTACTGGCGGATCACTTGCACAAAAGGCTAGAGGTTAAACATGACATTAATCGCAGCAGGACAAGGGCTTAACAGAAGAGCTATTGCTGGCTTTAGAGCTAACGCCAATTTAGAGGCTCAGAGGGTTCAGGCGGGAGAAGCAATCAGCGCACAGAAAGATGCTCAAGCCATGAACACAATGGGTACTGGCGCAGGTATAGGGGCTATGTACGGCATGAAGGGAATGGGTGGAACCGCTGCCGCCAGCGCACCTGTCAGCAGTAGCTCCGCAGGCTTTGTCAGCCGTCAAGGCGTTAGCCCTATAACTAACGGGGTCCGCACTCAGGGCATTCCGTTGATGAGTCCTGCATCCGGGAGTCCACAACTCGGGTCTGCCGCTCAGTTACAAGGTATGAATACTCAGGCAGCAAACGCCTTGGGAGTTAGTACAACAGCCCCGCTTCAATCAAATGTTGTTGGCACTGGCAAGGCTGTATCCGCTTTAGCAACAGATGGCGCTTTGGCTACGACTGGAACGGCAGCATCTAGTGGAGCAGCCGCTGGTGGAGCAGGCGCAGGCGCAAGCGCAGGAGCAGGGGCTGGCGCAGGCGCGGGAGCAGGAGCAGGAGCAGGAGCGGGTGGAGCATTGGCTAATATTGCAGCACTAGCTGGTCCGTTAGCAATTGGGTTGGGCGCGGCATTCTTAATTACAAAATTATTCGATTAGGTGATATATGGCTCGTAACGTAGCTGGATTTGGTGAAGGTCTTGCCCAAGGTTTTGGGTTGGTAAATAAGTTCTATGACAGTCAAAGAAGTAATGAGCTAGATCAAGAGCAAATCGATATCGCCCGAGACTACCGAGAGGGGCAGGTAAGAAATACTGCGGCAAAATTAGAATTTGATCAGGAAAACACAAGCAGAGCTTTAGGAATTGAAGAAACCAAAGCCAAAGCCGCGAGCGCAAAAGAAGACCGTGAAAGGGTTCAAGCAGAAACCAATTTGATAAGAGAGCAGCAGCGGCAGCAAAACTTTGAAACAACAAACAGAAGGGTTAACGAACAATTAGACGCACAAAAAGCGGATAGAGACGAACGTATAGCCGCCGGTACTAGGCGTGAACAGACAACAAACAATTATCTAGCGGCTCAACGCGCTTTAGATTACTGGAGGAATGGTCGTACTAATCCGATGGAATATGACGATAAAGTGTTTGGTGAAATGATTAAAGGTGTTGGGGGTCTTGCTGGTTTTGATCAATATATCAATCCAATAAATGTTAGGACTATGGAATCTTTTGAAGAGCAAATGCAGATAATGGCGTCTGGAGGTCAAGCCGACGAAAGAACAATTCTAGACATGGGTGCGTTAGCGCTTAGAGATAGAGATCTTGCAGGTTTGGGGACTATCGTTACTGAAGATCAAAATCCCAGTGCTCCAGATTATGTTAGGGGCTGGGAAATCGTATCCAAGCAGCCGGTCAGTATGTCCTCAAGCACAGAAACGAACGAGGACGGCACTCAGTCTACAGCCTATTCATTTGAAGTCGATGTGACGGTAAGAGATCCTGATACCGGGAGGACGCACATTTACACCGCAGGAATGACTGAAGGTGGGGACGGCGAGGGAATATCTCCTCAAGTAAAAGTCAGCGCTGAAGATCTTATGAAGGTTGCTGGAGCGTATTTAACCTACGCAAGTGTTGCCAAGCCTATGGCTGGTCAAATTCAAAAAGGAAGAATACAAACGGATACTGAGTTTGAAACTAAAGGCAGATACGACGATTCTAAATATAACCTTTGGATGAGTAAGTCAAAAAAATCTTTCAAGCAAAGTGTAAAAAACCGCATGCAACAGGAATCAGATATTCCGGGAAAAACAAACCAAGACTTAATTGACGATGAGCGGTTACTGGAAAGCCATTTACTTTCTGAGAGATACGATCCTTTGTCGAACCAGAGACAGATAAGAAAAAGCAACGGCAACCTGATGATAGACAAGATTAATACTGTTAAGGAGGTTCAAGCTTTATCAGCGCAGCTTGAGCAGCAAGGAGAGAGACCCTTGTCTAGAGCGAACCTATTAAGAATGCAGGAGTTCGTTACCCGCGATGCAACAAACAATTTTATTTTAGACCCGAAATATAAAAAGCAATTTCAAGAATTTAGGCGAGATGTTTTAGGGCTTAAATCTAATAACCCATATCGCGCACCTGGAAGATAGATAATGCCACTATACGTTGAAGACTTGTATGACAAGGAAGATCTGGGATCTTTGTCCGATGATAATTTATTTGCTGGACAAGATGATAGGTCTCAATTTACAAAAGGTTTTTCGGCGGGAATAGATCAAACGCAAGCGCTTGGTGGCGGTCTGTTAGCGCTGGTTGGATCAGCGGTTAATAATGATGACTTAATGTTTAGCGGGTTAGATTATTACAACGAACAAATGGCGGAAGCTGCCGAAAGTCAGGGTGATATCGGAAGGATTGAGGACATTGATGGGTTCGATGATTTCTTGTCTTGGGTTTCTTATACAGCGGGGAATTCAATCCCCTCATTAGCAACCGCAGTTGCTGGCGGTGGTATTGGCGGCGTTGTGGCTAAAAGTGTTGCTAAATCAGCGATACAAAAAAAAGCACTAACTTACGCTAAAGATCGTTTAACAGATAAAGCCGCAAGCTCTTTTAAAAAGAGAGTGGCAGATGACTACACTGCTGCTGCACTTAGCAAGGCTGCAAGAGTAGGTGGTGGTGTTGGTGCGTATCTAACTAGTACAGGAATGGGTGGCGGCGAAGCTTTCACAAGAATATTAAATGAGGAAGGGGAAGAAGCTCCCGGAGTAGCCTTAATTACCGGCATGGCAAGTGGGGCGCTTGATGCCATCGCGCCTATGCGTGCGCTTAAAAGAATATTTCCCGGAAGAGAATACGAATCAGTAATTAGGGAAATGGCTAACGGCGTTTCTAACAAGAGTTCCTTCTACACTAGAGCGCTAAAAGAATCTGGCAAGCAAGCTGGTATCGAAGGGCTTACAGAAGGCATGCAAGAGATTGTTCAAAATGTCGCGCTTGAATACGTTCAAACGAACTATACGGATTTAGGAGAGGCTTTTACTCAAGCTTTAGTTGATGAGTCTAAGTATTCAGCATACGTTAATGCAGCAGCGGCAGGCGTGGTCGGCGGTGGGGTATTCGGCGGGGTAAGCGGTGCAGTTACCAACGACCCTGTCACCCAAACATCTAGAGTTTTAACAGATGAAATTGAAACTGCTAACTTCGATGCTGAGGTAGCTGGTGCTGTTGATAGAGCAAAGGCGGAACCTTTACCTGAAAGTGAATACGACCAAGACGGGAACCTATTACCTGTAGAGGATGATCAAAGCCTAGAAGATGGAAGAAAAGAAAAACAATCTGAGGCGCAAAGAAAAATTGACGCTCAAAACCGTTATGGACCTCTATTTGACCAGATTGAAGCTAGGAAAAAAGCACAGAAAGTAATTGCTGACCTTGAGCAAGAGGAAGCTGCTGTCCAACCGCCACAAGGCGATGCTGAAGCGGACCAAAATCTATCAGCTATGGATGAAGCTGTATCAGCAGCTATGGACCCAGAAGACTCTCGCCTTAATCAAGGTCTTGAAAACCTCGTTGGGAATAATGTTTCTTTCCGGGGGGCTGTTGGCGTTTTAGTAAAGCGAGAGGATGGGTACTTCGTTGTTGCAGATAACGAAGACATTTTTATAGAGTCTGGTGAGAGCCGAACAGCTAGAGACCTTGGCGTTGAGTTGACGGCAACGTCAAGAATCAACACCCCTACAGGCACCCGAGTAACCAGCGGCGATTTAGAGTTCGATGCGGACGTAACCTATAACCCCAGAACCTCCGAATTAAGTCTAAGAGGGAAAAAATACACATACCTAAGAACTAATAGTGACGATGATGGGAACACTGTTTCGATACAGGTTATTGATGATGAAGGAAATTCAAGGACTATAAGAGAAGCGTCAGTGGTTTCAAGAGTCGAGCGCATGAAGCTCGAAGCTGAGGGTGGAGTTCTGCCTGCTGGAGGAGCAATAGATCCAAACCCTGTTACTTCTGATCAAGAAGCTACACCGGCTACCCCGACTACACCGGCTACCCCGCATAAAGACACCATGTCCTTTGACGACCTTCCTGTAACGGTACAAGAAGACATTGTTGCCGACGCCGAGACTGAGAACGTACCGATACCTGATGAAATCACAATAGAGTCTGCGCTTGATAAGGCGAAGAAGTTAACAGGTTATGAACGAGAAGTTGCTTTGGCGGCAATAGATGAGGCGATTTTAAAAGCTATAGATTTAAGAAAAGGCGCTACTGAGATACAAAAGCCTACGGCTGAACCCGGAAGATATAGGAAATACGTTAACCCTTCTATTAACCGGGCTAGGGATCGAGAAGATTCATATCAAGAAGATGTGCGAAATTATGTAAGTCCTAAAGACGCGGTAAGCGCAGCGGTTCAAGACAACAATGCAGTCACTGAGACCGTATATGACGGGACAGAAGACTCATTCACAAAAGATCAAATCTCTGAGGAAGAGTTAAACCTTCCCACAAGGAGAATAAGGACCGGACCTTACAGAACAAACAACATACAACCGGACGAAACAGCGGGGAAAATTCTTGCCTTGGCGGTTGTAGATTTAATTTCTATGGGGCTTCCAAAATCTTGGCTTAAAGCAGTAGATGGCGGCTTTTCTGTATTTGTCCCAATGTCGACAAGAGGCGCGGCATTTTTTGCCCCGGCAGATAACTTTGACCCTTCAAGCGAAGGTTTTATAGGAGTCTCAAGTAAGTATCTATCTAGTAGTAATGCACTTTCCGGTCAGTTTCGTTTTGTATTAGCTCATGAAATAGCTCACGCCGCAGACCATAAGTTTGAGATCACGGCAAGAATGCCCGGATTTAATCTTGAGCTAATAACAGATGATGGAACTGGAGATCTTACGTTTTCCGCCGGGGAAGTCATTTCGGAACTATACGACTTATATACCAGTGGAACCGAATTCGGAATGGAATTCGCCTATCCGTTTGCACATGTATCACCTGATCATTTAAGAAAGTATAAAGACGATGTTGAGAGCGTTACCGAATTTTTAAGGGCTGAAGCATTCGCTCAAGCTTTCGCTACATTCATTAGTAGCCCTGCATTGTTAAAAAAGGAAGCTCCTGTAACATATGGTGTAATTAAGACTATGTTGCAAGACCCTCAACTATCAGCGTTTAACGCACTGAACACCGAGACACAAAATGAAAATACAGTTCAACAAGACCTCAGCCAAGGGGATACTGGAGCAGTACTACAAGAAATTCGATCACCCACCCAGCCCAGAGGCAATGAGGGACGTGGGTCTTCTGGAGGTAGAGCGTCTGGCATCAGTAGCCCTGAAGAGGGACAAGCCGGTGAAGTCGTGGGAGGAGCGCAGTCGCTTACAGACCGGGACGAAAATGGACCTTCTTTACGGGAAGAAGCCGACAGGCGTGACGTTGATTTAACCGAGCCTCAAACTTTATCTTCAAACTTGATGCAAATCGTAGACTTGTCGGATCTAAGACCCGAGTCTCAAAGTGTTACCGCTTCGCAGATTCTTTATGGCGATGAAGAAAAACTAGATGTTGGTGATAGACCTACAGTAGTTAGTGTTGCAACGGCGTTAGACAGGCGCGTTGCTGAAGCTTACCCAGATCGAAACCTTCTAGCGCAAAATCCAGAAAACGCAGAAATTATATCTGACATGATTGCTCATGAGGCTTTAGCCGCCCTAGACGAGGAAGGTAATGCTGGTGAGTGGTATCAGGAAAAAGTATCTAACGCTATGAGCCTTGCGGCTCAAAAATTCCCTGAACTCGCTAGTGATGTAAATGCAAAGTTTGCCTTTACGTCTATCATGGCTATTACAAGTAACGGAGCATCAGTTCCTGAAAATTCAGTAAACACGTTTAAACTTTATGAAGAATACAGAGAGACTAAAAAGTTTTCTTTGTTTGGTGTAGGCAAAGAATCTAAAGCAATGAAGAGTTCTTTTGCGCTGCTAAATGAACTGATCAACGAGCACGGTATAGATTCTGTTCTAAAGTTTATGGACAAAAATGTAACTGTTAAAGAGCTAAAGGATAACTTTAACCTAAGTGTCTCCGGCGAGTTAATGGGAACCCAATTGAAAGGGTCAGCTATATTGGGTCCAAAGATCGGTGGAGGGTTCTACCAAAACCTAAATGGAAACTTTAACCCGCTGACGATGGACAGATGGTTCATGAGAACTTATGGGCGGTTAACAGGCTCGTTGATGAGTGAAGCAACTAGAAAGCTTCCAGCACAAATTGACAAGTTTAGAGGCGTCGCCCTGAGTGATGAGTACAAAAAGAAGTTAAAGGATGATGGCATTAGTCGTGTTCAGCTTCGCAAAGACGATGATTATCTTCTTAGTTATGCGACTAGGGTTCAATCTGCTTACGCCAAAAACGGGTTTAAAGAAAAGAACGAAATCAACAAAGCTTCTAACACACTAAAGAATTCTCAAGGCGAAAAGCAAGCGCCTCAAAATGGAACAGAGAGAGAGTATATTCGGCAAGTGATGCAGCTTGCATTGGACAAGGTTAATAAATACAACGGAAACCGCCCTGTGAACATGGGGGCTTTACAGGCTATAATCTGGTATCCAGAGAAAGAGCTATACAAGCTGCACGGAGTCGGTAACGCAAAATCAGAGCCTACAGATTATGAAACAGAATTCAGAAAAATCCTCGAAGGTGAGGAACCAAGACAAGAATTATCTGGACCAATCCGACTTGCACGAGAATCAGGACCAGACATTATTCAACGAACAGTTGGAGAAGATGACTCCAACCAAAATCAAGTTGATGGTGCAGAAGTCCAAGAACCTGTTCAAGTAGACCAGCCTCAGTTAATCCAAGAGGCTGAATCTCAGCCTACTCAACAGCCCGACCCGGAAGGAGTTTCTCTGACTGAGGATCTTAACGCGCAGATCCGAGAAGAGAATAAGCCAATATTTGAGCGGGTAAAGAAGACATTCCGACGTTACTTAGCTCCTGAAGGCTTGCTGCCCAAGTCAATTTTTGATGAAAAGATCAAGCGAGACTCTGAGCTTGGCGCTGTTGAGATAGACATCCGTCAGCTAGTCGCTCAGTACGATGAAGCCGTGAAGACTGTATACAACCGTGATCTAAGTGATGCGGAGCAGAAATCTTTGCAAGAGGCGTTGACCACCGAATTTTCAAACATTGACTCTCTGGGTTTAGACCCTGAGATAAAGAACGCAATTATTGGAATGCGTCGTTACCTCGACAATATGTCAATTGATTACGCTCAGATTCTGCTTAGTGAAGCTCAGGCTTTATCAACTCAGGGCAGAGACGATAAAGCGTCTGCCAAGATCGACCTACTCAATACGATAGCGTCCAATGTAGGCAGTTATGCTAATCGATCATACCGCGCTTTCGATGATCCTAAGTGGGCGAATAACGTACCGGATAACGTACTGGACGATGCTCGCGCATACCTCCAAGAACGTGGTGTCACTAACGTAGAGAACGTGCTGAATAATATTCTCAAAGAGGGTACGGCGTTTGACTCTATGGAGGCTTTTGTTCGTGAGTCAAAATTAGGCGCGAAAGATTTAACGATTCTTAAACAACGAAAAGACATTGCCCCACAGATCAGAGCGTTGCTCGGAGAGTACATTGACCCGCGAGTAAACTTTGGCAAGTCAGCGACTAAGATGTCCCGCCTTCTGTTTAATGACCGCTTCCTGAAGAAAGTTAAAGATATTGGCATGGACACGTTTTTCTTTGACCCAGAAACTGCGCCGCCAGAAGCGTATGTTACTTTTGCTGCCGAGTCCTCAGATGTAATGGCACCTCTTAATGGTTTAAAGACTACCCCTGAAATTGCTCAGGCATTTCAAGATGCTCTAGGTAAAGAGCAAATGGAAGACTGGTATCGATATATCGTTCAAGCCAATGGAATGGTGAAGTATGGCAAGACCGTAATAGCACCTACCACTCTGGCAAGAAACTACTTATCAGCCTATATGTTCACGCTGGCGAATGGTCACTTCAACGCAGGAAAGCTTGGAGAGTCGTTTGATAGCATGGGCGCGTATTTTAAAGGTACCGGCAACAAGATTGAATACCTGAGACGGCTGAAAGAACTGGGCGTTGTCTATGACACCCCATATGCCGGTGAAATGCTGGCTCTACTTGATGACGCGAAGCAGGACTTTTTCGGAAACGATAAGAATAAGTTTTACCGTTTTTCAAAGACCATCGCTGGGAACGCTACCAAGCTTTACCAGTTTGGTGACGATATGTGGAAAATTGTTGGCTTTGAGAACGAGATAGATATCTTGATGAATGCTAAAGGGATCACCCGCGCAGAGGCGGAACCGATAGCAGCGAAGCGTATCAGAGACACCTACCCTACCTATTCGCTGGTTGGCAGGGGTGTACAGAAGCTCCGTAGATTTCCACTGGCTGGTACGTTTGTATCTTTCCCAGCAGAAGTCATCCGAACCTCTTTCAATATGATTAAGTACCTGCGTGAGGATATGAAAGACCCAGACATGAGGGGAACTGTACCTCGCCGCGTTGCTGGTCTTGGCATGGTATCGGCTGGTGTATACGCATTGCAGCAAGCTTTAATCAATATGATCGATGTTGATGAAGAAGAGGAAGAAGCGGTACGAATTCTTGGTCCGGCGTGGAGCCAGAACTCCAATCTCGGGTTCATTGGTCGAGAAAAAGGCAGGCTACAGTATGTAGATATGTCGGCGTTTGACCCATATAACTACTTCAAGCGTCCGATCAATGCTTTGCTAAGGGATCAGCCTATCGATGATGCAATGATGCAGTCCGCCGCAGAAGCGATGAAGCCATTTTTTGGTGCTGATATATCGTTCTCTAATCTTATGGAGATCTACAAGAACGAGAAGGCTAGTGGTGGTAGCGTTTATAACGAAACTGACACAACCGCAGAGCAGTTAAGCTCTATTAGCTATCATCTTATAAAGGGTGTGGGACCGTCTGTGATCAGTAATGTTGAGCGCATGGTTAAGGCGATTGATGGTGACCGTAACGCTAGTGGTCGAGTGTATAAGTTCGAGGATGAAATGGCAGCTTTAGCTGGATTCCGGGTTAGCACTTTTGATCCAAAGATATCACTGCACTTCCGAGCTTTTGACTTTAACCAAAACAAGAGAGACTCAACTAGAATTCTTACCTCCACTTTCCGTGACGTTAATGACGTTTCTGACCGTGAGTTAAGGGATGCATTCCAAAGATCGGCTTCAGCAAGAAAAGAAGCTTTTGACGAAATGAGCAAGATCGTCTCAGCGGCTCGAAGCTCAGGTCTAAACCAATTGCAGATCATAAAAGTACTCAGGAGTAACGGCATCACAAAGAAAGATGCTTTAGCTTTGGAGAGCGGAGATCCAGCAAAATGGGAGATGTCCGACTCAATATTAAAAAACAGCGTAACAAAAGCGGATTTATTATTTGGAGACTCTACGGGTCAAGAGTACGAACGGCGATGGAAAATTATCCAAGCTCTACTAAATGACGAAGACGATGGGCAATAAAAGACTGCAACCAAAGAGTATTTATGAGCAAGCTGATCTGGATGGCGATGGCATTGTTAGTGATGCTGAGATTGACGCAGGACGCAAGCTTATGGATATGGAGATCGCTGAAGAAAAAGCTGATAGCCAGCGCAGTATGGCTTGGTCGGCTCTTATATCGATTATGGTCTTTACTGCGCTCTTGGTTTCGCCAACAGTCTCAGAGTCTAGAGTGAATGCCCTGTCAGATTTGGCAGGTCTTTTTTATATTTCAATGGCTGGAATAGTGGGAGCGCACATGGGCGTAGCAGCGTGGATGAATAGAAAATGAACTTAAACGGTGACGTAGAAAGCTTGGGCGATGACCCGTGTACGGGGTGGTGTACCGCCAGACTTTGGGGTGACGTTAGATGTAAAGGTTGTGGCAGATATGAAAATGAAATTACTGGTTGGAGTGAACTGCCTAATGTCTACCGAAAGCTTAGAGTTTTAGATAAAACCCAAGACGGTTATCCGAGCAGGCATATAAAAACCCAAGGATGGGAGCCTAAAAAACTGTCAGAGATGTAAGTTGATTATGGCGTTTGTCCTTCTGATAATTGTCGAAGGCGCGGAACTGCAATCACCTCAACCCTTCTTGTTTCGAGATATTAATCGGTGCCGATATTTTGAGCATAAGATTGAGTATAGGCAGAAAGGTATTACTGCTTACTGCGTCCCGCGATGGGTGAGTGAGGGAAGCACTTTCAACGATTAATGCTTATCAGTCCGCCGTCTTAGGTAGTTGTAAATCTGATGCGGGGGCATGTTTAATTCGCTCGCGATATACCAAGGTTTCCTCCCTCCCCTAAACATCTCCGCAGCCAGTCTCTTTTGGTCTTCGGTTAATGCGGTTTCATTGTCGAAAGCGTTGTGACCCTCGAAGTATAAGTGCAACTTTCCTGGCACTTGGACAGCCTTGTAAAAAAGGTCCGGCTTAAAGCGACTTCGCATGGTCTGCCTCCTTAACAAAGACACCCTCGACCATCTTGCCTTTGCGATCTTTTATGTCCGACCACGCGCAATCTAGGCACTCTGAGAGCGATAGATTATTCCTCTCGCAGATATTTATGAGGACTACTATGATGTCCCCGATATCGTCCTTAATGTCTTCACCTTTACAGATCGAGTCTGATAACTCTCCGCACTCTTGGATCAACTTACAGAACTGATCTTTATCAGTTGACCCTTTAATTAAGTTCCTATCGTGATGCCAACTTCTAATAATGTACTCGAATGTTCCAAGCTGAAGATTATCCATTACAAGTTCCCCGCGTAGAAGTCTGTGCTTTCTTGCCACGTCAGATATTCAGATAACTCAGGCATCCAGAACTTAGCTTTATATATCGGATGTTCTAAATGGTGGTTGTCTTCGTTGGGACAGAACATACTTTTCTCTAGCTCTGTATCGCAAACATTGCAGAATTCAGCGTCTGGCAAATTGAAGGGTGCGGAAGGGTCAAAACATGCGCTGGCAGGGTAGCCAGCGTCTCCAGAAATACTCATTATTTACCTCTAAAACCAAAGTTAAGGTTCTGGTCGCTATGACCGAGAACCTGAAATTTGCAAGCGTCGAGAGTCTTGCAAGTTATTGATTTTATTAGCTTTTTTTATTTGGTAGAGCACCACCTTGCCAAGGTGGAAGTCGCGAGTTCGAGTCTCGTTTCCCGCTCCATTTTTACCTTATAAATCAAGCACTTAAAATCGTGTGTGTCACAACCGTACAAAGGTTCTGGTTGTTCCGGTTGTGGTCCAAACTCCAATAGGTTGTGTTCGCTCCGCGACTACCACCGGGATTTCAGGTGGTGTTCCGGTCAAGCTCCAACAACCCTCTAGTTTTGTAACTTTCGCTACTGTTCTTTTCCAATAATATTTTCTAAATTACCGGCAGCTTCAATAAGCTCTGGTGCCAAAATGTGCGAATATCTTTCTATGGATTTCGCTGAGTTCCAGCCAGCTAATTTTCTTACCTGTCTGTCATCAGTTCCTGCCCTTCGATGCCAAGTCGCAAAGGTATGCCTCAGTCCATGCACTCTCGTACCTTTGGGTAACCCTGCTCGTTCAACAGCGTTCCTCCAAGTTCGGTTGCACACTTCTTTAAGAGGCTGACCGTTTAACTTCACGTCTCCAGACTTCTGCACAAAAACATATTCTAACTTCTTATTGAGGTACGGATATCTTTCTAAAAGTGCTTTGTTAAACTTTCTTCGGTAGGAAATTATATCCCTACACTTGCTTATCAAAGGAACCTCTATAGGACTTCCATTCTTCATTTCATTTCCATCGATGCGGATAAATTCTCCACACTTAGAAACCTGACTCCACCTCAAGTTCGTTACATTACTTTTTCTCAACCCGGTGAGGACACAAATTGAAGCGATGTCTCTCCTTAAAGGGTCAAGCTCTTCCAGTAACCGCTCAAACTCTTCATATTCTAAAAAGTCTGTTTTCTCCTCTTCGGCAACACATGTTGCCTCCGGGAAATACTGGATCTGCTTTAACTCTTTTCGCGCATGATTCATCATGGCGTTGTAGTAAACAACATATGTATTATAGGTTGCTCCAGAAATGACTCGGTCACTTCTTGGATCTACTCGCTTCTTTTGCCTCCTAAAGAAAAGCCTTACATCCTTATCCGATATATCGGTTATCAGCTTATCTTCACCCCAAATCGCAACCATTTCACCTAGTCGCCTATGGGCTGTTTCGGATTTATCTTTGCCGGTTTTAGTCGGCTCATCCAAGTAGTCTTCTACTACTTCATTTAGTGTCATCGTCCTCATAATACTTCCTTGTATATGAGCAAGCGTCTCGACGCTGCCCAAAATGTATCAAAGTTGATCCGTTCTCGCCACCAGTGGATCAGGCTGGCTATGTTCGGCACGTACGTGAGGACGCGCCGGGGCTTCTCGGGGTGAGCCAAGATTAGTTGATTGCTGGGGCTTCCTCTTGCGCCGGTACTATCGCCTCCTCATTTTGAGACAAGGCTTCAGCCGTTTGGGCTGTAAAGTTCTCTAGACCCATAGCCGCAAGGGCGGATATGTTCTTGATATTTGTGACCACAAGCACGGCGCTTGCAAGAGCACTGACCGCTTTTGACAGGTCGTTCACAGTGTTTAGCTGCTGTACCTGCTGCTCGGTTAGCGCGTCAACAAAAAAGTTATTGCCACCGATAGTGACAATCTGTCGTTCTTGGTTGGTTAGTTCTGTCTCGCTCATTTCTTCCTCGCGTCGTGTCTTAAAATTAAATAATCTCGGGGGGCTTCAATGCCAAATCTGGCTTGGGGGATTTCTCTTTTGGGAACTAGGTCACCCCTCATGCAGTAGTGGCAATAAGTGGGCTGATCAGCTACATGGCTCTGTACCCCGCTAAGGGTCAGAACCACCTTGTCATTCAGGCTGTGAGTCTCTCCGACTAATATGACCTTCTCGGTAATACCGTCTGAGTCCTCAATATTAACGACAACTCTTTGCTCGTTATCGAAGCCATCAATTACTTTTCTGACCCAGACCCGGTGATCAAAAGTTCCCTCAAGATTGGTAGGGTCCAAATCGAAACCGCCATAAAGGCGGGTATCGACGGCTCTTGTAATTTTCAATGCCATGCGGCTTTCCTAAAAAGGAGAATCATCTTCAAACACGTCAGCGAACGCATCTTTGTTTCCGCCACCAGAATCGGACTGACCTTTCGGCTTCCAGTTATCCACTTCGCTGTACCACTTACCGGACTTAGCAACCTTCACGTCTAGATTGATCCACTCTCCCTCTTTTTGCTGGAGCCACTTACCTAGCTCTACACGCTTTATGGAGATCTTTGCTTTCACAAAGTCAGGAGCGCCCTCCCTTGGAGCGTTTACAAATAAACCGTCTACAAATTCTTTTTCATCCGACATTTTTCTTATCTTCCTTATGGGGTTTTACAGACACCTGAGTTGTGCCTGTTGTTTTTCTGAAGCTCTCCATATCGGAGCCGTTCTCCAAAACTTTCTCGACCCCACCCAAGAACTCAAAAGCTGCCTTGAAATCTAGAGGTGGTATTTTTTTAATTACTTGCACCATTATTGATCCGTTAGTAACGGTTGTTCCGTGCCGAGCAGAGACACTTTTCTTTAGGGTTTCACTCTCGGCTTTCAATTCAGAAATGGCGTCGATATCATCCGAGGATCTGTGTTCGAGGACGGCGATTCTTTTTGCGATCACGTCGAGTCGGTCTAATTCTTCATCGTCGTTGACGTAAATTGTTGCGTCTTTGAGAGGCTTTAAGTGATGCTCTCTTAAAACCGGGTCTTGAAATTCATTGTGTATTTGATTGTGCCAAGCCTGCCAAAGGTCTATGCGCCTCACCTTCCCTGCTCTTGGCTGCGGCAAAAACTGACCCGAAACCTTCTCCTCAAGGAAACCAGTTCTGCGCTCGACTCGCTCGATCTTAAACACGTTATCGTTTATGTAGCAGATGAAATCCATCCACTCGATGTCGCATACCTCCATCACGGCGTAGCACTGCCACAAATACATTTTCTTGTTTGCGTCGTAAACGCTGTAGGGAGTCTTGACGTAGAAAGGACATTTAGCTTCAGCGCCGCCGATCAGCCCGGTCAACCCATCAGGAGACCCGCGCAGCCAACTGTATTCTGGATGCTGAACACTCCCGGTAACGTAAAGCTGATAGCCCTTCTCTCGCTCAAGGCAAGCGAGCGCTGCTGCCTCATTGTCGTTGCCGTGTTGAATCGCTGGGACCATTACGAACTCGCTTGTAGCTTTAGCCAGCGCTCTGACTTGCTCGCGCACTATCTTTTCTGGAGACGTGTAAGGGTGCTCCCTTTCCCAAGCCAAGCAGGTTGAGCAATTAATCGATTCTGCTCTGATAGCTGCCCAAAGCTCTCCGCCTTGAGGGGCTGGTATGTCTTCCATCTCAACCGCACGAACGCTCACGCTTGTGCCTTTTTAGCAGCCTGTGCCTTAGCTTTTAGCGCTTTAAGGTATTGATCTAAGCGGTTGTCGTTGCTGTCTTTAATGCCAAGGTTTTTTAAGGAGTTCTCAAACTTTCTGTAAAGCTTTTTGGCTTCCCCTCCATCAACAGCTTTCATCATCGTTGCCTGATTGTCGCTCCAAATATCGTCCGCTGTTTTAGTTGCAGCAGTTGGCGTTTGATCATCAGTGGATGCTTGAGTAGCCACCGCTTCAGAGTCGGTCTCACCATCAAACTCCATTCCAGACCATAGATCTTGGAAGAGACCGAATTCAGCTAATGCCTTGCAGCGGCAGCGTTGTTTCGCTGTGTTCACATCGTCCGCGTTAGGGTTTTGGATTGGTTTATTTCTGGAGCCATAAACGGGGAGGGTAGTAAGCGTTTCATGCTCACCAATTGTGATCTTACAGCGAACCTCTGCGGTGCTGTCTGGATAGTAGAAAGCGGGTCTATCGTCTGCGTTTAGTAAGAACTCCCAGCGATACTCGGGGAATTTAGACATCATGACGGCGTGTGTCGACATCCAGTCGACGTAAGTAATTTCTCCAAACTTTTTAGTTGAGAAATCTTTACTGCTCACTTTAGATAGGGTTGCCCAGATTTGGGCGCGAGATAACTTTTCCATGTAAATACTCCTTAGTACAGATGAATTAAATCATCTGCTAATGAGTTTTACAACCTTAAAATGTGATTTAGATCTAAAAGTTAAACTTCTTAACCTTTAGATCGCGCTTTCATACGTTGCACTTACATCGAGGAAGAAAGAACTGTCTTACCTGCTCAAGAAAAACAGTATCGTTCCAACCCTCCGCAAGGCACAAATAATATCTGTCTTGGTAGATGGATTTATAAACGACTGCCTCTGCCTTTCCGGTTTCCTTGATTTGCTGAATCTGTCGCAGATTTATCTCCACAGCTTCAGGCAGTAAATCCTTAAATATGCGGATATTTTTCCCAACCAAAGTCCACTTGTCATCGCGGTTGGTTTTTAACTCAGACGTGTGAGCTTCTAAGTTATCGCAGGCCCATAAAATTGCGCCCGTGTATGAAACCTGCGCCCTAGTCACGAATGAGGCGGAAGACGTATGACGTGGCAGTTCAAGAGAGGGAACCTCTTGATTGACGATTGTCCCATTCTTGTTCGCCCAATCATTGTACGTTTCTATAAGTTCGACGTTATCCATTCACTGTTCCCCTATTGACTGGTCGCGGTTATTCCCAATAACTTCCGCCAGTAATTTTTTATTATTTTTATAAATTTCAGAATCGTTCGCTATCAACTCGATAATGAACATGAATTGCTTCGCAGATAGCGCCCCGTGATCGTCCTCGAACTGCTTGGCTTTTAGGACGTGCTCTTTCCAGCTATCGTCAGTTGCTGGTGGCTTCGACTCTAACGTGACCCACTCTTCGATAGTGAAGCCATATTCGTTGGCAAATCTAAGCGCGACTTCTAAGTCCTTACTTAGTGATCCGCCCAACCATCCTTGGACAACTGCATTCGATACCGTTAATTTTTTAGCTATTGCGCTTGCTCTTCCGTAGTCTGCGACACCTTGTCGCGCTAGCACCAGGTTAAGCCATGCAGCTCTGCTGTCTCGGCTAACCATTTAACACTCCTTGTAATGATTAAAGTTAAATTCCCTTCCCTGTTTCTCATTAACACACATTTAAATGACTTTTAGTAGCTGTGAATTCGTACAGCACATTTGAACATGCAAAACGCAGCCATTTTTCGAGCCAAAAAGTATAAAAAACATATCAAAGTAAATATATTCATCCATAGGTATTGAAAGATTGATCTTCATGTGTAGTATTAACTGACGCATGGAGGCGACGCATTAATGATTTATCGACCTAACGCAAAACACGACAGATTCACTGTCTTGCCAAATAAACTGCTTAGAGAAGAAGTGATCAAGCCTGAGAGCTTGGGGGTTCTTTGTTATCTCTTATCTCACCGAGACGATTGGACCGTAACGAATAAGCAGATCTCGACCCACTTCAAAATTAGCACGTCGCGAGTGACCTCAATCACAAACGACTTGCGTCGAGCCGGTTACATCCAACGAATCAGACCTGTATTGCCCGACAAAACTCTAGGTTGGGACTGGCTGGTAAGTGACGTACGGGATGCCGAAATTCCAGATCTCGAAAATCAAGATCCCAAAATTCAAGATCTCGAAATTCAAGAACTAAGTAGTACTGTGCATAAAGAACTACTAAAGAAGAAAAGAAATACTGTGCATGAAGAAGCGTCTTTTCCTCCTCCGCCTTTACATGTAACGGAATCTGCTTGGAAATTGTTTTGGCAATACAAGACAAAAATTAATAGCAACCGAAAGCCGTCAGAAAAAATGATCAAATTAGCAACGGCTGATTTTGAAACCTTGGCGGCTGCTGGACATCGAGATTTTTCTGCGCTGGTTCAGAACTGCATCAACCGAGGGTGGAAATCAATCGGCAAGCCGGACTGGGCTGTAGTGGCAGCGTACAAGAGCGACAGTGACAGAGATGAATTTCTTGGGGCTGTCAGATGATTGAGATACGCGAACTAAAGCAATCGTTAGCGCCACATGCTCATATCTTATGCCAAGAGCTATATCCAGAAGGCAAGGTAGAGTCCGGGCATTTCAAGATCGGATCGACTAGGGGTGAAGACGGAAGGTCACTAAGTGTGGTCCTGCATGGAGATAAAGCCGGGAGATGGACGGACTTCGAGTCCGGGGATCATGGTGATTTGCTGGACTTAGTCATGGCGGCGCAAGGATTTTCGCTAAAGGAGGCTATGAGTTGGACCGCGAAAAAATTTGGCATTAGAGATAGGTCTCCATCGCAAAAAATAAAAGCCGCAGAAAAGAAAAGTTTCAACACCCCCAAACCCCCGCAGTCGATCAACACTGAGACGCTTCACTTATTCTTGCAGAACCGAGGATTCAGGGACGTTGGTGAGCTTTGCTTTCGCCACAAGATATATGCGACTTCTGAACTGAAAACTTCTGGCACTGATTTAGTTTTTCAATTTTTCAGCGCAGATAACAAGATCACCTTCTTAAAAAACAAGCCAATGGACTACGATGGTAGCCCCGGTCAGTGCAACCAGCCAGCATTGAAGCCCATATTGTATGGATGGCAAACCGTACCGGATCACGCACGCTCTGTATGGATAACCGAAGGCGAGCTAGACGCAATCGCTGCGCGGGAGCTTGGCTTTGCTGCGCTAAGTATTCCAAGCGGCGTGAACAACATGAACTGGATCGAGCATGAGTTCGACAACTTGGCTCGATTCGAGGACATAGCAATTGCGACTGACCACGACGAGCCGGGAGAGAAGTGTGCAAACCTTCTGATTAAACGACTTGGCGACAGATGCTTTCGTGTTCAGTTCCCCGCAAAAGATATCAACGATCTGTTACTGGAAAAAGGTTACGAGTCTGCCCGGAATATCCTTGGGCAGGCTTTTGACCAAGCCAAATGGCAAGATCCTGAACAGTTAAGGTCTGTCGTGGAATACGCAGATGTCATTAATGATTATTTTGATTTGTCTTTGAATGATTCTGGTGGCTTCCGCACTGGCTTTAATAAGATTGATGAAAATGATTTCAAGCTAAGACCTCACGAATTAATCGGTTTGACTGGCATCAACGGTCACGGAAAGAGCATGTGGCTGAACATGCTGATGCTGAACTTAGTTCAACAAGGTGCAAAGACGTGCATTGCCAGCATGGAGATGACGCCTAAGCATACGTTGGGCAGGCTGATGAAGCAGATTACTGCGGAAGCGAGACCAGATAAAGAATATAGGAAGAAGTCTCTAGATTGGGTGGCTCCGAATCTTTGGCTGTTCGTGGATAAGCTCACCCCCAAGCCCGACGATCTAATGAAGTGCTTTGAATACGCCTATAAGCGTTACGGCATCACTGTGTTCGTGATCGACAGTCTCACTAACATGGTTCGGCAAGACGATTATCCAGAGCAGCAAAAGTTTGTAGAGCGGCTGGTCAATTTTAAGCAGTCGTTCCCGGTCACGATATTTTTGGTGACGCACGCCCGTAAGGGTGAAGACGAAGGCAAAGCGCCCAATAAATTTGACGTTAAAGGCTCTGGGTCGATCACCGATTTGGCTGATGCGTTCTTGAGCGTTTGGAAAAACAAACGAAAGGCAGATCACTTAGACGTTTGCGAAATATTGGGGCGTGAACCGGACCCTGAGATCGTGAAGGGTTGGGATATTTACCTGCACGTTTTAAAGAATCGTAACGGCGGATGGGAAGGGCAGGTTGGCTTCGACTTCGATGATCGTTCGTGCCAGTACGTCGAGACCCGTCGCGGTGCGCCCAAGCCGTTCGTTAAAAAACCCTTAGATAAGGATAGACCAATTTGAATCAGCAAGAAAATTTTGCTCAAGCTTTGCGTGATTGTGGTGCTCAGGTCGGAAAGGCTGAAAGAGACCTAGCAAAAGCAGAAGCTCAAGAGAAACGAACCTACGCGAGTTTAATGATGACAGCGCAGGCCAACCATAATTGCAAAACGGCGGCAGCACAATCCACATGGGCAGACAACCAAGAGCAGATGGAACAGGCGAGACTAAACCGAGGACTCGCAAAAGGACTTCTAGCAGCAGCAAAAGCAAACCTTCTAGCAGCAGAAGTCGAATTCAAAACGTGGCAAACGCAGATGGCAACGACACGGTTCGAGAAGCGGATCTACGGAACCTGAGCGTGCAGGTAACCTTTAAATGCCCGGACCTTGATCTTTCTATCGATTCGTTCGGGGACGGGTTAATCGACAGAATTAGCGAGGCTGGCGCTGAGTTTGGGTTGGTACTTGACCGGCTTAATATTTTTTTGGAGCGGGGAAAATAAAATCTCACACCCCAACCAAAGAGGAAAAGGCTTGGATGTCTGCTTGCACGCAAATGGGCTGCATAGTTTGTTTGTTGGAGTGGGAGACTTTTACCGAGCCAGAAATTCATCATATGGACGGCAAAGTGAAACCGGGAAGCCATCTACTGACTATACCGCTTTGCTACCGGCACCACCGAGAAGGCAGTGACAATGAAATTTACACATCTAGACACCCACATAAGAAAAAGTTCGAGGCAAGATATGGAACAGAAGCCATCCTTCATAACGCAACAAGAGAACGACTTAGCTGATGACGCGATATCAGACGATCATCCGCGCTCTGGAATTGAAAATGATCCTGTAAATTCGCCAAATCATTACGCTGACAAAAGTTTCGTAGAATGCATCGACGCGATGGTGCATTGCTATGGAGTTGAAGAAGTTCAAATCTACGCGAAGATCGCAGCTTTCAAATATCAGTGGCGATCAAATCAAAAGCACACCACCCCTCATGAGGATCTGAAAAAGGCTGAATGGTATTTGGCTTTTCATAACGGGAAAGACCCGAGGAAAAATAGATGAGCGCTTCAGCCCGAGTGAAAGGGCATAGCTTCGAGAGAACAATCACTCACATGATCGATGACGATCTAGGGATAAGAACGAGCCGCATTTTAGACCAATACCGGGAAGGTAATTTAGGCGACATTGAGCTTGGTCCGTTCATAATTGAGTGCAAGCGGTATGCAAAAGGCGCGGAACCCCAAGCGGCTTGGTGGTCGCAAGCTTGGGCTGCTGGCGAACACATGAATCTCATACCGATCTTGGTTTTCAAATTTGACTATCGTCAGATTCAGGCTGTGGTGCCGCTATATCTGATAGCCCCCAACTACCCCAAAGAAAAGCAATACACCGCGCAAGTTAGTTGGGAAACGTTGATGATGTTGATTCGAGAAGACCTGAATGGAGATTAGAAACTTCACGCAAGTTCATAAGATATGTGAGGCTGCGGCAAAAAAAACACATTACCCAACAGTCATAGAGGAGCTTCGCCGCCAACTACCTAAAGAATGGTGGGCTTGCGCCGAGAGCACAGTCTGGTATTTCCTGCCCAGAGCGATTCTTAATTTGCCAACTAAGCTTGACCGCCAAGAGGCAATAGCCAGCATCCCCGACATCACAGAGCCACCAAACATGAAGGGCTTTGTGGAGAGCGGCGTCATCGCGATTTGGCATTCAGGTAAAAAAGATGTGGCTTGATGATCTTGAGCGGGGCGAAGCTGTAGAGCGCGAATGGCTGAGTAAATTGCTACCCCTTTTCCACGACGCTTACATGACGTTCGGAAAGGACAGTCGATTCGATATTGCCATTCCAGAAACGGACACCACCATAGAGGTAAAGTTTGATCCCCGTTCTTTAGAGACCGGCAATATCATATTGGAATATTTTCACAATAAGCCGTCTGGCATTTCGGTTAGCGAGGCAACTCACTGGCTGTTTGTCACCGGGGAAGAGAATATTTGGATTAGTTCTGAAAAGCTAAAGGCGTGCGTGTTGATCGAGCGGATCATGCCGACTCAAATCCAAGGTGGAGATGATCGGCATCCAAAAGCGGTCTTCCTTATCCCGTCTGAGATTCTGAAATCCCATGCGAACGCAGTAGGAGTACCAGTTTAAAGCACCGTAATGCGTAGGTTGGCATGTGGGCAGACCCGGCACTCCCCGGCGGCTTCACCCAAGACTTTACCGTGTTCAGATTTGCATCCATCATCGCGGCAGCTTCTTTAACTCCAAAGCCGCCAGCCCCCCGCAACTCATTAAATTCTGAGTTAGTGTTCATTGAATTCTCCAAACCCAAAGACTCCCATCTACGGTGCGTTGAGCGCCCATGCGATCTATTCGTTCCAGCGCCCTTAGCAACCCGGTGGTTGTCTTTTTGTCTTTAGTGTTTATAAAGTCATTAACTTCCATCTTCAAAGCTGTACGGGCGTATTCTTCTTTCGCTATCGCTTGTCCCCGGCTGGGGACAGGCATGTTACCTGCGATCTTTAGAGCCATAATCATCCATTCTCCGTGATCACGTTGTGGGATTTTTTTTGTGGGGCGTATTTTTTACAAAGTTCAATGACCCTCAAAAATTTTGAGTGATCATCGTTTTTGTACATGAGGTTCACACCCCAAGAGTTGAGCTTTTCATCGAATTCTTTCTGATCGTCGCCCTCAGCATTATAACGGGCTTCCGTGATCCACTCAGCGTAGATGTTGTGGAATCCATATTCTTTGCAAAAGCGTTGCATTTCTTCCAGATAACTTTGCCTGCTCATTCGCTCGACACTCCTTTGAACTTTGTTGTGGTGGTGATTGTTCAGAATCTCCAAGAAAAAGCTCAACTCAGATTCATGCTCGGTTTCTGAATCAGTCAACCCTTTGTGTTGCTCATGTCGAAAGCATTCTGAAATTGATGCGTGGTCGGCGCATTTCTCAGGGATTTTTTTAGGGATTTTAATTTTCAAGACTTGGGCGACAAGCTCCCAGTGTCGCCGGGTTTCGCACGTCATTGGAAGATTTTCAAGCAGCCACAGCCTGTGGATCTTTTTGCGTTTGGCTACGGTTGCTTCGCGCAAGCACCACTTGAGGCTGCAAGATTTCCAAAAATAAGCTAGACCAAGATAGTCTTCGGTCCCTACGAAATTTTGGTCCAATGCAATCAAGTGTCGGGTCGCCTCCCAAGAAGCTGTGTTTAAATTTATTTTATAATTTTCGTCCGTCATCACTCTACCTCCTGATCGGGGTGAAACCGCTCTAGTAGCTGACGGTCATAACCTGAAAAATCTTCGTGCTCATCATCTTCGACATAACAGGTTTCTAGCAGTTGCTCATCGGTCAAGGAAGCGATCCGCGAAACGAGGGACTGCCTAAGCTGAACAGCATCTACAGAATCCCAAGGTTCCAAGGTCAGCACCTCGAAGTCAAAGCTGAAGCTTTGCGGGAAAAGTTGTTTTTTCTTACTCATGCCTGCACCTCTTCGACCTGAAAGCCCAGCCCTTCGATTTGATCGAGGTAGCTGATCGGAACCCATCCGTCCACACTCAACATGTCCTCCGCAGGCATCCAGTGACCTATGAGGGAAACTAATTTTTCAGACGTTTCACATCGCGGATAAACCCGCCCGTGGATTCCATCGTCAACAATCTTCACTTTGATTGACTTCATGCTTCTTGCTCCTTTTCTATCTCAAGGTGCTCTGCCTCTCTAATTTCTTGTTTTGTTTCTCGCACGAAACGCTGCGCTTTTCGATACGCTGATTCGCCACCAATATGTGACTCGAAAAATTCCTCTCGATAAGTTCGATAATCCCAATTGGTAAACTCGCTGGGATAGGTAACCAACCACCCATGATAATATCGGCGCATTTTTACGTCTGTTTGGTTGCTCATAGCGACACCTCTTTCTCGATCTTAGCTTTTATCTTGTTAAGTTCTTCTAGGTAACCTTCGGCATCTTCCTGCGAATATTCCTGCGCCCAAAAATACTTTTCTTCTACCTGTTCTTTTTGGTGCTCAAGTTCTTGCAGTTCTTGATTGATGCCAAGCTCAAAATATGGGGAGAATGTTTCCACCGCTGGAACATGCCCATCATCGTGTTCTGTGAGCGCATCTAATTGCAGCGATACATTCCAAGCACCACCGCTGGCAAGCTCTTTCGCTTCTTTCCAAGCCTTTTCCCAACCCTCAGCAGAATAATCAAAAACTTCAGAGACTGGACGCCAATTAGTGTCAAAAGTTGACTGATACCGTTCCCAATGCGGTAACGAATAAGAGTACAAAACGTACTCAAAAGTGATTTTAAAACAACCACCGATTATATCGTCACTGGTGTTAGATGGGTTCCTGTAGGGTTCAACACCTTCTTGCCATATAAAACACTCTCCTTCTTCAATCACTAACTCAGGGTTGAATTGCAATTTTTCCGCGAAGACTCTCATCTCTTTTTCGCTTAGGTATTCGTGTCTTTTAGATCCGGGTTCTTGAAACCAAACTGTGTACTCGTTTCCGTAATCACTTTCCATTTCTATGATCTCCTTATTTTTATTTTGGCGGGAAAAAATCCCCACCCACCAACCCACTCACGACGAATGGGTTCTAGGGTAGGGACTTACCGTCGGTTCATTCGATACAGCACAGTTTCCGGGGGCAAGGATTTAGCCAACTCGTCGAAATACACAAACTTATAATGATCTGCCTTGCAGTTCCAGCAAGATTGCGCGAAGTCTCCACCATGTAGGTAGTGATGTGTCTGCTGGTGTTTGCACTCAGCGCAAACGATCCAGTCGCCCAGCGAGACGCCCAAAAGCTTGAGGCGTTTCTTCTTTAAAACGTCACCGGCACTGACCTTTTGTAAGCGCACGCTTAGGTTTCTGCCGCCTGTTGGTGCTGACTGACTCATAGCCTAACCTCCCGTAACGCCTTCTCAGCAGCCACTGCTCGATCCGCAGCCGCAGCCATTCGATGTAGCTCCTCAATGGCGGCTTGCTTTCCCTTGGTGCCACCGTCTTGCAATATAAGAGCGATGTATTTGGCTGCGACGTTCCAGCTCATTTCGATTGTTAATTCGTCACTCATGACTGCACCTCCAAAGCCGTGACATCGAGGTCATCGCTGGCGAGGTTCGACAGTTCAGGTTGTCGGGTGACGTTCACGCAGAGCACAGACTGCCCCATGTTGTCGATCACAAATGAGAACGCGATGGTGTCGCCCACCCCAGCCTGAGCGCGAAGATCACCGGCAGGGATCGAGTACCGCTTGTCTTTCCGTCCGCCCTTGCCATTGACTCGGTAGAATCGAATTACCGACTCGGTGCCATCGGTGAACCGTAGCGGCAGTTCGCGCTTAACACCGCTGGGGATCGACTCGAAGTCGACGCCGAACAGTCGCGCCAGAGCGGTTAGCTCAGCGAAGCAGTCGGGGTTGCCCTTCTCGATCATCGTCTTGGTCAGGGTCTTGGCGACTACTGGGATTAGTTTTGCTGGTTGCATTGCATGCTCCTAGTTTTTTTGTTTGAAGGGGTCAGTGGCTTCACTCGCTGCTGCCGTTGGAGCTTTGCCAGACACGCAGAAGTGAGTCGCGGTTTCCCAACAAATGCGCCCCGGCTGGTAGTCGCCGCGCTGGCTGAGAGCGCTTTGGTATTGGGCCATCCAGAGCGCCCGGTATGCTTTTTCGTGTTTGTTCATTTCATATCCTTATTTTTATTTTGGCGGGAAAAAATCTCCACCCACCA
>JGI24005J15628_10000271_pt1 | contig 31066 bp, 31 predicted proteins | sample LinPmetageLP40_FD_15628 | JGI IMG/M metagenome (IMG submission 15628)
CAACACCTACAAATAAAACTAACTTTTTATTTTTACCATAATTAAGCATTCTACTCGAGGCTATTAAGCCTTTAAAGATATAAGTGTCTTTACTTTTGAAAAAGTAACAATTTTCATAAAAGTCTGGAGTAACCATATTCCAATAACCTTTATCTTGTAATAATTCTAAATTGTCCCTATCAAGTATAGATTTATCTTTTTTTTTTTGATAAATAGAACGATTTGTATCATCTTTTTTTAAAACTACATCATGACATCGCGCTTCATAAAGATGGACCCATTTCCGATAGCAACTCTTTACATTTTTAAGTGTGGATATCCAAAATTTTTTTGGATTGTTTGCTTTTTCATACGCCAATTGCCATACCAATTGAGCATAAGAAATTGCATGGGCTTTACAAAATCCGTATTGTCTTAAATTGCTTAAAATTCTTTTAATTTTTTTAGTATAATAAGGTCCTTTAGGTTTCAAAAATTCTTCTATCATCTCTATAGCTGATTTATCATCTTTACAAAATCCACGACGTAATTTATCAGCAATATCTTCATCGCAGTTCATAATTCTAGAGAGCATGAATATAACATCGTCATCAAATACAATATTATGTTTTTTATATTCTCCTAATTCAAATTCACGTTTGGCATCTTTAGCAGCTGGACGAATAATAGCTAAACATATAGCAAGGTCCATAATAGTTTTAGGCTTTATAAGTAATATAGCTTTTCGCATTAATGGGGTTTCTGCCAAAGTGATTCCTATATTGTCTGCATTTTCAAGTAGTTCTATTGTTTTAGGATCACCTAATCTCTGATTAAAATCAATGTCGGAAAAATTACAACAATAGTGTAATTGCGATAATCCGCGTGACGATAATATATCTATTTTAAAATTTTTATTTTTAGACACACTATTTTTATTTAAATTTACCTGTTGCAAAATACTTTTATGATTATTCAATACAATATCTTCAGGTATTCCTTTTGGAAAATAAATTATACCACCACAATGTAAAGAAAACCCTCTAAAATTACCTTCTAGATTTTTTGCAGTTGCTAATATCTTCTTTTTTAATCCCATATCTAATGATTTTAGTTCTCTGTTTATATCATATTTAGATATAAATTTCCGTATACCATTAATCCTAAATGCCTCTCTTAAGGCTGACTTTTCATGATAGTAGTTATGATTACTTATTCTGGCAACCCGATTACCCCATCTTTGAAACAATTTTAGAAACACTTCATCTCTTAAATAATGAGGAAAATCAAAGTCTATATCTGGTAAATTGTTTCTATATTTATTCAGAAATCTCGCAAATGAAATATTATATTTTATTGGGTCTATATGACTTATACCTATAAGATAACATATTAAGCTTGAACCACAAGAACCTCTTGTAATATGTGGTATATTTTTTGTTAGATCTAATATTTCTATTCCCCTAAGAATATTCTCGAATAAATTTTTATCTATTACGAGTTGTAATTCATGATCTAAACGTTTTTGGTATTTTAGATTATCAGGATATTCTCTCCTAAAATATTTACAGATTTCAGTCTTTGTATATCGTTTCCCTAATTCCGATTCTTTTTCTAAAGCTATATGATTATTTTTTATCATATCTAAAAAATTTATAGAATATTTTGATGATAAATTTGTATAACTATCGTATTTGTATTTCCAAGGAAATATATTTGTTAATTGCAAGTAATATTGTATTCGATTACAAACTTCAATAGTGCTTTTAGCCATTAAATCAATTACTAATCCATATTTTTTTTTATTTTTACTATCATGCCTGAGCACTCTTCCCATACATTGAATAAATACTCTATTACTACGTTTCTCAACTTTATCCATAAATATACAACCATCTAAGTTGGGTATATCGGAACCTTCGCGATGTTTAACAGCACAAAACATTATAGATTTTGATTTTGTGTTATAGAAATACTCGTAATCTTTATAATTTTTCACTTTATCAGAATTACGATTTATAGAATTAAAATCAATACATAAATCATAGTCTTGAAAATATTCTGACCATGAATCTACAAGAGCTAAACATTCATCAATGATACCACACCATACAATTATTTTTTTATATGGTAATTTATCTATTTCAGTTTTTAAAATATCTATTAATAGTTTGGTTTTTGGAAAATTATTACCCTTTATCCACATTATTTTAGGTGGCACAATAACATTATCTAAAAAAGCATCATATATAGAATATTTTGATAGGATTTTATCTAAAGGAGAAATCAATTCAGGTGTAGCAGAGAATCCAATAACTTTACTCTGTGTATTTTCTTGAAGCCATTTATAAAATTTTTTTGTCGTTTCATTTTCTATACTGTGGCATTCGTCGTGTATAACTAATCCAACATTATTTTTAATAGATTTATATCGTTCTTTTGTAGTCAAAAAAGACCTATTGATAATACATAAATAGGGTTTACCCCAAAATTTGGCGCTGTTTAAAGAATCATACCAATTGGTATTTTTCTCATTAACAAAGTCTAATACGTTAAATTTTTTAATAATTTCATTAAATCCTCTATCTATTAATGTCTTTTTATTAAATTGTTGTTTAAGTATATCTTTTCTTTCACATATCCAAAATACATTATTTTTTGGATAAATTTTATGATACTTTTCTAATAATATAGCTGCTATCCATGATTTACCAGAACCAGTAGCGTGGTAATGAATTCCAGACTCAAAGTTATTGTTTACGGATATTTCTAATGCATTTTTTTGATTTTTTCTAAGAGAACGGGACATCTTAACTTCAAAGTGTGTAATAAAAAAATATCAATTTTAAATTTAATTTAAATTATGAAATTGTATAACCAAATTTTATTAATTATATTTAATTCAAAATAATTTATATCCTTTCAATTTTAAAGCTTATAAAAATACAACAAATTAATAGTTTATTAAGTAACTTATTTTAAATCAAGTTCTAAATTATTAAGGGACGCTTGATATATTTGATGAACAATATCTGCATCTATTTCAGGATTAGTTTTACACTTTCCACTCCAACAATTATATTTAGGAAATTTTCTCCATAAGAAATCTGGGTGATTATCACTAATCCATCCTTCTGTTTTTTGTTTAATTGTTCCTATGTTGGATATTTTTTTAGTAACTTCTATGATATAACCCCATAATTCTAAATTTTTTTCTGGATATGCTGAACTAGATATTATAAATTTTAAATAGGTAGTATTTTTATCAAAACTGTGGTTTTTTGGATGCACTAAATGACAACTAACTTCAACGCGGTCATAAGGGTAATTCCAAACAGCACTTCCATTATCTATATCCATAGCAAATGCTTCGGGCGAAGAACATATAATTTTTAGCATTTGTAATAAATCGCTGGGATAAGGTTCTGATTTAGCACTATCATTATCATTATCTTTATCTATAGAATTATTTCTTTTACCTAGAAAAATAGATATATTATTTTTAATTGTGTTATCACAAGCTACAATCAGCAACATTTCAATATCTTTTGGTTTAAATTCAATAACTTTATTATTATACGAAACATTAACAGAATTGGGTGGATATTTATATAAACAAGACAATATAGTTGCTTTATCACAAAAACCAGCCCAATTAGCATCACTTTTTTTAGAATCATGTGGACGAAAATGAAATTTTTTTTGATAATCTATAGATTTAGTTCCGAATAGTTTGTCATATTTATCTAGACCACCTGATTCACAATAAAGGTTATTAAAATATGGATTACGACTTTCTTTCATTGGCCACCAATGATATTTGTATAAAGGATAGTCTGATTTCCAATCAAGTAAAATGTTTGTTTTATCATTCTCTATTTTATTTGTTTTAGAACAAGATGAACCCATTACTTCTATAAAATTACAGATTTATTTCTTATATCAAATTTTATAATTTAATAAATTAAGTTTGTATATTTGTATACATATATCCTTCTATCGTTTTTGAACCTAATTATGCTTAATGATGAAAATAAAATTAGTAAAAAAAATTTGTTTGTTTATCATTTATAAAAAGAAATTTAATCAATATGGATATATTGCTCAATTTTGCTAAAAGATTTCAATGCTCATATGCTAAATCTAATAAAGATAAGAAGTCTCTCTTTGAACAAAATACGATGGATGATATGATTAAATTTTTTGAGGATACTGATACTATAGTTGATTGTGGGATGGCTACAACTGGATTAGTCGTAATGTATTTGCATAGTTTAATTAATCCAACCCAATTAGATGATATTACCAGACTTTTAATTGATCCAAAAATCAAGGATGAACATTTTTTTACTATTCCTACTGATGGTGTAGTAGATAAAAATATGCTCTTAAGAATATTACCTAAAGAAGAAGTTGTCTCAGGTTCTAAAATAAAAATTCAATATTTTAGAACCAATTATTTGCAAGACAAACTATTAAAATTAAATCTTGGTTGGTCATCAACATCATGGGGCATGTGGTGTATAGAATTAGAACATGCAATTAAAGTTATTCCTGATGAATTTCTATACTGTGATAAGAGTAGTTATGATGATGAAACATTATATCTATTCTTTAATGGCAAAGATGCTAGGTTTAAGTATAATTGGGTAGTAGGTTCCAAAGCCGATATTAAGGAAGTCACCTATAATACTTGTATGAGAGATTTAAATAGTTATTTGGAAGGGTTTAAGCCAACTACAATAAAACCAAATTCACTAAAAGAAAAAGATATATTAGATAACGTGTCTAAAAGTTTATTAAATACACATAGAGCCATTATTCAAAGTAGTCCAGAAATCCTCGATATCCAAATACAACCTATACATACTCATATCATAGATTTGGACCTGGACCTAAATAAAATCGTATCATATTTAACCGGTTATGTTAATAGACTTATGGTTATAAAGTGATATAACATATAAGTGTTTTTTAGTCAGATTCAATATTTTCTATTAATGGGTAAAAAATTAGACTATTCTGGGTTTAAAAGCTGGATTATAGTCTATAGACCATTCTAATAAATATAGGATTATAATGATTTTTGGAACCATGGTAAAATTTTTTTTGAAAAAAAAATTTGATTGTTTTTTTTAGAAAAAAAAATAAGTAATTCAACCATATCCATCATGGGAGCTGCTCAATCATCTCAAGAAATGCAAGATATCGTAGACGGTCTTCAGAATCCACTCATTAATAAGCAAACCAATTCTGAAAATAGTGTTCCAGAAAAAGATAGTTTGGATGATATTATTCCAGACAATCCTGGAGTAGTTAATGTTCTTGTAGACTTTTCTACAACTATTCTTAGCACTGTGCTCTACATCGTTACCTACCCTTTCCAAAGGAAAACTACAAGGAAAAAGATTAAAGTAGTCAATTGGAATCTTTTGGCAGATGGTCTGGCTGATGATGGCTTTGTCACCCCTATTACCCTACCTGCTACAAGAGAGTTTGAACAAAATGTTCTAACACTTACTGATAGCAAGAAGACTATCAATGGTTTTGAAAAACTAGACAACGCTGGAGATATGGTCGAGTCTTGGAAGAATGACCATCCAGAGTTTGCTAAATATCAAGACAAACTTTTGGAACTGTTGGTTTGGCACACAGATGCGGCGGCCGATTTCGACAAGTGTTCGTCCAGGGATGACATGGACCATTACATCAAAAATGTAGCCTATCCTGGGCGTGGTCCGGTGTTTACCAAAACTCTTGAACTTATGAAACCAGATATTATTACTATGGAGGAAATGGACAAGTATCAATATTTCTTGGAAAATCTATCAGGCTACACATCAGCCATTTCTGATGATTCCCAATATCAACGGGTTAAGTTCTCCTCTGTGGGAAAGTCTAGGGGAGAAATGGTTGCGATTTCCAGCACGGATGACTACGAAGCCTATATGGCTCAGAAAACGCATGCTTTCATGCCTAAATTAAATTCAAATGCTTATTCCTTCAATAATAATAGGACCCAAATTCCTAAGTTGGAAGCTGAACAATCTGAGGCTATTGGGAAAGCAAATTCAAACCCAGATGAGCCTGATAATGATGGGTCGTGTATCTTTTGGAACAAGGAAAAATACAATTGCCAAGAGATTGATTACCATCGATTCCATCCAGACTATGAACTTAAGAAAGGTATTTATAAGTCTGCTGGTGTAGTTTATGCGCGACTTGTCGACAAGAGTGATGGGACTATCCTACACGTTTTCTCTACACATCTCACGAGTGGTAACAAACCAGCTGATGAAGTGGAGCGAGTTAAGGAAATTTCTTCTACAATGGAATTTATTAAGTCCAAGACAACAGATGGATACGTTATTTTGGGTATGGATGGGAATTCTTACCAAGGTTTTTGCAATGGCGAGTTTGATGTTCAGACAAATATGTATTCTAATTTGAAGGCTTATGGACTCAAAAACTACGACCCAGTTCAACCAGATGATGAACGATATATTACTTGGTCAGTAAATAAGATTCGTGGAATTTTCTCTGGTCAAATTAAGAAGATTGGTGATTACCAACTTGACCGAATTGACTACATTGCAACCAATGGAAATCTGGTTCAGGTCGAAGATAGTGACCAGATGAAGCAGGAAACTAAAGCCAGGACAGTCCGTTATGGTCAGGATATTACTGATAGTCAGAAGAAAGAAATTTATGGAAAGATGCTACCTAATATGCTGAATCCTAGTGACCATTTGCCTTGTGTGGCATCGTTTGAGCTTCAATAATGATATGGGTATTTAAAAACTAAATAAATTATTTTTTTTTTAATTTATTTAGATTTAAACATAAATTAAGATTTATTTATAAGATGAATTCAACACATATACATCATGGTCATATGCAGGAATATTTTGGCTGGGTAGGAAATTGTATTTTTATTTTTGCCCAAATATTTCAAATAGTTCACACTTTTAAAATAAAAAAAACAGAAGATTTATCTTATGGATTGGAAATTTTATGGATAATTGGAAATGTGATGTACACTACGTTTGGTATTTTAGATAAATCTATGGCGATGTTTTTAGGAAATTTTATAACTCTGATTTGCTCTATAATACAACTAATACAAAAAATATATTATGATAAAAAAAATAAATCTAAATCAGGTTATAATGTAATTAATTAATTATTTTTTAAACAACTTTCACCATATTCTTGTTTAGAAAATGATGGCTGTAGATTATGGACCTCATCAAATAGACTATCACGGTGTTCATCTAATTCTAATTTTATAGTAGTATATGTTTCTCTATCCAAATCACTTAATCGAGATTTCATTTTCTCAATATGATTTTGAGCTAAAAACATTTTCTCCATAGTTGCCCCCAATTGGTTAGGTAACCACGTAGTAATAGGGGTTCCTCCTGTAGCAACTGGATGGTCTGTGTTTTTAATGATATATCTTTTGGTAAGGTTCCAATGTTTTTTTCTAAAAATCCTAATTAAATTAAGATTTTTGTAGTAAGCTAGGGAACAATTTGGGTCCATAAAAATCTTTTCAATTAAACCAACAGTTTTAGACATCTTTAAATTGTATTCAATATAGTCTTGGTGGTCTTTGGGTCGGTATTCTCTCAGTTGATAGAGATATTCAGTTAATTTATTTTGGGGATAAGTAACTTGGAATAGATTATCTACACATGGGATAATTGAGTCTTGGGCACCAGTTTCTCCCCTAAAACTAAAATCTTTATACACATTATCACCCAAATCAAAGCGGATTGTTTCATCTGGATACATTTCCTGGTTACCTTTTTGTCCCATTATAAATGTTCTGAAAGAAAGATAGTCTGATTTATTTGAGGCTTTCCACATAGTTTGTAGAGTTTCAATAATTTTATTCATTATAGAATAATGTCTATTTAGGAAATGGGCCAAATCATTGTAGTCATTTTGGGAAGCCGATTTAAGGATTTTTTGTTGGATATCTAGTAATTCACCGGTATAAGAAACCATAGCAACATGAACATTGATAAATCCACTCTCACTGGAAGAACCATTAAACATTCGACATGTTTCGTAAGAATCGTATTTTCCTGGGTCTAGTTCTGGTGATTTTAAAACAGCGTTATTCAGACCATACCCATAAGCGTAGTCTAACCAAGGAAAAACATCTAATTTTTCCGACAATTGTAATAGGGGAATTGCAAGATTTTTAGGTAGCTCTGTTCTGGCTTTTCCATATTTACCATCCTTTAAATCATTATGTGATGGTTCGAGCGAATACGCAGAAGCCATAAAACAATAGTCACGAAATAATGCACCAATAATCTGAGTGGAGATTTGACCTTCAAAATTATAGAGCGGTAATTGATTTTCTATAGTATGCTTTATGGTTTTTTCAGCAATAAGACTGTCAGGATTACTAATTTTCATCTTATCTAAAATAGAGTTAATCGTATTAAACTGATAAGGTAGTTTCTTGAGCGGTTGAATTTTGGGTAAAAAGCCGTTTTTACCTGGTATACAAGCAAATAGACTTTTATGATTTGGAATCCAATCTGTAAACATTTTATAATTTCATTAAAAAAAAAGATAAAAAAAATCAAATTTTAATATCATCAATCCGTAACACGTATTGAATTCCGTAACACGTATTAGATAATTAAATTAAATATTTTTATATATATAATGGAATGGAATAATTACAAATCTTTAGAAGCAGGTAATGATAAATATGGAAATGATAGATTAAAATTGGCGATTCATCTTAAAAATAAAGTTTTAAATGAAATATCAAATCCCTGGTTTATAGAAAACGGAACATTATTAGGAGCCTATAGGGATGGTAAATTTATACCACATGATGATGATTTTGATATAGGTATATTAATAGAAGATATGTCAGAAATCAAAACGATTAAAAAGGCTATAGATAATTCGCTTCCGAATTATTATCATAGTAGAATTGTTGATACTTATTGTAATAAAATAGAAATATTTGATCCAGCATTCGGGAATTACATTCTTAAAGGTCCCGAATATAATGGGGCAAATTATCATTTTATTACAGTTGATATACAATTTTATCTAAGACAGGAAAATGAAAAATATAGATGCTTATACAATATCAGTCCTAATAAAGTTATTGTAGATAAAAATATAATAATACCTTTAGGTAAAATTAAATTAGAAAATGAGTATTTTAATTGTCCTGGTCAAATAGTTGATTTTTTAAAATTAAATTATGGAAGTATAGAAGCAGGAGCTAAATATGATAAAAATACAGGATTATATCATTTAGAAAATCAATGATAAAAAATTGATTTGATAATCATTTATTTATAATTCAAAAAAATGTTTCTTAAAAAATTTGTTCAACCTGGGCATAAGTATATTCGTTACATTAACACCAATGTATTCAATACTCAGACTATTCATTTGTATAATCGTGAAGAGGAAATAGTGAAAAATACCAAAAAAAATAAGGACAATATTGAATTGGGTTTTAAAGGTGTAAACAGCATAGGTGTTATAGGTTGGGGTTCTCAAGCTCCAGCACAGGCATTAAACATTCGTGATTCTCTAAAAAATACTTATATCGATGTTAATGTAGGATTAAGACATAATTCTAAATCGGTTGATGATGTTGAAAAAAATGGATTCAAGATTGAAAACAATCAGTTAGGAGAGATGTATGATGTTGTTCGCAAATCAGATATGATTTTATATTTAGTTTCCGATTCCGCTCAAGTTGAAACTTACAATGAACTATTTAAGCATATAAAACCTGGTGCAACATTGGGTTTATCACATGGGTTTTTGTTAGGCCATTTTGATGCTCATAATATAAAGTTTCCTGATAATATAAACGTTGTAATGGTGGCACCTAAAGGTATGGGTCCAACAGTAAGGGAAAAATACTTGGAGGGTTCTGGAATTAATTCTAGTTTTGCGGTGCTTCAAGATGTTAATGGTAAGGCAACAGAAAATGCTTTGGCTTGGGCATTGAGTATTGGTTCGCCTTATGTTTTTGAAACTGATATGCGAAAAGAGTATATTTCTGACATTTTTGGTGAGCGGGGTATTCTCTTAGGGGGTATTTATGGAATAAGTGAATATCTATTTAGAGAATATAATAATATGTGTAAAACAAAAAAACAATCCTATGAAAAGAGTGCTTTTAATATAACAGGAACCATAAATAGATATATTAAAAGTTATGGTTTATTAGATGTTTACAAAAATATGGATTTTGAGGATAAAAAAATATTCAGCAATGTTTATACCAATACATATTATGTCGCGAAAGAAATATTACAAGAGATTTATGATGAAGTCTATTCCGGAAACGAAATTAATAGTGTAGTTTTGGCATCTAAAAGGTTTAATAAATATCCTATTGGTAAAATTGATACTACTGATATGTGGAGAATTGAGAAGAATCACCGCAATGATTTTTATGAACATCGAATTCAACCAGAAACAGCCGGTATTTACATTGCAACTATGATGGCACAAATTGATATTCTAATAGAAAATGGTCATAACATTTCCGAAATTGTGAATGAATCGGTTATTGAAGCGACCGATTCACTTAACCCATATCTATATAGTGAGGGTATATCTCATATGATAGATAATTGTTCAATTACAGCGAGATTGGGTGCTAGAAAATGGGGTCCTAGATTTGATTATCAATTGTCTCAGAATAATGTTCTTAGAAATTCTATATATACACCCTCACAAGGAATGCCAGATAAAAAAAAATTGCATCAAGCTTATATATTAATGGAGAAATTTAATCAGCATCCCATACATAAATGTATTGAAACTATTAAAAATTTATAATAACCAATTTTCTGGTAAAACCGCATATTCATAATAATATCCATTGTGACTTTCTTCTAATGTATATTTAATGTTTACACCATTATCGCTAGTAGGTTTGTAATAATGAGACTGTAAAATTTTGGAATTTTTTCCTTTGTTTTCGATAATCATTGCAACATGACCTTGGTCTTCATAATTTCGATAATTTCTTACTAGTAATGTTCCTATATGATAATTGTAATTTATATCGATAGGAATTGATTTTTTTTTGTATACATATTCATAATCAGGCGTGCCACCCATTTCAAATTGTGAACGGGCAGGAATGGGTTTTCCAGAAAATCTAAGAATCAAGTTAATCAATCCAGCACAATTACATGATGTAATTTTATCTTTTTTTGGAACTGGCCCATTTTCAGCCCACATAGGTTCCTTTTTTTCACAAGGTCCTCCTCTCCATAATTTATAGGGCGTTCCTACTAAGCTTATTCCATAATCGACTGCATTTTCAATTTTATTCATCATAATAATATGAATGTTTTATATTATTATGATAAAATTGAATCAAATTGTTACTTAATTGTATTTAGCAATATAGTTTGTTAGATTTTTATATTTAGTGCTTTTTTTATTATCGAACTTAGATGCCAGATGTTCTCTTAAACATAAACTTTTTTTTCTAATAATTAGGTTATTTGAACAAACCATTGTATAAAACATCCATTTTTCACCTAAATAATTTTTCTTAGTTAAAATATTATCCAGATTAAAATACATGTAATATAAATAGTAATCTAAAATAGAATTATTTTTTATAAGATTTAAATAAGTTCTACGTATTTCATAATAGATACTTTTATTTTTAGTTTTATCATTTATAAATGCAATTATTAGCCAATCTTTAATTTCATTTGGGTGTAAAAATTCCATAATTTTACCGACTAATTCAGGAGGTAATTTTTTCATAATATTAATTAATATTATAAAAAAATAAACAAATATCAAATTTATATTACATAATTCCTTGATCCATCATTTGACGGGCATCCATTCTTGATACTTCTAATATTTCTACCAATTCTGATGATGAAATTCTTTCTGGCCTAGACTCCTCATCTAAAACTTCGTCTATTATAGGTTCTTTAATATGAGAAATCGGAACTAAAGAATCAAAATGATTTCCATTTGTATTAATACAAAATAAGACATGTTTACAGTCTATTGCTAAATTATAATCTGTAATTTTTATAAATATTCAGAAAATAAATTATAATTTATAAAATATCTAGTAAGGGTCCAATAAAAACAATAACTATCTGGTTCGTTTGAACATATGGTCCATTCTCTTCTATCGTTTCCAGGTAATTGTGATAATCTGACATAATCTAACTTATCTGTTCCTATTTTAAATGAATCTAAAAATTTATCTGTAACTTCTTTCATATTTAATCAAGGATCTATTGGTGGTAAAGGAGCTATAGTTCTTTTATCAAATCGTGTTGCACCATCTAATGATAATCTAATATAGTTTGAAATAATTTTTTATCAAACTTACGTTTACTTTTCTATTAGTCAAAGGATTTGTAATTTTATTATACATTATATTATTTAAAATATCAAATTTTTTAAATTATATTTCAAAAATTTGATATTTTAAATATTTAAAATTGAATAATAAATATGGATAAAAAACAACAAGACCTTTATTCACGCCAAATTGGAACATTTGGTGAATCTACAATGAAACAAATAGCTAATACATCAGTATATGTCATCGGACTTGATAATATTGGTTTAGAAACTTGCAAATGTCTATGTCTAATAGGTATTAAAAAACTATATATATATGATAAACGGTTAATTGATAAAAAAACATTAGGATGCAACTTTATAATTAATGATATTCCTGATGAATCTAAAACTATTGATAACTCATGTTTAGATTATTTAAAAGAATTAAATAGTTATGTAGATATTGAATGTGTTAAAACAATTGATATTATTGATGAAATAATTAAAAAGATAGATATTTTAATAGTATCTCAAATTTTAAATAGTATAAGTCTTATTAAATTAGATAAAAAATGTAAACAGTATAGCGCAAAATTTATTATAGGATTGTCATGGGGATTTAGTGGTTATGTTTTCAGCAATTTTTTAAACCATACTATAAAGGATAATAATGGTGAAAATTTAAGAAAAACCCATGTCTTATCAATAAATTACAATAATAATAAAACAATATTAGATATTCATGATAAAACAATGTTTACATATGGTGATTGTATTGAGTTTACATGTAAAAAAAATGATTATTTCAAAATTCATGGTTTTGATGGTGATAAACTGATTATTAATAAAGATCTATCGGATTTAAAATTAGAAAATAGTATAAATCTACAAATTTTAGAAGTGAAAGAAAAGTTTATCCGAAATTATAGGTCTCTTGAAGAAGTAATAGCAGATAGGTTGTATCCGGATTCTGTAATTAATTTAAATAATCCAGAAAAGACAATGAATCTTTTAGATGATTTTTATCGAATTATAAAATCAAATAAGATAGATAATTTAAATAACAAGGTGATTGTCACAGATAACTATAGTTTTCCTGTTATAGGCTCTATATTAGGAAGTTTAATAGCAACAGAGGTTATAAAGTTAGGAGGAAAATATTTACCATTAGACCAAGAGATTTTAATAGATTATAGTGAATTATATCAATTAAACAATTCGACAAATATGTATAAAACGATTCCAGATTTACAATATAAAAATATATATGGATTGTTGTCTAAAAATATCATTAAATATTTAAAAACAGCAAACATATTTTTAGTTGGTTCTGGTGCTTTAGGCTGTGAATATCTAAAATTGTTTCATATGTTAGCGATTTCTACACAAAAAAATAGTAAAAAGAGAAATGGAATAACAATAACTGATATGGATAAGATAGAATTATCTAATTTAAACAGACAATTTTTATTCAGAAACAGTGATATAGGTAAACTAAAATCTGAAACAGCTGCTAAAAAAATTACTGGTTTAAATAAAGAAATCAAAATTAGAGCACTAGAATATGCAGTAGGTAGTGATACAGAACAATTTTTTGATACACATTTTTGGGAAAGACAAGATATTATAGTTAACGCTTTAGATAATATAAATGCCAGACAGTATGTTGATAAACAATGTGTATTACATAATAAACCTCTATTTGAAGCAGGAACATTAGGTGTAAAAAGTAATGTTCAAGTTATCATTCCATGTAAAACAGCAACTTATTCAGATACAATAGACCCACCAGATAAAGAAATACCTGTTTGCACTTTAAAGCATTTTCCATTTAAAATTGAGCATTGTGTTTTATGGAGTTTAGATATTTTTAATACCTATTTTAACGACTTTATTAATGATATTACGGCTTTTTTAAAGGGTAAAGAAAATTTCACTAAGTATTTATCTAAAATTGATAATAAAGAAGAACGATTAGATAATTTAGTAAACTTTTTAGATTGTTATAAAAGAGAAAAAGAGTCATTTTATATAATAAGTATATTTGAAACACATTTTATATCACAAATTAAACAAATATTAAAAGATAATCCTAAAGATAAATTAGATGATTCAGGTAATAAATTTTGGTCAGGAATACGATTGTTACCTAAAATAATCGATTTAAAAAAAAATAATTTATTATCTGATTTTGTTAATTATTTTGGTCAAATATTAGGACGTTGTATTGGTAAAAAGATATTGATAAACGATAATTTAAATGTCTTATTGAATGATTATAAAACATTTAGTAAATTATCTATAAATGATGATAGTAAAAAAATAGACTATATTTATAGTTTTAAAATTAATATAGGTCCAGTTAATATAGAATGTTTTGAAAAAGATAATGATATGAATAGTCATATTGATTTTATAAAAGCAGCATCAAATCTAAGGGCACATATATATGGTATTAACAAAATAGACTTTATTAATTGTAAATTGATTGCTGGAAAAATTACTCCAGCATTGTCAACTACTACTACTATGGTAACAGCTTTATCTATTATGGAATTACTAAAATATGTTTATAATAAATTAAATCAAGATGTAATCGTTCAAAAAAAAATAAAATATATGGATATATTTTTAAATATGGGTATTAATATGTATATACAATCTGGACCAAAAAAACCTTTACAAATTGTAGATAAAAAATTTAATAATCTATATGGTTGTCATACAAGAACAATACCAGAATCATTTACTACATGGGATAGTATTTTACTATCGAGAAAAAATTTAGGCATATTAAATATATCAGATATGCTTGCCTATTTTAAAGATAAATTTAATATATCGTTAGATATGATAAGTTCAAATGCGATGATTTTATATTCTAGATATAATGATAATTTAAATTATTCAATAAAAGATGTATATACTAAATTAAAAAAAACACAATTAGATATTATTACATTTGAGGTATCTGCATTTAAAGATGATGTTCCTGTTGTTTTCCCAAAAATTGTTTATGATATGAGAAAATGATTTATAGATAATTTTAACTATACAATTATGATGCATCAAACAGACAATTTTTTTATTTTAGATAATGAAAATAGAATAATATTTTCTAAACCCTTTTTTGTAAAAGATAAACTCAATGTTATAGAAAAAGTTTTACAAGAAAACAATAAAAAAAATTTATTAACTAATTTAGCTAAAAATTATAGTTATGAGGGAGGATTTACTTTGCCTTTAACAGAAGAATGGACAAAATGTATTGTAAATCAAAATCCAGACTATAGCGATTTATTAAAGTATCATAATTGTAGAGATTTTAGATTTGTTGAAGATATCGATAAAATCATAGGGATTCGGTGTAAAGATATGTTAAGATATTGGACAGTAGAAGAAAAGATAGGATTACAAAACTTAATTGAAAAAATACTTTTAGAACATAAATTTGACACAAAATTTTTAAGTGCTTAAAATTTAAAAATGGATCTATATCCTGCATCTCAACCTGTTTTTTATAATGGCTTTTGGTATCTAAAACAAAATGGTAAATATAATCTTTTAGGATTACCTAAAAGAGAAATAACGAGAACTCGCCATGAATATTTTAGAGAAAATATTGGCGAACATCTTAAAACTATGAATGATATATTATATAAAACTTATGATTTAAATAAAGATTGTGGATGTTATCAATATGAATCTACAAAAAAATATCCAGCTATTGAGCCAGGTAAATGTTCTAATAATCCTGGTTGTAAAAAGAGAATTCATTTAGAAATTACTGAGTCACAGGCAAGTGAATTTATTCCATTAGAAAATACTATTGAAACGGATAGAAAAGAGTTTAGAACCCCTTGTGGACAAACATATTGGGTAGATGAAGACAATTATTTATATACAAATAAAACTGTAGAGCATCCTATAGCATATTGGATTCCTGAATATCAATGTGTCAGTCCTATAGGTGATGATGACAGTGATGATGATGATGAAACACCACCACCGTCTCCACCTCCTATGTATGTTGAAAATGCGTAATATCATAATTTTTATGAATATTTAAAAATAGTTTACCTTTATTTTTTGCATATTCCGAATCTTTAATAACTATTTCTAAATCAGATATGTGCGTTATATCAGTAGGATTTTTCCAAAAATTTAGTATATCTATATCTAAACTTTTATTTAACATTTTTTTATGTATAGAATCTAAATCGTTATGGAGTTTGTTTAAATCTTTATGTTTTCCTATAAATACAAAAGGTAATTCAAAAAATAGATGACTTGAAAAAGGATCAATTTTATTTATAGATGAACTATAAAATTGTTTGTAGGTAGGGTCAATTATTACACTATTATTGTATAATAGGTAACAATGATCCAATTTATATTCATCATCATAGACAATACTTTTCATAATTTTAGTATTAATATTATGTTTTTTTAGATAATAATGTAAAACATAGCAACAGGCACCACAAGATAGCTTTCCTTCAAAACTACTTATATTTAAATTTTTATAATTCTTAGAAATTATTTTATTAAATAAAAATTTATTGTTGATTTCATTGAATAAATATGGAACAATCTTATGAATAATATTAAAACTATTGGTTATAATATTATTCATATTTTCAATGATTAAAACAGATTTTATTTAATCAATTTTATATTGTATTATTTATAATGAGTTTTTGTAGAGTTAAAGGTTGTTTGAGACCCACAACACATACAACAGCGGCACATCGTTGTGAAAAATGTAATACATATGGTCATGGGAAAAATGAATGTGGTAATCAATTGAAAATACTCAATTTAACTAAATATAAAAACGATAAATTATTGGAAATAAATTTTTGTTCGATGATAAATTGTAAACACTTTTGGTCTCATTCAACAGAACAACATCAATGTCATAAATGTGGTTACAATCATAGCTCAATTAATTGTGCAATAAATACGTTTGAATGGATTAAAAACAGATTTCCCATTATAGATATATTAAATTTAACAGAGTACTTTAATGATAATAATGATTGTTATGTATATTTTAAAGTAGATTTAACAAAATCAATTATAAAAATGGGTGATGTCTATGCTTATACTTTTCCTCAAAATACCGATGTTCAGAATAGTAATCTAAGGCATTGCTTTTTCATTAGGAAAAAAAATGACAACTTAAATGTTTTATGGATTAACAAAAATTTAGCAAATATAAATGATATAAGAAATGATTTTATTAAAGATTTAGACGATAAGACAAATCAATTAAGTATAATAATTAATAGCAGATTAAATAAAAATGAAACTTCAAAATGTCCTTATTGTAGAGCAACAATTAATAAAAAAAATAGTTTTAAAATAAAAGCTTTAACTGAAAAATGTAGTGTATGTTTAGAAAACAATGTGGAAATTTATTTTCCAGAATGTGAACATGCGTGTATATGTAGTGAATGTCTAAAACATATATAAATTTGATATTTTAATATAAAATATTATTATATTTTAATATGTAAATGAATGATATATCCTTAAGGAAAATCATTAAATCAAATGGAAATTTGAGAAAATCTTTACTTACTTGGGCCAAATATAAATACAATTGTTATACTGTTCCACAAATTTTAAAAGATGCTATTAAAAAAGACATAATTAAAATTGATTATTACAATTATTTGTATATTAAATATGGACTAAATCGATGTATAGTGACATTATTTAATAATTTATATTCAGAGTATAAATTAGACGATATAAATGGTAAAATGGAAGTTTTATATAAAGACCTTTTATTAATCATCAATAATTTTAAAATGGACTTAAATAAAATAGATGATAATCCACCTTGTTATTATAATGATAATATATGTTTTTTGAAATGTAGTTATTGTATGGAACGAAAAAAGGTTGATAAAGCTGTTCAAACAGATAATTAAGAATTTATTTTTTATTTAAAGTTTGTATATTTATTATTTACAACGATGGCTATTGTATTATCACATTATACTAATCAATTTAACCCGTCGGACATTTAGAATGTGGTATTATATTATATACCACACTGGGGTCGAAAGCAAAATTAGACCATTAAAAATATATTTAAATTCAAAATTATCACAAGAAGAAGTTGCAGAAATGTTTAAAATAATACCGGGACGTTACAGAGATTGATAGCAAATTACCAACAGGATGAGAATTTAGAAAGTAAAAACAAGAATATATCTCATATAAGGTGTGAATAATACATGGACAGTATATTCTTAGTGAATTGAAAAGAACCAATCAAATACGAATCCAAATTTACTTCAAAAATTAAAAACTAAATATCCTGAAGTAAATATTTCAGAAAGGCATCTAGGTCGCATAGTTTGAGAAAACAACTTAACTAGGAAACGAACACGTAGGAGACATTTCCCTGAAGAACTAAGAGGAAAAAGATTGATTTGAAAAAAGAACTTAAATTATTTTATTCTGTAACAGATAAATTCAATTAAATAAAATTATCTGTATAGATGAAATATACATAAATGAAATGCATGTTAATTACATTTTTTAAGATGTGAATTAGGTAGGAGGTGTGTCATGAAAACAACTAATAATAGAGAATTCAAAAAATGCACTCTCGCTGTCGCCACGACATTAAAAGGAATACTCGGGTGCATATTATATGAAAAAAGAGGGATGAATACTAATTGTATGATTTTATTTTTGCAACAATTTGTACTTAAAAACGAAATAATTTAATTATCATGGACAATAGTCCATCACACAAGAGTCTAAAAATAAAAGAAGAAATAAATAAAACAAGTATACATTACATTTTAGTGTTCCGTATAGACCTAAGACAAATGCAGTTGAAAGTTAGTTTAGTCAATTCAAGCATTACTTCAAATTAAAATCTTCACATTTATTATTTCAATCACTTAAAACACATATATCAATATTATTTCTAATATTCATAAAAAACACTATTCAGCTTATATGGAATATGCTTACGTAAATAAAGAAACACGTAATACAAACCTAAATAATCTACGAGAAGAAAGCTAATTAAGAATTATAAGTTATGATTTTATACCAAAATAGTATCTTTTAAGTATTTTAAGTTCTCTTCACCACATCTATCTATTTGATGTATAATACAATATTTTTCTTCATTTGAGTTGATTAGAAATCCATTACTATCTTTTCTTATATTCTCAAAATTCATTCCATTAAGAGTTAAAATCTGACCATCATGATATCTTTCTACAATAATGGTGTTATCACCATACTCGTAAGCATATATATTTAGTAATGCTTGATCATTTCTTAATTTTACTGCTTTTGTTTGGATTTTTTCATACCATATCAGATAAGATAAAATAGCATTCCTATTTCCTAAAATAGTTCCAGCACATATTATATTTTTATTTTTGTAATTTTTTATATATATATTTTTTAATCCTATATTAAATTTATGGGCATATCTTATCCACTTTAAGTTTAATAATGTGCCTACATCAGATAAATCATTGTAAGAGAGTATTTCCTGAGCACAATATAGTTTATTGGTGTCTAATTTTATATCAAATGGATTACTTTGAAAAATAACATCATCTAAGTCACATAATAAAATTTTATTAAACGATTTATACCTATTAATTATTTGATAATATTTAATAAATCTTGTATACATTAATTTTTCTTTGAATCCTAATAGACAGTTAACATTATTCTTATTAAATAAGTCTTTAATTTCAGGTGGACATGTATTCATCAAAACAATAATAGTACAAGTTTTATTAAACTTTCTTAATGATTCTATAAAAATTTTTATTCCACCTTTATAACTTGATAATTTTGGTTCTTTATAATTATAACAACCGATTACAAGCTCGTTTGTCGTTTTTTCTAAATTATAGGGGGTAATATACCTTCTTCCTCCAAGGAAGGCGCGAGACACCATCGTGGCAACTTTGCCAATTGTAGTAACTGTAGCTGCTTTAACAATTGTTTTCATCTATATGATATACTAATATATTTTTTAAATGTGGGGATGGATAAAATACGATATTTTAAATGTCTGACGGGTTAAAAGTTTTAATCTAAAAAGAGATTCCGATATATATTGTCTTGTAAACATCACTGCACAACATTTAAAAAATAAATTAGGAGATGAGTATATTAAAATTAAATACGATTATAATTATAGCAAAAAACATCCTAAAATCTATGATAATATGACACCAGATACACATCCCTTTTTTAAACAAATAATAGATATTAAAGAACATCAAGATGGAGATATTATGAAATACAATCTTATGATAAAATCCATGTTAGATATGCTTTTTATGTCTGATCAAGAACTTTTAAAATATATAGGAAAAACTTATCCAGATGATTATAAAAAGGGGATTATATTGAGTTTTCTAAATTTTTTGGATTGATAAATGTATTATTTATATTTACTCTTTTATAATATTTATAGCCCAACATATTTTCAATATTTACTATATTCTTATTATATTCGTCCTCAATTGATAAGTATGGACTGAATTTTTTTATTGATTTAGTAGAACCTTTTAAAATATTAAGTTCATGCCCCTCAGCATCTAAATGAATTATTCCAATATTATTGATAATTTTTTTATCCACAAGATTATCCAATAGGTCAAATTCAGTTTCAGGAAAAAAATTTATATCAGCATTTTTTTTATTATCTATATTTTGAACATTCCATGTTGTCGCACCTGAGTTTAATAAAGGAATATTACAACACATTTTAGTTATTGTATCAGACAATCCTAAATTTATTACAGTAATCATATGACTAAGATTATTTATTTTAGCCATTATTTTAATAAAATTACATTTATTTATACATGGTTCTATAGCATAAATATGAATATCATCTCTGTTTTTAAGCTTTAGACTATGTGCAATAGGTATCACCCCGTCACCCATATGAGCACCACAATCTATAATAGATTTATATTTTTCTAATTTTAGTGCTTTTTCTAATAAATCTTTTTTAATATAATAATCATGTGAAATTTTTGTAGGTTGGTTATACATTATAAATGGTTCTTTAAAACCTTTTATCCATATAAATTTATTTTTTATAATATCAGGAACATAAATATTACTAATATGACTCAATTCTCCAATTTTTTTTAATTTATTTAAATAATTATCATTTACATATATTTCTTTAGATAACTTTAATAAAAATTTTTTATTTTTTTTTTTATTGAATTTAGAATTTTTTATTATATTTTTGTATATAAAATAATTTAGGGAATCATATTTGTATAGTTCTAAATATTTTTCTTTCATATTAATAGATAATATATATATATTACAAATTTAACATAACCATCATAAATGCTTCTTTTAATAAAATGTTAGATTATTTATATAGTATCTAAATAGTTTGCTATATATTTAGATATTTCCCACATAGAGTGTCCTGCTTTTCTTGCTAAGCTTTCGTGAATAAGTAGACTACATGCAGTATTTATTTCTGATATGATAAAAGATTTATCTTTTTTTTGAAAAATATCTATAAAATGAATACCTTTATAAGGGTTTTTAGTATATGTATTGAGAACATTTTGGGTTTTCTCAGCTAGTTTTAATAAATTTTTATCAGGATTTTTTACAAACTTCATTTTATCATAATTTAAACAAACACTTACTTTCCAATTATTTTTTGTTGGAGTATCTATAAAACTGTAAGGTAATGACTTACCATTGATAACAATGACTCTATAAATAGCAATATAATCTATATACTCTTGTATAACAAAAGGGTTTGATGGTAAGTTATATATTTTATTATTAATTTCAGATGTTGAATCATTGCTTTTCAAAATTTTAACATATGCCCCTTGTGATATTGAATTTGATGGCTTAATTATTAATTTTTTATATTTTTTTAGTAATTTTGTTACCATATTAATTGTTTTTTTATTCTTAAAACCGGTCCAGGTTTTAGGATGACTAATACCGTTATTATATAATACAAATGAACATTTTAGTTTGTTAGAAGTTAACTGTAATAATCTGGGTGGATTTACTATTTTTACACCCTTCTTTTCTAAATTTTTAAGATATATTATCCATTTTGAATTGAAAGGCGTCGCTGTTCTAGGATGTATTATTATATGAGAATTATAATCATCAGTAGCTATATTTTTGTATGTATTATTTAAATTAACGACATCAGTTGTATAGCAATTATTTTTTGAAGCTTTACATATTTTATTTGCATATTTATAACTTTTTTTTGTGTGAATAACTAAAATTTTTTTTTTTTGATTTACAAACTTTTCTAATGTATCATTTTTAATTAGATATAAAAAAATAAATAATAATAATATACTTATAATTATCAATTTATAGTTCATAATTATATTATATAAATATATATTATAATTATAATTATTTAAAAATATTTTCGATTATCTATAATTATGTTAAACAAAGTAGCATTAATTACAGGAGCAACAAGAGGGATAGGTAAAGCTATTTCTCTATCATTAGCAAGACAAGGTTATAATATAGTTGTAACAGGTAAAAGTATTAAAGATACTCCTAATTTGCCAGGTAGTATATACAGTGTAAGTAATGAAATAGAAAAAATGGGAGTTAAAGCCTTACCTATAAAGTTAGATGTAAGAAATCATGATGATATAAAGAATACTTTAGATTTAACAAAGAAAAATTTTGGAAGACTAGATGTAGTAGTTAATAATGCGGGAGCGTTGTATTGGAATTCAATTGAAAATACTGATATAAAAAAATATAATTTAATTAATGACATTAATTGTAGAGGTTCTTTTTTTATTTCAAAGTATAGTATTCCACTAATGCTTGAAAACGATGGTGGTCATATTATTATGCAGTCACCACCTTTACCTACTAATATAAGAGAACAAAAAGTATTGGCAAATAAAACTGCATATATGATAAGTAAATGGGGTATGACTTTAGGGGCTTTAGGAATAGGAGAAGAATTAAAAGATAAGGGTATTGCGGTAAATACGCTGTGGCCTTCAACCGCAATTGAAAGCCATGCGGTAATAAACAACAATTTAGGAGAACCCAAAATATGGAGAAAACCTGACATAATTGTTGATACAGTTAATGAAATTATAAAAGAAAATCCAGACCAGTTCACTTGTAATCAATTAATAGATGAAGTTTATTTACGTGGTAAAGGGTATACAGATTTTGAAAAATATCAATGTGTAGAAGGTTATGAACCGCCTTTACTTTCTAATTTAATTTAAATTATTAATCAATCTTATTGATCTGAAATTTTTTTTGTAAAGCTAATATTTTTTCACAATAGATTTGTATCTGATTTATATTTATAATATCTTTTTTATAGCATTTTTTATCAAGAATATCTAAATATTCTTTAGTAAAATTAGGTGGGTTATGTAACGTTTTAAGAATTGTTTGTAAACGCGATTTATTTTTTTTGTTAACAAAAATTGCGTATTCTAGATTTTTTTTTTCTTTTTCTATATAATTTTTGTAGTCATTTCTAATATTATTTTCTATATTGTAATATTTTTCCTGGTATTCATCAATTTCTTGTTCTAGTTCTAAAATTTCATTCCTATCAGATGATTTATCAATTAAATCGTATAAATCATAGATAATTTCAATATATGTATTTTTGGTTGAGTTTATTTTTTTTATAATCGAGTTTTCAGCTTCTGATACTAACAAATAAAATTCATTGATTATATAGTTTGAATCGTTTAATGTATTTTCGATATTAGCTATTAAATTATCTAAATTTAAATAATTAATTTTATCTAAACTAATTACGTCATTATAATCTATATTTTCTAAATGGATATCGAATATTTCTACATCATAAATTTTGCAGGTAAATAATATGTGAAATTCGCCTGTTCGTTGTATTGTAAAATTTTTTTGGGTATTACAATCAATATTTTGGTAAAACTTTTTTAACTTTTTGATAACTTGCTCTTTACTCCATACGCGTTTATCTATAACAATATCCCAGTCTGATGATTTTATAGATTTAAATATTTTTGACAAAGCCATTCCTCCAAACACATAATACTTTGAATTTAAGGTATTCAAAAATTTTTTGACAACACTTTCATCAATCATTATATATATATATATATATATAGTTTATTTTCTTGCTGTATTATAATTTTTAGTAAACCATTTTACTGATTTTTCAATGCCAGTTTCTATATCGGTAAATTTTAATTTAGTCCCGTATAGAGACTTTAGTTTTTGATTGTCGGCAGTTTTTTTATATTGACCATCAGAATAGCTATTGTCAAAATCTAAATTATCTTGATAATTAAAATTTTGTGCTATAAGTTGGGCAATATGCTTAATACTAACTTCTTGGTCTCCCGATAAAATAATAGGTGTTTTATCATTATAAGATTCTAAAACCCAAATGATCAATTTAGCTAAATCTTCTGAATAAATAAATTGTCTTAATGGTTTACCAGTTCCTTTAACAATGAATTTTTGATTATGTTTTCTAGCATTATAGCATTTGTTAATTAATGCTGGAATTACATGACCATCTTTTTCACAAAAATTATCATTTGGTCCATATATATTTGTTGGTATAACACAAACAAAATTAGTTCCAAATTGTTGATTATATGTTTTACATTGTATTTCTAACATTCTTTTGGCATAAGCATATCCATAATTAGATGAATGTGGTGGTCCATTGTGTAATACAGATTCATCAATAGGATATGATATTTTGTCAGGAAATACACATGTAGATAAACAACAAACTAATTTTTTAACATTAAATTTATGACAGCATTTTAGTATATTCATATTAATAAGTAAATTATCTTCAACCATCTCGACTTTATATTTCATATTTTTAAATAGCCCACCTACATTAGCAGCTAAATGAATAACATAATCTGGTGTATTGTTTTGAAAAAATGTTTCGGTCTGTTTATAGTCTTTTAGATCACAATATTTTTGTCTTAGAGGAATTACTGTGTATTTAGTTTTCAATTCAGGAAGAGACATAATCGCAGAACCTACTAAACCGCTTGACCCCGTTATTAAAATTTTCATAATTCTATATGTATATATAGAATTATAACAAATATTTATAACGAATTTATGCGATTAATTAAATTAATTATTATATTTAATATATTAAAGATTTAATGAAGATTGCTTTTATAACGGGTATAACAGGACAAGATGGTTCTTATTTGACTGAAATATTATTAGAAAAATCTTATATAGTTTGGGGTTTGATTCGTCGTAGTTCTACAATAAATACGAACAGAATAGATCATTTATACGATAATCCTAATCTTACTTTAAAATATGGAGATTTAAAAGATTCTAATAATATCATTAATATTCTAAGTGAAATAAAAAAGACATATCCTGAAATGTCTAGATTAGAAATATATAATTTAGCGGCACTAAGTCATGTAAAAGTTTCATTTGAAATGCCAGAATATTGTGCTGATATTAATGGTTCAGGAACTCTAAGAATATTGGAAGCAATTCGAAGTCTAAATTTAATCGATATAACACGATTTTATCAAGCATCAACATCAGAATTATATGGTTTAGTACAGGAAATACCCCAAACAGAAAACACACCTTTTTATCCAAGGTCTCCCTATGCAGTAAGTAAATTGTATGCATATTGGATTGTTAAAAATTATAGAGAATCTTATGGGTTACATGCTTCAAATGGTATATTATTTAATCATGAGAGTCCTAGACGTGGAGAGACATTTGTAACTCGTAAAATTACTATAGGCTTAAATAAAATACTAAAAGGTGAAATTGATAAATTAACATTAGGTAATATTTACGCAAAAAGAGATTGGGGACATGCAAAAGATTATTGTTATGCTATGTGGTTAATGTTACAACAGGAAAATCCAGATGATTATGTTATATCAACGAATAACAACTACTCAGTCAAGGAATTTATAGATAAAGCTTTTTCATTAAAAAATATTCAAATCTGTTGGAAAGGAGAAGGTTTAAATGAAAAAGGTTACGATAAAAATACTGGGAAAGAACTAATTGCTATATCTGAAAAATATTATCGTCCAGCAGAAGTGGAAGAATTACTTGGTGATAACTCTAAAGCAAAACAAAATTTAGGTTGGGGACCTACGTATAATTTTGAACAATTAGTTGAAGATATGGTAAAAAATGATTGTAAATAATATTTATTATATTATTATGGAATATATTTCAATAAAAAATTGTGAATGTAATAATAATTACACTTGCTTAATACATAGACCTGATTACAATTACAGTTTCTTAGGATACTCTATAAAAGATATAGTATCTAAAGAAAATATATCTTATAAGGAATATTTAGAAATTTTAAAAAATAAATCTTAATTTATTTAGAGTATATGATTAGTAAGCCATATTTATTTGCTGTAAATAATTTCTAATAATTTGTTGTCCTATGAATCCGTTAACATTAACTTTTCTATTTGTAACTGGATTAACAATGTAAGAATATCCTCCTCCTTTTTTATTAGATGTTTTTTCAACTTTATTTTGTGTAGCTCTTTTTTGGGCTAATTCCAATCTTTCCTGTTGTAATCTAATATGTTTTGTATTATATGGTCCTGCTGCGTTCCGTCCAGTTTTTTTGTTTTGCTTTTTTTCTTTTTTTTGTTGTCTGTTTTTTCCTCCACCGAAATACATTGTCTATATATATATATATAGATAATTTATTTTATAAAATTAATAAATAAATGTATGAATCTGAACCATTAATTAATGAGCCCAGAAATTATATAAATAATTTAAAACGGATAAACAGTTTTTATGTTTTTTATATATGTTATTTTATTATAATATTAGGATTTATAATTAATAATACAGTTTTTTTTTATTATATTCCAAAAGAAATCAATTTGTTTAAATCACAAATCACATCGATGTCATCAACTGTAGATTCTATTAAAGAATATTAACATGATATTGATATTATTAAAAATAATTCACAATTAATCTATAATTTAATAGTAAATTTATGTAAAAATCCATAAATAGCACCATATTGTAAAAATTAATTAAAAGAATATATGGTGTCAATATGCCAAATTATTTTATAGAAAATTAGAATTGTCATAATTGAATATAAATTTGATTGTAAAATCAATATTCAATAAAAAATACACAATGTTTTCCAAAATGCTTTGTTTGCTTATTGTTCCTATTGTTTCAGCAAATTATCTTAATATTCCTGACAATATTGATTTTGACGTTAATTACTATAATAGTTCAAACTGTACTCACCCTTTTAAAACCACTGTTCTTAAAAGTCTTTGTTATAACTCGGATACTCTAGATGGTTATCCTAAATGTTGTGAAGACTTGCTAAGTGAAGTGAGTATTTTTCCAAATAGGAGCTTTAACGTCTGTTCTCCAGTGCAAATTTCTGATACTAATATTACACATATTAGTTATAATTGTAATGCATCTAATATGCATGACCTTGATAAGACAGAAGCTCTGGCCTATTTAGGTATTGCATCAATTTTTCTCATCGCAATTTCTATTCTAGTCTTTATGGGCGTTTGTTGTTATCGATTGTGTTGTCGCAATAATTATTCCAGAATTTAATATTTAATATGAATTATTCCAAATTTTCTTTATAATATTTGTAGATATTTTCATATTTTTTTCTAACTCTAATAATTTTTTACTCTTACTAAGATTAGAATTAGTCTTATCTTTGTAAGTTAATACTAATTCGATTTCATTTTCACCATATTTTTTTTTTTTTATAGTTTTTTTTATAAATTCTTCATTATTTAGTTTTTTTGTTCTTATATCTATCCCATCTGAGGTTTGTATATACCCATTTATTTCTAGGTCTCCATTTTCAACAGATTGATGACAATCATGACACAATTGTATAAGATTATGTTTTATATTTTTATTATGATTATCTATCATATTATCGTTTGCAATAGCCTGAGGTTTAATATGGTGTATTTCTTCACACTTTTTGTTACATAATTTACATGTATCAATAATTATTTTTGAGTTGTATTGCGACGTTTTTTTACTAATAATTTTGTCATCAATTTTCAATATCTTTTTTCTTAATTTATTGGCTAATTCAATAAAATTTTTATCTAAATTCATAGCTTTCGCTACTTCTAATCCGTAAATTGCATTTCCTGAACCTGGTTTCAATTTTCTATTATAAATTAATCGTTGTTCAGCTTCATTATAAATCGTTTCCATATGATAATTTTTTATTTTTTTTAAACTAGTAATTTCTTCTAATGTAGACAATTGGTGTAAATGAGTAGCAAATATAAATGTGGACATTTTTTGTTCTAATGTTATTACTCCAGCAGATACAATCGATAAACCTGATATAGTTTCTGTTCCAGAACAAAGCTCATCGCCTAAAACAAGACTATTTTTATCAGACCTTTTTAAAATTGAACGTAGTTCAGTCATTTCAACCGCAAAAGTTGATTGGCCTTTAAAAATATTATCGTTACCAGAAATACGAGTAAATATATTTTTATATGGATAATAGAAAAATTCATTTGCTGGAACATACATCCCAGCTTGTGCCATTATTATAGATATACCTACTGATTTCATATAGGAACTTTTACCTACCGCATTAACACCATATAAGAGCATACCATTAATTGTATCGCCTAAATCAACATCGTTTGGAACATATTCAATATCTGTATTTATTTTTTCAATAATCGGATGTCTTAAATCTTTACATTGTAAATAACTTTTATCGTATTTATTATCTATTGTAGGTTTTGTATATCCAAATTTGATGGATGTTTTTGCACAACTTTTAATATAATCTATATATGCTACAAAATTAACTATATGCTTTAATGTATCAGAATATTTATCATCATACTCTTCTAATAATTCTTTAAACTGATTTACACATAATTTCATCATTTTTGTTTGGTAAAAATTAAGTTTTTCTGAATAATTTTTTATATCAGATGAAAATATTTTAGTTATACTACTAGATGTTTTATATTCAAGTGTAGATGAATCTATACTTGTTTCTTCATTAATTAAAAAAGATTTAGGTAGTTTTGATTTTAATGTTTGTGCTCTTTTCTTAGTTAAAATAAAATGATATCCATCTCTTTCACTATCTTTTAATTCAATACTATTTTTTTTAATATCAATTTGTTTTGCAAAAAATTCTCTAAGTGAATTAAAAAATTTATAACAATTATCTATTTTATCTTGTAATTTGTCTATGTGTTCATATATATTTTTTCTAAATATAGATTTTTTTATATTGTTTAAAGTGCATCCATTAATAATTTCTATATCTAATTTACTATTATAATCTTTTATAAAATTTTTAAATTTAGTTAAATTTTCCTTATTAGGCAAAATTGTTTTTAAAGCTTTATTACCAGATATATTTATTAATTCTATAATTTTTTCTATATATTTATAAGAAATATCTAAATTACTAAAAGAAGACGGATTTAAAAGTCCTATTGTAAGTCGTCTATGAAGTTTTTCTATATCAAAAATTTTTTCTAAGTGACTTTCAAACTGTGTATATAGATAATCTAATTCATACTTTGATCTGAATATTTCTATAAGGTCATATCGTTTATTCAGTTCTTCTATGTTAATTATAGGATTTATTAGATTTTCTTTTAACAAACGTTTACCTAAACTGGTGCTAGTATAATTTAATAAATTTAATAATGAATCAAACTTAGTATTTAATTGTAAATTTTTATTTGGAATAATATTAAGTTGATTAATTGAATCATAAGATAGGATTAAATATTTAGATTTTTCCCAGATTTTAGGTCTAATTAATTTATTTAAAATAGATTCATTGTGTTCGTAAGAAAATTGTAGTAAAAAAATATAACTCGATAAACCCCAGAAACTTCTACTTAAATCTAAATAATCGATAATATTGATCATTGATTTTTTTTTGAAAATTTTTTCTAAAAATTCTATTTTATATTTGTTTTCTAAAAGATACTTTGAATCTTTGTAATTATCGAAATGATAATTTCTTGTCTCTATTTCTAAATGCTTTATTATATTTTTCTCTTCTATTAGACAATTTTCTGTATTTATAATAATTTCTGATGGATTATATGATTGTATGCATCTAAATAGTTCGTCAAAAACGTAAGAATCATCTTCTTTATTACTATGTATTTCATAAATATTGTTTTCTCCTGTAGTTATATCGATTGTTGATAATCCCGCATATAAAACCTTTTTTAATCCACAAGTTATTTCTTCTAAATAAATTGACATTAATGTATTACTAAAGTTGTTTGATTCAATATTTATTCCTGGTGATACTATTTCGGTGACTTTTCGTTGAGGGTCTTTTTTCCCATGCGAATCCTGTTCAATTTTAATAATAGTGTAATTGTTCATTAACAAAATATTTTTCCATTTTTCAAAGGAATGATTTGGGAAACCAGCCATAAGTGGATTTTTTTTGCTTACTGGTAAATATTTATTACCTCGTTTTGATACAGATAAATTGGTAATATCAGCAATTTCATATATTTTACCTAAATTTTCAGTTTCATTTACAACTCCATAAATTTCAAAAAATTGTCCACATTCGTATAAGACAATAGTTTTATCTCCATATTTTTTTTGATATTTTTCCTGTAAGGATAAATAATCATCTATTAGAACCATTTTATAAACT